>ENA-OPCD01001176-OPCD01001176.1-human-gut-metagenome-genome-assembly--contig:-NODE-1176-length-20678-cov-7.201135_pt1 | contig 20678 bp, 13 predicted proteins | sample MGYA00241560_ERZ501471 | MGnify/ENA primary metagenome ERZ501471 (study PRJEB25962, sample SAMEA2042578) | human gut metagenome | biome: human gut; feature: human-associated habitat; material: faeces...
ATGTTATATGTCGATGTCTTGATCTGTTTGTCTGTTGCATAACTATATCCCCATAGTCTTAATTTCTTTTTATATTTTCTTTATTCTATCTTCATTTGTATTAAAGGGGCGTAAGTAAGTTTGTTTTGAAATTAAGATTGTGTAAAGATGAGCAGAAGTCTGAAATCTTTTCCTCATCTTTTGAGAGTGCTAGTTACAGGATACCGTCCAACATCAAATTGACTTTCAGAACATTTACTGTTTTCTCTCCAAAAACACCTAAAAATCTACTGTCGGTGCATTTTTCAATATTTGAATAAAAGAAAAGGACACTCATCTTTCAGAAGTTCTGAAAATAAGCGTCCTTTCGGTTTTTCTCTATGCTATTGAATAAAAAACGTTAATTCTATCCGAATGTGTTTCCTCATACCAGATGCAATACTACTGACACTTCAATGCCATTCCTAATCTGCTTTTTCTTGCCCTGTTTGCCTGTTGGTGTGAAACTTATATATCTCGCAAAGTGCCTGAATCTAAGGGCTTCTACGAATTCACCCGATGTAGACAACACACGACTTCCACATGCACGGTGTTCGGGAATTGATCAACTGGCGTGATTTTTTTAAGTTCATATCCGCTTTCTCTTAGGAACTTAACATCTCTTGCCAGTGTGGCGCTGTCGCAGCTAACATACACAACTTTTTCCGGCTGCATATCTACAATGGTCTGTAGCAATGATTCCTCGCAGCCTTTGCGTGGCGGATCCACAACAATCACATCTGCATGGGCAGTCTCTCCTCCATGGCTTTCCTGATATTCACGGTAATATTCCGGCAGAACTTCCTCTGCCTTGCCTACATAGAATTCCGCATTCGTAATATCATTGATCTTCGCATTATTCCTTGCATCGTCAATGGCCTGCGGTACGATTTCCACTCCATATACCTGCTTTGCATTCTGAGCAAGGAACAGGGAAATGGTTCCGATTCCACAGTAGAGATCCCACACCGTCTCATTTCCATTTAAATCTGCATAATCAAGCGCCAGTCCATACAATTTCTCAGTTTGTACCGGATTGACCTGGTAAAATGAAAGCGGGGAAATCTGATATTTTACATTTCCAATATAATCCGTGATGTACGTCTGCCCCCAGAGCAGTTTTATTTCATTTCCCATGATGACATTGGTTTTTGCCTTGTTCACACTGATTGTGATGCTTGTCATGCCTGGGATTTTACATAACTTATCCACAAGTTTTTCTGCATGCGGCAGTTTTTCCCCATTAATCACAAGGCAGACCATAATTTCATCAGTTTTGAATCCATAACGGATCAACACATGACGCACCAGTCCTTTATGCTTTTCCTCGTCATAAGCAGAAATGTGATTATTCTCCATAAAATGCAGAATAATCTCGAGAATTTTCTGATTGACCGCTACGCCCAGTGCACAGTCTGTATTCGGAATGATGCTGTGGGTTCTTCCTGCGTAAAATCCAGTGATGATGTGTCCTTCTTTGTCTGTTCCAATTGGGAACTGCGCTTTATTTCGATAATGAAATGGCTCTTCCATGCCAACAATAGGCTGCATAACTTTGTCAAGAAGTTCTGTCGGAACTTCTCCGATCCGTTCCAGATTACCACGGACTTTTCCTTCTTTAAATGCAAGCTGGGCTCCATACTTCATCTCCTGAATCTGGCAGCCACCACATCTTCTTGCCATCGGACACGCTGGCTTTTCTACACGATTTTCAGATGGCGTAACAATATTCATAAGTCTTGCATAACCGTAGTTCTTCTTTGCCTTCACAATCTTGGCTTCAACCACATCACCGATAATCGCATCTTTTATAAATAACGTATACCCATCTACTTTACCAATGCCTTCTCCCCCGACACCAATATCTTCAATTGCCACTGTAACCAAATCATTTTTCTGCATATTCATACCTCATAATAAGAATTGGGGCACCCCTTTTTACAAAAAGGGACACCCTTAATCACTGGTGGGGACGTAGTATTTTTACGTTTTGCTACGTCCCCATTACATTACTATATTGTTGTTTTTCTTAAGTTTGACTCGAACAATCTGTTATATCCAAGCCACTCTCCGGCTTTTTTGTCTTTGAATATTTCTTTTAATGTCTGCATCTTGGCATCTGCGTTGTCGGCAAGATTTAGTGCCATAGCTTCTGCCAGTGCCGGTTTTTTCGGGGAACCGTATTCTAACTCTCCGTGGTGTGCCACGATGCAGTGTTTCAGCTCACTTGCAAGCTGTTTTGGGAATTCCGGAATCTCGCGGATTGCATCATCGATCATCTCGATTCCGATAATGATATGACCAAGAAGCTGTCCATCGTCTGTGTAATCATTTTCCGGGAATGGTGACAACTCAATTGTCTTTCCGATATCGTGGCACATAGCTGCTGTGTAAAGCAGGTCTTTGTTGAGAATATCATACTGTCCAACCATATACTCGCAGAATTTCACAACACTCAATGTGTGCTCCAAGAGTCCTCCGGCAAATCCGTGGTGTACACTCTTTGCTGCGGAATGTCCTTTGAATGTGCGAATGAATTTCTCGTCTTTTTCAAAATAATACTCGATCACTCCACGCAGATACGGATTGCTGATCTGTCTTCCGTAGGAAAGCAGTTCTTCGTACATCCCATCTACACTTTTTTCTGTCGAAGGCATATAATCTGCAGGTATGTATTCGCCTTCCTGTGCTTTTCTGATCTGGCGGATGTTCAATTGAAGATTGTTATTATAACTGATGACATCTCCGAATACTTCAATGAAATCTTTCTCATCATAATCAGCAATTCCATTGGAATTCGGATCCCAGACTTTTCCGTCCAGAGTTCCTGTCTTATCCTGAAGTATCAGATTGTCATACGGCTTTCCATTCCGCGTCTCTGCGGATCTCTTTCCTTTACATAAATATATATTTCGAATTGTTTCTCCTTCTACAAGAGTATCAATATATCTCATAATTCGTGCCTTTCTTTTCTTAATTTTATATCAGTCAGCTTCCGCTGACATTTGTTCACTATTTTCTGTTATTGTTGCAACACACCATCATAGTTTCGCATAGTATTCCTTACTGTTTATACCCAACTGTGACTCCAAAGTCAATATCCACATATTCTCCTCCGGTTCCCTGACGTTTTCCACGAACAAGAATTTTATCTCCCACATTTTGCTTCATAAGCGTATTATGATAACCAAGAAGATTGATGATATCTGTATCTGCAATATTGGTAATGATATCACCACTCTGAATTCCTGCTGCCATAGCCGGAGATCCTGCATCGACTTCTTTCACATAAACACCTTGTGGAATTCCCTGTCCCTGCATCTCGCTGCTTACCTCTACACCGGACACTCCAAGATATGGTACATTTTTCCCATTAGAAAGTAATTCTATCACATCTTTGATATCAGAAATTCCATATCCGGAAATCTTATTTGTCTGATCATCTGACCTGACAGAAGTGTTGATAATTCCAATCACCTCTCCACGGATATTCACAAGAACTCCGCTTCCGGAAATATCTCCTGCCACATCCGTATAAATGGTCTGATACTGCCCATCTGCCTTATCCAGATAATTTTCGCCAGACTCGATCACACCATATCCGGCAATCGTATCACAGCCGTACAATTTCCCAACAGCAATAACTGTATCGCCTTCGGATACAACTTTTGAGCCTCCAAGTGTCGCTGTCTCAATCTGTGTCCATACATCATCCGCAATATTCTTTCTCTGAACTGCATAAACACACAGTCCCAATCCTGCATCCCGGCTCTTCAAAGTGGCATCGCACTGACTGTCTCCGGAAAATGTAACACGGATGATCTTCGCGTCTTTTACCGGAAGCTCTCCTGCGAGGATCAGAAGTTCCTGACCATTATCTGCCACGATCATTCCGGAAATACTCTTTTCCTTATCTTCCTGATCTTTCGAAAATTCCTCTTCTGTAACAGCGCCCTGAATCTCTACAACACTTTTTCTCACTTCTCCTGACACCTGCTTCAGATTATTCAGCATTTCCTGATAGGTTTCTGTTGTCAGAACGGTTTTTTGTTCCTGGACTTGTTCCTCTTCCTGCTGTGTCTGATTTTCTTCCTGCTGTTCGTCCTGTGGAATTGTTACTTCCGTCGGATTTTCTTCAAATCTCTTCTCCACCCACGGTTTGCACGCAAAAAAAGTAAAGCAGGCCACCAGTCCGAATATTAATCCTAACTGAATCCTTCTAAGGACGTCGTGTTTCCACTTCGCCTGATCTCCTGCCTCATCTTTAATGATTTCCTGTAAAAAAGAATACTCCTCTTCTTCCGAGTTCTGCTTTTGCTCTAATGGTTCTTTCTCATCTTTCATGCGTACACGCAGGCTCCTTTACAAACCTTATATTCAACAAAGAAGATATTTACAGTATACCTTATCCCTCTGCCTTCGGCAACGAGAAAATGAACTCGGTACCGACACCTTCTGTACTGACTACATTAATATTTTCACCGTGAGCCTGTATCGCCTCTTTGACAATTGCAAGCCCAAGGCCAGTTCCTTTTTTATCTTTTCCACGGGACAGATCGGATTTATAAAATCTCTCCCAGATCTTATTCAGTGCATTTCTCGGAATTCCAATTCCATAATCTTTGACCGACGTGTAGATCTTATCCCCACGTTCGGTCGTTTCAATCGTAATGATTGAATCCTGGTCACTGAATTTGATCGCATTATCAAGCAAATTGTAGAGCACTTGCTGAATCTTTCGCTTATCTGCTACTACTTTCAAATGCTTTCTGGCAAAGACCAGCTCAATAGAAATCTTTTTCTGCGTGCAACGTCCCTCAAAGGAGGCTGCCACATTTTTAATCATTTCATGAAGGTCAAATGGAACTTTATCCAGTAATAAATTCTTCGTATCGAATTCATTCAACGTAAGGAGATCCTTGGTCAGATCGGTCAGTCTCTCTGTCTCAAATAAAATGATATTCAGATATTTTCCCTGCATTTCCGGCGGGATTGTCCCATCTGCAATTGCCTCTACATACCCTTTGATCGATGTTAAAGGAGAGCGGAAATCATGTGACACATTTGCCACAAATTTCTTCTGATAATCCTCCATATCCCGAAGCTGGGAAGACATGAAGTTCAGCGATGCTGACAGATAACCAATCTCATCTTCTGTGTTCACAGGAATCTCATAGTCCAGATTACCGGACGCATATTGTTTCGCTGCCTCGGTTATCTTGCAGAGCGGTCTGTACACGATAAACTGAATTCCAAGCAAAATGGAAAATGACAACAGATAGATGACTGCAAGTGTGATATACGCTGCATTCATTAACGTAATCTGTAATTGTCCAATCTGAGTCATGCTTTTGTGTATCAGCAGATACCCTTGTGTGGAATATCCATGTACAACCGGTGCAATGACTGTGATCATATCTTCTTTAAAATAATCGTGATATGTTCCGACTTCATACTTTGCGCTGCCAATTTCTGCCGGGTTAAAATCTTCAATCGCAGTCGGTGCTGTCGGATATCCGTCGGAATGTGCGGAAGTGATCATATTACCTTCCCGGTCTACGAACCAGACTGCCCCGTCCAGATGCGCTTCCATTCCAACAAGTTGTGTATGGACAGCACTTTCATCCATCTGTCCAAGGAAATAATGTGGCAGATACTCATTTGCCACCAGGTTCGCTTCCTGATAAACATCCGAAGCCAGATTCCGTTCAAGAGGTTCTTCTGTCAATGTTCTTGTAAGCGTTGCTACTGTGAACAAACTCATGAACCCGAAAATCATATATATGATGATAAATTTTAAATACAATGTACTTTTCATACAATGCCTCTTCTATGTGGTTTCCTGATCTGTTACTTTACTTCAAACTTGTATCCAATGCCCCATACGGTGGCAAGTTTCCAGCCATTATGATCTTTGATCTTCTCGCGCAAACGCTTAATATGCACATCAACAGTACGGGTATCTCCAATATACTCATATCCCCAGATTTGATCCAAAAGCTGCTCTCTTGTAAACACCTGATTTGGCGAAGATGCCAGGAAGTAAAGAAGCTCCAGCTCTTTCGGCGGCATCTCCACATTCTGCCCATCGACCAGAACAGAATAATTCGTCAGATTGATCTCGATTCCCGGGTATTCCACACATTTTCCCTTATCTACTGCAGGAACCTCTGGTTTCGGCACTGCCTGATAACGGCGGAGCACTGCTTTTACGCGCGCCACAAGCTCTTTTGAATCAAATGGCTTCATAATATAATCATCGGCTCCAAGCTCCAGACCAAGTACTTTATCAAAAACCTCCCCTTTTGCGGAAAGCATGATAATCGGTGTATTTGCCCGCGCACGGATCTCGCGACAGACCTGATACCCGTCAATACCCGGAAGCATCAAATCTAAAAGTACCAGATTCGGGTGATAGGTGTCGAATGCTACAAGCGCCTTCTCCCCGTCATGAACCATCATCGTGTCAAAACATTCTTTTGCAAGATACAAAGATACAAGCTCTGCAATTGCCTCATCGTCATCCACGATCAAAATTTTCTGTTTATTAACCATTATTTATTCTCCCTGATTTTTGAATTATTTCAGTTCTACAATCGTCACTCCGGCATCTCCTTCGCCAAATGCTCCTAATCTGTAAGATTTCACATGTTTCTGACGTTTCAGATATTGGTGGATGCCCGCTCTTAAAGCTCCGGTTCCTTTTCCGTGTACCACGCGCACACTTGTCAAATGTGCCAGAGACGCATCGTCCAAATATTTATCCAGCTCTGCGACCGCCTCGTCAACGGTCTTTCCAAGCAGATTGATTTCCGGGCTTACGGACAAAGATTTGCCCATCTTCACCTTACCCTTGCTTGTTCTTGCAGCAGTCTTTTTCAGATATGCCGGCTTCTCATCAACAATCTCCAGATCAGAAATGTGTACTTTTGAGCTAAGAATTCCCATCTGAACCATAAGGTTGCCTTTTGTATCTGGCAGTGAATGCACTGTTCCGGTCAGATTCATGCTCAGAACTTTAACCGTCTCGCCTAATTTAAAATCAGATGGCTTATACTGCTTCTTCGGCTTCTTCACTTCCTCTGTCATGCCCTCGCGTGTCTTCTCCATCTTCTTTCTCAGGCGCTCACGCTCTTTTTCCATCTCCGTTGCCGAAACATTGGCCTTTCCAAACTTATGAAAGTTACGCATTGTCTCATCTGCTGTCTCTTTGGCATCTGCCAGAATCGCATGTGCTTTTTCATTCGCTTCTCGTAAAATGCGGTCACGCTGTTCTTCCAGCTTTTCTTTCTTCTGCGCCGTCTCCTGCTTCAGAGCCTCCAGCTCACGGCGGTAAGCCGCAATCTCTTCCTGTTCTTTCGCGATGGTTCGTCTGCTGCTCTCCAAATCTGTCAACAAGTCCTCAAAAGATTCGTCCTGCTCTGTCAAATGTGTCTTTGCTTCCTCGATAATATAGTCCGGAAGTCCCAGTTTTCCTGCAATTGCAAATGCATTACTCTTTCCTGGGATTCCAAGAAGCAGTCGATACGTCGGGCGAAGTGTCTCCACGTCGAACTCACAGCTCGCATTTTCTACCCCTGGTGTGGACAAGGCATAAACCTTTAATTCACTGTAATGCGTAGTCGCCATAGTACGGATTCCCTGACAATGCAAATGATTCAATATTGCTGTTGCCAGTGCCGCACCCTCAGTCGGGTCAGTTCCAGCTCCAAGCTCGTCAAAAAGTACAAGTGAATCTTCATCCACCTGCTTGATAAATGACACTACATTTGTCATATGTGATGAGAATGTACTTAAGTTCTGTTCAATACTCTGCTCATCACCGATATCTGCATAAACTTCACGGAATACACCCAGTTCAGAACGGTCCAGTGCCGGAATGTGAAGACCTGCCTGCCCCATGAGTTGGAATAATCCAACTGTCTTAAGTGACACAGTCTTACCACCGGTGTTCGGTCCTGTCACAATCAGAAGATCAAAGTCCTCGCCCAGTGTCAGACTGATCGGAACGACTTTCTTCTTATCTAATAACGGATGTCTTCCCTCGCGGATACGGATCCTTCTCTCCTGGTTGAACATCGGTTTGCTGGCATTCATATCCAATGCAAGAGCTCCTCTTGCAAATATAAAATCAAGCTCTGTCAATGTTGCATAGTCCGTACGGATTTCAGAAACATATTCTGCTGCATCTGCACTCAACCTGGCAAGAATGACCTGAATTTCTTCCTGTTCCTTTCCATATAATTCTTTCAGATCATTATTCAGCTTTACAACTGCCATCGGCTCGATAAATAAAGTAGAACCTGTTGATGACTGGTCATGGATCATTCCCGGGACCTGGCCACGGTATTCGGCCTTGACCGGGATACAGTAACGATCCCCACGCATCGTAATAATCGGATCCTGCAAATATGTGCGGAGTGAACCATTCACCATGGAAGACAATGTTGCATGAACCTTATCATTAATCTGCCCCATAGCACGACGGATTCTCTTAAGCTCCGGACTTGCATCATCACTAATCTCATCTTCTGCCGGAATACATCTGCGGATTTCCGTGGACAAAATAGATACAGGAACAAGCTGTTCAAAGTATCCGTCCAATATATCCTGCATATCATCTGCATTGTCATGGCGCCCGTAATTCTTCACATGTCCTGCTGTCTCCAGAACCTTACATATGCGAAGTAACTCCCCACTTCCAAGTGTTCCTCCGATTTCCAGACGCATCATAGATTCACTTACCGGACTACAGCCTCCAAAAGATGGACGTCCTTTCTTTATGATCCGTGTAAATGCTGCGGCCGTTTCTTCCTGCATTCTCTCAATTTCAGAGATTTCCGTCTTTGGTTTTAATTTTCTGCAACGCTCCTGGCCTCCAAAAGAACCTGCGTGCTCTGTCAGTTTTTCAATTATTTTATTGTATTCTAATTTGTATAAAGATTTCTTATTCATCATATTCACCTAGCATTTATTTTACCCTATTTGCGTCCCATTGAAAAGAGCAAAGCGCAAAAGAAAATCCCTGCAAATGAAACTCATCTGCAAGGATTTCCCTGTCTATTCACACATTTATTCACACATAAGATTATTTTACATCATATGACTTAAATCTAAGTCATACATTTTCCAGACTAGCACCCGCCACAGCCGCCGCAGCCGCTCTGACTATTACTATTCTTTGGATTATGACAGGAGTGTGGACAATTGGCACACCCACAATCACATCCGATAAATGTACCACTTCTTTTCTTCTTTTGTATCATGCCTCTTATGATCCATGCTACAATCGCAATTATTACAAGTGCTACAATCACTGTAGACAATATACTTGTCTGTGCTGCCAATGCCATCATAAAATCTCCTTCTTTCTGCTTATTTAGAAGCTGCTTTTACACTTGAAACTGTATTAGCCTTAAGTGATGTACTCTCTTTGTAAGGACGGAACAGCATGTAAAGGAAACCGATCAGAATTACGATTGCAGCTACTGTTCCAATACCGAATCCGCCACCTGTGAAGAGTGTACCAAACTGGAAGATGCAAAGAGATACGAGGTAAGCAAGTAAGCACTGATATCCGATTGCGAACCAGAACCATTTTGCGTTGTTCATCTCTCTCTTAATAGCTCCCATTGCTGCGAAGCAAGGTGCACACAGAAGATTGAATACGAGGAATGAGTAAGCTGCAATCTGTGACATGCTGTTTGCAAGTGTTCCCCAGATTTCCTGTCCGTCTTCTGCAACTTCTGCAAATCCGAAGAGCTGTCCGAATGTACCTACAACGTTTTCTTTCGCTACAAGTCCTGTAATAGCAGCTACAGTCATCTTCCAATCTCCCCATCCGAGTGGTGTGAAGATCCAGGAAATCAAGTTACCGATCTTAGCAAGAACACACTCTGCCTGTGCTGCCTCCATAGCTGCTCCCTCAAGTCCATCGAAGTTCAGCATTCCGAATCCAGCATCTGTCCAACCGAAGTTCAATAAGAACCAAACAACGATTGTTGATAATGTAATAATTGTACCAGCTTTTTTGATAAATGACCAGCCACGTTCCCACATACTTCTAAGAACGTTACCAACTGTCGGCATATGATATGCAGGAAGCTCCATAACAAATGGTGCCGGATCTCCTGCGAACATCTTTGTCTTTTTCAGGATGATACCAGAGCAGATGATTGCTGCGATACCAACAAAGTAAGCACTTGGTGCTACCCATGAAGCGCCATCGAAAAGTGCTCCGGCGATCAGGGCGATAATTGGAAGTTTCGCTCCGCAAGGGATAAATGTTGTTGTCATAACAGTCATCTTACGGTCACGGTCATTCTCGATCGTACGGGAAGCCATAACTCCAGGAACTCCACAACCTGTTCCGATCAGCATCGGGATAAATGATTTTCCGGAAAGTCCGAACTTACGGAAAATACGGTCCATGATGAATGCGATACGTGCCATGTATCCGCAAGACTCAAGGAATGCAAGGAAAATAAATAATACAAGCATCTGAGGTACGAATCCAAGTACAGCACCAACTCCGGAGATAACTCCGTCTACGATCAGACCTGTTAACCAGTCCGCACATCCGATTCCTTCAAAGAAGCTCTGAGCTGCCGGAATGATCCACTCACCAAACAATGTATCATTTGTCCAGTCTGTCAATATAGAACCTACTGTTGTTACAGACACATAATATACAAGCCACATAACTGCTGCAAAGATTGGAAGTGCAAGCCATCTGTTTGTTACGATACGGTCAATCTTATCAGATGTTGTCAGTTCCTGTGTTTTATTCTTCTTTAAACAGTCTCCGATAATAGAACCAATGAAACTGTATCTCTCATTTGTGATGATACTCTCTGCATCGTCATCCATCTCTTTCTCTGCACGAGCAATGATATCTTCAACGTCCGGTGCATTTTTCATAGCATCTTTAATCTTATCGTCACGCTCAAATAATTTGATCGCGTAAAATCTTTTCTGCTCTTCCGGAATTTCATATCCAAGTCTGCCTTCAATCTCATTCAGGTAGTTCTCAACTTCCGGTGCGAACTCATGCACAGATTCCTGTCCGGCTTTCTGTCCGGCGTGCTTTACTGCTCTTGAAGCTGCATCTTTGATTCCATCACCTTTCAGAGCAGAAATTGTTACAACTTCACAGCCAAGCTTCTCAGCAAGTTTCTTTGTGTTGATCTCATCACCATTCTTGCGTACAATATCCATCATGTTAATTGCCATAACAACCGGGATACCAAGCTCAAGTAACTGAGTTGTAAGGTATAAGTTACGCTCCAGGTTTGTTCCGTCTACGATATTCAGGATTGCATCCGGACGCTCTGTGATCAGATAATTTCTGGCTACAACTTCCTCCAATGTATATGGTGATAAAGAATAGATACCTGGAAGGTCCATAATTACAACTTCTTTGTCTTCCTTCCATTTTCCTTCTTTTTTCTCAACAGTAACTCCAGGCCAGTTACCAACGAACTGATTGGAACCTGTCAAAGCATTGAAAAGTGTTGTCTTACCACTATTCGGGTTTCCGGCAAGTGCTATCTTCACTCCCATTTTTTACATCCTCCTGTTTTACTCTCTAATTGGTTATTTAACTTCGATCATCTCTGCGTCTGCTTTTCTCAGAGACAATTCATATCCACGTACAGTAACTTCCACCGGATCACCAAGTGGTGCTACTTTACGGACATAAATGCTGGTTCCTTTTGTGATTCCCATATCCATAATTCTTCTTTTTGTAGCTCCCTCTCCATGAAGCTTTACTACGGATACTGTCTGATCAACTTTCACATCTCTTAAAGTCATTCTCCCGTTCCTCCTAGACCATTATTTTATTAGCAATTCCTTTGCTGACTGCAACTCGTGATTCTTTAATCTGGGCAATTATGTTACCCTCGTTACTGGAAATAACTTTCACCTCACTTCCAGCTACGAATCCGAGATTCTCCAGGAATCTTTTTGTTTCTTCATTTCCACCTACCCGGACGATAGATGCACTTTCGCCTGGATTTAACATCGTTAACGGCATCATAATCCACTCCTTCTCCTCACTAAATTCTCACAACCATCTCTTTATGGATCAGTTCCATATCTTCCAACAGTTGCACAGTACGATACACAGTTGCAATTCCGACTTTGTCGTCCTGCTTCTTTGCTGCATAATAAATCTCCTTACAAGAGGAGTATTCATTATTCAATATAATGTGTAAAAGAAGCTTTCTCTGTTCGGTAATCCGATAGCCAGCTTTCTTTAATTGATTTAATACTTCTTGAAATCTCTCTTCTTGGCTCATATATATTACCTCGCACGATTTGAAACTGATTATCATTTCCATCACTTATTATATTGTTAATGATAATCATTGTCAATAATATTTTATCAAAAAAGTTTGTCTTGACTATCTTTTTATGTTTTTTATTAATTGTTCATACATCATTTCTATTTTTTTGTGCATAATGCACTTTAGGCTGCTCCAGCACGGGCAGCCTAAAGGTCCACCGGACCTTTTTGTCGTATGCTTGGCAACAAAAAAGTACCACCGCACGAATTCGTGCGGCGGTACTTTCATTCAAAACTCTTACGCAAGTCTTATTCTTCTGTTGTAAGTTCATTTTCTTCTAACAGATCATCATCTGAAAAATCTGTATCCAGAATATCTAAATCGTCATCATCATCTAATCCTTCTTCAAAGAACAGATCGTCATCCATAGATAACTCACTATTCAGTCTGATATCACGATACTTTCTCATACCTGTACCAGCCGGGATATGTTTTCCGATGATTACGTTCTCTTTCAGACCTACCAGCGGATCGATCTTTCCTTTGATTGCTGCCTCTGTCAGAACCTTTGTTGTCTCCTGGAAAGAAGCGGCTGACAGGAAGGAATTGGTTGCAAGAGAAGCCTTCGTAATACCCATGATGATTGGCTCTCCGATTGCAGGCTCTTTTCCTTCTGCCTCCAGTACCTCATTCACATCCTCGAACTCAAGTCTGTCTACATTTGTTCCCGGAAGGAACTCTGTATCTCCAGACTCCTCGATACGGATCTTCTTAAGCATCTGGCGAACGATAACCTCGATATGCTTATCGTTGATCTCAACACCCTGCAGACGGTAAACTCTCTGTACCTCCTGGATCATGTAATCCTGAACTGCACGGATGCCTTTAATTCTTAAGATATCATGCGGATTGATACTACCTTCAGTCAGCTCATCACCGGCCTCAAGTTCTGCTCCGTCTGCTACCTTAATACGTGATCCATAAGGAATCAGATATGCTTTTGATTCACCTGTCTCATGATTTGTTACGATAATCTCACGTTTCTTCTTCGTGTCGTTCAAATTCGCAGTTCCTGCAATCTCTGTGATGATTGCAAGTCCCTTAGGCTTTCTTGCCTCAAAAAGCTCCTCGACACGAGGAAGTCCCTGTGTGATATCTCCACCGGCAACTCCACCATTATGGAATGTTCTCATTGTAAGCTGTGTACCAGGCTCTCCGATTGACTGAGCAGCAATAATTCCGACAGCCTCTCCAACCTGTACCGGCTCACCTGTTGCCATGTTGGCTCCATAACATTTTGCACATACGCCACTGTGTGAGCGACATGTAAGGATTGTACGGATCTTAATCTGTGTTAATGGCTCTCCGTTCTCATTTACACCCTTCTTGCAGATCAGTTCTGCACGTTTTGGTGTTACCATATGGTTCTTCTTAACAAGAACATTGCCATCTTTATCTACAATGTCATAGCACAGGTAACGTCCTGTAATACGCTCCTGAAGACTTTCGATTTCTTCTTTTCCATCCATGAATGCTTTTACATAAATTCCAGGAATCGGTGCATCTTTCTTTGCACAGTCTACTTCATGAATGATCAGCTCCTGAGATACGTCAACAAGACGTCTTGTCAGATATCCTGAATCGGCTGTACGAAGAGCTGTATCAGACATACCTTTACGTGCTCCATGAGCAGACATGAAATACTCCAGTACGTCAAGTCCTTCACGGAAGTTTGAAGTGATAGGCAACTCGATTGTATGACCAGTTGTATCAGCCATCAATCCACGCATACCTGCAAGCTGTTTGATCTGTTTGTCAGATCCACGGGCTCCGGAATCAGCCATCATGAAGATGTTATTGTATTTATCAAGACCAGAAAGCAGTGCCTCTGTCAGTTTGTCATCAGTTGCCTTCCATGTCTCTACAACTTCTTTGTAACGCTCCTCCTCTGTGATGAGACCACGTTTGAAGTTCTTAGTGATGCGGTCTACAGTATCCTGTGCCTGCTGGATCATCTGTGGTTTCTGTGGAGGTACCGTCATATCGGAAATAGATACGGTCATGGCAGCTCTTGTAGAATATTTATATCCAATTGCTTTTACAGCATCCAGAACTTCTGCTGTTGCAGTTGCTCCGTGTGTATTGATAACCTTCTCAAGGATCTGCTTTAACTGTTTCTTTCCTACGTGGAAATCAATCTCCAGAAGAAGTTTGTTCTCCTCTTTTTCACGATCAACGAATCCAAGATCCTGTGGGATGATCTCGTTGAAAATGAAACGTCCAAGTGTGGACTCTACAATTCCTGTTTTTTCTTCTCCACCTGGCATTGTCTTTGTCACACGTACTTTAATCTTAGAGTGAAGTGTGATTGCCTGGTTCTCATAAGCAAGGATTGCTTCATTTACACTCTTGAAAATCTTACCTTCTCCTGCTGCACCTGGTCTTTCCTGAGTCAGATAGTAAATACCAAGTACCATATCCTGTGAAGGAACGGCTACCGGACCACCATCAGATGGTTTCAGGAGGTTGTTTGGTGAGAGCAGTAAGAATCTGCACTCAGCCTGTGCTTCTACGGAAAGTGGAAGATGGACAGCCATCTGGTCTCCATCGAAGTCGGCGTTAAACGCTGTACAAACAAGTGGATGAAGCTTGATAGCCTTACCTTCTACAAGGATCGGCTCAAATGCCTGAATACCAAGTCTGTGCAGTGTAGGTGCACGGTTCAACATAACCGGATGCTCTTTGATGACATCCTCAAGGACGTCCCAAACCTCTGGCTGAAGTCTCTCAACCATCTTTTTAGCATTTTTAATGTTGTGTGCAGTTCCGTTCTGAACAAGCTCTTTCATAACAAATGGCTTGAACAGCTCAATTGCCATCTCTTTCGGCAGACCACACTGGTAAATCTTAAGTTCCGGTCCTACAACGATAACGGAACGTCCAGAGTAGTCAACACGCTTACCAAGCAGGTTCTGACGGAAACGTCCGGACTTACCTTTCAGCATGTCAGAAAGAGATTTCAGTGCTCTGTTACCAGGTCCTGTTACCGGACGGCCACGGCGGCCATTGTCGATCAGGGCATCTACAGCTTCCTGAAGCATTCTCTTTTCGTTTCTAACGATAATGTCCGGAGCGCCTAATTCAAGAAGACGTCTCAGACGGTTATTTCTGTTGATGATTCTTCTGTACAGATCATTCAGGTCAGATGTTGCAAAACGTCCACCATCCAGCTGTACCATTGGACGAAGATCCGGCGGGATAACCGGGATATTTGTCATGATCATCCATTCTGGTTTGTTACCAGACTCACGGAAAGCTTCTACTACTTCCAGACGTTTTACGATTCTTGCACGTTTCTGTCCGGTTGCACCCTTCAGGCCTTCTGTCAGTTCTGTATATTCTTTCTCAAGATCAATGTTCTCAAGAAGCTCTTTGATGGATTCTGCACCCATTCCTACACGGAATGCGCTTCCCCATTTTTCTCTTGCTTCCTGATATTCAGCCTCTGATAATACCTGTTTGTACATCAGGTCTGACTCGCCCTTATCCAGTACAATATAAGAAGCGAAGTACAGTACTTTTTCCAGAGTTCTTGGGGACAGATCCAAGATCAGTCCCATACGGCTTGGAATTCCCTTGAAGTACCAGATGTGTGATACCGGAGCGGCAAGGGCGATATGGCCCATGCGCTCACGACGTACACTTGCTTTTGTTACTTCAACACCACAACGGTCGCAGACCACACCTTTATAGCGGATCTTTTTATACTTTCCACAGTGGCATTCCCAGTCCTTGCTTGGTCCGAAGATCTTTTCGCAGAACAGTCCGTCTTTTTCTGGTTTTAAAGTTCTATAGTTGATGGTCTCTGGTTTGGTAACTTCTCCTTTTGACCATTCCAGAATCTTTTCAGGTGATGCCAAACCGATCTTGATCGCATCAAAAGTCATTGGCTGATAAGTTTGTTCCTTATTATTTTCTGGCATACTTTGGACCCCTTCCTATTCATCGTCAGATGAATCGCCGAAATCATAGTCATCATTTTCTTCAAAGTTCATATCGAAATCATCGTCTGATTCTGGTTCTTCTTCTACATCAACCAGTTCTTCACCCTGGAATTCCTGTTTGCTGTATCCGTGTTTACCAAAGTCTTCGTCATCATCATTACGATATCTTCTGTCTCCCTCGATCAGAGAACGGAAATCTGTCTCTCCCATATCGGAAGTTTCCATGATCTCCACTTCTGTATTGTCATCACGTAAGACACGTACGTCCAGTCCGAGTGACTGTAACTCTTTGAGCAATACCTTGAAGGATTCCGGAATTCCCGGTTCAGGAATATTTTCACCCTTGATGATTGCTTCGTATGTCTTCACACGTCCGATGACATCATCTGACTTCACAGTCAGGATTTCCTGCAGTGTGTATGATGCACCATAAGCTTCCAGTGCCCATACCTCCATCTCTCCGAAACGCTGTCCACCGAACTGAGCTTTTCCTCCTAATGGCTGCTGTGTAACCAGTGAGTAAGGACCTGTAGAACGTGCATGGATCTTGTCGTCTACCAGGTGGTGCAGTTTCAGATAATGCATGTGTCCGATGGTTACAGGGCTGTCGAAGTACTCACCCGTACGTCCGTCACGCAGGCGGACCTTACCATCTCTTGAAATTGGAACACCTTTCCAGAGTTTTCTGTGTTCTCTGTTGTCTGACAGATACTGCAGTACTTCCGGAAGAAGTTCTTCTTTATGTTTTGCTTCAAACTCTTCCCAGCTTAAGTTGACATAGTCATTAGCCAGATCAAGAGTATCCATAATATCAATCTCGTTTGCTCCGTCGAATACAGGAGTTGCGATATTGAATCCAAGTGCCTTTGCAGCCAGGGACAGGTGAATCTCCAGGACCTGACCGATATTCATACGTGAAGGCACACCCAGTGGGTTCAGCACGATGTCCAGAGGACGTCCGTTCGGAAGGAACGGCATATCTTCTACTGGAAGTACACGGGAAACGACACCCTTGTTACCATGACGTCCGGCCATCTTATCACCGACAGAGATCTTTCTCTTCTGAGCGATGTAGATACGAACTGACTGGTTTACTCCCGGTGACATCTCGTCTCCGCCTTCTCTTGTAAATACCTTGGCATCTACTACAATACCGTATTCTCCGTGAGGTACTTTCAGGGAAGTATCTCTTACTTCACGGGCTTTCTCACCAAAGATCGCACGAAGCAGTCTTTCTTCGGCTGTAAGTTCTGTCTCTCCCTTAGGAGTAACCTTACCTACCAGGATATCTCCGGCACGGACTTCAGCTCCGACACGAATGATACCTCTTTCATCCAGATTTTTCAGTGCGTCATCGCCGACACCTGGGATGTCACGTGTGATCTCTTCTGGTCCAAGCTTTGTATCACGTGCTTCTGCTTCATATTCTTCAATATGAATAGATGTATATACATCATCCTGTACCAGTCTTTCACTTAACAGAACGGCATCCTCGTAGTTGTAACCTTCCCATGTCATGAATCCGATCAGTGGGTTCTTACCAAGGCCAAGTTCACCATTTGATGTAGATGGTCCGTCTGCAATAACCTCACCCTTTTCTACTCTGTTGCCCTTAAAGACAATCGGTCTCTGGTTATAGCAGTTGCTCTGGTTACTTCTCTGGAATTTTGTTAATTTATATTTCTTCAGTTTTCCGTCGTCCTGACGAACTGTGATCTCTGTAGAAGTAGAACGTTCAACTGTTCCGCCTTCTTCAGCAACTACACATACACCAGAGTCAACGGCTGCTTTTTCTTCCATACCAGTTCCTACTACAGGAGCCTCTGTGAACAGAAGCGGTACTGCCTGACGCTGCATGTTGGATCCCATCAGGGCACGGTTCGCATCGTCATTCTGAAGGAATGGGATTAAGGCTGTAGCAACAGAGAATACCATCTTAGGAGATACGTCCATGTAATCGAACATTCCTCTTTCATATTCCTGTGTCTCTTCACGGTAACGACCAGATACATTCTTACGTACGAAGTGTCCTTCTTTATCTAACTGTTCGTTCGCTTGTGCTACATGGTAGTTATCTTCTTCATCCGCTGTCATGTATACAACTTCATCTGTAACTACCGGGTTTGTCGGATCATCGTGGTTGATCTTACGATACGGAGCCTCGATAAATCCATATTCATTGATTCTTGCATAACTTGCAAGGGAGTTGATCAGACCGATGTTAGGTCCTTCAGGTGTCTCTACTGGACACATTCTTCCATAGTGAGAGTAGTGTACGTCTCGAACCTCGAATCCGGCACGGTCTCTTGACAGACCACCAGGTCCTAACGCTGAAAGACGTCTCTTATGAGTCAGCTCACCAAGCGGGTTGTTCTGATCCATGAACTGTGACAGCTGGGAAGATCCGAAGAACTCCTTCACTGCAGCGGTTACAGGCTTGATATTGATCAGAGACTGGGGAGAAATATCCTCAGCATCATGTGTTGTCATACGCTCACGTACCACTCTCTCCATTCTGGACAGACCGATACGATACTGGTTCTGCAGCAGCTCACCTACTGCGCGGATACGTCTGTTGCCCAGATGGTCGATATCATCATCGTTGCCCAGGCCATACTCCAGATGCATATTATAGTTGATGGAAGCCAGGATATCTTCCTTGGTAATATGCTTGGGTACCAGTTCATGTACGTTCTTCTTGATTGCTTCTGCCAGCTTCTCGGGATCATCGCCGAACTCTTCCAGGATCTGTGCCAGAACCGGATAGTATACCAGTTCATGGATACCGAAATCCTTGGGATCGCAATCTACATAGTGGGTAAGATCTACCATCAGATTAGACAGTACTTTTACAGTTCTCTCTTCGGTCTGGATATATACGAAGGGAACTGCGCTGTTCTGGATGGTATCTGCCAGCTCTGCGGTCACCTTGTCTCCTGCGGATGCGATCACTTCACCGGTGGAAGGATCCACTACATCTGCAGCCAGGATCTGATGACGGATACGATTCTTCAGAGCTAACTTCTTATTGAATTTATATCTGCCGACTTTGGCTAAATCATATCTTCTGGGGTCGAAGAACATAGCATTGATCAGGCTCTCAGCACTCTCAACGCTTAAAGGCTCACCGGGACGGATCTTTTTGTATAACTCTAACAGACCCTCCTGATAATTCTCAGCAGTGTCCTTGGTAAAGCTTGCCTCGATCTTGGGCTCGTCACCGAAGAGTTCACGGATCTCATCATTGGTACCGATACCCAGGGCTCTGATCAGTACGGTAATGGGAACCTTACGGGTTCTGTCCACACGTACATAGAAGACATCGTTAGAGTCGGTCTCATACTCCAGCCATGCACCACGGTTCGGGATCACGGTACAGGAGAAGAGCTTCTTACCGATCTTATCATGTCCGATTCCGTAGTAGATACCGGGAGAACGAACCAACTGGCTGACGATAACACGTTCTGCGCCATTGATTACGAAAGTACCGGTCTCAGTCATCAGCGGAAGATCACCCATGAAGATCTCATGCTCACTGATTTCTTCCTTCTCCTTGTTATAAAGGCGAACCTTAACCTTAAGAGGTGCTGCAAAGGTAGCATCTCTCTCTTTACACTCTTCGATAGAATACTTCACGTCGTCCCTGCAGAGTTCAAAATCCACAAATTCCAGACTCAAGGAACCGCTGTAGTCAGCGATCGGAGAGATGTCGTCAAAGACTTCCTTCAAGCCTTCGTCTAAAAACCACTGATAGGAGTCCTTCTGGACCTCGATCAGATTGGGCATCTCTAAAACCTCTTCTTGTCTTGAATAACTCATACGCATAACCTTGGTACCGGCAATCGGACGTATTCTGTTCTTTTCCATTGACATTTCACCCCGTTCTTTCAGATTTAAAGCCTATTTTGCGTCGGCAACAATGCAGTATATATAAACGCCAGTTTTTTGGCATGACAAATAAGCATGGTACCGCACAATAGTGCACTATCCATAATAGCACAATGTTAGAAATACGTCAAGGAAATATTTTGAATTATTTAAAAAGAATAGATATTTTTAAAAATTAATAACTGACAGATGCGAATAAGAAAAACCATGCACCGGCAGGTGCCGGCACATGGTCCGTCATATACTGGTTAAAAATTACTTCAGAGTAACCTTTGCGCCAACTTCCTCAAGCTTCTTCTTGATGTCCTCAGCCTCTTCCTTAGAAGCGCCTTCCTTAACAACCTTAGGAGCTCCGTCAACTACATCCTTAGCTTCCTTCAGGCCCAGACCGGTTACTTCACGAACAACCTTGATAACCTTAACCTTCTCAGCGCCAACCTCGGTCAGCTCTACGTCGAACTCAGTCTTCTCCTCAGCT
>ENA-OPCD01001197-OPCD01001197.1-human-gut-metagenome-genome-assembly--contig:-NODE-1197-length-20490-cov-6.533154_pt1 | contig 20490 bp, 26 predicted proteins | sample MGYA00241560_ERZ501471 | MGnify/ENA primary metagenome ERZ501471 (study PRJEB25962, sample SAMEA2042578) | human gut metagenome | biome: human gut; feature: human-associated habitat; material: faeces...
GTTGAGCAAAAGTCAGCGTGGGAATGGTGTGGTATCTTTATCTAAGTGAAACCCCGGTATCCCACTGGTAATATGCGATAGCCCAGCCCGTCCAGTATTCGGGGCTGCGGTCATACGCATAGGATGCCTTGCGGACGGGTTCTGGTTCCCCCGCCTGTTCCAGTACCCTGCGGGCAAGTTCCACACCGGAGGTGCCTGCCAATATCGTACAATCACCCAATTCAAAATTTCGAGAAAGTCCGCTCACCCAAAAATATTCCCACGCTTTTTCCAGCGGATATTTTAGGTCGTTGACCATATAGTCAAGCATATGCGCTAAACACTTCTGCGCGGTGGAAAGATAGATTTTGTCATAAGCATGGATTACTTTCTCATATCTCCTCTGTAAACCGTTTGCCTGTGAATGTGCATTATTTTCATCTAATTATACTCCAAAGCCGATTTAATTGCAAAAACGCTCTATCCCCAGCCCCATGTAAAGATTAAATTTGTGCAAATTATTCGTGCAGAACATTGCATTTCTCGTGCAAACGGCATATACTGTAATTGGAAAGGTGAAAGGAGCTGAGAACTATGGCTACTACTAATATCAGTATTCGCATGGATTCGGATTTAAAAGCGCAGGCCGATGCCTTATTTGGAGAACTTGGAATGAATCTGTCCACGGCGTTCAATATCTTTGTCCGTCAGTCTCTCCGGGACGGGGGAATTCCTTTTGAAATCTCGCTGAACCAGCCCAACAAGGAAACGATTGCTGCCATGCTGGAGGCAGAAAGGATTGCAAAAGACCCTTCTGTAAAAGGATATACCAAGACGGATGAGTTATTTGCAGACTTGAAAGCATGAGCGAGACGAAATACGTTGTCAAGTTTACGACGCAGTTCAAGAAGGACTTCAAACTCGCAATGAAGCGTGGCCTCAAAATGGATTTGCTGGAAGATGTAATTACTCTGCTGGCAATGGGTGAAGTTCTTCCCGATAAGAACAAAGACCATGCTTTGACCGGAAATTGGGTTGGACACCGTGAGTGCCATATTCTCCCTGATTGGTTGCTCGTCTACCGTCTGGAAGATGACATTCTGGTACTGACTCTAACACGCACAGGAACTCATAGTGATTTGTTCGGAAAATAGTGTCCTATATTGACAACCACAAGATATAGTATTATAATAACCTCGTAAATGATTTTTATGCTATATAAGCATACGCTGTTATTTTTGTAATCGGTGCCGGTAGTAGATGGCATTGCGCTGAATTTGGCGCGGTGTCTCCCCTTCCGGCACATTTTTATATAGATATTTCCTGCCATTGGCAGAAAGGAAGTGAACCAAGAATCAATCCGCATCCCGCATGGCCGCCGAAAAGTGGCCGTACCTTGGGCTGCATCAAGTGTTCAGAATGGACACCTGATGCAGCCCTTTTTTGTTTTTGTGAAAGGACGGTAATCGACAATGAAATCTGACAATGCCATCCGGAATGGCACAAGCATCTTCGTGGGCATCATTGTAGCTATCGCCGCGTTCGTGCGCGGCGCGCTGCTGCTGCCGCTTTTGCTTATTGCCTGCTCTGTCTGGGGGCTGTATGTGCTGCACCATCTGCGGGGAAGTCTTCCGGCAGTCCCCAAGAAGAAAGCAAAGGCTCCCCGCCGCGCCAAATTTGTGGTGCCGGACATTGAGGACGAACCTCTCAGCGACATTTTGCTGCTTCATGTGAACCAACGCGTCACCGCTGCACTTCGCACGGCGGGCAGCAACATTACATGGGAATGGGCCACGAAAGACCCGCTTGCCATCGTCAAGGAGGGCGGGCGCTGCCTGATCCGCGTCCACGGATTGGACGGCTTCGAGAGTGCGGAAGTCGTGATGGACAAACAGGCGCACCTACGGTGCGAGTTAATCAACACCGTGCCGCTGCGGCCAAACCCCACGGCAGACGCACCTGAAAAGCCGCGCATCCCCGCCGAAACTCCCCCGCTTCCCGACCCGCGCATCTGGTATGAGACCGAGGGGCGTACAGCGCTGGAGGGCATTGTTGCAGACCTTAGCTCCCGCGGACATCACTCGATGACCGTGCAGGAGGACGGTCACATCCAGCTTGCGGACGGCAGCACATCGGCGCTCCCGGAGTTGCACGGTTTCCCACCTGTTGGATGCTGGGAAAAGCTGAAACAGGTCTTTGCGGGAGATGGGCTGGCCACCGAGGAAACTTCCGTCAAGCTGGTTCTCTCGTGGTGAGGAGGTTTCGTGTATGAAATCCGGTGTATCTTTACAGCAGATGCTGACCGAAGTGAAGCGGCAAAGTGAGTCCAAAGAGGACTACCTCATTGCCCCCAACCGCCTGCGGATGGAATCCTACGGCAAAGAAATGTTTCTGCACCTGTCGGACGACAGCGGCACCGAGCTGATCGAACCCATGACTATTACTGGCATCGCCCATCGTCAAATCGGCACGCACCTGCGCATCCCCGCCGCCTACTATGACCGTATGCGGGAGGAACGCCCCGACTTGCTGGCCTACAATGCCAACACATGGTTCAAACAAGAAAGTTCGCAGAGAATGCTGCGCACCTTGGACGGCTCCGCTCGCGCATATTTGAGCAATCGCTATCGCCGCATCGACAATATCGACATTGCCGGTGTGACGCTGCCGATTCTCGGCGGGCTGCCTGACATCCGCTTTGAGAGCTGCCAAATTACCGAAAGCCGTATGTACATCAAGGCCGTGAATCCCCGCTTGCAGGCGGAGGTATCGCCCGGCGACATTGTACAGGCCGGGGTCATTATCAGCAATAGCGAGGTCGGGCTCGGATCCGTCAGCATCCAGCCGCTGATTTATCGGCTGGTATGCAGCAACGGTATGGTCGTGAATGAGGCCGCTGCCCGCCGTAACCATGTGGGCCGTGTTACTGACAGCGAGGAAAACTTCAGCATCTACTCCCAAGCAACCTTGGACGCTGAGGATAAAGCCTTTGTAATGAAGATTCAGGATACAGTGCGCGCCGCCGTGGAAGAAGCGCGGTTTGCGCAGGTCGTCGGCAAAATGCAGGAGGCAAAGACCGCACAGATGGACACTCATGATGTGCCGGCCGTCGTCAAACTTGCCAGCAAGGAGTTTCACATCACCGATAGTGAGAGCACCGGCGTGTTGCAGCGGCTGATCGAATCCAACGATTTGACGCTGTACGGTTTATCCAACGCCGTGACTCGCCACAGTCAGGATGTGGAGAGTTATGACCGCGCCAGTGAACTGGAAAGCATCGGTTACAGTATTTTAACCATGCCCACACAGCAGTGGTCGAGAATCAACCGGGCAGCCGCCTAAGTCTGCCCTTACACACAGGAGAATTTTTTATGTCTATGATGAACGCTAACGCCGCAGCCACCACCGCTATGACCGTCAACGAGCCGCTGGATTTTGAGTTGCCCGAAATGGGCGATGCCGATTTCAGCAGTGAGGAACTTGCCGAGGATAGGGACGGCTTTACGATGTCCTTTCCCCGCATCAAGATTCCCGCAGGCGGCGTGCTGCAGTTTGAATTGCCCACCGGCGACCCTCAGCACCCAGATTACTGCCCCACTCTCACCGGCGTGATTTTGTTCAATCACGCAAGCTGCGCCTACTGGCCGGAGGGCGATGAGTACAGCGACGATGTACCGCCGCTCTGCTCCTCTGTAGACGGCAAACAGGGTTACGGTGAACCCGGTGGCGTTTGCGAAACTTGTGCGTTGAGCCAATTTGGCAGTGCCGGCAATGGCCGCGGCAAAGCCTGCAAAAACATGCGGGTGCTGTACCTGCTGCGCAGCGGGGAGTTTATGCCGCTGGCAATAAATCTCTCTCCCACCAGCATCAGCCCGTTCCGCGAGTTCTTGAATCAGGGCTTTGTTTTCCGCAACCGTGCCACCTACGGCAGCCTTGTGGAGATTGGCTTGAAGCGCCAGACAAACCCGGAGGGCAAGGATTACAGCGTTGCCACGTTCAAGCGGCTTGGCGATTTCCACGGCGACCAGCTTGCTTCCGTGCGCAAGTACGCCTTGAGCTTCCGTGAGCAGATTCGCGGCATGAACCGCCAGCTCATCGAAGCAAAACGGGAACAGGATGATGGTCTTTGCGAGGTGGAGAGTTACATCGCCGCCCCTGCGGCCGCCGATGACAGTTTCTGCATCGGTGCCACGGTGAACGGCGACACACAGCCGCTGCCCGCGTAACAGTTTATGAGGGAGGTGCTTTATGCACGATATTCCGTTGAATGACACCCAGCGCATTTTTGCCGACAAGAACCACAACCTTGTCTACAAGTTTTTGCACGAGAAGAATCTGCCTGCCAGCGAGTATTATGACATCGTCATTTTCGGCTACCTGCGGGCGGTGCAGCGGTATCTGACCGACCCGAACCTTGCAGGTTATTCCTTTTCCACGGTTGCATGGCGGGCGATGGAAGGCGAAGTTGTCAATACCCACCGCACCGACAAGCGCCGTTTTCGCGTGATCCGCTTCGTCCGACCCCGACAGTCTTACACGGGGCATCTAACCCGGCGCCCCACGCCGACAGTCACTGATGAGGAATCGTTGCGTGAAAGTGAGGTCGCATTGCTTCTGCACGCTCTCGCCAAGCGGGTAACGCCCCAGCAGATGGAGATCATCCGTCTGCGCACCAAAGGCTACCAGACGAATGAGATTGCGCAGATGCAGAACACCTCGCTGTACCATGTGAACACGCTGCTGGATAACGCGCGGTTCATCGTGGTGGAACTGTGCAGAGATGCTTAAAGGGAGGCAAGGACAGAATGAAAAAGCGGAAGCTGGAGCTTTACATTACCGGCAAACTCATGTCCGCATTGATGGTGGGCAAGCCCGCCATCTTCAGTACGGGCGGCGAGATGTACCATACGGCTCCTGTGGTGAAGATCCACGAAACGGAAGCGCAGGAGATTCACTTTGAGACATCCACCACCCATTATTACATCAAGCCCCGCCCTTTTGTACTCGCGGTCCTCAACCCGCGCCGACAAACGCTGGCCGCGTGTGCGTAAAGGGTTGAATGTTCACAGAATGATTTGATAATAGCCGTGGCGGCATTTTGCTGCCACGGCTTCTTTTGGAGGTATCCCCCTATGACAAATAATGAATGGGGCTTTATTACACTTCCAACCCACGCCGACCCAGAACAGCGAGCGATTGCACGGTTAAAGCTTTCCAGTGAAATGTCGCTGGAGCATTACAAAACACCGCTGCTGCTCACCCATTCAGGCGGAAAAGACAGCTGCGTTTTGACCGAGCTTGCCCTGCGCGCCGAGATACCGTTTGAGGTCCTGCACGCGCACACCACGGCAGATGCGCCGGAAACCGTCCACTTTGTACGGAGCGAGTTTGCGCGGTTGGAGAATCGAGGCATACGGTGCAGCATCAACTATCCTTTATATAAAGGTAGGCGCACGAGTATGTGGGACCTGATTCCCCGCAAGCTAATGCCTCCGACCCGCGTGGCCCGGTATTGCTGCGCCGTCCTCAAGGAACAAAACGGCAAGGGGCGCTTCCTTGCCACAGGTGTTCGCTGGGCAGAAAGCGTCAGCCGTTCCAAGCGCAGAGGCATCTTTGAAAAGCAGGTTTCCAACCGCGATAAGGAAGTACATATCCGAAATGACGAGGAAAGTCTGGATGCGCTGTTTGCCCCCTGCAAGCTGGCGGCGAAGCGCTTTGTAAATCCCATTGTAGATTGGAGTGACCGGGAAGTCTGGGATTTCCTGCATGATGCAAGGATACCTGTGAATCCACTCTATTTCTGCGGCTTTTCACGGGTAGGCTGTATTGGCTGTCCGATGGCCGGGAAACATCGCTATTTTGAGTTTGCCCGCTATCCGCAGTATGAGAAGCTGTATCTTATAGCTTTTGACAGAATGCTTGAGGAACGGCGCAGGCGCGGAAAACTTGACGGAAGCTGGCACATGGGTACTACAGCGGAGGATGTATTTCACTGGTGGATGGAAGACGATTTCATCCGCGGTCAGATGAGTTTGGAGGAATTTTTATATGTATGCTGAGAATTTGATTTCCACCCCGGAGGCACAGGCCGACTTCTACCCTACCCCAAAGGAACTGGGCAAAAAAATGTTACAGGGTATTGACCTTGGTTTCATCAGCACAGTTTTAGAGCCATCTGCCGGAAAGGGGGATTTGATTCGGTGCCTTGCCGAAGAATCGATTGCACAGGAACACCGCTACAATCCCCACACCTTGAATGTGGATGCCATTGAAATTGACCCTTATATCCGCAGTATTCTCAAGTATGAATTTGGCAGTGCCAGACAGCAAGAAATTCAGCATACCCTGCGCGGATTTGAAGATTGTACCCGTTACGATTACAAACTCGACAAAGAGGTTGGTCTAAATGACGAAGAAAAGACCGCTCGTGCGCAATTAAGGTACGAATCTTCTTTGCGGGACAGAATAGATCTACATATCGTTCACGATGATTTCTTGACCTTCGTTTCCCGCAAAACCTATGACCTGATTCTGATGAACCCACCGTTTTTTGCCAGCTGTGAGCATCTTTTGAAGGCCATAGAGTTGCTAAAATGCTGCGGCGGTAAAATTCGCTGTCTGCTGAATGCCGAAACTGTGCGCAATCCTTATTCTGCCCAACGGCAACTCTTGCAGCAGTATCTGGAAGAATATGGAGCTGAAGTAGAAATCTTGGCGGACGCTTTCAAAGATGCAGAACGCCAGACTGATGTTACCGTAGCACTGGTGCGCATTGATATTCCGAGGCCAACATACCATAGTGAGATTTACTCCCGTTTGAAAGAAGCCTCCAATATAGAACAGCCACAGACTGAGGCAACGGAATTGACGCTGACAGATTTTCTCGAAAACATCGTGCAGCAGTTCAACTTTGAAACCGATGTCGGGATTGCTTTGATTCGGGAGTATCTGGGGATGCGTCCTTATTTGATGGAAAGTATCCCTCCTGGCCAATATAGTGACAGCACACTGGTGCTTTCTGTTGGCACAGACCATCGTTCAAGAGGGCCGCATATCAATGATTTTCTACGTCTCACCCGCCGGAAATATTGGAACGCTCTGTTCCATAACGACAAATTCATGGGTAAGCTAACCAGTGAACTGCGCCAGAAATACTATGACATGGTCGGAAAGCTGGTAAACTACGATTTCACGCTGTTTAACGTTCAGCAGATCTCACTGGAAATGAACGCAGAACTGTCACAGGGCATCCAAGATACCATCTTCAAACTGTTCGAGCGTTTTACGGTCGAGCATAGCTGGTACCCGGAGACATCGAAAAATGTTCATTACTTTAACGGCTGGAAAGCGAATAAAGCCCACAAAGTCAACAGCAAAATCATCCTGCCTGTGAATGGAATGTTCTCGGATTACTCTTGGTCTGATGCATTTGAAGTCAGCCATGCTGAAGCCTGCATCTCGGATATAGAAAAGGTGTTCGATTTTCTGGATGGCAACATGACAAGTTATGTGAATCTGCACGGTGTACTGGCGCGTGCTGCCAGAGCCGGACAGACGCGAAACATCCCCTGCAAGTATTTCGATGTGACCCTTTATAAAAAAGGTACGATGCACATTCGGTTCCACAATGAAGAACTGCTGGAGCGTTTCAACATCTATTGCAGCCGAGGCAAAACTGGCTACCGCCGAACTACGGCAAACGCACCTACGCCGATATGCCGCAGGAGGAACAGGCGGTCATTGATTCTTTCCACGGCAACGGTGAACCCGCTTCCGGCAAAGAGCGATATGCCGAAATTCTCGCAAAGCGGGATTACTATTTACAGGCACCCAAGCAGGACTTTCCCCTGCTGACAAGCTGAAAGGTAAAAAGCCTATGTATGAAGAAAAAGTACGCAAATTCACGTGTTACTACTGCTCGGACTGTAAACTCTATGCCGGGTCTGAAACGAAAACGATTCACGGTCGGCGCATGAAGCCGAACACAAAATACTGCACTGGCGGCAAAAAGGTCATTATCTTTCGATCCGACGAGCCAAAAGTAAATGTACCGAAATGGTGTCCTAAGCGGTGTATGCCTCCTGTGTTACGGATCTACCACTTCCGCTCTGTGGAAATTGAGTTGGGCGAAAGTATGCTTGCGGCCAACGGTATTTCATTTTTCCCCTACCCCAGCCGCTATGCAGTGCGGTATGAGGGGGACTCCCCTTATACGGCGATGGAATTTGCAAAGCAAATCAAAAAGTGCTCTTTGCCCGAACTGCTCCCTATGCAGCTGCTGCCCTATGAGGTTCTGGAAATCGACGATGGCATCCGCCCTTACTGTTTCCATATAGAACGTCTCGGCTGTGTGCGGTGCATCCGCTTCAAAAGTGACATCGCACGCGAAAACAAGTTCGATGAATCAGACAATAAGTCAATTTGATTTTACAGGACTCTCACAGGCGTTTCGTTCGTTGTTGACTGCATTGACAGAAAAGTACTCGACATTAAAGGCCCTGTGTAATGTATGTTTCATTTGACTGTTGCAGTATGGTCATTGCTTGCATCAAAGCAATGTGTAGCACCTTATCTTTTTTCAAAAAATCTCCGTCACATCATAACGTGACGGAGATTTTTCCCTGTATCCTATGTGAATGTATCATTAATTTATTGTCTCTGCTTCCACATTCGTTCATCTTCTATTGTACGCAGTTTACTCAACAATAGAAGCATTTACACTAGTGCATGTTTAGAAATCATACGGTACATATACAACAATCGTTTTGTTTTGCCCATCATAACTTCCCTCCTTTTTTCTGCAGGAAATGTATTCTATTTTGTAATCCACATAAGACATCCTTTTCTCATAAACACAATTAGTTGACACATAGCATTTTTCGCAAATTTCGTCCTCATGATGTTTTAATGCTGCTGGGTCATTGAATTCACGATCTTCCAAATAAATATTCTCGATATGACCACATTTTCGTTTTATCTGTTTCCTAGGCATTGTAACCGTCTCCTATTTATGTAAATCTTCCAGAGCATTCCTATGTGCAATTCTGTATTCACCCTATCATTTTTATTGTATCTAAAAATATTGCATGTCAAATGATTGTCAACGGATTCTCTTTATATAAATTATTTGCATAATAATTAAGCGCTTCCCTCAAGTTTTTGCTAATTTGGAACTCATCATCCGCTTTTTCCAAATGCTTTTTTATGTAATGCCCAAATACCAGGCTAACCAAAATTAGTATGCATACGCTGCTTACCATCGCACCTCTTCTTATCGCTTCATTCGTACCATCACCAATTGCATTTGTAACGCTGCTAAGAGTTATTGTAAGAAGTGTAACGACAATCTGTGTCAGAAGATTCTCTTTCTGCCGTTTCTCTTTTTCTTTCATGTACTGTTGATTTTCAAGGATCAGCCAAGGCACTGCATTTTTCAAATCAATTTTAAAGTCTTCTGCCGTGTTAATAAGTGCTTTTACTGAAACACTTTCAAAGTATTTTGTTATTTCTTCCATACTGTGCTTGTCCTTTATTGAACGCTTCTCATGCTTTTTCCGATTATATGCCACCGTACTTGGCATCAGGTTTAGAACTAGAAGACCACTGACAAGATAAAGAGCCATACTCCATCTATACAATGTTGTCTCTGATGCCAATATATTCCATCCCCACGACACAATCAAAAGAATTAGGGAAATTGAAAACACGACCATCGCCATTGCTAAAATCTCTGGAAATCGTGCTGCCTCCATCATCAATTTTAAATTTTCCAGCGCCCATTTAATTCTGAGCAGGAGTGAAGTGGTCGAGCTTCTTTTTGCCTTTTCCCTTTGCTTTGGTGACAAACTTTCCCTGTATCGTTCTTCCATATACTGCTTATCTGCCATTTTCCAGTTGTATTTATAATCTTCCAAAAATTCATCAAACATATGCTGCTCCTTTGCGCTTTATCGTCCTATCTGTTCTAATCATACAAATTATTATTTCTTTTGTGTTCATTATATCGACATATCGCCACAAAGTGAATACAAACAGATTAGAATTTATAAAAATTTAAAATATCCTTGAATGCCCACATTCTCTTATGCTTTTCCGCCGATCTGCACATAGTTTTTTGCGCGTCATATTGACTGTTAGCATTTGGCATTGCAGAGAAAAGTCTCCATACCTCAACGGCCGTGGAGACTTTTCTCTGCTTATTTTACTTCAAAAATTTCTATGCAATGTACAAATACCATGCATTGCTCTTGATAAAGGTCATCATCAAATATTCCATTTATCACAGAGTATTTCCGCAAAAGATTTTTGTATCGACCAAACAATTCCTCGAATGCAGATTTGCTTCCTCCTTTGGCCGCAAGTAACAGCTCAATAAATGTCATTTCTCTTTCTCCATTTTAATACGTAGTTTTTCAATGCTTCTATAATACGTAGAAGCTGCCGCTCTTTCTGTGAGTTTCGTTTCTTGAGCAAGTTCCTTAAATGTTTTCCCTTTTAGGACATACCCTGTTACAATAAACCGCGCTTTGGGCTTTAACTGCTGCACTGCAGCCACTAATTCTTCATTTTGAACCTCCAGTCTATCCCACACCGTATTCTCTTCGGCTCCAAAATTTGATTGTTCTTCCTCCCTTTTTGCCTGGTTCTCTTTATCTCTTATTTTCTTTTTTATGTAAGCCTGACGCTTTCGTTTTACCGCCAGAACCACATAAGCAGTAAACTGATTTTGACATATATCCTCTTTGGATGTTCCACTGTTCCTTTTTACCATTCTATTACTCCCATCATTTTTTCGATGGGAATAACGGAGGAGAACGGCAAAGTGGATCAATAATATTATATTGGAAAATAGCACACGTAAATTCTTCAGCACAGTTCCATTCAGACAGGATCTGCACTGTCAAAATTTGCGTATGATACTGACAATTCCATGTAGCAGTTCCTATCTTGGAATCGCCAGCACTAATCATCCATCACTCTCGCAAGTACGAAGCTCGATAGAGTTGCCCTTAACAAATTGGCTACCATCTATAACTGTACTTCAAGAAATAGCTTTTTAGTTCGTTTTTCAATCTGGTATCCGTCTAATGATATTACAGAGAATCTTTTCGTTAATTTTCTTTCACCTCGCTATTTCTTTTTATTCCTTTATGTTTGAACTGACCGTTCGTCTGCGTTTGTCTACCGTGCAGTTCATATTAAAAACGTTAATATTTCACAGACCGCATATTTGTGTTCAAATAATCGGGATTTTTGAACAAGTTCATCTTCTGCATGCAATTTCCTCACAAATATTTTTTCTAAGTGCGCTATAAATGCGTCAAAATCGCCACGGCATCTCTGTTTATAGAGTGAAGCAGTTCTTCTATGACAAAGATAAGGAGCATTTATTATGTCTGCACACAATCAAAAATCCGCATTTCCCTCTTATTATCACGATACATGGACTCTTTTAAAAAATTATCGTAGCGTTTCATGGAGTATTGAAGTTTCCGATTATAATCTTCAGGCGGAATTTCGCACCGAGTATGGTTGTGCTTCCGAGGCCGTGCTGGATGGTCTTGAAGCATCAAATTCAAACACACATCTTGAATCTTATGTGCACTCACTGGAGCGGAGTAAACGGATGCTACAGCTTATAAATTCTGCGATTGATCTCATGCGAAAAAAGCACGAAAAAGGGGAACTCTATTACTGGATTTTGTACTATACATATCTTGCCCCTCATCATTATGCGAACAACTATGAGATTCTGCATTTTCTTGAATTAAAAGGAATGCCTATGTCGATGCGCAACTACTATCTTCGTCGGGAAGAAGCGATTAATGTGCTGAGCTCTGTTTTGTGGGGTTATACCTCAACCGACTGCGAAGAACTTATCAATCGTCTACTTCCGGAATAATCACATAAATCCCCTTAGGCACCTTTTAATAGCTTAGAAAAGCAATTGGGATCAGCAAAAACGCCGACCCCAATTGCCATTTCTATTTAACAATAGAATTATCTGTTTATAATATTGTGATTCTATTGCCTACAATATTGCCGCCATATAAAGCTCCTTATGGCTGAACTTTTCATCTGTCTATGTACCGCATATACAGCAACAGTCCACGTCAATTACAAACGTGGACTGCGCATCGTGTACACGTTATCCAAAACGTGTATCATACAAACATTTTACTGTTCTTCTTTTACAGCAACCTTTTCAGTTTCTTCTGGGCGAGTAGGCTGAAACAGGCCCCACGGCGAATCCGGCGGCCATCCGTAGCGTTCACGATGAACAACTGCCTGTGCCATTTCATGGGCAAGATGCTGTGTAAAGGTTTCTTTTGATACCATAACTATTACCCCTTTCGTCCTTATACTTAAAATTTTTATCAATAGAATGCATTATTGCATTCCAAGGCCGAGCTTAGAAATCAATAGTGTGACCGCAACAGCCAAAATCGCAGAAGTTACTCGATATGCTATCGGTTCCCTAAAAAATAGCAATAGGCACGCCGAAAGCATAACGATTGCTAATCTTAATTTCACTTCTTTGCGTACTGCAACAAGTTCTTCCGCGTTCAAATGAAGGGCAGCATTATTTGCTGGTGCTAATCTTAAAATTAAAATAGAAGCAGCAGCAAGACAAATCAGATTTGATACGGGATGCAATCGCTTTGCAAGCTCTAGTGATACGATCATTGTAAATGTTGACCCTAAAAGGCATCCCTCCGGCGTTTTAGCATGGTATCCACCTGTCCGCATACGAATGAAGCGGAAGACCAGCAGAAAAAGGAAAGTGCTTCCCCATCCGTCAAAAAATGCACCTACTGGAAGCAGAAGAAGAAATGTAACCATTCCCATTAGGCGGCGCATCAAACCATATTGCAGCCAAGCAATCTGATCTGGTTTGATATAGTGCTTTTGTAAACAAAAAGCCGCTATCCTTGCCGCCAATGCTTCCATTTATGTCAACTCCTTACGCTGCTCATTTTATCAGCAGAAAATGATTCCCGCCACAAAAATGTCACAAACGCAAAAAATATGACATAAACGCAAAATTTGAAAGATGGAGAAGCACTCAGTACAAAATCTCAGCAATGAGCCGAGTTATCAATTCCGTTTCCTCGGTTGTTGGTTTCGGAACATTTTTGTGTCCTTGAGATCTTCTTTTCTTGGTTCGAATGTGCGCTGTCAAGTCCATAAGCAATTGCACCTGCTCTGGGCTTAATTCCTTAAGCGATAGGACATTACATTTCTCACCGCTTGTCAAATAATCCAACGAAACATTTAGAACGAGCTGCCTCCGTCAGTCGCGGAACAGCAAGATCACTTTCGTATTTCCCCAGCACTGAATCTGAAAGTCGCAGGTTCGGATCAAACCCTTTTGCACGTTCAACCACCATCTGCTGCGTAAGATTTTTGTCTTTTCGCAGTTTTAACAGGCGTGGCCCAAAATCATACAACATAAGCGTTTTACCCTCCTTGCACAATATAAATATTTTACAATTCGGCGCCATTTTAATTGTGGAATTTGCTTGATTAAATTCCACAAACATGGTATATAAAAAGAAATCTATTGACAAAACCCGGAGGATTCGTTATTTTGAAAACATACCCCAAACAAAAGATTGGCAGTCGAGCCTACATAGGAGAGAGTATGGTCAAGATTCTTATTTGTGATGATGATCCAACATTCGCACAGTCAATGTTCAAAAGGATCCTATCATTGCCGGCCTATTCCAGCAAATCCATGAAATTGAGCTGCTTAACTGATATTGCTGAAATGAGTGCTAACACTATCGCACAATATGACATTCTATTTCTCGATATTGACCTCGGTAAAGAAAGCGGAATTGACCTTGCCAGAAAGATGCGCAAGATGAATCCGGAAGCCGTATTGATTTTTGTAACAAACTTCAGCGAGTATGCCCCTGAGGGCTATGAAGTGGATGCTTTTCGATATCTTGCTAAATCCGAGTTGGAAAAGAAACTACCCACCTATTTTGAAGATGCACTGGCAATGTGCCGCACCCGTCAACGGAAAGTAGAGATTCTCTGTGAGGGTGAGAGTGTGCCTATCCCAGTCCAATCTCTTGCATGGATAGAAAGTCAGGGACGCGAGCAGTATCTCCATTTGGTAGGCGGATGCCGTGAGCAGCTAATTACCCGATTAACCATGGCACAGCTTGAGGATTTGCTTGTTCCTCATGGTTTTTTACGTATCCACAAAAGTTATCTTGTAAATATGGCGTATTTGCAGTCTTTTCAAAGTACAAGTGCCGTTCTCACAATCGGTCAAACGCTTCCTGTGGGGGCTCGTAGTTATCGCGACAATAAGCAAAAATTTGTAAGATGGCAGGCGCAGCAACTATGGTAGTAGTCTGGGGTAATATACTTAGCCTTTTGGGCAATGTTTTTGCGATAGCCGTAGATATTCTTGTATTTGATGCTTTTTTCCCTCGCAACGATAATAGAAAAAAGCGTTGGTCATATATTTTACTATTTTGCCTGATTTTTACATCTCTCTCTATCCTCATTGGCACAAAACTCGGATATACATTCAAAATGTTACAAGAGATCGCGCTAATATATGTGTTATGTGTTTTTCTATATCAAAGCCGTTGGGATCGACGCTTCTTTATTGTCGTAACTGTTTATTCTGTTTTATTTTCCTACAGTCACTGGTTCGAGTCCTTTTGCCTATATGTTGGAAATTTGGACTACGAAGAATATATATGGAATGTTCCTCTATACTCCGTGCTATTCTTCGTTCGCGGGTTTATTTCCCTATTTGTTGCACTGATTATTAAAAAATATCATCATCCTCTACACGCAAGGACTCGTGCAAGCGCTTGGGTTCCCCTATCTGCTGTATTTCCTGTTTGCACACTGCTTGTGCTCAGGCAGGTATATACCCACCCGGAAGAACAACGTGTATGGCAGATTTGTTTATTGATTCTCGATCTTGTTGATATTGCTGCATTGATTTTATTGGACTATCTTGAAGAAAACGCGGAAAATCGCGAGAAGCTGATTGCTGCCAACGAACGCGCCCACGTTCAGGACGAAAACATTCAGGCTTTGAGTCAGGCGTATGCAGGGCAAAGAAAAATGACGCACGACTTCCGAGCCAACCTTTCGACTTTATCTGAATTGTTGGAAAGTGAACGTGTTGACGATGCCAAGGAATTCCTTTCCGAGTTGAATGTGCGCCAAAGTGAGCGGATTTTGCTTGTCAACAGCCATAATGCTGCTATTGATGCGGTTCTAAACCAAAAGGGATATATTGGGAAGAAGCAAGGCATTGATATGCGGTTTCGTGTCAATGATCTTTCCGCGCTGAGGCTTCCTCGTGTAGATGTGACTATTGTGCTGGGCAATTTGATTGATAATGCCATGGAAGCTTGTGCAGGCTTGTCCGACCCAAACCGCTGGGTCAGTATTCAGATCCTTTACAGCGAGAATATGCTTTCTATTTTAATTATCAATCCCAGTAATATCGTTCAGATCAATGACGGTCATATTCCTACAACCAAGCAAGATCCCTTGCTTCATGGCTTCGGCATTGGGAACGTCAAAGACATTTTAGAAAAGTACCACGCCGAGTACCTCTTCACTTATGATGATGGGCGCTTTATTTTTAGCGCCGACTGGCCGGATATATCTGAATCACCTGTAAACACATCAATTTTCTCATAACCAATATTGTTTTTTAATCCTCTGTGCAGAACAACTCGCACAGAGGATTTTTGCATTCATGCACATTTTTTTGCGTATACGCAGGTTTAGTGGACTTTTGTAGAAAACTGTGCTATTTTGATGCCAAGATAACGCACAACTTACAACCGTTTCCTCCTCAGTATTAAGCATCGGCGCGCAGATGCTGAAATATTGTCCGAACATCAACCCTATTAAATCCATTAGATTGGAGGCTTATTAAATGTCAATACTGAGAAAACGTATTTCTGCGATCCTGCTCTCCCTTGCAATGGTAACAGCCGTAGCGTTGCCTACATTTGCGGACGACACCCAATCATATACTCCGATGCAGATAAGTGCGGAATCTGAAGCTTTCCCGCAGGCTTACATTGAAATTGAAAACGGCACCACACTTATGGCTCGAGACGGAACGACTCATTTGAGCGGTGCCTCTGTAACCGTTTATTATGAAGAGCATTACAAGTATGACTCTCAGGGTAATTTGTTTATTACTGACAGTCGCTTACTATCTGAAGATGAAGTTAATGCCATCGGGAAAGAAAACTTTGACGAAGGTGCTCCATCCCTAACAAGAGAAGTGTCCAACACTAGAGGTAAGTTGACGATTCGCATGGATGGTTCCTATTCTACATCTGGCAATTCCCTAACGGCATTTTTTTCCGCAATGGGCAATTGGAGTGGCACTGGATCAGATCCGTCAGCCTGTCCTTCCAGTGGTGCAGATGTAGCTGGTTTTCATTGGGGTGGAAATATTAGCACCGGTGAGACTACCGCTCGAGGTGAATATGGTGACAATTCTTCTGCAACGGTAACTCTTGCTGGTGGGACCTCTAACGAAGCGATTGCTTGGTATTTCACTGAGAAAGAGGCTTTTAAATATATCAAAAATGTCTTTTTTAATCTCAATATGTCAAAAAGCAGTTTAACTGGAAACGGAAACACTACTGAGTTGTATTTCACCTATATCCATACATATCAAAGTTATAATGTTACCGGCAGTATATCCGCTAGTGGTGCAGGAATTTCGATTAGTAATGTTGCCAATCAATGGCCGCTTTCCGTTCGGCTGTATGGCATTCCCTACTAACTAAAAGACGTTATCAATTTTCATGCGCATAACAAAAAAGATTGTGAAGAATGCAATTATATTCTTATTCATACTGGTAGCTATCTGTATCGCCTATCGCATGTTTGTGGCATATGAGATGCATTGCACACCTGATCGCGCATTGTCGAACATATCGCAAGGTGACATTATCTACCAGTATAACTATCACCAATATGTAATTGCATTCACCTGTGATAAGGTTGGTAATATATTTTGCCATATCCTAAAGAGGACCTCCATATCTAATTTGGTTTGGTACACAATTGTAAAATCGGAAGGTCCACACAAACCGTGGCCTAATCCAGATGCTGGGCGCGATGAACAGTTACCGGTATACCTTACAATGACGCTCTTTCCATCTGCTGATGATTATCGAACAACCCAACCACTATATTTGTATTATGGAGAAATCTTTGGCGAGGCTGTCGAATCATTCACGATCAATGGCATACCTTGCTATTTAGGCACTCCCACATGGCCAGAATCAGTTACAATCGCTTTCCCATCGTCTGCAGAGGCCAAACTATTTATCCTTGTTGCTCCCGAAATTTCTTGGCCACCAAGTTATTCTATTAACGATAGGTGTTCCGGATGAAGTATTATAAAAATCTGTCCATCAATGAAAGTGATTTCTCCGTTCAAAAGCAAGGCCGCTGCATTCATCTGACAACCATAGAATACCAACTATTCCTTACGCTGCTTGACCATTCCGGGTACATCTGCTCCCGAAACTTTCTACTAGCATCTGCATGGCATATCACAGTGCCGATCCAGACGAGGACGGTCGATGTGCATATCGCAAAACTGCGGGAGAAGTTGGATTTAGGCCCGGATGATTTGAAGACCGTAATGGGACGAGGGTATACGCTTTCTATGCAAAAAAGCTGTGGAACAAGTCGTTCATTAGGAGAGTCACTTTATTCTGATCGCTGACAATGGCCTTTAATCCTCTGTGCAGGACAACTCGCACAGAGGCTTTTTGCATTCATGCACATTTTTTTGCGTATACGCAGGTTTAGTGGACTTTTGTAGAAAACTGTGTTATTTTGATGTCAAGATAAATGCACAGCTTACAACAGTTTCTTACTTAGTATTAGGCATCGGCGCGCAGATACTGAAATATCGTCCGAACATCAACTCTATTAAATCCATTAGATTGGCTTATCAAATGTCAACGATGAAGAAACGCATCCCCATGTTCCTGCTGGCCCTTGCAATGATGGTGGCTATGGCACTCCCCACCTTTGCAGCCAGCTATCGTCCCAACGCACAATTTGGCTATCTGCTGAACATCAACGGTTCGACAGGGTCCGCTTACCAGGGGCGTGCATTGAACCTGATGAAAACCGACACGATGGGAACAGATCAGAATTTCATCATCGGAACTCGCAAGGGCTACACCGGTTACTACATGATGGTTACCGCAAATGTCAATTATGCCGTAAATCGTTCTGATAATGGTGGCCGTGCAATTATTTGGCCTCTTTCTACGGGCTCTGCTGATTCGCGCCTGGCTGACAATAGCGAATCCGTAATTCGTTTGTACACTTCTCGTGAACTCTTAACCGCCCGTGAGCTCGTTGGCGACTGGAGTACCGTTTATTTCGGTGGCAGCGGCATTTCTGTTTGGGTGCGCGCCCACTAACCTTCCGGCACAATTTCAGATTTCCCTATGATAGACATTCAAAAGGAAGTTCATACGGGATTTAATTGCCATTAGACCAGCGCAAGTGAAACACTAATGACCTGTCAAAGGCATCGTCTCAAAGCACAGTGTTGCACTTGCGTTGGTTTATTTGCATTTTTCAACTTTTGTAAAGAAAGGTTTTAAGGAAACATGAAATTTACTTATAAGTTGTTGTCTTTAGGTTTGGCCATCGCCTGTCTTAGTGGATGCAACGCGGCCAACACTGAAATCGCATCCTCGTCAGCCGCCACTGCCACAGTGGACCCCGCTACTGACTCTACAGAAGTTCCTGCTTCCAACAATGTTTTCACATCCGCAGGAGACGGTTTATATGTTACCACTGACTCCGGAATCTATGAACTGCAAACAGTGTTTCCGGACTCTGCAAACATATTTTATACTGATGCCAATACAAAGGAACGCATTTTTCTATGTGCGAACCCCAATTGTACACATGCAGATGAAAGCTGCCCCAGTTACATAGCTACACCTTCAGCGATGTTTCCGCCCATGCTTTTGCGTGTTGGCGATCAGCTTTTGGTCGTCTTTACTGAAACCACCGACTCCAGTAACCCGCATGGGATGCTGATGAATATGGATGGTTCCAATCGTCGAACCGTATTTGAACTCGCATCCAATCAATATATGCAAGGCGGCTTTTGTACCTCTGGAAATGATCTCTATTTTGATCTTTACGAGATTGATGATAGCGGGAACGTCACATATCAGCTGTGGTATGTGAGCTTCGAGAATGGAACTTCTGAAAAAGTGATGGACTTGGGATCCGATAGCGACCACTATTCTTTGTGCGATGGTGTAAACAATGAACTGTGCTTTAATCATCTTTCTTCCGACGGAATCAGTTATTGCATGTATGATCCGCAAAGCAAAACAATGTCCGATCCGTTTTTTGTTGACAGTAGCTCGAGCGGGAATTCGATGATTCAAGACGGATACCTCTTTGTCCTCGACGAGCAGGCGAACTCTGTCCAAAGAATCCGTTTATCTGATAAAGAGCAAGCAAGTGCTTCTTTTACAGTAAAAGAAGGCTTCGGCGCCCCAAGTATGCGGTATCTATTTGATGGGAATTTAATGATTACCGAAGCACAAACGCTGGCAGCAGATATACCGACCGATGGCTCGTATGATATGTGTTCTTATATTCTGGATTTTGACACACGTAATTGTACAGAATTTACATTGCAAACCCCATACAATAATCGTCCGGTATATGTGTTGACAACCATTGGTGACACTTGTTATGTTGCCACAGATTATAAAACGTATACTCCTACCTCTGTCTCTGAAGACGGTACAGTTTCAAACTTCGATTATGTTGCTAACATATACGCCTTCATTACAAAGCAGGATTATATATATTCAAATCAAAACGGTTACTTAATGGTTAAAGACGCATTCGAATAATTCTACCTATTGTTAAAACTTCATGGGTAAATTGGGATTGTAATTATGAGCCGTACATTTACACTTGATTCAATTCACAAGACATATATTTCGCAAATTTCCCTGTTTACATTTAAGAAAAATGCACAGCCACAAGTGAAAAAAGCCTTGTCAGGGGTATCAATTACACTAACGCCGGGGCTTTACGGATTGCTTGGGCCAAATGGGGCGGGAAAGTCTACTTTGATTCACATTATCACAGGCACACTTGCTCCTGACTCTGGCGAGGTCCTCTGGTGCGGCAAGCCTGCAATGGGTATCGCCTTCCGCCGCATTCTTGGTTATATGCCGCAGCAGCAAGGACTGTATGATAGCTACACCGGCCGCCGGTTCCTTGCCTACATGGCTGCCCTGAAAGAAATTCCTCGAAAAGCTGTTGCAGCCGAGGTAGATCGCGTAGCAGCCGCCGTAAATTTGACCGCCGAGTTGGACAAGCGTCTTTCTGCTTATTCCGGCGGCATGAAGCAGCGCCTGCTGTTGGCATCCGCCCTGCTTGGGGATCCGAAGTTGTTGATTTTAGACGAACCAACGGCAGGTCTTGACC
>ENA-OPCD01001211-OPCD01001211.1-human-gut-metagenome-genome-assembly--contig:-NODE-1211-length-20337-cov-3.170693_pt1 | contig 20337 bp, 19 predicted proteins | sample MGYA00241560_ERZ501471 | MGnify/ENA primary metagenome ERZ501471 (study PRJEB25962, sample SAMEA2042578) | human gut metagenome | biome: human gut; feature: human-associated habitat; material: faeces...
TGTCAGATGTTGCAGCACTTCTTTTCCGTGCGTTCCGTCAGTTTCCACGATTCCAACGGTCACATTGTCAGACTGCGGCATTGAGATCTGTCCGGAAAACCAGACCACAAATAGCATAGATACTAATAACAACAGACTTGTCCCACGTTTCAGCCACGCTTTCAACTGTAAAAAATACCAATGAAAAAATGCTGATCTTCCAACCCCTCCGATGGTCAGGCGTCCGCCTTTTTTATGTTCCCTCCGTTCTGCTTTCCCAAAATTTCCTGCCGCTTTTGCCCATAACACGCTGGCCGCAAAAAGCACAACAAACATGAGAATCAGCTGCCTTGTCTCCTGCCCTTTGATTCCGAAAAACAATAATTTCAGATAATAGCTGTCCCAAAAGGTCAGTGGAAAAAAGGTTCCGATTTTTCCAAAAAGTTCCGGCAGATATGCAGTAGGGATCACAACACCGGAAGCCATGATCTGAAAAACATTGACCGCAAGCAGCACGATCGTTCCTCTGGTGCTCTCTCCCGAAATCGTATAGATCAGTTGAAAATACGCTGCAATCACCGCTGCAAGAAGCAGTGTTCCAGGCAGCACCTCCCGGTCAAACCACAAAAAAGACAGATGATACTTCCCTGATACCAGACAGCCCACAGCATACACCAAAACTCCCACAAGCCACAGCGGAACGGTCATAAGAAGCACTTTGATCAATGCATTTTTTCCTTCGCCGATACCGTAAATTCTGATTTTTTCCTCCACAGCACGGCTCTGCTTCTGATACAGATAACCGTAATTGACACCCACCATCAGAAGGAGAAGCAGTACAGCCGCAGAAAAATAGTATTGACAGAGGTCTGCTTTTCCAAGCGAAGAATACACATTTTTCTGGAAAACCGAAGTGCGGTCGAATGCCTCGTAAATATAAAGCCCGGAGATCACATCCCCGATCTGATTCCTTGAGATCTCCGTCTGATAAATCTGCGCAGTATCGTAGGCAGCATAGACACCAGCCTCCGCCGTCCGTAGCAGAGAGACACCGTCTGTCACAAGTTCACCGAACACTCTCGTGTTTAACGGAGCATTTTCCGGGAAATAAATGGTTGCCGGTGTATTTTTCCCGGAATCCACATCCTCGTAAAACTGTTCCGGCAGTGAGAGCACCGCATCTAATGTGCCTTTTTCCAGCGATGCCATCGCTTTATCCTGATTCAGGTACTGAAAGTGGCAGACACTTTTCACGCTGTCCATCGCAGAGATAAACTGTGCCACCATCTTCGTCTGTGCCTCATCCTCAGGGATCACAACGCCAATCTCCGCCGTTTGGAACACACCTGCATCCTTCATAACGAGACTGACCGCAAGCACTCCGCCTGCGATCAGTAATAACATCACTATAAACTTTACCATGCTTTTTCTCGCCGCTATCAGGCTTTTTTTACCCTCAAGTGACAGATATCGAAGAAAAAATCTCATGAATTAAAATCCACCTAACATTGCTGCAAAGATTTCATGAAGAAGATCCTGCCATTCCTCTTCCGTTGCATTTCCAAGGTCAAAGGTATCGCCGGAAACTTCCTCAAACTGGGCACCTTTTTTCCATGTGATACTACCGCTCACATCTTCAGAGGCACTTCCGAGATCATCAATGGTAATGACCATGCTGTTCTTATCGACTGCAAGATTTCCTGCAAAATTATAAGATTCTTCATCATATTTTGCTTCCATTGTGATATCTCCGCTGTCACTGTCATACGTGAACTTTACGGTATCGTTTTCCTCGGCGATCATCGTGATTGTCTCGACACTACCCTCGTTACTTCCCTGAACCTCGACCACTTTCTCATCATCTGCAAGGAGGATCATGTTCTGCATTCTCGTGTCACCGCCGAGGAACTGGACTTCAAAGGAAACATCATTTTCCGGTATAATATCAATCGCTGCATACTGACCTTTGTATAAGTAGAATACAAGTGTCGTGCTGTCGTCAAACTCTTCCACTGCCTCTCTCATAGACGCGACAAAATCTGCTGCGGTCAGATCAAGTGCATCCATCAGCTCCTGATAATCTTCCCCGTAAAGTGTCTCAAGTCCATCGATCACATGATTCACATTTTCTTTGGTCACAACCGTCTGATATCCCTTACAACTGCGCTCTGTTCCGTCGATGGTAAAGTCTTTTGCGTCCACTTTGGAAAATTCCAGCGTATTGTATTCATCCGCGTAAACTTTTAACATTTTCTTGCGGAACTCATCTGAATTCTGGTTATCATAAGCAGCCTTAAGCGTCGCATCCACTGCATCGAGCGTATCCTGGTCTACCATTTCCAGCAGATATCCACTCTTTTCATTTCTGTAATCATAGGTAAACAGGCGTTCACTGATTGTCGGGACTTCCACCTGCACACTGTCCGCACCAATGTCTGCTAAAAAATCAATCGATGGTGCACCGGAAATATTGAGATTTCCTTTTATCTGCTTCTGTTCCTTCGAACTGCGCCCCTCCATGGAAATATCGCCCTCGTTCATGGAAAGATCCATTTTGAGTGTATACTCATCCGAATACAGGGAAACACAGTCTTTTAATGTCTCTCCCAAACTTCCCATGTCACTCACAGTCTTTGCACCTGCAAGCAATACCTTTTTTGATGGGCTTAAAAAAGCTCCTGTTTTGACCGCTGCAAATACGCCAACGCCGCCCGCGACAACCACTGCTGCCACCACGCCCGCAATGATGGAGATTTTGTTTCCTTTCTTTTTTGGTGCTTCCGGTGTTGGTGTTTCCATCTGGTTTGCCGGTGTCACAGTATTCTCCACCGGATTTTGTGTTTCAAATTGTTCGTTCATAACGAATCCTCCCTTGTTTTTCTCTGTTTCCTTAGTATTTGTACTTGATTGTCATTCTGACATGCCTGCAAACTTTTGCAAAATATCTTCTGCATCTAATTCCTGCACTTTGCCCTCATCCATAAAAAGGCATCTGTCCGCATTGCGTATCTCGCTCTCATCATGCGTCGTCATAAGGATGATTCCATTTTTCTGCTGATAGGTTTTCATCCACTGGTGAATGCTCTCTTTATAATAAAGGTCAAGAGCTGTCGTCGGTTCATCCATCAGTAAAAATGACGGGTTCTCCACGAGTGCACTTGCAATGCTCAAACGCCGTTTCATACCACCAGAAAGTTTGCTTACCTCTGTTTGCAACAAATCCTCCAGTTGAAACTGTGCGACCAGCTCTTTTGTGTTGGCGTTGTGGCTGCCGCCCCAGAGTTTCAGATTATCCTGCACCGTCAGTTCTTCCATCAACGGATTTTCCTGCGGCACATAACCGCAAAACCGGCGAAATGTACTGCTTTTGTAGGCTGCTTTTTTTCCAAAATAGCATAGTTCACCGCCATCCGGCTTTAAAATGCCCGCCATGATCTGCATTAAGGTAGATTTGCCGCAGCCGTTTTTCCCTGCGATCGCAACGCACTCCCCCGGCTTTACCTGAAAGGTGATATCGGACAGTACTTTCTTTTTTCCATAACTTTTTCGAATCTGTGTTACCTCTATCATGTTATCTCAATTCTTCTTAATCTGCTTTTCATTGTCTTTTTGTGATTTTTCAGTACTTCACAATTACGATTCGTAACTGTTCAGTTCTACTTTCTTTACAATCAGAATTTTTTCTCCTCTGCGCAGATCCTCATCCGTCCGGTGATTATCCCGCAGAATATCTTCCACCGTTGTGTGATTCTCCTTTGCGATACTCCAAAGCGAATCCCCATCTTTTGCAATGTAACCGACCAGTCCCGGACGCTTCTGTAACTGCTCCATATCCAGAGGCTCCTCACGCATATCAGTAATATTATCTATCTGTTCCTGCTCAAATGCAAGCAAATCTAATCCGATCACCGCTTTTATTTCCACATGATCCTGATCGAGCATGACCGCGGACAACTGGCTGATCCTGCAATCAAGCTCTGTCTGCAGTTTATTTTTCCGCTCCAAAGCCTCCAACTCTTCCAGCTTATTGCGCTCTGTCCGCGCCGTCTGCTGTGGGATTTCAATGAGCTGTTCAAATGGATAAATCTCTCTGGCAGAACCGATTGGCATCTGATCGTCGGTCGTGATATAAAGCAGTTCTGTGACCAGAATCCCCTCTGCACGCACGCCCTGTTCGGTCAATTCCGCGCTCTCTAAATGGACCGTTCCCTCACAGGAACAAATCTGTAAAATCTTCTCCTGACTTTCCGCTAACTCCATCTGCTCGGTCAGGCGGCACTGGCTGTCATTTTTCACAGAAATATGATGTAAAGTCACGCCTGTGCAGACTGGAATGATCTCCTGTTTCAGAGAATAAACGTCCTCTAACATGGAAATCTCCTGTTCTTTCCACACCCGGATATCCAGATTCATCACAAGTTCCAGGACCAGAACGCGCTCCTCACCGTCGTAGTCCGGCTTTACCTCAAGTTCCATGGAAGCCGTTCTTGCCTTCACTTTATAAATAATATCTGCCTCCGTTCCTGCGTCACATTCCACACCGCAGTCCAATGGAATCACCGTCTCATACCACTGCACGCGGTCTGTTTCCTCTTCCTCCTGATACAAAACGGAGATGAGCACTTCGCCACTCAGTTTTACACCGTCCTGCCCCATTTTTGTATCCAGATTGCGGATTTCTAAGCTTTTCCATAAAATTTCCTGCACATTGGGTTTGCTTGACGGCAGTGTGATCTCGCTTTTCTGTCGGCACTGATCGCGCTTCATACATAAAAGCTGTAAGATATTTGTGTTCCGATAACGTTTTTCACATCCGTCATCCGCCTCTATCCCAACACAGAGTTCATCCTCTTTTTCCCGCGGTTCTTCTGTCTTTAACAAAATGACTGCCCGCACGCTGATTTTTCTGGAATGGATGACTCCGATCGTGAGATCCTCAATCTCTCCGGATGCCTGTATCACATCATATTCCTGTACACCGTCCATGTTGAGTTTTTCCTGAAACGGTATTTCTCCTTTCAGACAGCTTATTTTTGCATTGTCCTGATCACTGCGGTACAACACTTTAAAAACAAGGCGTCCCTTTAACCACGCCGCGCCTGCTGCCGCCTTCACCTCATCAAACTGAAGTTCTCCTTTTTCCTTTAACACTTTTACAATATCCGGCCGGTAGTCCGGCACGTTGTAATCGTCATCTAATGTAATCTGGCTCTGTGCACTGGCAAATGTCGTGCAACTATGTAATTTTATTTTATTTAACTGCAAAAAAATTCCCCCGATCCGAAATCCTTTTTTTCATTGTATTCGAATAGAGAGAATTTTATACACGCTTTTATCACTATTTGCTCACAAAATAGCCATCTGCACACTTTCTTAGCAGAGTTTCATGCGAATATCTTTTGTAATAATATCATTGTAACTAAAGGATAATAACTGAGGTTGATTGTCATCACGCTCATCATTTACCAATATCGTGAAAACACTTGGATATGCATGCTGGATCACGCCCTGCTGGATATCAACCTTATTACGCCCACGATCAAGCTGGATCATAACTTTACTGCCACACTGCTGGTGTACGGATGCACGTACCTTACTGATGTCTGCCTGTTGCATTTTTCTACCTCCTTATTTCACGCTTTACTTTAGCACTGTAATAAAATTTTGTCAAACGGATTTGCGTGTTTTGCACAAAATTCATGAATATTTGCAATTTTTCTCTATTTTTGAATGTTTTTTCATACAAATCTACTCAAACACTACATTCTCATCCCGCAGCTCCACTTTCACCACAATATATGGATAACTTGGGCTCTTACTGATGGTTTCCCCCTTGCGCGGACCAATCAGTTCCGTATCAAAAATGATCGCATTCGATGTCAGATACAGATCGCGGATACAGATACTATACCCTCCGGTCTCCTGTTCTCCGTAGCCTCTTACTATGTATAAAAATTCGCTGTCTTTGTACGTCATTTTAAAATCTGCAGCCTTTTTCTCCTCAATATCATTTTGCAGTTCTTCCGGTATGTCTGCCTCTGCGGCGATCGTGTAATCAAGATCACTGATTTTTGTCCGGTTCGTCTGTTCCACACTGCATCCGGCAAAAAGAAGTGCTGCAAAAAAAAGTGTTGCAAAAAGAAATCCCGGTTTCCAAAAACCATACCTGCTTTTTTCCATTTTCGTCTGCATACCCGCCTCCAGTTCCGTGCCCTGCGGCACAGCATTTTTGCTCTTATAGTTACTGTTCACCCGTACCTCATTCCAGTAACCTCTTATACCATTGTATGCCGGCATACCTTTCTATATTCCTAATTTATGAGTTGTTTTTCTCTTCCCCAACCCTTATAATGAGATGAGGCTGATATTTCAGTGTAATATGTATCATCGTATTTTTTTTAATTTTATAGACAATTACGAAACTCCTGAAAACCTAAATTATATTGTGAAAAATCAAAAGAAGAATAGGAGGAGTTTCGTAATTATCTATAAAACATTTTATTAAGTAGAAAGGAATTTTCCTTATGATAAGATTAATCCTTGCATTACTCTTTGCAATTCTCTACCTCATCATCGGAATCCCGGTGCTCGGCGTGGAATGGATCATTGCAAAATTCAACAAACAGGCTGCCGACTTAGGTCAGCTTCGCATGGTGCAGTGGGCATTCCGTGTGATTTTATTTATCTGTGGAACGAAAGTGACCGTCATCGGTGAAGAAAATGTCCCGAAAGATCAGGCGGTCTTATACATCGGAAACCACAGAAGCTATTTCGATATTATCATCACCTATGCACGCTGCCCGCGTCTCACCGGCTACATTGCGAAAAAGGATATGGAAAAAGTGCCGTTGCTGCGCACCTGGATGCGGCGTCTGCACTGTCTGTTTATCGACCGTGAGAATGTAAAAGAAGCGTTAAAAACGATCCTTGCCGGAATCGACAATGTAAAGAATGGAATTTCCATGTGTATCTTCCCGGAAGGCACAAGAAATAAAACGGACGATCTGATGCTCCCATTCAAAGAGGGAAGTTTCAAGATTGCGGAAAAGAGTGGTTGTCCGATTATCCCGATGGCGATCACGAACTCCGCAGATGTGTTGGAGGCTCATATGCCTCGTGTCAAAAAAGCACATGTAATTGTAGAATACGGAAAACCAATTTATCCGAACGAGCTGGATAAGGAGCAGAAGAAAAAAATCGGTGCTTACTGCCAGAATGTGATCGCTGAGATGTTAGAGAAAAATAAAGTTATGATTTAAACTATATTTCTTTAATATAAAATAACCAACCTAAATATATAGGTTGGTTATTTTATGAAAAGAATCACATTCTAGGATGTGGCTCTAATATCCTTCGTTTTTTTTTTCTACTTATTTCTTTTTATACATTCGTTTTTCATCTGTCCGTCCACAAAGATAATCTAAAGATACTTGATAGTAATCTGACAACTTAATCAAATGTCTAATTGGCATTTCATTTGCACCTCGTTCATATCTAGCATACATTGTTTGTGACGTTCCCAAATATTCAGCAATTTCTTGCTGTGTTTTATCTGCATCTTCTCTTAAATTTCTAATTCTAATTATATAATCCACTTTTCATCCCATCAGACGCTTTATTTGTCTAGGATTCTAGCATAGTACAAATATTTACTATTGATTTTAGTAAATATTTGTACTATCATTAACAAAAGATAAATTTATGGAGGACACAGTCTATGGAAAGAAATGCGTTATTATTATATTTAAAAAATATTCGCGACTTAGAATTTGCACAAATAAAAATCCAACAACGAATTAATGAATACAATAGCAGCTTTTCAAAAAAAATAGATTCTCTTTGCCAAACTGATTATGCAACCTTACCAGAAAAGCCTTCTAAACATACTAATGGACCTTTTCTAATATTACTTGGAATAGGATTGGAATTATTATGTGTATATATGACATTAATTGAAAAAAGTGGACATCCCTATCGCATAGATTCCAATAAAATAGGATTTCACTATCTATCAATGTATGAAAGTTCACCCGGATTTGCTTCATTCTTATTTCTAAGCATGACTGCTATATCCATCTTTCTAATTCATCTCGGAGCAAATAAAATCAAATCAGCCAAAGATGAATTAAAAGAATATGAACAACTTCTCCCTGCATGTATCGAGCATAATAAAAATGAAGATATTCGTTTAGAAAAAAATCAACAACTAATAAATGAAATATTAATAAAAAAAGATGATTATGAAAAATATATGAAAGGACAATACGTTACTGTATCTAACTTATTAAACGATTACTATAATATGAATTTGTTACCTAATCCCTATCGCAATTTAGCCTCAGTATATTACATATATGACTATATGTCTTCTTCTCAGGAATCCCTCCAAGATACATTTGTGCATGAACATATGGAAAATGGTATTCAACGCATAATATCTAAATTGGATTATATTATCGAGCAAAATGAGCAAATCATTTTTTCAAATCGTATTCTTGAGTCACAAAATGAATCTATTAAACAACAAAACTGTAATATGCTCTCTTCTCTAGAAAATATCGAAAATAATAGCGTGCTCTGTGCACAATATGCAGAATTAGCAGCCAACTACACAAAAGCAAATGCATACTTCAGCTTAGCTAGCTATTTACAAAATATTTAAGGTTACTCCTGTACATACCAAATTTTGTCTATACATGACCACTAATATACATTAAATTATAACAATAAAAAGTCCACTATCAATTTAAAGCGATAATGGACTTTTTATATATACATAATATATTAAATTCTACTTCTACAATCCTATTACAACATTCTCAAAACAGCTCACTTCGTCAATTCCTTCACAATCTCCGGGAATCCCATAAAATGTGACGCTTTCACAAGCACTGTATCTCCGCTCTTCACCTCTTTCACAAGGTCTTTGATCAGGTCTGCTTTGTCCTCATAATGATGGACTTCTGTCGCACTGCTATTTGCACGCACTGCTTTAGTGATCTCCTGTGAGAGTGTTCCCACACAGTAAAGTGCGTCAATTCCCTTTCCTGCAAAATGTTCTCCCACCATATAGTGAAGCTGTTTTTCCTCTGCGCCAAGCTCGCCCATATCTCCGAGTACCGCGATTTTTCTGCCCGGTGCGTTGGACAATACATCGATGGATGCTTTCATGGAAACCGGATTTGCATTGTAGCAGTCGTCGATGATCGTAATGCCATTTTTGTGGATCAGATTACTTCTGCCGCCGATCGTCTGCACTGATTCAATCCCGCGCTTCATCTCGTCACAGGTCAGTCCTAATTCTCTTGCCACGCTCACCGCTGCCAGCGCATTGTATACATTGTGTTCTCCGGCGATTGGAATCGTGACTTCCATCGTCACTTCCCCGCCTGTCTCTTTCGACGGATAATGGATCGCTGCTTTTGTTCCGGTCAGGTCAACTGCCTCTACATTCGTTGCGTAAACCGTTTTCTCGGCAAGCGTCTTAGTTCCTTCCTCTGTTTCAGCCACTTTGGCAGCCTTTTCGATACCATAGAACACTGCCGGTTTTCCATTGACAACTTTCTTATCGCAGAGCTTGTCGTCATCTCCGTTTAATACCGCAATTCCATCCGGTGTCAGATGCGCAAAACTCTCTGTCTTTGCCTTTAAGATTCCATCTCTTGTGATGAGATTTTCCAGATGGCAGAGTCCGATGTTCGTGATCACGCAGATGTCCGGGTTTGCCATTGTGGATAACCGGTCCATCTCACCAAACTCGGAAATTCCCATCTCAAGCACAGCCACCTGATGTTCCTCCCGGATTTTAAAAATCGTGAGTGGAAGTCCGATCTCGTTATTCAAGTTTCCCTCTGTTTTTAACACGTTATATTTCTGTGCCAGAACAGATGCGATCATCTCTTTAGTGCTCGTTTTTCCAACGCTTCCTGTGATTCCGACTACTTTAATATCCAGACCTCTGCGGTAATCTGCTGCGATCTTCTTCATCGCATCTAAGGTGTTTTCCACGAGAATGCATGGACCTGCCGGATCCTCCAACTTCTCTTCAGAGAGCACTGCCAGTGCTCCTTTTTCAAAAACTGATGGGATGAAACTGTGTCCGTCCACCTTTTCTCCACGTACCGGGATAAATAAGTAATCTTTTTCCACAAGGCGGCTGTCGATCACTGCTCCTTGGATATCACGCGTTTTATCCGCTTCATTTCCTATGTAAGTACCGCCGCAGACTGCTGCGATATGCTCTAAGGTCATATTTTTCATATCATGCTCCTGTTATTATAGAACAAACTGCCACCGGTTCTGCAAAACTGGTGGCGATATGTCATTCATCATTATTTCTCATATTTTTTTAAGGAAATCTCAATCAGCTTCTCACATAACTGATTAAAGTTGATTCCCAGAACGCCTGCTTCCTGTGGAAGAAGGCTTGTCGGTGTCATGCCGGGAAGTGTGTTTGCTTCCAGACAGTAAATTTCGTTATTCTTATTTAATAAGAAATCAGAACGAGAGTAAGTATTCAGTCCTAATACTTCTGCCACGCGCTCTGCGTAATGCTGCATCTGCTTTGTGATCTCTTCCGGTAATTCTGCAGGACAGGTCTCCACTGCACTGCCTGCTTTGTACTTATTCTTATAATCATAGAATCCCTGAATCGGTGCGATCTCAATGATTGGAAGTGCCTTATAGTCAATAACACCGACGGAAAACTCACGTCCCTCTACATACTCTTCGATAATGAGGTTATCCTCCCATTTGAATGCCTCATCCAAAGCACTCTTGAATTCATCTTCCGTGCGCACGATCGTAACACCAATACTAGAACCTCCACAGCATGGTTTTACAACACATGGCAGCTTTAAGCCAAGTTCTTTTGCGGAATCTTTGCGGTTCTCTTTCTTCATGGAAATGCCCCGTGGTGTCGGGATTCCACCAGCGATAAATAACTGTTTTGCCATTCCCTTATCCATTGCAAGCGCACTGCTTAAATAGCCGGTTCCGGTATATTTGATTCCAAACAGGTCAAATGCTGCCTGAATCTTACCATTCTCGCCGTTTTCTCCGTGTAATGCCATGAAAACAATATCCGCCATACGGCACATATTAATGACGTTTGGTCCAAAGAAACAATCAGACTGATCTTTTCTCGATGCTTTTACCTTTGCAAGATCCGGTGCTGTTTCCGGGATATCCTTTACCTGTACGCTGACTTCCTCTGTGCGGTCAAAAATTCCGGTCAGATTTTCCTCTTTGTCACTGTATCCCATAAAAACATCCAGTAAAATAACGTTATGTCCATTCTCACGAAGTGCTTTGGATACCATATCCCCCGTCTTGAAAGACACATCTCTCTCTGTACTTAAACCACCTGCTAAAACAACAATATTCATGGTGTAATCTCCTCTATTCTGACTTTATTTTGGATTTTGCTCCAACTTTTTAACATTATATGTCTGCCTATCAAATCTTTATTATAGTAACCCTTTTTCCAACTCATGACAAGATAAAAAAAGAATAGTCTCACCGGAACATCCGGTAAGACCATTCTAAAAACTCTCCCCTTGTGTAGTAATACTTTCTCCTCCCTTGTTATTCTGAGCCGAACTACTGACTCTTTTTCCATCTAAAAATCCACACGGCAATTCTGTGCCTTACACAGAACTCTTTTGTAAAAAATCTTTTGTTATTACGATCTGCAAATCATTTCCTGATTATCTGTTCCTGCTCATCTAAGAGAATCAATAAACACAAAAAAATCTGTCTTGCCAGTAAGTCCTTTTTTCCGATCAGACTGCCATACTGAAAGATGTCATTTCTGGTATCCGTAAACTCCTCCCTGTCAATCGCATAGAGAATCTCATATAGGATTTCCATGCGCTTTTCATCTAACATACCGCCGCACATTAACGTTTTTCCGAATACCGGATTTTTCTGTACAATTCTTAAAATATCAAAAAATTTTTTCTCCATCTCTCTCGAAGTTACTACACATGAAGTAATTCCATTATACGCCACCGATATCTGCAGCACAATTCGCTTTTTCCGCACGTTTTCCTGATTTTACAGAAAAAGCGGTTCGGCATATCCATCCTGTATACCGGCACTTTACAGTAATTTCATGCTGAATCTAAAAAGAGGAGAGCTGCCCGCTCTCCTCTGATCTCACTTTTAATATTCCGGCTCGATCAATCCGTAAGTATTGCCTTTTCTCTTATAAACAACATTGACCTCGTTGGTATCTGCGTTCAGGAACATAAAGAAGTTGTGGCCCAGAAGCTCCATCTGGATGCAGGCCTCCTCCGGATCCATCGGCTTCATTGCGAAGCGTTTGGTCTTTACGATCTTTATGGTCTCCTCATGCTCCGGCTCCTCCTGAAGGAAGGCTTCGCTGAAGGAAAGCGCACTCTGTTTCTTATCAATGAGTTTTGTTTTATATTTTTTGATCTGACGTTCGATGATCTCTTCCACAAGGTCAATGGAAACATACATATCATTGGAATCCTGTTCGGCACGGATGATGCTGCCTTTGACAGGGATCGTTACCTCAATTTTCTGGCGTCCTTTCTCTACGCTCATGGTTACCTGTACTTCCGTATCAGGAGAAAAATAGCGTTCCAGCTTTCCGATCTTATTTTCTGCTGCTTCTTTTAAACCTGGTGTAATGTCGATGTTCTTTCCGCTGATGATATAACGCATAGAATCAACTCCTTCTTTTGGGATGGTCTTATTATAGCACATAATTCTGTAAAAAACAACTAAAATTATAAAAGGTGCGACAACTTGAAGAGGTGTACAGATCTGTAAAACGATAGGGGTACTATCGACAGCCTTCGCCATTTGTCAATGGTTTTGCTGGAAAAACTGGTCGAAAAAGTGAATTTTATGAGATGTGTACAAAAATATGAAAAATTACGCGTCCACCGAAAAATAGGAATCAACCATGGGATAAATTGTGGATAATGTGGATAACTTGGTGTATAAGTGCGTTTTTCAGTAAAATAAAGGAAAAACAGGGGGGACAACTTTCAACAAAAGTTTTGTGGACGACGGTGGATAAAGTGGATAACCGGAAAATCGAATGTATGGTTTGTGCAATCTGCCAGTTTACAATAATTTTACATTCCAGGCGGGTGAAAGCGGCGGAATGGTCCCATCCGGCGGCCGGAGCCATGGACAGAAATATGTCTAAATTGTTAAAAAAAAAGGAAAGCATTGAATAAACCGTATGAAGGTGATAGAATATAAAAGATTGTATGATAGCAGAATTGTCCTCCGGCCACAGAAAGCCGGGGAAAAAGAAAGTTTTAGATTTAGGAGCGTGCAGAATGAATCTTGTTGAAAAAGTATTTGGAACGCACAGTGAGCGGGAGCTGAAGCTGATCTACCCGATTATTGATAAAATTGAAAAGCTGCGTCCGGAAATGCAGAAAATGAGCGACGAGGAGTTAAAGGACCAGACCAGGAAGTTTAAAGAGCGCCTGGCAGCCGGAGAGACTCTGGATGATCTTCTTCCGGAGGCCTTTGCCACCGTCCGGGAAGCAGCAAAAAGAACCTTAAAAATGGAGCATTATCCGGTCCAGCTCATCGGCGGTATCGTCCTGCACCAGGGCCGTATCGCAGAGATGAAGACCGGTGAAGGAAAGACCCTTGTGTCCACATGTCCGGCCTACTTAAACGCGCTGTCCGGAAAGGGCGTCCAGATCGTAACGGTCAACGACTATCTGGCAAAGCGTGACGCCGAGTGGATGGGACAGGTCCATGAGTTCTTAGGCCTCAAGGTGGGCGTGGTATTAAACTCCATGACCTCCGAAGAGAGAAAGGCCGCTTATAACTGCGATATCACCTATGTGACCAACAACGAGCTGGGCTTTGACTATCTCCGCGATAATATGGCCATCTACAAAGAGCAGATGGTGCTGAGAGACCTGGATTACTGTATCATCGACGAGGTGGACTCTGTCCTCATCGATGAAGCCAGAACACCTCTGATCATTTCCGGCCAGAGCGGAAAATCCACAAAGCTCTATGAGGTTTGTGATGTTCTCGCAAAGCAGTTAGTCCGCGGTGAGGAATCCGGCGAGTTTAACAAGCTCAACGCCATCATGGGCGAGGAGATCGAAGAGACCGGAGACTTTATCGTAAACGAAAAGGATAAGGTGGTAAACTTAACGGCCGAGGGCGTTAAGAAGGTAGAGCAGTTCTTCCATATTGAAAACCTGGCTGATCCGGAGAACCTGGAGATCCAGCACAACATCATCCTGGCCCTCCGCGCCAATTACATGATGTTCCGGGATAAGGATTATGTAGTAAAGGACGACGAGGTGCTGATCGTTGACGAGTTCACCGGCCGTATCATGCCGGGCCGCCGGTATTCCGACGGTCTCCACCAGGCCATCGAGGCGAAGGAGCACGTAAACGTAAGAAGAGAGTCCAGGACCCTGGCCACCATCACCTTCCAGAACTTCTTTAATAAGTTCCGCAAGAAGGCCGGTATGACCGGTACGGCCCAGACAGAGGAGCGGGAGTTCCGGAATATCTATGGAATGGACGTTATCGTGATCCCCACCAACCGCCCGGTGATCCGTAAGGATCTGGAGGATGCCGTTTATAAGACGAAGAAGGAAAAATTCCACGCTGTGGTGGAGGAAATCGTAAAGGCCCATGAAAAGGGACAGCCGGTGCTGGTGGGCACCATCACCATCGAGACCTCCGAAATGTTAAGCCACATGCTGAAAAAGCGCGGAGTTCCCCATAAGGTATTAAACGCCAAGTTCCATGAGCTGGAGGCGGAGATCGTTGCAGAGGCCGGCGTACACGGCGCTGTGACCATTGCCACCAACATGGCCGGCCGTGGTACGGATATCAAGCTGGATGACGAATCCAAGGCCCTGGGCGGCTTAAAGATCATTGGTACGGAGCGCCATGAGTCCAGACGTATCGACAACCAGCTGCGCGGCCGTTCCGGCCGTCAGGGCGATCCGGGTGAATCCCGTTTCTACCTGTCCCTGGAGGACGACCTGATGCGTCTCTTCGGTTCAGATAAGCTTATGAGCATGTTTAATGCCCTGGGAGTTCCGGAGAACGAGCAGATCGAGCATAAGATGCTGTCCACAGCCATCGAAAAGGCCCAGAAAAAGATCGAGACAAATAACTACGGGATCCGTGAGAACCTGTTAAAATACGATGAAGTCATGAACGAGCAGCGTGAGGTGATCTACGCAGAGCGTCTCCAGGTATTAAACGGAGAGAATATGCGCGACGTGATCATGAAGATGCTCAACGACATCGTGGAAGGCGCTGTGGATATGTCCATTGGAGACGAGCAGTCTGCGGATAAGTGGAACTTTAAGGAGCTGAACGAGCTGATCCTTCCGATCATTCCCTTAAAGCCCCTGGAGCTCAATGACGAGATCCGTCATATGAAGAAGGATGAACTGAAGCACGCCTTAAAGGAGAAGGCCACCAAGTTCTATGAGGCCAAGGAAGCGGAATTCCCGGATGCAGAGCAGATCCGTGAGATCGAGCGGGTGGTGCTCTTAAAGGTGATCGACAATAAGTGGATGTCCCATATCGACGATATGGACCAGCTCCGCCAGGGGATCGGCCTTCAGGCCTATGGCCAGAGGGATCCGCTGGTAGAGTATAAGATGAGCGGATATGAGATGTTCGAGGATATGTCCTCTGCCATCCGTGAAGATACGGTCCGCATCCTCTGCCATATCCGTGTGGAGCAGAAGATCGAGAGAGAGGCTGCGGCCCGGGTGACAGGCACCAACAGGGACAACACGGCAGCCAGAACTCCCCAGAGACGGGCAGCCCAGAAGATCTACCCCAACGATCCCTGTCCCTGCGGATCCGGTAAAAAATATAAACAGTGCCACGGCAGAAAGCCGTTAGCCCAGTAAGAGAGGACGAGATTCTATGGTTGAGTTAGATCAGTTTAAATATACGTTATCCACATATGAAAAACCGCTTCAGGAAGTTCGGGAATCCTTAAACCTGGATGCGAAGATCAGGCGGATCGACGAGCTTGACAAGACCATGGAGGAGCCCAGCTTCTGGGAAGATGCAGAATTATCCACAAGGCTTGTGAAGGAAGCGAAGCATTTAAAAGATACGGTCGCGGAGTTTAACAGGCTTCAGAACCAGTATGAGGAGATCGGTCTGATGATCGAGATGGGGTATGAGGAAAACGACCCGGCCATCGTTCCGGAGATCCAGAAGATGGTGGATGAATTTTCCGACGAGCTGGAGGCCTTGCGGCTCCGTACCCTTTTGACGGGAGAATACGACGGCAACAATGCCATCATGCGCCTCAACGCGGGAGCCGGGGGTACCGAATCCTGCGACTGGTGCAGCATTCTTTATCGGATGTACTGCCGGTGGGCGGAGAGCAAGGGCTTTTCCGTGGAGATGTTAGACTATCTGGCCGGTGAAGAGGCCGGGATCAAGTCAGTGACTCTCCAGATCAACGGGGAGAATGCCTTTGGATATCTGAAATCCGAGAGAGGCGTCCACCGTCTGGTGCGGATCTCTCCGTTCAACGCCAACGGAAAGCGGCAGACCTCCTTTGTATCCTGCGACGTAATGCCGGATATTGAGGAGGATCTGGATGTGGAGATCAATCCGGACGACTTAAGGATCGATACCTACCGGTCCAGCGGCGCCGGCGGGCAGCACATCAATAAGACCTCCTCTGCGGTGCGTATCACCCATATCCCCACAGGGATCGTGGTACAGTGCCAGAATGAACGGTCCCAGTTCCAGAACAAGGACAGGGCCATGCAGATGTTAAAGGCAAAGCTTTATATGCTGAAGCAGCAGGAGAACGCGGAGAAGATCTCTGATCTCCGGGGCGATGTCAAGGAGATCGCCTGGGGCAGCCAGATCCGTTCCTATGTGCTCCAGCCCTATACGCTCATTAAGGATCACAGGACCGGCTTTGAGAGCGGCAATGTGACCAGCGTGCTGGATGGCAGCATCGACGGATTCATCAGCGCATACCTTAAGTGGGAAAGCCTGGGACGGCCGCAGGTGAAGGGCGGAGAGAGCGAATAGGCAGAGTCTGGGCGGAAGCGGAGGATCCCGCTGGTTTCTGGCCTGGCAGAGCCCGGTCTGCGGGAAGATGGATAAAAAGAAAAGAGAGGACCGGTTCCTGGGCCTGTGCCCTGGGACCGGTCTGTTTGGTGAAAGGCTATTTTCACAAATCTGGTTTTGGATTATTCCGTCATACTTTTATAATAATCGACCACATTCACAAATGGAAGTGTAATTTTACCATTATTAAAAATATTTGATGTAATTGCTTCTATTTTTCCTCTTGCAATGCCAATGACAGCGGCAGCTCCATTGACGCCTGCGAGCTGTTTGAAATTTTTCTCATCTATCCCCCCTTCTGAAAGAAAGGCCCCTTCCAGGGTCAATTCCATTTTGAATTTCTGTTCCCCGGATTGTTCGATCTCAATCTCAAAGTCGATCGTCAGCTGAGAAAAAAAACCATCCTCAGTTTTTTCAAAATAAGGCTCGTTTATATTGAGCCCAAAACTTCTTTTTGCTTCTTTTTCAACGTCTACAATGGTATTCTCGACTGTAAGATTTTTGATGGTCGTACCAACCAGTTCGATTCCGGCTGCGATTAAATTTAATTCCATTATGCAATTGCCTCCTCTTCAGAAAGATATGCGGTCCATCCGCTCTTTCTTCTTTTCTCCGCAATCTTTTCAGAGTCCCATCTGACAACAGTATAGTTAGACTTTGCACATGGTTTTTCCAGACTGATATATAATTCCAGATCGATCTTTTGACAGATATCATTTAATGTTTTAATTGTAAAATTATATTCTCTGCTTTCCCACTTAGAAACCATTCCCTGGGTTACGCCCATAAACTTTGCGAATTCCTGCTGTGTCATACTCATTTCAAGTCTGCATCGTTCAATTTGTGCAGAAATCTTTGCTAACTCAACAATCGTTTTTACCTCAGCTTTTGAAAATCCTTCTGAAACCCAATCGGTTTTTTTTGCTTTTGAAAGTTTTTCTGCAATTCCCATTGTCTTATTCCTCCATATTTCCTGTGATACACTTAACGAGCGAGCCATTTTAAACGTTCCAGGGCTGTATCCACGGCCCTTTTATAATCTCCCCTGTTCTTTTCTAAAAATGCTGTAAGCAGGATTATGGCTCCCTCTTCAATGACATAGATCACTCTCACGTTTTTCTTTGATTCTGGATGTCGGATGCAGTATAGTCTGTCGTTTCCCGCCAATTTTTCAAATTGCGGCAGATCGATCGCCTTTTCTTTTTCCAGTTCCAATACTGCCAGATCCTCGATTAATTTCTTCTGGTATCTTTTCCAGGGTGGTATACCATCCCAGGATTCATCAACAGCTTTTCTGAATTCTTTTTTTACATTCGAAATAGCATATGTGTGATTGATCCCTTTAATACATATCTGCTCTAACTCCACATTCTGAGCCTCCTGCTTCATTCTTTAATATTATTACTTATAAGTAATAAATGCAATAGTGAATTGCTGTTTTATAGTAAATTGATTTATGAATGGGTGATGGTTTATTCTTTTTAAATAGGGAAAAAATTCTGAAATGCAATTTCATTCCATATGGAATGGTCAGACTTGTGAATCATTTAAATTTACTCATATAGATAAAGAAAAGGCCGGTTCCTATCCTGTGCCGTGGAACCGGCCCTTCCTTAAAAGACTTTGTTTTGGGCTGGTATTTTATTATTTTCTGCCTTACTTCTGATGCTTTTCAGTACACTTGTCATCCAGAGGATCGTGAAGTAAATGACCCTTTGAATCAGTACAGTAGTAGTAACCGTCTGCGTCCTTTACATTTCTCTTGTTCTTCTGAACAGCACCGCTTTCGTTGACCAGATATTCGCCAGATTTTTCGCCCTTCGGATCAGTGAAGTCTACGGTCTGGTATTTGCTTCCATCTTCTGCTGCTAATCTTCTTCCGTTGACATACAGGTAGTTATCGTTGATGCCGTTGGTGCCTGCGCCCTTGGGAGAACCGTTGGACTTGAAATCAAAGGTATAGGAACTTCCGTCAATGGTGAGAGTCTGGGTGCCAGTCTTGGCAGCTCCATCGCCGCCAAAGTAGCAGACATATGTATCCTGGCTCTCTAAGTTGCCCTCGATATCGCTGATATAGTCTACGGATGCGATCGCTGTGATCTTCTTTTTGTCAGCGGGATCGACGGTCATTCTCTTAAGACCTGTTACCAGTTCGCCGTTTCCGTTGAAGGCATATGTTTTTCCGTCAATGGTCCGGAACTCAGAGACCGCAATCTTTCCGGCGCTGGTGGCATAGTACCAGTATACGCTTCCGTCCTCATGACCGCTGGAATTCATTGCCTCTGCAGGAACAGCCTGGAACCAGCCGGTGCGCAGGTAGGGCTCTTCAGAATCACCGTAATACATCCACTCGCTGTTGTCGTCCTGCTTCCATCCATACTGCGCCACACCTCTCTCATCAAAGAAGTACTCCTTGCCGCCGATGGATTTCTTGGTGCTCACAGTCTTTTTGCCGTTGGAGCCGAAGTAGAAGTGGTAGGTAGGCTCGGTCTCGTCCTCGTTGGTGTCGTCGGGAACTGTGGTGTATACCCAGGCGTTGGTCACTACACTGCCGTCGCCCTCGCCGTCGGCATAGTATAAGCCGTTGGCCCAGTCGTCCTCAGATTCCACATATTCGCCGCTCTCAGTGACCCATCCGCTCATCATACGTCCGTAATGGTCGAACACGTATTTCTTATCGCCGACCTCATAAACCTTGGCCTTGCTGCCGTCGCTCTTGATGGCTTTTCCGTTGGAGCCGAAGTAGTACCAGCTTCCCTCGCCTACCAGCTCGTCGCCCTGCCATTCCGGGTTCTGGATGAATTTCCATACGTTGGTGGCCATGGCTCCGGAGGAACCTAAGTAGTAGTAGTTGTCGTCGTCTTCGATCAGGGTGCGGCGGAGCATGATGCCATCGCTTCCGAGATAATAATACAGGTTTCCGTCCTGTTTCCAGCCGTCCTTAAAGTATTCTCCGTCGTTCTGTACATATACCCATTCGTCTCCTAAAGCCTGCCACTGGGCAGCAGAAGCGGAAAATACAGTTCCCAGGGTGAGAACTGCAGAAGCTGTCAGAACAGCGTAGCAGAAATTTGCTTTTTTCATAGATGTACTCTCCTCCTTGTATCGCGCATGATTTGAAGGGCGCGTTTTTTTCTATTCCTGTTATGTACTATCATACCACTAAGTGGCAAGGTCTGTCCAGAACTAAGTTGGGGTAAAAGTGTGGCATGGCATTACGAATTGTTTAAGAATTAAGAACATTTTCCCAGAACCGCCGTTATG
>ENA-OPCD01001213-OPCD01001213.1-human-gut-metagenome-genome-assembly--contig:-NODE-1213-length-20306-cov-2.726236_pt1 | contig 20306 bp, 17 predicted proteins | sample MGYA00241560_ERZ501471 | MGnify/ENA primary metagenome ERZ501471 (study PRJEB25962, sample SAMEA2042578) | human gut metagenome | biome: human gut; feature: human-associated habitat; material: faeces...
CTTCTCCTTCGGGTCGATCGCATAATAGCCTTTTCGCGCATAGCCCTCAAGCACATCATAAAGCTCTTTTCCGGCATATTCTTTTCCAAAAACGTTAACTCTGGTAAACGTGCCATCCTCATTCAGCGGCACGCATCCATGATAGAGAAGATTTCCATTATATACTTTGTAAAGACTTCCCTGTGTATACAAAAAACGCACATGACGCTGCAGTTTTTCACAGTTCACAAATGCAGTCACAAGACGCTCCATCACATCCGCCTCATCTTCTGAGAGACGATATGGATCTTCCCAGTCGATTGTCGGAAAACTGACATCCTTGAGCGGATACTCGGTTTCCTCCACACACACGGTCCCCTTTTCGATGTTGATCTTATCGAGAAGAAGTCTTTTCTCCATCTCAAATTCCGGGTGTTCTTTGATCAGCTGACCTTCCAGTTTAAACTGCATGATCGTGATCGCCTTATGCATTTTTTCATCTAAAAATGCGTCGTGCACATCATATTCATCTTCCCGGTAATCCAGCTTAAAACAGTCACAGGAATCCTTATCATACCACTTCATCGCAAATCTTGCCAGCGGCACCAGATTAATCCCGTAACCGTCCTCTAACAGATCAAGGTTTCCATATTTTGCAGAAATGCGGATCACATTACAGATGCATGCCGCACTGCCCGACGCCGCTCCCATCCAGTACACATCGTGATTGCCCCACTGGATGTCCACAGAGTGATGCTCCATCAGTGTGTCCATGATCAGATTCGGATATGGTCCCCTGTCAAAAATATCCCCGACCACATGCAGATGATCCACAACAAGCCGGCGGATCAGATTACAGAACGCGATCACAAGCTCCGCCGCCCTTCCGGTGCGGATGACCGACCGGATAATTTCATTATAATATGCCTCCTGATCGGATATCTCCTGTCTGCCGGTCAAAAGTTCCTCAATCACATAGGCAAAGTCTTTTGGAAGTGCTTTCCGCACTTTTGACCTTGTATACTTGGAAGATGCATTTTTACAGATGCGGATCAGGCGGTATAAGGTGACTTTGTACCAGTCCTCCAAATTATCTTCCGTCTTTAACACCTGTTCCAACTTCTGTTCCGGGTAATAGATCAGCGTGGCGATCGCTTTTTTCTCCGCCGCGCTGATTGCATTGCCAAATTCATCCTCTATTTTCCGCTTGATGGCACCGGATCCATTTTTTAGCACATGTAAAAACTGGTCGTACTCCCCGTGCACATCTGTGATAAAATGTTCTGTTGCTTTTGGCAGGCTAAGAATCGCCTGTAAATTGATAATCTCTGTCGCCGCTGTGGCAATGGTCGGATACTGATTTGATAAACTTTTTAAATAACGCAGGTCGGTCTGCCCCATAGTATTCCTCATTTCTTTTTCACGTTCATTTGCTGCTTTTTTATCTTATCATAGGAAATGAGCGGGGGCAACCAACGTTAATTTATTGTCAATGCTCTACGCGATCGTAGCCTTGATCACATCCCCCATATCATAGAATCCCGCCGGTTTTCCGGACAGGAATTTTGCTGCCTGAACAGCTCCTTTTGCAAATACACTTCTGGAATATGCAGTATGCTTAAACTCGATCACCTCATCAAGTCCTGCAAAGATCACCTCATGTTCTCCTACGATGCTGCCGCCGCGCACTGCAGAGATACCGATCTCTGTTTTTTCTCTCTTTTTGCGCTCTTTGCTGCGGTCATAAGTATAGGTATATGCATTGCCAAGCGCCTCATTCATGGAATCGGCAAGTGCAAGTGCCGTACCGCTCGGCGCATCCAGTTTCTGGTTGTGGTGTTTTTCGACGATCTCCATATCAAAACCGGCCGGTGCTAAAATGGTTGCAGCCTGTTTTAACAGTTCCATTAACATATTGATTCCAAGCGACATGTTGGCAGATTTTAATACGGCAACTTTTTTCGATGCCCCGTCCACCTTTTTTAACTGCTCCTCAGAAAGTCCTGTCGTGCAGAGTACTACCGGGATCTGCTTGTCCACACTATATACCAAAAGATCATCCACTGCTTTTGCATTGGAAAAATCAATGATCACATCCGCTGCCACATCACAGACAGAGATATTGGGGAATACCGGGTAATCGTTTTTGATGCCATCGTAGAGATCGATTCCTGCCACGATCTCAATCTCTGCATCCTCCTTGCAGATCCCTGTGATCACCTGTCCCATTTTTCCGTTACATCCATGCATAATTGCCTTAACCATTTTGTATTCCTCCTTGTTATCTCCATTTTCTTGTGTATCTTTTCACAAATTCCTGTATAGCACAAAAGGAACTGATGGATACTCCAGTCAGTCCCTTTTCTCTATAATCTGACCCTTTATTATGCCAGTTTAATTCCAAATGCTTCCAGTTCTTTTGCAAGCTGTGCTGTATGTGCTTCTGTCATCTCTGTCAAAGGCATACGCAAAGGACCTGCCTGCCATCCCATCAGATTTAAAGCCTTTTTAACCGGAATCGGATTCACTTCACAGAATAACTTCTCGATCAGCGGAATCGCATCCAGCTGCATCTTACAGCTTCCCTTGACATCTCCTTCAAAGAACTTTGCACAGATGTCATGTGTATACTGCGGAGCCACGTTCGCAAGAACTGAGATGACACCCTTTCCTCCAACAGAAAGGAGCGGTACGATCTGGTCATCATTGCCTGAATACAGATCGATCTTGCCATCTGTCAGCTGCATGATCTTTGAAATCTGGGAAATATTGCCTGATGCTTCTTTTACCGCAACAATATTCTCTATATTTTTATGTAAAGCTGCAACTGTCTCCGGAGCAATATTCACACCGGTACGGCTCGCCACACTGTAAAGGATAATTGGTGCTTTTGCTTCTTTTGCAACAGCGGTATAATGTGCGATCAGTCCGTCCTGTGTACATTTGTTATAATATGGTGTTACAAGCAGCAGTCCGTCTGCACCGTCTTCTACTGCCTCTTTTGACATCTGGATCGTTGTGTAGGTACTGTTGGAACCGGTACCTGCGATCACCGGGATTCTTCCCTTGACACGCTCGATCGCAAATTTGATGCATTCCATGTGCTCTTCTTCTGATAAAGTAGAGGATTCACCTGTTGTTCCGCAGATGATAATACTGTCGGTCCCATGTGTACAATGGTAGTCCAGCATTTCATCCAGTTTGTCATAATTTATACTCTCGTCCTCATGAAACGGCGTTACAAGTGCCACTCCTGATCCTGTAAATATAGCCATAATATTCCTCCTGACATGTTGCTTTATGATACTAAACGATCAAATCAAGTTTAGCATTAAATGCAGGCACTGTCAATCAGAGTCTTTTCCAGTTTACTGACCGAAACTTCATAAGCAACCCTCTTTTCTGTCTCGGTATCTGAAATCCGTTTTACATATTCCCTGCTCTGGATCCTTCCCAGAAGCTGTACATGCTCTCCCACTTCAAAGCCGGAGGCATATCTTGCATTTCTCCCCCAGCAGATACATGGAATGTAATCCGATTTTCCATATGGGCGGTTAACCGCAAGCAAAAGATCTGCAATCTCCCTTCCAAGCGGTGTCTTCCGGTAGATCGGTTCCTTGCAGATATAGCCATCCAGCCAGATACTGTTGGTCTTTGTCCCGTCAGGTTCTTCTTCCATAAAGGAAATCTCCCGTACAAATACGGATAATACCAGACGGTTTTTCTGCTCTTCATGCCGATTGTAAGAGCGGAACTGTCCGTGCACCATAATATACTCTCCGGTATAATCCTGTGTCACGTCGATCAGCCTCTCTGAGATCATCAGCGGAATACGGTCTTCTGAATTGCTCAGTCTTTTCACTTCTACCTCTACCATATAAAAGCCTTCTCCAAAGACCTCATGGCTGAATGAAAATTCAGTTGCTACCTTTCCCATGATCGTTACCTGGTTATTTTCAATAATCTTATCTGACATAATAATGTAAATCTCCTTCCTCTTCGCAGGCGTATTTTACCGCGTTCTTACTCTTGATCACTATCTAATCTATGAAGCTTTTCCAGTTTTTAGAACAAAAAGTAACCTCTTTTTTTGCAGAAAGTCAAATTTTTTTCTTTCTACTTGTAAATTTTTCAAAATGTGATAAACTATACGGGTTGTAACTTTAAATAGGTAATAAGAAGGGTTTTGAGAATATGAAGACAAAACGTGAAGACATTAGAAATATTGCTATCATCGCCCATGTTGATCATGGTAAAACAACATTAGTAGATGAACTTTTAAAACAGAGCGGTGTTTTCCGTGAAAATCAGGAAGTAGCCGAACGAGTAATGGATTCCAACGATATCGAACGTGAACGTGGAATTACCATTCTTTCCAAAAACACTGCAGTTGTTTATAAAAATACAAAGATCAATATCATTGACACTCCTGGACATGCCGATTTCGGCGGAGAAGTAGAACGTGTCCTTAAGATGGTCAATGGAGTGGTTCTTCTGGTTGACGCTTTTGAAGGTGCCATGCCACAGACCAAATTCGTTTTGAAAAAAGCTCTTGCACTGAAGCTCCCGGTTATCGTATGTATCAACAAGATCGACCGTCCGGAAGCACGTCCGGATGAAGTTATCGATGAAGTTCTTGAACTTCTCATCGATCTTGGCGCATCCGACGAACAGCTTGACTGCCCGTTCCTTTTTGCTTCTGCAAGAGACGGATATGCAACTTACAATATCGACGATGAACCGAAAGACATGGTTCCTCTGTTTGAGACCATCCTGGATTACATCCCGGCTCCGGAAGGAGATCCTGATGCAGGTACACAGATGCTGATCAGCACCATCGATTACAATGAATACGTTGGCCGTATCGGTGTTGGAAAAGTCGATAACGGAACGATTTCTGTCAACCAGGATGTAGTTGTTGTAAACCATCATGATCCGGACAAACAGAAAAAAGTAAAGATCAGCAAATTATATGAATTTGACGGTCTGAATAAAGTAGAAGTAAAAGAAGCAGGCATCGGTTCTATCGTTGCAATCTCCGGTATTGCAGATATTTCCATCGGTGATACGATCTGTTCGCCGGACAATCCGGTTCCGATCGAATTCCAGAAGATTTCCGAGCCTACGATCGCAATGCAGTTCGTTGTCAACGACAGTCCGTTTGCAGGACAGGAGGGTAAATTCGTCACTTCCCGTCACCTCCGTGACCGTCTGTTCCGTGAACTGAATACAGACGTCAGCCTTCGTGTTGAAGAGACAGACAACACAGACAGCTTCAAGGTATCCGGACGTGGAGAGCTTCATCTTTCCGTCCTCGTTGAAAACATGCGTCGTGAAGGTTATGAATTCGCAGTCAGCAAAGCCGAAGTTCTTTACAAAAAAGACGAAAACGGCAAGCAGCTCGAGCCAATGGAAACCGTATACATTGATGTACCGGATGAATTTACAGGTATAGTTATTGATAAATTAAGCCAGAGAAAAGGCGAACTCCGCAACATGGGAATGTCTAATGGCGGATACACCCGTCTTGAATTCTCCATCCCGTCAAGAGGTCTGATCGGTTATCGTGGAGAATTCCTGACCGATACAAAAGGTAACGGTATCATGAACACAGCCTTTGACTGCTACGCTCCGTATAAAGGAGATATCCAGTACAGAAGCCAGGGATCCCTGATCGCATTCGAGACAGGTGAAGCTGTAGCTTACGGTCTGTTCAACGCACAGGATCGTGGAACACTCTTCATCGGACCTGGTGAAAAGGTTTACTCCGGTATGGTAATCGGTCAGAATGCGAAGACAGATGATATCGAACTGAATGTATGTAAGACCAAACACCTTACCAATACCCGTTCTTCAAGTGCTGATGAAGCCTTAAAGCTTACTCCGCCGAGAATCCTCAGTCTGGAAGAAGCACTTGATTTCATCGATACCGATGAACTTCTGGAAGTCACACCGAAGAGCCTGCGTATCCGTAAAAAGATTCTGGATCCGAAACTCCGTAAGAGAAGCAATTTCCAGTAAAAAACTATAGATTTTTCTTTACACTTCCCCCTTGTATCCGTTACAATCTTTGTATACAACGAACAAGGGGGATTTTTTATGAAAAAATACTTAAACGCAGCACTCCATAAGCTGACCGTACTTCTGGAATTTATCATTTCATTCGTTCTGGCTGCCGGAATCATCATTCTGCTTGTCCAGCTGATCCTGTCCATGCCAAATGTTCCGGATCTGAATATTTATCCAAATTACGAAGACCTGGTAGAAACCTGTTTCAATCTGATCATTGGTGTCGAGCTGATCCGTATGCTTTATCAGCACAAGCCTTCCACTGTGTTTGAGGTGCTGTTATTTGCCATCGCCAGACAGGTGATCATGGCACATAACAATCCGGTATCCAGCCTGATCGGTGTGATCTCCATCGCACTTTTATTTGCAACCAGAAAGTTCCTTTTTATTGAATTTGATGAATCTGAGAAAATTATTTTCCGTGCTACTACAAAAGCACGAATTGTAAACAGCATCCTGCACGTCCATATTCCATATGAAGATGAACAAACCTTATATGACGTGATCACTAAAAGATTTGAACAGGAAAAAACAGAAATTGGTGTTGGTGCAAGTACATTCTTCGATAATTTTGGTCTGCGCGTTGCCAAAATGCATAACGGCAAGATCAGTCGTATCGAAGTAATCCGCTCCATACATTGACAGAATTTTCTGATAATTCAGTTTTCTTTACAGAATTTTAATAATTTTTTTGCATTTACCATTGCATCTCTCCCCTATGATAGAGTATAATGTAGCTATAGCCGGAAGGATATAAAAACTATCTATACATCCTGCCGGTCAAGCTCTTATAGATGCACTTATCTCCGTACATACTATGAGAAATATGAGAAAAAAGGAGTTGAGCTGTATGAATTTTATCATTAGCGGAAGAAACATTGACATCACACCTGGTCTCAGACAGGCTGTAGAACAGAAATTAGGAAAACTGGAAAAGTATTTTACTCCTGAAACTGACATTATCGTTACACTCAGTGTAGAAAAAGAACGTCAGAAAATCGAAGTTACGATCCCTGTAAAAGGAAACATTATCCGTTCCGAGCAGGAAAGCAGCGATATGTATGTATCCATTGATCTCGTAGAAGAAATTATCGAGCGTCAGCTCAGAAAGTATAAAACCAAACTGATTGCAAAACAGCAGGGCGGACATGATTTCCGTCAGGAATTTATTGAATCCGATACTTCGGCAGCAGAGTCAGACGAGATTGAGATCGTCCGTACCAAACGTTTCGGCATCAAACCAATGTTCCCGGAGGATGCCTGCATTCAGATGGAACTTCTCGGACATAACTTCTACGTATTCAGCAATGCTGAGACAGACGAAGTCAATGTCGTATATAAGAGAAAGAATGGAACCTACGGTCTGATCGAACCGGAATTCCAGTAAACCAATAAGCTCATACAGAGAACCTGCTGTCTGCAGTTCCTCCTGTATACTAAGACATTAAAACCCCTATACAGAACGGATTCTCCGTTCTGTATAGGGGTTCTTTTTCCTGTTCTATTCCTCAAAAACCAGGATTTCTTTTCCATCCTCCGCAAAATAGCAGCTGTCTCCTTTTTCGATCACAGCCTGTCCATTTGTTCCCTCTGTAATCTCGGAAACCACACATTGCTCCTGATCATAAGGCAGAATCACTTTCATCAGCACTTTATCCGTATACTGTGTATCCTGCACACTGATCTGCCGTTGTCCGAGGATATACTGGATCTTCCCAAGTCCGGTATAATCCGTTCCAATCTCATACCGGTAACCCAGGCGCTTTGTGATCACAGTACTTGCCTGAAGACCTTCCTTTACTGCTCCCTGATAAGCCCGCACCAGACCACCTGTTCCCAGAAGCGTCCCGCCAAAATACCTGGTCACAACAACCGCCGTATCGTGAAGACCTTCCCCTGTAAGCACATCCAGCATCGGTTTTCCTGCTGTACCTGCAGGCTCCCCGTCATCACTACATCTCAGAGTTGGATTTGTTACACCGATCACATAAGCAAAACAGTTATGTCTTGCGTCCCAGTATTTTTTCTTCACTTCTTCTATAAATGCCAGTACTTCTTCTTCTGAGTGTACCGGTCTTACCGTTGCGATAAAACGGGATTTCTTTTCAACAATTTCCCCTTCTCCTCCCCGGTATACTGTTTTGTATTCTTCCTGCATGTCTGCGTTTTTCCCTTCATTTTCCTTATATTTTCACTATTCCCAGTATACAAATCTATTTCTTCAGATGCAAGAAAATTACAAAAATGTTACAATTTCCCTATATTTCCGAAATTTTTCTTAATTTTGTAAAATGGAACATTGAAGTTTTCAATTTTTCCTTTATTTAGATTATCAAGTTTGATATAATATTGCAATATGAAGGAGGAAGCATTCATGAATTATGGAAAGCGAAAAGCTTCTAAAAAACAAAAACGCATAACATCGAAAAAGAATATGCACAAAAAGAAACTGGGCGTTCGCCTTTTTAAAGGTTTTCTATTATGTATCTTTGTCTGCTGTATCCTCGCAGCGATCGGAGGTGGCTTTATCATCAAGCATGTGATTGATAATGCACCTGAGATTACAGCTGACAGCATCAAACCACAGGGTTATACGTCCACCGCACTTGCAGATGACGGCACGACAACAATAGCCGAATTCACCGGTGCAGGTGCCAACCGTGTATATAAGACGATTGATCAGATCCCGAAGGATCTGCAGCATGCATTCGTCGCAATCGAAGACTCCCGTTTTTACAAGCATAACGGTATTGATATTCAAGGTATTATCCGTGCTTTTGTTGTTGGTATCACTCATGGTGGCAACTTCTCTGAAGGAGCCAGTACCATTACCCAGCAGCTGATCAAGAACAATGTCTTCCCTGACTTTGTAAATGAAAACACTTTTGAAGAAAAGCTGGAACGTAAGATCCAGGAACAGTATCTCGCAATTCAGGTTGAAAAGCAGCTTGATAAAGATTCAATCCTTGAAAGCTACCTGAACACGATCAACCTTGGTCAGGACTGTCTGGGAGTACAGTCAGCTGCACAGAGATATTTTAATAAGGATGTCAATGAACTTAACCTTTCCGAATCTGCAACCATCGCTGCAATCACACAGAATCCGGGAAGATACAATCCGATCACCAATCCGGAAGACAACGCAACCCGCCGCAAAAAAGTTCTGGATAATATGCTCGATCAGGGCTGGATCGACCAGGCTGCCCATGATGAAGCACTGGCAGATGACGTATATTCCAGAATTCAGAACGTAAATACACGGATCGAAGAGACCAACACCGTCAACTCTTATTTTGTTGATGCCCTGTCTGAGCAGCTGATCGAAGATCTCACCTCAGAAGACGGACTTGGATATTCCCAGACACAGGCAGAGAACGCACTGTACAGCGGTGGTCTCACCATTTATTCAACTCAGAATCTTACGATGCAGAACATCTGTGATGAAGAATTGAATGATGACAACAATTATCCGGCCAATATTGACTGGGGTGTTGATTATGCCCTCACAGTCTATCATACTGATGGCTCGGTAGATAACTACAGTGCCGGACACCTGAAACAATTCGGGGCAGATCAGTACGGTGATGATGAAGGACTTCTCTTCGGATCACAGGAAGCTGCACAGGAAAGAATTGACGCATTCCGTAACAGTCTTCTCCAGGATGGCGAGACCTATGATGAGTATGTCAACCTCTCTCCACAGCCGCAGACTTCACTGACCATCATCGATCAGAAAACAGGGCAGATCAAAGCTCTTGTCGGTGGCCGTGGACAAAAGACAACCAACCGTGGACTGAACCGCGCATACAAGGGTTCTACCCGTAACGCAGGTTCTACATTCAAGATTCTTGCCGTATACGCTCCGGCATTGGACAGCGCAGATCTTACACTTGCTACCACCGAAGTTGATGAAGAATACTACTATCAGCACGACCTGGAACATCATCAGGTTCATAACTGGTGGGGCGATTACTATAAAGGTACCGTAACATACCGTCAGGCGATCGAACAGTCCATGAACATCATTGCGGTAAAGACATTGAATAAGATTGGTATCAATCTTGGTTTTGAATACTGCGAGAAATTTGGTCTTTCCACACTTACCGAAGACGATGCTGTAGAGTCTCTTGCTCTTGGTGGTATTTCCCATGGTGTTTACAACTATGAACTGACAGCAGCCTATGCATCCATTGCAAACGGCGGTGTATATAACAAACCATCCCTGTACACAAAGGTATTGGATCATGATGGTAATGTCCTGATCGACAACTCCAATCCGGAAAGCCACACTGTGATCAAAGATACAACTGCAGCACTTCTTACCAACGCCATGCAGGATGTTGTCACAAAGGGTACTGCAACCGATGCACAGCTCAATAATATGCCTGCATCCGGTAAATCCGGTACAACCTCCGACAACCGTGACTTCTGGTTCGAAGGATTTACACCGTATTATACTTGTGGTATCTGGATGGGTTACGATGGTAACCAGGAAATGTCTGAAGGAAGCTGGAACTATCATTTCAAGATCTGGGCTAAGATCATGAACCGGATCGATGAAGCTTTGGGACTTACCTACAAAGACTTCGAGATGCCAAGTTCTCTCGTTCAGAAGAGCGTATGTACAATTTCCGGTAAACTTGCCGGTTCCGGCTGTCCGTCACAGACTGAATGGTTTGATCCGGATACTGTCCCGACCGAGACATGTTCCGGACATGCAAGCAAGTCAACTACCACAAACAGTACAAAAAATTCGAATGACAAATCCGATTCTAATAGTACAACAGGTGGAAACTCCTCCGGTAACTCTACCGGCACTAATGGGGATACTACCGGTGGTACCGGCGGTGATTCCGGCAATACCGGCGGCTCAGATTCTGGCAATGGACAATAAGAATCTATCATCCAATTAGAAAAAGAGATCAGTGAATATTTGAAATTCACTGATCTCTCTTTTTTATCTATCAATCTGGTTTCTATTTCTGATATACGATCTTACCTTCAATCATCGTATAGTATACCATCGCATCGGTATCAAGTCCGAGTTTTCCTTTCATTACAATAATATCTGCATCTTTTCCTTCTTCCAGGCTTCCCAGACGGTCTTCTACGCCCAGCACTTTTGCAGCATTGATCGTAACCGTTCTTACTGCTCTCTCCTGTGCAAGTCCTTCACGCACTGCTTCTCCCACATGATGATACAGGGATTCTTCACTCAGAATCGGTGAATCAGTGATCATCGCCACATTCACCCCTCTGTCATCCAGCATTTTTACAGCTTCCACATCGATTTTTCTACGTTCTCCAGGGCTACGGTAAGTTGCAATCGGTCCGTAGCATATATCGCATCCGCTTTCCACGATTTCATCCAGATAATCGGTTGCTCCCCATGCATGTTCTAATGAGAAGTGTACGTTGTATTTTTTCGCAATCTCGATTGCTGTGAGCATATCATACTGTGTACAGTGGATCTTACATGGAATTTCTCCTTTTAAAGCCAGGCAAAGAGCTTCCATATCCGGATCATACTCCACTTCTTTATTCTGTTCTTTGTCTTCCATGTATTTCTTTGCTTTTGCAAAGGTATCATCCAGAACCTTAGCGATTCCCATTCTTGTCATCGGAAGTCTTCTCTGATCTCCGTATGTATTTTTCGGATTACCGCCAAGAGCAATCTTTACAGCACATGGAGATTTGATTGTCATATCAAACACATTGTTTCCATAAGTTTTAAGTGCAAACGGAAGTCCGCAAAATACATTTCCGCTTCCCGGAGTCAGAAGCATGGTTGTGATTCCGTGCTCATAAGCTACTTTAAATTCTCTTGCTTTTGGATTTGTTCCAAAACGTGCATCAACAGAAAGAGTAACCGGATTTGTCATCTCATTGGCATCGTCTACACCCGGATCCACATTGAAATCAAATAATCCGATGTGAGAATGTGCATCGATAAGTCCCGGAAGAACATAATATCCTTCTGCCTCAATGAGCTTATCTCCATCCTCTAAGCAGTCTTCACTGATATGTTCTGCTACTTCTTTGATCTTTGTTCCTTCGACGAGAATATCCCCCTGAAAGATGCCCTTATCCTCTGTCATTGTATACAAAATACCATTTTTGATTAATGTCTGCATTACGATAATACCACCTTTCCATTTATCATACAAAACTGTACGTGTGCCGCATAAGATTTTACAGGATGATCACTGTAAATTGTGATGTCCGCGTCTTTTCCAACTTCGATACTTCCGATCTGATCTGCAACACCAAGCATCTCGGCTGGCTGGATCGTCATCATTTTTACTACATCCTCGGCATCGATTCCTGCACGATATACTTCGATTGCACTCCAGATGAATACTTCTCTACCTTCAGAAGCACCTTTGCATGTGTTTGTAAATGCGATGCGGTTTCCGTTTTCTACCAGTTCTTTTAATCTGGAAAGGTCGATTTCATGTTTGGAAATCTGTGACAGATTGCTGAAATTACCAAAGATAATTCCAACTTTCTTTTCTTTCAGTTCTTCAATCGCATCGCCAAATTCAAATCCATCTACGATTGTAAGCTGGATATCTTCATCTTTCAGAAGCTCCATAAGACACTGAATCTCACCTGCAGTTTCTGCAGCGATGACAAATGGCATCTGATATTTCTTCAAAAGGTCATCTTTTCTGATTGCTTCTTTGAGCAAATGGAAAATTCCCATTCTTGTTTTCGGCATCTGGTTACTTGCACCATATACATCCTTAACGGTTGAGCATACGCTCCCCTTCATTGCTGCGTGCTCTTTTACAATACGGTTTGCCATATGATCCGGAGCTGTCTTACACACTGTAATCTGTCCTCCGATCACATTGCTGTGATCCGGTGAAAATCCAACAGATGTAATTCCTGATTTGTAGAATTCCTGTGCATTCACTTCATCTGGATCGATGGCATACTTCACGCTCAGATCCGGATTGATTACATTTGTAGTTTCTGCATTATCTCTGTAACGAGTCGGAATCCCCATAGCTCCGATAGAAGAATGTGGATCGATGAAACCAGGGAAAACTTGTTTTCCGGTTGCATCGATAATTTCTGCATCTGCTTCGCAGATATTCTTTTCGATTTTCTTAATCTTTTTCCCCTCGATTAAGATATCATAGTTTTCGAGCACTTCACCCGTTCCGGTATGAATGGTTCCATTTTTAATTACATACATAATCATTTCTCCATTTACTTTTATTTTTTACCTTAAAGTGCCATAGAGGTTTTGCAACCTCTATGACATTTTTGTTTAATTTATATCTCTAAAAGACATGCTATTTTTCAATATAAACCTTTGAGAAATCAACCTGACCAACTGTAGAAACGAAGTAGTTCTTCACATATTTCTTAACAAATGTAGGTGCTTCTTCAACATAGGTAGGTTCGATCAATCCTGACTTAACAACCAGTTCTTCTGCCTGCAAATAAAGCTCTGCCTTCTTCTGGTCATCAACTTCAAATTTTGCTTCATTCAGAAGTTCCTGATATTTCTTAGGATCTTCTCCAGACCATCCTGTCTTTTCTGCGTTGAAATATCCATTATCCGGATCGAATAACTGAAGAAGAGCACTTGGTTCATTGTAGTATGGTCCCCAGCCGCCTGTTGCGATATCGTAATCACCGGCGTCAATCTTATCCCACATGATGTTCCATTCCATCATATCGATTTCGATATTGATTCCAAGAACGCTTTCCCACTGCTGTTTCATCCATTCAGCAATCTTTTTAGATACTTCAGATGTACCACGGCTTGCATAACGGATTGTCACTTTTGACGGGTCTGGATCTTTACCAAGTTCTTTTAACCCTTCAATAAGTAAAGCTTTCGGATCTTTGATTTCATCCTGAAGTTCCTGAACGAAATGGTTCTTTCCGCCAACTAATTCTGTGTATGTTTTTTCCCCAACCTGAATGGTATCTGGCATCATAGAATAAATCGGAACACCTTTTCCATTACGAAGAGTATCGATCATTTCCTGACGGTCATAAGCTACTGATAAAGCCTGTCTGATCTTTTCATTGCACAGATATTCGTTTGCTGCATTCAGCATGAAGAATTCCGGTGCACTATCCGGAACCTGATAAGATTCAGATTCTCCCTGTTCTTCGATAGTCTTTCCCCAGTTTGCATCCGTTGTACCGATCACATCCAGTTCACCGTTGATATAAGACTGAACTGCAGTACCTGATTCCTGAATGATCTTGCTATTGATCTTGTCAAGCTTCACATCGTCGGCTCCCCAGTACTGATCATTTCTTACCAATACCATCTCTGTATTCTGACTCCAGCTTTCAATCTTGAAAGGTCCGTTAAATACAGTCTTTGTTTCTGATGTTGCATAGTCGCTTCCGAGTTTTTCATACATTGCTTTGTTTACCGGATAAGCTGATGAGGAAACCAGTTCCAGGAAGTAAGATGCCGGGTGGATAATTTTGATTTCCAGTGTATCTTCATCAATGGCATGTACACCGATTTCTTCCGGTTTCTTTCCCTGATCGTAAAGAGCTTCTGAGAAGTTCTCGATAATTCCATCAAACAGCCATGCATTTGTTGCTGCAACGGATGGAGTTGCCATCTTCTGGAAAGTAAATTCAAAGTCATTTGCAGTTACTTTCGTTCCATCGCTCCACTTCGCATCTTTGTTCATGTGGAAAGTATAAGTAAGTCCATCTTCACTGATATCCCAGCTGCTGCAGCAGGCACGATTTTATAGGTATTTCCTTCCTGAGTTACTCTTTTAACGAGTGGATCCAATACCATGTTAAATGCTGAGTTATCCGGGGCAGTTGTGTTGATCAGCGGGTTCAGTCCGACAACCACACTGTTGTTGGAGATATTCAGAACCTGTTCTGTTTTTCCGTCAGAACTAGCTTTTTTGTCATCTCCGCCACATCCGGCAAGACAGCTGACTGCCATTGCTACTGCGAGTCCCATCGCTAATGTTTTTCTTTTTTTCATAGTCTTCCTCCTTTATATCCAGCAAGATTACTCTTGCGGGTGATCTTCCATCAACTCTTTTGCTCTATGACAAGCTACAAAGTGTTCCGGTTTGAGTTCTTCAAGCTGCGGTGTCTCCTGATGACATTTTTCTGTTGCATATCTGCATCTCGTCACAAATCTGCATCCAGGTTTTGGATTAACCGGGCTTGGGATCTCTCCCTCGAGTCGAATTCTCTTCTTCTGTTCTTCTGTGTCCGGATCCGGGATCGGAATCGCTGCCATCAACGCTTTTGTATATGGATGAAGTGGATTCTGATATAATTCATCACTCTCTGCAAATTCAACCATATTTCCCAGATACATTACACCGACACGGTCTGAAATATGTTTTACCATAGACAGGTCATGTGCGATAAAGAGATAGGTCAGGTTTTTCTTCTGCTGAAGTTCGATCAGCAGGTTGACAACCTGTGCCTGAATGGAAACGTCAAGAGCTGAAATCGGCTCATCGCAAACGATGAATTCTGGTTCGATAGCAAGTGCTCTTGCGATTCCAATACGCTGTCTTTGTCCGCCTGAGAATTCATGAGGGAAACGAAGCGCATGTTCTCGGTTAAGTCCGACCAGTTCCAGTAATTCATAAATCTTTTCCTGGCGTTCTTTTCCGGTATAAAGCTTGTGAATGTCAATTCCTTCCCCGATGATGTCACCGACTGTCATTCTCGGATTCAGTGAAGAATATGGATCCTGGAAAATAATCTGAGCTCTCTTTGTAAACTCTTTCTTTTCATTTTTATTCAGTTTATTAATATCAACTCCGTCAAAAAGAACTTCACCGCCTGTAGCCTTGTAAAGCCCCATAACTGTCTTTCCACAGGTTGTTTTACCACAGCCGGATTCTCCTACGATTCCAAGAGTCTCACCTTTATAGATCTTAAAGTTTACCCCATCCACTGCCTTCAGTGTCTGGTTTCTTCCAACCTGAAAATATTTCTTCAGGTCTTTCACTTCGATCAGTACTTCTTTTTTATCCATGGTTACTGTCTCCTCCTTATCATATTCTCAGGAAGATTGCTCACATCCGCTCTTGGATCATGAAGCCAGCAGTTGCATTCCTGTGTATCACTGAATTTTGTAAGCTCCGGATATTTCTTTCTGCAGATATTCATTCCATACTCACAACGCGGAGCAAAAGAACATCCAACCGGCGGATTGATAAGATCCGGCGGCGTTCCTTTTAAGGAATATAATGTTTCTTTGTTTGTAGAATGAATCTTCGGAACGGAATCCAGAAGAGCTCTCGTATAAGGATGTGTAGACTGATAGAAAATCTCTCGTACATCACCACGTTCTACAATTTTTCCTGCATACATCACCTGAATCTTATCTGCAACACTCGCTACAACACCTAAGTCATGGGTTACGAGGATCATCGCCATATCCAGTTCTTTTTGCAGTTCTCCGATCAGTTCCATAATCTGTGCCTGAATGGTTACGTCCAGAGCAGTTGTCGGCTCATCCGCAATCAGGATCTCCGGTTTACATGCAAGTGCGATTGCGATCATCGCTCTCTGTCTCATACCGCCTGAAAATTCAAACGGATACTGTTTCATTCGTTTTTCTGCATTTGGTATTTTAACCAGCTGCAGCATTTCTAAAGCTTCTTTATATGCTTCTTCTTTAGAAATCTGTCTATGGATCAGAATACTTTCTGCAATCTGATCTCCGATCTTCATGGTCGGATTCAGTGAAGTCATTGGATCCTGGAAAATCATTGAAATCTTGCTTCCTCGAATGGAAACCATTTCATTTTCTGACTTTTTCAGAAGATCTTCCCCGTGGAACAATACTTCAGAGTTTTCACCTATTATTGTGTTCGATTCTGGAAGCAATCGCATGATTGCTTTTGAAGATACTGTCTTACCACAGCCAGACTCTCCTACAATCGCAAGAGTTTCTCCTTTATGCAGATTAAAATCAATTCCTCTTACTGCATGTGAGATTCCGGCATAGGTCTTGAAAGATACCTCCAGGTTTTTCACTTCCAGTATTTTTTCTTTCATCTTGTAGTTCCCCCTTTTATTTTCTCAGCTTCGGATCCAATGCATCTGAAAGTCCATCACCGATCAGATGGAAAGTCAGCATTGTAAGTACGATCATCAGACATGGGAAGAACAATTCATGTGGGTAAAACATAAGCTGCTGCTGTCCTGCTGATGCAAGTGCTCCCCAGCTGGTTTCCGGTGGTCTTACTCCAAGTCCGATATAACTTAAGAAAGCCTCACTGAAAATAAATCCCGGAACTGACATCGTGATATCAACCATAATAATTCCAAGTGTATTCGGAAGAAGATGTTTGACAATAATACGTCCGGTTGATGCACCAAGTGCTGTTGCTGCCTGCACATAATCCTGTTCCTTGATCTGAAGGATCTGTCCTCTTACCATACGCGCGGTTCCTACCCACGCGGTAAGGCTCATTGCAAAAACAAGGGAGAACATACTTCTTCCAAGTACCATGGATAAAATTACTACAATGATCAGATATGGCAGGGTTCCGATAAATTCGCAGATACGCATGATGATGTCATCTACCAGTCCGCCTTTTAATCCTGCCAGCGCTCCAAGAAGTGCTCCGATCACAAACATTACCAATGTACAACATAAACCAATATAAATTGAAATACGTCCACCTACACAGACACGGGTAAAGAGATCTCTTCCCATATCATCTGTACCAAACCAGTGTGCACTGCTTGGTCCCTGATTCTTGATCGACGCATCGATCAGCTGATAATCCTGTCCTGTGACCATTGGTCCGATAAACAGGAGCACTACGATCAGGCCTAATAATATAAGACCAAATATTGCAAGTTTGTTTTCCCTGAATCTTCTCCAGACATCCGCCCAATAGGTCAGGGATTTCTCTCCGATATCTTCACCAGATAATCCTTCCGTCCCAACACGTTTAAAATCATCTGATTCATTCCATTCTTCTGTCATTACTACCTCTTTTGTACTCATCAGAAGCCCTCCTATTTCTTACCTTTTGCAACTCGGATTCTCGGATCGACGATTCCATACAGAATGTCTACTACAATCAGCGAGCCAACGAACAAAATAGCAAAGAAAATTGTAAGACCGATTACCATCGTATAATCATTATCCGAAACTGCTTTTACATAGTAGAATCCAAGTCCCGGAATCGCAAACATACGTTCAAGGATGAATGATCCTGCAAAAATTCCTGCCAGAGAAGGTCCGATCATAGTAATGATAGGAAGCATTGCATTTCTCAAAACATGTTTCCGTACAACTCTCTTCTTTGTACATCCCTTTGCTTTTGCTGTAATAATATAATCTTCTCCGATAACAGATAAGGTACTGCTTCTCATATATTTTGTATAAGATGCGATACCGCCGATCGCATATGCGGCAACCGGAAGAATATAATGTTTCATTTGTCCCCAGCCGAATACCGGCACCAGTTTCCACTTAAATGCCAGAAAATACTGCAATACAGATGCAAATACGAAACTAGGAACACAAATAGCTAATACAACGAGTACCCTTATGACATGATCCACCGGTTTTCCCCTGTTAAGAGCCGCTACCATTCCAAGACATATACCAATCGTTGTCTGGAAGAGTAGTCCCAACAAACCTATCTTCGCTGATACCAGCGTATTGTTTTTAATAATGTCATTTGCTGACTGACCGGTATAAATAATAGATTCTCCGAAGTCTCCTGTTGTAAGAAGATTCTTCATATAAGTTGTATACCGTTTTACTACCGGCTGATCGAGTCCGTATTTCTCACGGATAATCTGCTGTGCCTGTTCAGGCATCTGACCAACCTTCGCAGCGATCGGATCTCCGGGAGCACCTGCTACCAAGAAAAATGTCGCTGTCGTAATCAAGAACAATGTCAAAACAGCATATGCCAGCCTTTTCCCAATAAATTTAACCATACCTTCAGTTCCTTTCTCCTTTTTTCTTTTGATTTTCATACAGAACATGCGGGACAACCATGTAGTGTAATTCTATCTCTTTACAGATATCTTCGACTGTCCCTTTATGAAACAGATCCAAAATTCTCTGATGATTGATGTGGACCACATCAAATGGTACCAGAGTTTTTGTATCCATCGTATAATATGCCGCCGTATTCCCTCCTTCCAGTATTTTCCAGATTCTATGAAGTTTTTCACTGTGTGCGGTCTTCACAATACATTCATGGAACTGTTCATCGAATTTTATAACATCATACAGATTTTTCTGATTGGCCGCTTTCTCCATGGAAAGGACAAGCTTCTGCATCTCTTCATCCTGTTCTTTGCTGATCTCTCCCCCGCACATCTGCACTGCCAGTTTCTCAAGCGTAGACTGGATCAGGTATGTTTCCTGCATCTCTTCATAAGTCATCGTCTTTACTACGCAGCCTTTCTGCGCTTCATATACAACCAACCCTTCTTCTTCAATCTGCCTGAGAGCTTCTCTTAAGGGACCTCTGCTGACTTTCAGCTCTTCTGCTACTTTTGCCTCTATAATTCGTTCTCCCGGTTTGATCTCTCCTGATAAAATCTTATGTCTTAAAATTTCAACTACTTGCTCTCTTAATGTTTTACGTATTATCATTTTGTCTTCCTTTTCACAATTTTTTAGAGTTCATAGGCTTATTTAATAATGTTACTACGATAAGTCTACATCATTTTGTGCAGAATGTCAAATGTAAACATTTGTTATTCTGCATTTTCTTCTATAAAAAACAAAAATCTTGCAAGAATGTTAAATATTTCTCACAAGATTTTTGTTTTTTTATAATATCTTTCACTTATTTCAGTACCAGTTTTGCTGCTCCGCAGATTCCTGCATCATTTGCAAGTTCTGCGAGTGCAAATTCTGTATCTTTGTCTGCAAAGAATGCCATTTCTTTAAATGGACCTTTGATGTAATCCAGCAGAACCTCTCCGGCTTTTGATACCCCTCCGCCGATTACGATAACCGCCGGATCACAGGCAGCTGCAAGGTTCGCCAGCGCATGTCCCAGATACTTTCCAAATTCAGTTGCGATTTCGATTGCAACTTCGTCTCCGGCTTTCACTGCATCAAACACTTCTTTCGCAGACATCTCTGCCACATTTCTGAGGGTACTTGGTTTCTCATCTTTTGCAAGACGCATATTGGCAAGTCTTGTGATTCCTGTTGCAGAAGCATACTGTTCCAGACAGCCTTTCTTTCCACATCCACAGGTTTCTGTCTCCTGGTAGTTTCCACACAAATGACC
>ENA-OPCD01001215-OPCD01001215.1-human-gut-metagenome-genome-assembly--contig:-NODE-1215-length-20301-cov-2.635829_pt1 | contig 20301 bp, 16 predicted proteins | sample MGYA00241560_ERZ501471 | MGnify/ENA primary metagenome ERZ501471 (study PRJEB25962, sample SAMEA2042578) | human gut metagenome | biome: human gut; feature: human-associated habitat; material: faeces...
GGAGGAGGAAACTCTGGAAAAAGGTTTGACTATGAGCAGCGAGGTGCTTACAGTAACTTTGGTTGCGAATACGACTAATTGTATTGGTTATAGTACGAAGCAAGGCGATGATATAACCGTAGGAGGTCAAGCCGGTAAAGAAATTTATGGAGCAGGCCCGGTTCGATTAGTCCGCGATGTTGCTTCGATCGCTTTGGCTTCTGCAGAGATCGACAATCTTAATAATGCGAATTATATAAGTAAAGACTTTGTTTTAAAAGAAGTCTTTATCGCCAGCGCGAAAGGTGTTTCCTGCGTAGCTTCCGCATCCAATTGGGGGGGAATAGAGAAAACATTTGACTTTACAGGCACAGGTTTTGGATATTCAAATTATATGGTAGGTAAAGAATTCTCAAAATCTCCGAATATCGACGAGGGTTCTTATAAAAAAGGAACTCAGACAAAAAGAGATGAATTAGCAAAAGCTCATACTACAGACAATACAGCCTTGAATCATGAATTCTATGTATATGAAAATAAATTAGGAGAGATCGCTGAAGCGGACAAAGCTTCCGCGAACCGGGATTACGCTAACCACACCTTATTGATCGTAAAAGGAGATTATACCTATCTGCCGAATGGTTTGGCTGATAGTGAAACTAATTATGTGAAAAAAGAAAATTGTTATTATGCGATACCTGTAGGAGCGGAAGTTACGATTGACGGGAAAACTGGAACTCAAAAAGGTTTCTATGTTCAACGTAACTACAAATACGAGATCTCTTTAACGATTATCGGCCCCGGTTCCGAGATCCCATACGATCCGATGATCTCCGCCAATGTGAGCGCATCCGTGAAAGTGGAGCCATGGAACGTGAAGACTATCCATGAGGAAGTAGAATAAAGCAATATAGGGTAAAATAATTGATAAGAAAAAATTAGGATTATGAAACACATACTGTTTACAAAGAAATTGCTTCTCTCGGTTGTGGCTTTGTTCGCTATTATAGCGACTAGCTGCATCAAGGAGGATTTGGATCAATGCTATACGCTCAAACTGAAGGTCGAGAATATCAAGGGAGACGATATAACGGAATACGGATGGATGGAATCTACCGATCTGTATATATTCGACGAGAATCTGAATTACTTGGAGAAACGTAGCTTGGATAAGAACTTTATCCGTTCCCGCAATGAGATCGTGTTGGATGGCTATACCGCCGATCGTAGTCTACGTATCGTGGCATGGGGCAACGTGAATGCCTTGGGTGAAAAGCAATCCGTATCGGAGGCCCAGACCATAGAGGACTTGAAAGTGATGTTGAAAAGCCAAGATGGTTTGGCGGTTACCCCGGACAGCCTTTATTATGGTAGCGAACAAGTGTTGACAAAAGCCGGAGGCGTAGCGAAGGAGACTGAGATCGTGATTCGTCCGAAAGTGGGTACGGTCACGATCGAGACCCGAGGGTTGCAAGAGCAACTCGGCAGGATGGGGTTGAGAAGTTCCGTGGATTGCGACTTCTACTTGAATAATACATTAAGTGGTTTTGATTACCGTGGCACGCAGATTGGCGATAGCGTATATTATAATCCGGAAGGTGCGTGGAACGAGTCCGGGGTAGAATGGATAACCCCCTCTATGCAAACCGCTTGCCCGGGACAGGATATGGCTGTGTCGATCAGTGCCAATGGAGTCTCGTTAGGCTCGGCCAACGTAGACGAGAACGGTGATCCTATTTATACGAGCGCGGGAGAGAATACCCATCTGATCCTTGAATGGGGTGAGGGCGGAACCTTATCCGTCCGGGCAACCGTTCGTCCTTGGGGAGTAGTGGAAGAAGATATTCCGATGCATTAAAGGGTACCTCATCATATATAATTAAGAAATACGATACGAACATGAAATTATTAGCGAACATATTTTTATCCGGTTTGGCGATTCTCGCTTGTGTGAGTTGTTCTAAAGATGAGGATCCGGTTCTTCCCTTAGAAGGCGCTAAGCTGTCCGTCGCTGTCAAGGCGTCCGGTACGGCTACGAAGGCCTATAATCCCAATGACGTGAATGAGTTGGAGGGTGAGGCTTATATCAATAATTTGGCCGTGGTAGTATTTAATGAGACCGGTACGGAACTGCTCGGTTATAAATGGGAGGCTCTTTCCGGGGCGGAACATTCCGCCATAATAGCCGATGTGCCGACAACGAAGGCTGTCCGGGCACGGATCATTGTCTTGGCGAACGTGCCGAGAGATTTATTATCTACCGTTTCTACATACGATGAGTTCCAGACTCGCTTGATAGACCTCTCCTCGCAATCGCAAACGAACCTGACGATGAGTAGTCAAGTGATCGTTACAAAATCCGCTTTATCTGAGGAAGATAACTATTTAGGATATACGGATCTTGGCGATCAGAATGTGGATGGCATCTCCGACCCTATCCTTTTGACCCGTGTAGCCGCACGTATTGATTTGGTGAATATATCCACTCGTTTTGCCGGAACGCCGTTCGCCGGACGTGAGGTGCGAATCGATGCGGTAGGTATCTACAATATGAAGACAAAGTCTTACTATTTCAGTGAGGCGGATTGGGGAGAGACAGAGGCTCCCGATGCCGTGCGAAATTCGGAAGATACCTCGTTCGAGGATCTGTTGGTAAATGATGGCACTTCGATATCCAATACGCCATTCGTTCATTATGTAATGGAAAATATGAAAAGCGACGATCACACGATGATCGCCGTAAAAGCTACCTTACGGGGAAATTCCAGTTATCAGGACCATACGAAAATCTTCACGGCGGTGATCAATGCGGGTGGCTTGCAGAACGGCTATGATCATAATTTCATCCGTCGCAACTACGTTTACCGTCTCCGTATTTATTTTGACGGCGAAAGTTTCGACAATATTCCCGTAACGCCAGACCCGGGCCCAGGTCCGGATCCGGAACCCGAGGTAGATACCAACTTGAATATAGCCGTGCAGGTAGTAGGCTGGGGCCCGGTAATGCAGCATCCGGTAATAGACTAAGTAATGGAATCATAGGGAATGAAATTTAGTATAAACAAGAAAAAACAAAAGGATATGAAACTAAGACATTTATTATTAGCCTCCTTCGCCGCATGCACTTTTGCCTCCTGCTCGGACGATAGCTCGAATGGCATCGAGATACCGGAAGAGAACTATCAGATGATAGACGCGAACGTCTCTCTTACCGCTACGGCTTTGGATGGGATACAGACAAAAGCGGTTGATGCAGAAGAAAACGGTAGTAATACAGAGCAATTTATACAAGAACTAACCGCTTATTTATTTTATGCAGAGGGGACTAGTGAGGGTGATTATAAATTTGCCGCTATGAAAACGGTTACTGCGAATGGTGCTTATTCCGTAAAAACCATAGAGGATATAGTTGTCAAGGTAAAGGCTACGGCGGCAGGTGAACTTTCCGATACGCAATTGAAAGTGATATTTCTGGCGAATACGAAACTTGCTACACCTCCTGCTACATTAGGAGATGTGAAAAACGCCCAACTTGAAAGTTTGGTTGATTTTACACATGTGCATCCAGCGCCAGGTGTTACGCAAACGTATGTGCCGATGTTCAGCCAGATAGTTACGATTGGTGGAGGTACTGAAAACGGAAAAAAACTATTAGCCGGTACGGAGTATGATAACTGGGTAACTGCAGTTGCATCACCTACAGTTGTATATACAAAGAATACTGAAATTGGTAAGGAACATAAAAAAGTTACGTCTTCTGGTGGTAGTGTCTGGACTGAAGGAGGAGGCACTTATAATCCAAATGAAACTCCAGATGCTGATAAAATCCCATTAACCCGCCATGTAGCCCGTGTCCAACTTCAAGCTATTGATTGCGACTTTAAGAACAATTATGCTAACGCGTCATTTGAGTTGACACATGTATATATTGCGAACGCTAGCAATACTTCTCTTATCTATGCTGACGCAAAACCGTACAGTTTGGACAATGCTACCACATATTCTCATGGTTGTAGCTATAAGCGGGATGACTATTTCTTAGTGAACGGTAGTGAAAATATACCTTCTTTACATTGGACAATGGATGCGGGGGTAGATATCGCAATGACGGGTAATGATCATTCTAAGAATATTTCAAATGGAAACATAAATTATGATGGGACTTACTGGTTTAAGTTTGATGACCAGACAATTGAGGGCGATGAGGGTGATCCTAGTAACAGACATAAAGAGATGCCTCAATTTTATGTGTTTGAAATGAAGGGGGATAAACCGATGCCTGCAGATGATGATCTGAATAAAGTTGATTCTCCATCTGGAAAGATACAGACCATGTTAATTCTTCAGGGCAATTGGTATCCAAATGGAAAAACGGAAGGACTCGGTAATGATGTGGTTAAAAGTGATCGCTACTACCGTATACCAATTAAGCAAGATGCGACTAGTGGCATTATTGGTGTACAACGTAATACCATCTATAAGATATACGCTACGATAACCGGTGAAGGCTCTAAGGATCCCGACACAAGCGAGTTGAACGCTTGTATCAGTTTTAGCATTAAGGTTGAGCCTTGGACAGTCATCACGCAAACTGAGACAGACGTGAATTGATTAAACTCTTTCATAACGATTAATAGCGAGAACGGGGTTCGGAATTTCCGGACTCCGTTTTTTTGTCCTACGATGGATGGATTTGCGCCCTGCATAGGTATCCCTATCGCCTAAGATAGCTTTAGCCACACCCTCAAATGCCTATATTCAATATGCTAGTTTTACCCCTTAAAGTTGAAAGTTACGCCTATCGTGCCGAATAATGGATTCCTCTAATTTTGTTATCGTAAAACAATAGAAAAATTCAATCCATTATGAGAATAAAGAATATACTAGTATTATTATGCTTCCTCCTAGGTCTGTTCGCTTGCACGAATGAGGATATAATTGAGCCGGGAGGTGCGGGAAAGGACGTGGAGATTGGTAAGCCGGTTACTATCACGTTGAGTTTGAACACTCCAAACGCTCCGGTCGTGGAAACAAAAGCAGGTGGTGAGCAATTCGGATCAATTACTTCATTGCATGCCTTGATCTATGATGTGGATAAAGACAATGAACTGAAGGTGGTTCCATTAACGCTTACGGAGGGGGCTGCCTCGGAGCAAACCGGTTTGAGATTGCCTACTACTACAGGCACGAAGAAAATCTATGTAATCGCAAATTGGGATTCAGAAGAGGGTTCTTTGGAAAAGATGTTTGCGGATGAGGCTAGCTTGAAAACTTGGAAATCAAAAAATGCTACCGCTATTCCAACCAAGGAGCCAAGTTCCCCTATGTTAGGTTTTGTAGATGCTAATTATGATGCAAGTGTGGCCGCTTATAAGGCAGGAACTGTATCTGAATTAGTTATTGACGTTGATGAAATATCTAAGAAACAAGGAAGTAACCTTGTTCCCCTTACTGGAAATATACAAGCGAGTGTCATACCTCCTTATTCTAAGATCTCATTCGAGGTAGTGAATAATATCCATACGGACATGGATGAAAAGGTGGAGCTAGTGATTAGTAATGTTTATGTTAGGAATTTGCCTGAAAAATATTCTTTGTTTCCTCTTCCCGAAAAGACCTTGAATGTTGGTGATGTCCATACGACTCGTACGCAAATCATGGAAGGTGCATCAAGTTGTGAATTCTATATGTATGAGAATTTGCAAGGAGAGAAGACTAGTAATAGTGAAGCATGGAAAAATCCATTTGACAAGGCTAGTGATGGGCCAAATACTGGAGGAGCGAGTAATTATAATTTACCATTTGATACATGGAATGCAAAGTGGGCAAATAAGACCGCTTGCTCTTATATAGAGGTAGAAGGGAAATATTCTATTTGGAAATCAGCAACAGTAATGGGTACAGGTGATATTCATTATCGTTTTTTCCTAGGAGGTGATGCTAGGAAGAATTTTGATATTGAGAGAAATACTCATTATAAAGTACAACTAGTTTTTAATGGAACTGGTGGTTACGATGAGTTGAAATATGAGTGGCGTGTGAATGCTCAATTGAATGATGTGACGTTTATCCCATCTGGTACCTTGGAAATTGATGGTTCTTCGGATAGTTTCTTTAAGTTTTTTGTGATTAATAGTTCTACGAAAATCCAAACAATAACAACTTCTGGGTTCACAGGTAGTGATATGCAGGTGGGTTATTATGATGATAATCAATATCTATATTATCCTTGGCAGTTTACAAATCAGCTATCTCAAAATCTTGCAAAGATTATTGGTGGGACATTTAAAGAATATAGAGTTAAAAGTATTAATTTAGGTATATTGGGACAGACGGCATATAATACTGCTGGAAACTGGTATCAACAAAATGGGAATGCTGAGAGCTATACTTATTCCTCAAATGTTGGTGAGATTGATGATATTGTAGCAGGGAATATATATAGAACAAGAAGATTTGACCTGTCTAATGATGAAGCAGAGTTGATCGTTAAAGAATATCCGCTGCTTTGTTTAACAACTGTGGGGTATGGTCCGAGTGATTCCAATGCGGAATATGCTCAACGTATAGACCGTAAAAGCGAAGATGGCGGTAGTTTGGTTACGAAAGATATAGCAATGGTAAGTGAATTTAGGGATGGTAATGTAACTCGTCCTGCTCTTTGTACAGCTCATGGTGGCCCTACTAATCCATATTTTTATCCATCTTCGGCTCCATCTTCGAGTTTATACTCTTATGTGCCTACTCCAGCTCAATTACAAAAAATGGTGGATTTGGAAACTGGGCCATTGAAGCCGCAAGATGGTGCACCCTACTGGACTACTGACGGGATATATTATTGGGAGAAACCTATTAGAAGAGCTACAGGCATAGAGAAGGCTTATGTACGTTGTGTCTATCAAAAAAAGCGATAAGATGTAATACTGATAGTAGTTCAAAGGAACTTGATGGTAATTAATTTGAATGATATTAGTATAATAGAAATAGCCCAAGTCTAAAAACTTGGGCTATTTTCATTTAAGATATCCTTACATAGGTATCCCTATCGCCTTAGATAGGTTATGCTATCGTTTTAAAAGCCTTGGCGTATTATGCTAGTTTTACCCCTTAAAGTTGAAAGTTACGCCTATCGTCGTTTTTAATGGACTCTTATACTTTTGCTTCTGTAAAACAATCGAAATTTCAATCCATTATGAAAGTAAGAAATATATTATTTGCTTTAAGCTCTTTGTTCATTGCGGTGTCCTGCTCTATGGACGAAGATATTGATAATGTGGGTGAGGAGATTCAGGCTCAGTCGGAGACAACCGCAGAGTTTGAAATCTCTTTGGCTACAGGTAATGGCGTGTCTACCAAAGGTTCTACTGTGGAAATACCTAAAAATGAAGATGGTTCTGATAAGACAGAAGATGCCAATGGAAATGAAAGCTCTGTAGTCCGTTGTTTCCTTGCGGTATTCGAATGCTCTAATGGTCAGGTTTCGGAGGATAGCGAACCAATCGCTACTCAATGGTATGAAAATAGTGCAAATAATACTTTTGATAAAATATGGCCAATAGAGGAAAGTAATAGCCTTAGGCATCAATTAGGTACCCATGTGATCTTGAAAGTCTCCAATGACCCGTCTAAACGTAAGGATTTAAAGTTTGTCGCGGTAGCTCAAGTAAATCCGAATAGTGGAGCTTATGCGGAGACAAGTAGTTTGAATGCTTTGAAGGCGGCGGCAACTTATGGCGCATTGATGAACACCGTATTACTGGAAAATCCTACGGTATTCGTGAAAGTGGGTGAGAAGATATTAGAAGGGAAAAGTATCAAGACTACCGATAAACTGATATACGAACATACCCCAACTTCATGTAATCAGGTTGAGATTGGTGTAAGACAGCGTTCCGCTGCGGTAGAATTGGCGGAATTCAAGGTTTGGGATGAGTCTGGTAAGACAATTGCGACTGAAAAGAATATACAGGCGTGAGATTAGGAAATGTAGTGCTTCAATCGAAAGTGAGAGGAGCGGCCACCGATGACATTGCTGATGCTTATGGTTATGCTCCTAGAGGAACCCGTTTTTATACGTATGAGAACCCTGCCACGTCAGAAGATAAAACTTATCTTTCCATTCAATATAAGATAAATGATGCCGAATATGAGAGATCTTATACCATAAAGTCTCCGGGGGATTCCGGTGGTACACCTATAGAGAGGGTAGATGCCGGTAAATTGTATAAATTGTACGTAACTATCACCCATCATACGGAAGATATCCGGTTTGTAGTGGATGATTGGATTTCGAATTATATAGAATTGGGTCCGATAGATCCTGAGATGAAATAGGATAATAAGAGAGTTGATTCCGAAATAATAATAAGGGTAATATAAATAGTATGAAAGTAAGAAATATATTCATAGGTTGTCTCTCTTTACTAATGGCTTTTACAGCTTGTAACGAGGAGATTATAATAGAGAACGAAGGTATTGAGACCGCTTCCTTTTCCCTGTCGTTCTTGGCTAATACTACCGCCGGGAATATCGCTACGAAAGCAGGGGAGCAGATCGCTACAGAGGATGAATTATATGTTGGAGATTGTTTCATCGCAATTTACTCGGGAGAAAGTAGCGGATGGGATCGGTTAATTAGTTGGCATACTTATACTGTTAATCAATCTAAAGAATTTGCGATTGATATTCCTAGTTTACCGATAAATACTCCCTTGAAAATTGTGGCCGTAGCTAATCCTCCCGCATTGGATGGTGGGATTAAATGGGAAAAAGCATCTTATAGCTCAATCCGTTCTTTTAGCACTACATATGGGACTTTAGGTGGCACTCTTTCGGATGGAAGTAAATATTACACCTTCAATCCTAAATCTTTAGTTAAAGTGGGAGAGGGAATCATTCAATTTAATGCTGATGGCTCTATCACAAGGCAGGAAGGTGCTATTAAAGACGGTGTTTTCCATCTGACCCAATTAGCGGCTAGGGTGGATCTGGATTTGACGGTGGAGAGTCCTGAAACGAAGCCGGAAGCTCCTGAGACGATATATGACTTTGGGGGAACTACTCCAGAAACGGTAGTTAAAGCATTGAGCACTCAAATAAATAGTTTGCAAGATAAAGACTTCCCAGGATATATTTACTCTGATGGCACGTTTGTGAAAGATAATCCTTCTGCAGGTTATATAGCTACTGTATATAATTGTAAAGACCATGTATTTGAATATAATGGACAAAAGATTAATCCTAATAGTGATAAAATAGCTCATTTAACAGGGGCAAGTAAAAAGGTTGTGACAAGAACTCCTAATGTGAGAGTTTTGTCAATAAAGTCTATCGTTATTGATAATGTGGAGACGCAAAGTCAATTAATGATGCGTAACGAAGAATTGACGGCCTTGAGGGGAAATACGATAAGTTCTTCTAATCCTACTAGTCGTTTGCGATTGACCTTTTATACCTATGAAAAATCTTTTTATCCCAATGACTTATCAAAAGTGTTGAAAGTCTCAATCGTAGGAAATCTGGCTATAGGTTCGCAAGAACTGACTGAAGAATATAGCTTAGAAGGTGTCCATTGCATAGCTTTAGATCAAACTGGTAATCCTACATCTTGGGGAAAACTTAAAAAATTTGTGCTATTACCAATTGGCGAAACGGGGGGTAAACTTATTGAACAGATTACAATTAAAGAGCAGACCGAACAGGAATTAACCTATAACATAAGTATTAACCCTGTTCGGACAGTTGATTGTGCAACTAATGGCTTTGTAAGAGGCAATCAGTACGTAGTGACAGGAACGTTATCGACATCTCGTTTACCGGCAAATGGAATGTTGGATGTAAATATAGCCCCTGCGACACCTTATTCTCCAGAGATTAAATTTACCTTTGATTAATAGTGAATTCATAGAGAGATTGATGGTTTGATAATCTTTGTTTGAATTTATTCTTATCGTAGAATGAGATGTTATAATTTATTTCCGATGTTTTATATGGAAGATGAATTTCCGAAAGAATTCTCTTCCATATAAAACATAAGCGTTAGATCCGTGATTCGTATTTAATTTGTTTTAGGGCTGTCATGATACGCTAGTTTACTTGATGAGTTGCCGATTTTTTCAGTAGATAGCATAAATCAATCTGACACTTTGTATCCTTAACTCCCGGAGAATCTCTTTTTCCGTCCCGACCTACGGCTTGCCTCCAAATACGTAAGAAAAAACAGTAATTGCTTATCATATACGTAGATATTGAAAAACACCCTTTCATTCTAGCGAAATTAGTTCACCGTAATTCATATTTAGAGGGGTACTTGAGGGATTTTATGGGGTTAGAACTGGGTTGTGACAAGGTTATGATGCCCATTCACAAGTATCAACAACCCTATTCTTGACTGCTTATGATGCCCAGCGGCACTACTGGCGTTGCCCAACGCGACCTGTCGCGTAGCCTTTCGCCGCCTATCGTATCCTAAAAAGCGCTCTTTTCCGCAAAAAACGTCACTTATAGCGATCATCTTTCTCCTATTTCGCCCTTCTCTTAAAAAGGATATGTCACGATACAGCTCTTATTTCGATCAAAAGGATCGGATAGCGCCGGTTTGGCCGACAGGAAGATCTCAGGTTATAACCGTCTCATGAATGCTTTATTTAATCGGGATGATATTGTTTATCCGGAAAATAGTCCTTGCCTTTATGGTATAGATACTATAGATTGAAGAACATGGATTTGAATTTTTTATTTGAGCAGTCTCCCTTCAAGGAGCAAAACGAGGATTTTCTTTGCGTGCTGGATGTTGCCAACCCGCAGCTAAAAAGTTAGTTCTTATTTCACTTTTTAGCTGTAAGGGGCATACTTGTGCGAGTATGCCCCTTATTCTCTTTCTAAAGTATCGGTGTTCCTATCACCTTCTTTGAAATGAATAGGTGTTCTTATCAATCAAGGATAGTTGGTAGGTTTACCCTTTAAAGTTGAAACTCACACCTATCGTGCTAAGAAATGTTATAATCTATTTTTGTGATGCAAATTAAAAGTGAAAGGGATGAATAGGAGAGAACTCGTGAAAACATTGGCTGATAAATTGTCGGTTACGCAAGCGGAGGCGATGCGCTTTGTTCAAGCTTGGGAAGAGACTACGACAGAGGCTTTGGAAAGTGATGGTTCTTTGATGCTATTGGGCTTTGGAACGCTCTCCGCTTGGGAACAAACCGAACGGATCGGCAGAAATCCTAAGAATGGGGTGGCTTATATGATAAGAGCTCGTAAAAGCGTGAAGTTTAAGCCCGGTAAATTATTACTTAAACAGTTGAATGCGAGCTCGTCGAAGTGAAGGCATTCACGTATGTATAATAAAAACGAAAAAATATTCGATATGAAGAGAATTCTTTTCCTAGTCCTGCTCTTGGTAGCTACGACAGGCGTTTACGGCCAGAAGTTCGCGGTGAAGTCGAACTTGCTCTATGATGCGACTGCTACGATCAACTTGGGCGTAGAGGTTGGCTTGGCTAAAAAATGGTCGCTGGATCTATCCGGCAACTATAATGGATGGAAGTTTGGTGATGAGGCTCGTATGAAACATTGGCTGGTACAACCAGAAGCTCGTTATTGGTTGTGTGAGAAGTTTAATGGACATTTCTTCGGCTTGCATGCGCATTATGCGGATTACAATGTTGGAGGCCTAAAGTTCTTGAGCAAGAATATGGAGAATCACCGTTATCAAGGTAATTTGTATGGCGCTGGACTCTCTTATGGTTATCAGTGGTTGTTAAGCGATCGGTGGAGCATGGAAGCCGTGCTGGGTATCGGTTGGGTGCATCTGGATTATGATAAATATCCTTGTGCCACTTGCGGAACCGTATTGAAAAGCGAAACGAAAGACTATTTCGGGGTTACGAAGGCGGCTATTTCTATTATTTACTTTATTAAATGACCCAAGCGATGAACAAGAAGATAAATACATATATGATGGCGGCTATGATGGCCGTCGTGTCTCCGGCGATCATGGGACAGACTGCCTCGGATGGAGTTAAAGTGATATGTAACGACGTGGTACAGAAGGGTGACTCGGTATATATCGATGCCGTGGTGACGGTAAGTAGCGATGCGGTGAAATCCCGTAGCTATTTGGAACTGACCCCCGTCTTGGAATCGGCTTCGCAAAAGGAGGGGCTTCCTTCTATTTTGGTGAACGGACGTATCCGCCAGAAAGTATATAACCGTGAGGTCGCCTTGGATAATTTGAACGACGTACCTCATTATACTATCTTGAAAGCCGGGAAGGAAGATCAAGTGGTAAGTTATAAAACCGCCGTGCCTTTTGAGGATTGGATGAAAGACGCACGTGTCGTGTTAGACCCGAATCTATGCGGTTGCGGTAAGGAAGAGGCCGGTAGTCCGTTATTGATCGCGGACAAGATTCGTCGTCGTCCGGATAAGCGCTATGAGGTTCAGCCTACATTCTCTTATATCACGCCGATGGCAGAGACGGAGAAGCATCGTGCGGAAGTCGGTACGGCTTTCTTGGACTTCCAAGTGGGTAAATATCAGATTCTTCCTGATTTCCGTAATAATGCGGTGGAGTTGGCGAAGATCAATAATACGATCCGTACCGTTACAGAGGATAAGAACGTGAAACCGACAGGTATCGTACTGAAAGGATATGCCTCACCGGAAGGCTCTTACGCTAGTAATAAGAAATTGGCGGATAATCGTGTCAAAGCGTTACGTGACTATATCCGCCAGAAGAATGACTTCAAGGCTGATTTCTTCACGATGAGCTCGGAACCGGAAGATTGGGTCGGTTTTAAGGAAAAGGTAGAGGCCGATCCGAATGTGCCGAATCGTAGCGAGGTATTGGCGATTATCGATAGCTCGGATGATCCGGATCGCAAGGAGGCTAAGTTACGTGCCTTGGGTGGTGGCGCCGCTTTCCGTTATGTGTTGAAAGATATTTTCCCTTCGTTACGTCGTTCGGAATATAAGATTGATTATACGGTACGTGAGTTTACGGTGGATGAGGGGCGTGAGATTATCAAGACTCGTCCGCAACAGCTAAGTTTAGGGGAGATGTTTGCGGTGGCTAACAGCTATGAGATCGGTAGTGACGAATATAATAATGTATTTGATATCGCTGTCCGTATGTTCCCGAATGATCCGGTAGCGAATCTTAACGCTGCGAATATCGCTATGGGCAAGGGTGATTATGCTTCCGCTAAGAACTATTTGGCGAAAGCGGGGAACGCCCCAGAGGCGGTTCACGCGAAAGGAGTGTTAAGTATGTTGACCGGTGATTTGACAGAAGCGGAGACCCTATTGAAGCAGGCTCAGGATATGGGCGTAAAGGCCGCAGCTATAAATTTAGAGGAATTACGCAAGAAAATAGAGGATAATGCGATATTTGATAGTTTCAACGCTGTAAAATGATAGCTATTCCTCCCTATGTATAGGGTAGAAGGCGCTTAATTTGTAAATGTCATGAAGACAAATATTAATAATAATTTCTTTTATATGGAACAAGCATCAGATGTAGTAGAGTTGGTTCTGCCTCATGAGGTAGATAATCCAAACAATGTCTATCTGTATCTGGAAGGAGATGCTTGGTGCGCATACGAACGTTCAGCCTATTATCTGACTCAGATGGAGGTGCCGGTTGTATTAAAGAAAGAAGTGATCCGCAGCGACTATGATGTGGTCTTACTGAAAGCTTTTTTCGCCGTGAATGATATGTATTTGCCGCTTTCTCCCACGGCTGTGCTGAAGTTGGTTGCCGACGATAAGCTACAGTTCCAGATAAGGGATAGGGTAGAAGGTTTTTCCGAATGGAAAGAGAATGAGTTAAAAAAATTATCTGCTTGATAAGGAAGCGAACGCTTCTTATTTAAGCATGTAAAGTTGAGGGGTGTAAGGGTCCTGGAAAGTAGTGATACTTTTCAGGACTATTCTTTTGTATGGGATGCCTCCCTGTAAATGATTACCCGGCAATCCGGGGAGAGAGTGACAGTGAATTGGTCTCCCAAAGCCTCGTTGAGAGTTCCTTGCCACCATGAGGTGAGCTTTCGTTGGCGAATGGGCCAGCGGAGTCCTTCCGTACTAATCTCTCCTTCGGGATAAAGAACGAAAATGGAGATTTGTTGTCCCGGATAAGAAGCGAAGGTTGTTGTTTTTAAGATAGGAGTGAAAAGGCCATAGTCGGATAACATCTCCACCCGCGTGAATAAGTGGGCATAGTCCATAAGAAGGGATATATTTCCCAATGTATGATCCTCACGCAATCCGGTAGCTCCTAATATGAGAACTTCTCGATAGCCTTGGGTATGGGCGAAACGGACGGATTTGGTGAGGTCGTTGATCTCTTGGTCCTCTACATGATGGATTCGGTCTGCGTAGCGTTCGCGCAGGCCGGCGGGTATGCTGTCCAAGTCTCCTACGATAGCGTCCGGATGAATACCCTTTTCATAAAGTGTCTTTACGGCTCCATCACAAGCGATAATCGTTTTCGCTTCCTTTAATAATCTCAAGGGTAACTCAGCGGAAGGAAATCTCCCATTCGCTACGATCACACATCCTCCTTCCAGACTTTCCATATTATCTCCCATAATTCAAAATTCATAATTCAAAACTCTTCCCCTTTCTTCCGCCAATTGTAATAGCCTACTATGGCTAGTGTCGCATAGCAAAAATAGAGTAGCATCGTCGGATACAAGCCCCGAAGGTAATAAAGATATACGGAAACGAGGTTTACGATTACCCAAAAAATCCAATGCTCGATAATTCGCCTTGCCAGCATCCAAGTAGCGACAATGCCTACCGACGTGGTGAACGCATCGCCTACGGGGATGGGAGAGTCCGTGAATTGATGAAGGAGATACCATAAGATGGCGAATACAACGGCCAATGTTCCGATAATCCCCACGAAAAGCGGAAGGCTCAGATGGGTGTATAGGATACGGTCGGAGGGAAGACTGTCGTTTTCCGTGTGTGTCTCATGTTTCTTCCGGGTCCATTGATAGAAACCGTATATGCTGATTCCTACGTAATAGGTTTGCAATCCCATGTCCGCATAGATCTTAGCGGACAGGAAGACAAATACATACACGAGGGAGGTGAGGAATCCCACCACCCACATGGCCTTATGTTGTTTAATCTCTAGAAAGAGATAGAGTAGACCGGTTATTACTCCGAAGTATTCTAGCCAAACCATTTTAGTAATTGAAAATTGAGAATTGATAATTGAAAATTAAGTTAGAATTTGAAGGTGATCCTGGCCATGGCGTTCGTGCCGGCTTGGGTGAAATAACCGTCATCCTTTTTACGTGTGCCGTTTTCGATATACGAGTATACCCATGCGTTGGTCTCGTATTTCTCGTTGAAGAGGTTGTTGATAGTCACGTCTAAGGCTATTTCTTTCATGAATTTGGGGTGAAAGGCGTAACCGATACGTAGGCTATTGATAAAGTAGGGATCGATGGAACGATCCTTGTTGCTTGAATTGTCTATGTATTGGCGGCCTACTACTTGCGAGTTGAAACTAGCGATAAACCCTTTGTAAGCGAAATCGAACATGCTGTTTGCGATTAGGTCTGGGGAGAAAGCGATATTCGTTGTACCTAGATCGTTGATCTCTTGTACTCCGGTATCCCAGTTATCCACGTATTCCACGAAATGCTTGATTTTATTTTGGCTGAGGGTTACGTTCGCGTTCCAATTCAGCCAAGAGGTGATTTGTACACCTCCGGTAAGCTCGATGCCCATTCGGTAGCTATCCTTTATATTGGAAGTGAGGGCCTCACCAATCTCGCTGATCTTGCCGGTCAGGATTAATTGGTTGTTGTAATCCATGAAATAGAGATTGGCTCCAACCCGGAAACGGTTGTTACCAAAACTATAACCGGCCTCGTAATCATATAAGGTCTCGTGGGTAGGACGTTCTTCGGGGCCTGCCTCCGTGAAATTGTCACGGTTCGGTTCCCGATTTGCGACGGAGAAAGAGACGAATGCGTTATGGCCGTTATTATGGAAGTTTATACCGGCTTTCGGGTTGAAGAAGTTCCAGTTCTTATGAATGTCCAGCTCTTCCTCGGCTTTGTCATCGTTTCCCTTAATGGTGTAATGGATCCCACGGTATTGTAAGTCCAGATAGCCGGTGAAAAGAGGGGAAAGACGTTGGGTCAATTTTGCGTATGCGTTGTAGTCTAATTTCTTACCGGTATTGCGGTAATATTCGTAATCCGGTTGTGGCAAGACGTTTGCGCTTTTGGTCCACATTACCCGGCCAAAATGGTCGCCTACATAGTTGTTGATGGCGGTTCCCAGCGTAAGGCGGGTGTTGTCATGTTGATAGTTCGCGCTATAAACGGCTCCATAGAAATAATTGTCGAGCCATTTACGGCGCACAAGGTCCGTCTTTTTTACGGTATTACCCTCCGGATCGATATATTCCGGTAGCTTATAACTGCTGAATTTGGCTTTCGATTTATAATCCTCGTAATATCCGTTACCATCGGTGTAATGAAGGGTCAGGTTCATATTCCAGAAATCTCCGATACGCTGGCTGGCCATTAAATGGTAGTTGTGTTGCCAATAATTATCCGTCTGATTGTTATAAAACTTCTTCACTCCATTTTCCTCATATTCTCCGCATGGATTATAGCTACGATCTGTGTCAAGTAAATAAGACGGAACACCGTTCCATGCTTGATAGGTCTTCTCGCTGTTTCCGAAGGCTTGGAATTTAATCAATGTATTATCGGCATAGAAAGCGGCGGAGGCATAGTAAGAGCTCATACGGGCGGAGGCACGATCGATAAAGCCGTCGCTACGGATATTGGAGTAGCGGGCGTCGAAAGCGAAATGATCGTAAAGTAATCCGGTACCGCCTTTTACCGTATGCTTCAGCGTACCGAAAGAACCTGCTGATACGGAATATTCGCCGTAAGGCTTTAAGGACGGTTTCTCGGTCTGCATGGCGACTGTAGCGCCAAAAGCTGCGGCTCCGTTCGTAGAGGTTCCGGCGCCTCGTTGGATCTGGATCGATTCTACCGAGGAGGCTATATCGGCCATATTAGCCCAGAATACGGTATGAGACTCGGAGTCATTAACCGGTACGCCATTGATCGTGATATTGATACGGTTTGCGTCTGTACCCCGGATACGAAAACCGGAGTAACCTATACCTGTTCCGGCATCCGAGGTCATGATAACAGACGGGGATTGGGAGATAAGGAATGGGATACCTTGCCCGTTGTTCCGGCTGCTTAGCTCTTGTTTGGAGATGTCGCTATAAGCTACCGGGGTTTCTTTCCCGACTTTGGTAGCGGTAATAACTACTTCATCCAAAGATACGTCTTTTGAGATTTTCAAGGAGTCGACCGGACTGGGCATTTGTGCCTTGACGGTTGTAGCCAGTAAGGAGCCGGCCAAGATAACCAATACATTTTTCATCTTTTCTGCGTGTACACCGCAATACCCACGAAGATCAATAAAGTGTGGTATGGGATTAGCACTTGTCTGAAACCAGATGCATTTCCCGCTCAAACGAATAGCAATTTGACTGAAAGCCGAAAGGAATACCATTTCGCTCCAGCACCCCACCAACAAAAAAAGATCCCGACCGCTTTTGCGATCGGGATCTTCGTTAGTGCCGATTAAACACATCCTGCGTTCTTGCCAGGCCCTTTTCCAGCAGCGATTCAACTGCTTCGGCAGCACGCTGGCATGCCTGGTCGAAATCGTCCTTTGCGTCCTTTTTCGGGGTGCCAAGCACGAAATCTACCACGCTCATCCTTCCAGGAGGGCGGCCGATGCCAGTGCGCACGCGCAAGAACTCGCGCGAACCGCACTTTTCGATGATGGACTTCAGGCCGTTATGACCTGCATGCCCACCGCCCTTCTTCACCTTCACGGTGCCTGGGTCGATATCGAGCTCGTCGTGGATAACAATAAGCTCTTCAACCGGGCAATCGTATTCCTTGCACAGCTTCGACGTAGGCCCACCGGAAAGGTTCATGAAGCTCTGGGGCTTCGCTAAAATTACCTTTTCCACGCTGCCATCGGAATGGCGCAGCTTACCTTCGCCCACCAAAGCACCGCAGGTGTTCTTCCAGTAAGTTACGCCCCATTCGCTGGCCAAAAGGTCTACCACCTCAAAGCCCGCGTTATGGCGCGTATGCGCGTATTCTTCCCCTGGGTTGCCCAGGCCAACTACTACGCGCATGTCTTACAGGGCAAACTCTGGGTCGAACAGCGAAGCAACCGACTTGTTGTCGTATACGTTGTTGATGGCACGAGCCAGAAGCGGAGCAACGGAAATAACGTTGATCTTGCCAGTCTGCTTTTCCTGAGGAACGGCAACGGTGTTGCAAACTACCAGCTCGTCGATCTGGGAGTTTTCAATGCGCTCGTAAGCAGGACCGCTGAAAATAGGATGCGTAGCGCATACGTATACCTTTTCAGCGCCCTTCTGCTTCAATGTGGCAACAGCAGCGCACAGGGTGCCAGCGGTATCAATCATGTCGTCGTTAACAATGCAGATCTTGCCGTTAACGTCACCGATAAGCGCCGTGATTTCAGCCTTGTTATGACCAGGACGGCCTTTGTGCATGATAGCCAGGTCGGAGTGAAGCATGTCGGAAAGCTTCTTTGCGGCCAACATCAGGGCTTACCACGCACAGCTTTTCGGTGTCGATGTTCTTCTTGCGGAAGTAATCGGCAAAAATAGGCAGCGCCGTAAGGTGGTCTACCGGAGTATCGAAGAAGCCCTGAATTTGGCCCTGATGAAGGTCAATGGTAATGGTGCGGTCAATGCCAGCAGCAGTCATGATGTTGGCAACCAGCTTAGCCGTAATAGGCTCACGTGCAGCAGCCTTGCGGTCCTGACGAGCATAGCCATAGCAAGGAACAACGGCGTTAACGGTACGAGCAGAAGCACGCTTTGCCGCGTCAGCCATAATAAGCAGCTCCATTACCGCTTCGTTAACGTTAGGCGTGGAAGTGGACTGTACGATGAAAACGTCTGCGCCACGAACGCTCTCAAGATAACGTGCGTAAATTTCGCCGTTCGAGAACTTCTCGAGCTTCACGTTGCCGAGCGTGGTGCCCAGCGCAGTGGCAATATCCTCAGCCAGCTCGGGACAGGTTGACCCGGCGAATACCGCCATGGTCTTGGTCATGTTGCTCATTAGTTCTTCTTCCTCTCGTTCCAATGCTCAATTTCCGTTTGGCGGGCACGGCCCAAACCAAGGGCCCCCGCAGATACGTCTTTGGTGATAACGGATCCGGCGCCGATAAGGGAGTTTTCCCCCAGCGTTACCGGAGCAACCATCATTACGTCACTGCCAACAAAGCAGTTGTCGCCGATGGTGGTAGGCCATTTCTTTTCGCCATCGTAGTTGCAGGTGATGCTGCCGGCGCCAATGTTAACGCCTTCACCCATAGTGGTGTCGCCGATGTAGCTCAAGTGCGGCACCTTGCTGCCCTTGCCGATGGTAGATTTCTTGATTTCCACGTGGGTGCCCGCCTTGGAGCCTTCGCACATGTGCGTGCCAGGACGCAGATACGCACGAGGACCGCACGTAACATCAGCGTCAAGAACAGTTTCGATTGCCACGGTTTCTTCGACCTGGCAATTTGCCCCCACCGTAGTGTCGGTAAGGCGGGAATTGGGGCCAACAACGCTACCAGTGGCAATGGAGGTAGCACCCATAAGGAAGGTCATGGGCAGAATCTCAACATCGGGTTCGATGGTTACGTCAGGGCCGATCCACGTGGTGGCAGGATCCATGATGGCTACGCCGTTGTCCATATGCATGCCATTGATGCGCTGCTGCAGCACCTTGGTGGCTTCTGCAAGCTGGCGGCGAGAATTAACGCCCAGGCATTCGGATGCGTCTTCGGCCTTCAAGCCAAGAACACGCTTGCCCTGGTTGCGGGCAATGCCCAAAACATCGGTAAGGTAGTATTCGCCCTGAGCATTGTCAGTGGAAACTTCTTCCAGCGCAGCAAACAGGGTTTCGATGTCGAAGCAATAGAAACCGGAATTGCATTCCGTTACCGCTGCCTGTTCAGGCGTGCAGTCTTTCTGCTCAACGATTTCCTGAACGTCGCCTGCCGCATCGCGGATAATGCGGCCATAGCCCGTGGGGTTTTCCGCTTCCATGGTCAGAACAACCACGGCAGCGTTGGCCTCTTCGCGCGTGCGAACAAGCTCGGCGATGGTTTCGGCGCGTACCAGCGGGGAATCGCCCGTAAGCACCACCAGGGAACCGGTGCGGCCTTCGAGTGCACCGCGAGCGGCAAGAACCGCATGGGCGGTACCCAGCTGCTCTTCCT
>ENA-OPCD01001219-OPCD01001219.1-human-gut-metagenome-genome-assembly--contig:-NODE-1219-length-20249-cov-3.282955_pt1 | contig 20249 bp, 13 predicted proteins | sample MGYA00241560_ERZ501471 | MGnify/ENA primary metagenome ERZ501471 (study PRJEB25962, sample SAMEA2042578) | human gut metagenome | biome: human gut; feature: human-associated habitat; material: faeces...
TATTAATTATTTATACTCCCCTCAAAAGACCGATGGCTCCCCCATCGGTCTTTTACTTTTCTTTTTTCTAATATCGTCGGTTCCCACCGATCAGTCTGATCACGATCATAATGATCAGAAGAGGAACAAGAACCGGTGCCAGAAAACTGATAATTCCTGTTATAACAGACACAACTACTACGACTACAAATACAACTGCAAGAATCAGCAAAGCCTTCTTCCACCAGGTATCTAATCTGAACTCATGATAGGAACCATAAGAATGCTCTGTTCCATATTCATCCTTCTGTCCATAACCAGTATAGCTGTTCTGTGCCTGCGTTGTCTGGTTGTACGAATTATTGAATGGACTTCTGTTCTCATAAACCACTTCTTCGTCTGTTCCATCACTTGCATCTACAATGGTTTTCGCAATTGCCCACGGATCTCCGAGCAGTTCCAAGACCTCCTGCTCGCTCTTTCCTTTTCTCATTTCTTCTATAATATAATCATCATAAAACTTAAGATGATCCTGAATTGTTGCGGCATCAAGCTTTCCATTCAAAGCCTCCTGTAATTTTCGGATAAATTCCTGTCTTGTCATATTCAACTGTTACCTCCTGTTCCGAAGGTTACTGTTCACACGATGTGCGACCAGCAACGCATCTCGCCATTTTAAATCGCCTTTGGCGATGGGGCGAGATGCATTCAAGTCAAAACACGCATCCTCCGTGTCAATCAGCGGAGTGATTGACACGGGAGTGAACAGTAACTTCCGAAGTTTTCTTTAGATGTAGAATACCACACTGCCATTCTTTTTTAAACCGTTATTTTCCACTACATCTGTCGTTCATAATTTGTTCATTTATCATTTAAAAATCTTTCATCTTCTTATCACTTTTTCTTCATTTCTCTCACATATACTATAAGCATCAAAGGAAAAAACAAAAAACTTTGAATAAACTTTTTCATAATACATGCCGGGAACCAGTAAATGGTTACCCGGCATCCTCCCTTTTATGGAGACTTTTTTCTTATTCCGGAACAACCGGATCATTTATCACTTCTTGTTTCGTTTCCTGTTGTATTTCCTCTTCTACAGATTTTTCCGCAGTTTCCTCTGTTTGCTGTTCTGTAGTTTGCTCTGCTTCTTCCTTGTTTTCCCCGTTATTCTCTTCTTTCGTCGTTTCTTCTATCTTCTTTTCACATGCTTTGACCGATTCCAGAATCTCCTGAACCCGTTCCTCCATCTCTTTCTTCCATTTCATATCTTCCAATGCTTTTTTTCTTTCCTGTTCAGTTTCACTATGTTCTTCTGGTATTGTTTTTACATCGTCTGCTTTCTGAGCTTGCACTGCCGTTTCACTTTTCCCAACTGTATTGTTGCTTTCTCTTCCCCGGCTCATCCCAATTCCTGCTGCCGCAATTACTGCCCCGGCAGCAAATAAAAGAACCGCCAGTTTGGCATTCCGAAATTTTACTTTCTGTTCCAGATTCCATTCCTCGCGTTCCTCCGGAAGATCACGTATCACCTGGCTGATCTTATCATAATGCCGTCTTCCGCCACCGGTACAACGTTCAATGATCCGCTCCAGTCTGCGTTCTTCACTTCTGCTAAGTTCCGGGATCTGCTCTGTATATGCCAGTAAAAACTGCAAAATTTTACCATATCCGAACAAATCTACGGAACAATTTTTCTTGCTGCCTGACGCTGTCGGGCGGATAAAATGACTTCTCACCGCTTTCTGCTGCATCTTCTTCATAACAAATTCATTTTCCTGTGCATCCGGATTTAAAAGCAGCAATTCTCCTTCTTCTGTCACAACAATACTATATGGGGTCAGACAACGATAATTCTGCCCACGTCTCGACTGCTGATACTTTCTTATTTCTCCGGCAATTTGTCGGAACCATTCAAATAACACCGCTTTATCCAACTGTGTATTATCCCGCAGATAATAAATCAAAAGTTCTCCCTGCAGGCAATCGATACTTGGCTGGCATTCGGTTCCTTTTTCCACGAAGCGAAGTACTTCATACATTTTTTCCATATTTAATTCTACTGCAATCTGTCATCTAAACGTGTGCGGCCCCACACCGCACACGATACAATACCTGTCCAATTGAAAATTATCAGAATCTGATACGAACTACTCTTCAGAATCTTTCCTGATTCTTCAGTCAGAACGACTGAAGTGTGACTCTCATATTAATTGAATTCTTCCAGTCTGTCAAGAGCTGCGGCAACAACTTTATCCATGTCATAATATTTATAATCTCCCAGTCGTCCGCCAAAGATTACATTTTCTTCCTTTTCTGCAAGCTTCTTGTATTCTTCAAACAATGCATTATTCTTCTCATCATTTACCGGATAGTATGGTTCCATGCCAACACTCCATTCTGATGAATACTCTCTGGAAATAACCGTCTTCTCCTGCTTGCCAAACTCAAAATGCTTATGCTCGATAATTCTTGTATACGGAACTTCACGCTCTGTGTAATTGACAACAGCATTTCCCTGATAGTTCTCACAATCAAGAACTTCTGTCTCAAATCTGACAGAACGATACTCCAATGCTCCCAGCTGATATCCAAAATATTCATCGATCATTCCTGTAAAAATAATCTTCTCTGCAATCTCCGGATTCTCTTTTCTGAATTCAAAGAAATCAATCCCTGTGCGAACTTCTGTCCCTTCCAGCATCTTCTCAACGATTGCTGTATAACCGCCAACCGGAATTCCCTGATATCTGTCATTGAAATAGTTATTATCGTAAACAAAGCGGAATGGCAGACGTTTGATAATAAATGCCGGAAGTTCTGTACACTTTCTTCCCCACTGTTTCTCTGTATAACCCTTGATCAGTTTCTCATAGATATCTCTTCCGCCAAGAAAAAGTGCCTGTTCCTCCAGATTCTGTGGATCTGTGATTCCTGTCTCTTTGCGCTGTTTTTCAATAATCTCTTTTGCTTCCTGTGGTGTGCGGATATTCCACATCTTACTGAATGTATTCATATTAAATGGCAGGTTATAAAGTTCATCTTTATAAACTGCTACCGGTGAATTGATGTAATTATTAAATTCCGCGAACTGATTCATGTAATCCCATATCTTTTTATCAGACGTATGGAAAATATGTGCACCATATTTATGTACATGGATTCCTTCTATGTCCTCACAGTAAATATTTCCTGCAATATGATCTCTTCGGTCAATCACAAGACATTTCTTCCCTTTTTTCTTTAATTCATGTGCCATGACAGCTCCATAAAGACCTGCTCCGACAATCAGATAATCGTATTCTTTCATTTACTCCTTCTTTCCGCAGAACGATTGTCTGGATCCGGTAAAATTCAGAGATCAACCTTTCTGCCTTCTTTCTTTTCATATTACGGTATGCTTATGATAACACATTTTCTAATAAATTTGAATCTCTATCAAAAATACGGTATACTTAACAGCAAAAGGAGGATGAATTATGCTTATAAAAAATGGTTTTCTAATTGATCCTGCATCTGATACAGAACGTCTTGTCGACCTTCGCATCACAGACGGTCTGATCCAGAAACTCGCAGATGCCGGAACTCTGACACCTGAAAATGGAGAGGATGAGCTTGATGCTGCAGGACTTATGATTTCTCCAGGACTTGTTGACACACACATTCATTTCCGTGATCCCGGATTTACTTATAAAGAAGATCTCCATACCGGATCTCTTGCAGCTGCTGCCGGTGGATTTACTTCCGTGATCTGTATGGCAAATACTTCACCAGTCATCGATTCTGTTCCAGTTCTCAAAGAACTGATGGAACGGGAAGCTTTGGAAGACATCCATATTTTCCAGGCTGCTGCTGTCTCCTGCGGACTCAAGGGTGAAGAGATGACTTCTATGAAGGAACTTGCCGCTGCCGGTGCCTGTGGATTCACAGATGACGGAATTCCTCTTAAGAATGCTGCCTTTCTCTATAAGGCAATGGAAGAGGCGAAGGCACTTGACCTTCCGATCAGTCTTCATGAAGAAGATCCTGCATTTATTGAAACAAACGGAATCAACCACGGACCTGTATCTGATGCGCTGGGCATCTACGGATCTCCTTCGATTGCTGAAGAATCTCTTGTTGCCAGAGATTGTCTGCTGGCGCTTCGTTCCGGTGCACAGGTCGTGATCCAGCATATCAGCTCCGGACAGTCCGTTGAACTGGTACGTACCTTTAAAGCTATGGGAGCAAATCTGCATGCAGAGGCAACTCCGCATCATTTCACTTTGACAGATGAAGCTGTATTAAAATACGGCGCACTTGCCAAGATGAACCCACCGCTTCGTACAGAAAATGACCGCCTTGCTATCATCGAAGGTCTCAAAGACGGTACGATTGATCTGATTGCTACAGACCACGCGCCACACAGTACGGAAGAGAAATCCCGTCCTATCACACAAACACCAAGCGGTATTATTGGTCTTGAGACTTCCCTTGCTCTCGGAATCACTTCCCTTGTACGTCCGGGACACCTGACATTAAGCCAGCTGATTGAGAAGATGACGATCAATCCTGCCAGCCTGTATCACCTTCCGTGCGGTTCTGTCGCAGAAGGAAAATCAGCTGATCTTGTACTGTTTGATCCGAATGAGAAATGGACTCCTGAGACTTATGCTTCTAAGTCTTCTAATTCTCCATTTACCGGATGGGAATTGTATGGAAAAGTAAAATATACAATCTGTGATGGAAAGATTGTATACAAGGATTAATCCAAAAGGTCCCCTGCAGAATCTTTCATTTCCGCAGGGGACCTCTTCTTTGCTCATTAATCCTCGATCGCTGTTACTGTATAATCTTTGTCTTCGACTGTCTTTTTCAGCACTTCATTACTGATTTCGGAATTCAGTGTTACAACTGCTGTTCCGGCCTCATGGCTGACTTCTGCTGTATCAACCTGCTCAAGTGCCTCGAGAGCTTTCTTCACAGCCGCCTCACAGTGTCCACACATCATTCCTTCGATTTTCATTGTCTTTGTCATCTTTGTCTCCTCCTTGTTTTCTGACTCATTTTTGTCTGCTAAGACAATATCTGAAACAGTATTTTCTGCTGTTTCTACCTTTTTCATCTTTCTTTTTCTGTCTTTGCTGGCATCGTACATTTTAAACAGATTCAGTCTCAATGCATTTGTTACTACACAGAAACTGGACAGGCTCATTGCCGCCGCTCCGAACATCGGATTTAATTTCCAACCAAAGACCGGGATCCAGATTCCTGCTGCCAGTGGAATTCCTATCGCATTATAGAAAAATGCCCAGAACAGATTCTCATGAATGTTGCGCAATGTTGCACGGCTCATACGGATTGCCGCCGGCACGTCACTTAACCGGCTCTTCATCAGCACAACATCCGCTGCATCGATTGCAATATCTGTCCCCGCTCCAATGGCAATTCCCATATCTGCCCTGGTCAGTGCCGGTGCGTCATTGATACCGTCACCTACCATCGCAACCTTTCCTTTTTCTTTCAGCTTGCGGATCACCTGTTCTTTTCCTTCCGGAAGAACACCTGCGATCACTTCATCCACACCTGCCTGCTCACCAATTGCCTTCGCTGTGCGCTCATTATCTCCGGTCAGCATAACAACATGGATTCCCATATTCTGAAGTTCTTTCACTGCCTGTGGACTATCTTCCTTGATCACATCCGCAACTGCGATCATGCCAAGGAACTGCTCATTCCTTCCAAAGAACAGTGGTGTCTTTCCCTGCTGTGCCAACCGTTCCGCCTGTTCTTTTATGCTGGCAGAAATCTTCATTTTGTCAGAAATGAATTTAAAATTGCCTCCGTACAGCCAGTCCTCTCCAAGTTTTCCTGACAGCCCATTTCCCGGAACTGCCTGAAACTGTGTGATTTCACTTTTCTGCTCTGCTTCCCCATTTTCTTCTGCCTTTGCAAGAATTGCCCGGGCAAGCGGATGCTCACTTTTCTTCTCCAATGCATTTGCAAAAAATAATAATTCATGTTCTGTCATTCCGTCCGCAGGGAGCAGATCCGTCACCTTCGGTTCTCCACTTGTGATCGTTCCTGTCTTATCAAGTGCAACAATCTCCGTCTTTCCTGTCTCTTCCAGCGAAACAGCTGTCTTAAACATGATTCCATTCTTCGCGCCCATTCCATTTCCAACCATAATTGCAACCGGAGTGGCCAGACCTAATGCACACGGGCAGCTGATCACCAGAACAGAAATTCCCCTTGCAAGTGCAAATCCAACAGGCTCTCCGACAAGCAGCCATACGATCATTGTAACAACTGCAATAGAAATAACTGCCGGAACAAATACTCCTGAAACTTTATCTGCCACTTTGGCAATTGGCGCTTTTGTTGCTGCCGCATCACTTACCATCTGAATGATCTGTGATAATGTCGTATCCTCGCCAACTCTCGTCGCCTCGCAACGCAGAAAACCTGACTGATTCATTGTAGCCGCAGACACTTTATCCCCTTCTGCTTTATCTACCGGTATACTCTCTCCGGTCAGGGCAGCTTCATCTACTGCACTGTTTCCTTCCAGAACAATTCCATCCACCGGAATATTCTCCCCCGGTCTTACAACAAACTGATCTCCTCTTCTCACCTGGTCAATCGAAACTTCCTGTTCTTTTCCATCACGCAGGAGCGTTGCTGTCTTTGGTGCCAGCTTCATAAGGCTTTTTAATGCATCTGTTGTCTTTCCCTTTGAATGCGCTTCAAGCATCTTTCCGACTGTGATCAACGTTAAAATCATTGCTGCTGATTCAAAATAAAATTCATGCATCAGCTCCATCACATGATCCATATCGCCTGTCGTCTGCGCTGCTGTCATAGCGAATAATGCATACACGCTATATCCATAAGATGCACCTGCACCAAGTGCAACCAGCGTATCCATATTTGGTGCTCTATGGATCATGCCTTTCCATCCACTGATAAAAAACTTCTGATTGATCACCATAACGATTGTCGTTAACAGGAGCTGCGCCAGCCCCATCGCCACATGATTTCCTTCCAGAAATACCGGAAGTGGCCAGCCCCACATCATATGCCCCATTGACAGATACATGAGCGGAATCAAAAAACACAAAGAAGCGATCAGACGCCTTTTCATCTTCGGTGTCTCCCTATCTTTCAACGCATCTTCCGCACAGTTCTGCTCACTTTGATTCATCCCATACCTTTCATTCTTTGCAGATTTCAACGTTGCCCCATATCCAGCTTCCTCAACAGCCGCAATGACCGCATCTACTGTTGCTGTGCCTTCCACTCCCATGGAATTCGTCAGAAGACTGACTGAACAGTTCTCAACTCCGGGAACTTTCCCAACTGCCTTCTCAACACGGGCACTGCAGGCTGCACAACTCATTCCCGTCACATTATATTGTTCCATCTTACTCCTCCTTCAAGTTGTGATCCGGACTTTTTGTGCCAGATCTCTCTTCAGATCTTTTATCGCATCAATTTCTGAAGTGTCGTCACGAGCTCGTCAATCGTTTCATCTTTTCCATCCCGGATATCATCTGCCACACATGTCCGGATATGGTTTGCCAAAAGCACTTTATTGAAACTATTCAGAGCCGCATTCACCGCAGATACCTGAATCAGAATATCCGGACAATACGCGCCTTCTTCAACCATCCTTCGAACTCCCCTGACTTGTCCTTCAATTCTACTCAGACGATTCATCAGATCTTTATATTCTTTTTCCGGTCGATCCTTTGTCTTGTGACAACATCCCGGACAGACTTTCTTTTCTTCCATTGTATTTCTCCTGTCGTATAACCCCCAGGGGGTATATTTTCTAATTATTAATATATACCCCCTACAGGTATATTTCAAGTGCTTTTTAACAAAAAGTTACTGTTCATGCTACGTGCGGTTGCTGCTTACGCTATATGCGGCCGTCAACAACAAAGAAGCTGTCATGGAACATTTCACAATTATATCTATGTTCCATGCAGCTTCTCTGCAATCCATTATTATGTTCGTTATTATATTTCCTGACAAATCTGTCTTATTCTACACTCTTGAGTGATTCAACCATGTTAATCTTCTTTAACTTAAAATACATCACTCCATTGACAAACAATGAAAAAGCCACTGTCAGAAGAAAGGCATACAGGAAACTTGGTGGATCGATATTTCGTCCAAACATAACTGAATCAATCTCCACTGTCTCAACAATAAAGCGATGCAGAATTTTTCCGATCAACAATCCCGCCAGTGCCCCAATCAAGGTCAGCAGGATATTCTCTCTGTAAACATAAGAAGAAACTTCCTTGTCATAAAATCCAAGTACCTTTAATGTTGCCAGTTCTCTCTTGCGCTCCGTAATGTTAATATTATTCAGATTATACAGCACTACAAATGCCAGCATTCCTGCTGAAATAATCAATACAATAATCACAATGTCCAGACTCTCCAACATATGATCCACCTGCTTTTTCAGGCTTGTCGTATAGCTGATGCTAAGTGTTCCATCACACTTCATTACATTTTCGCCGACATCCTTTGCCTCCTCTGTTGTACGATCCTGAGTTCTATAATAAATTGAATTATAGACCGGAGCCTCACCGAATGTCTTTTCATAGACTTCAGATGTCATATAGAGATAATGTCCCATATAGTTCTCACAGATTGCACTGATCAAGACCGTTTTCTCTCCATCATCTGTATCAATCGTTAATTTATCACCGACATTGACTTCCAGCAGTTTCGCTACTTTTTCAGTCAGGATTGCTCCTTTATCATCCAATGAATAAATTTCTTTTGTTTTCCGATCCCGGATCACGACAAACTTTTTGAATGCTTCCACATCTTTTGGTACATCTAAATAAACTTCCTGAGAAGACTCTCCTGAACTGACTTCAATATTTTTCACAAGATTTTCTGCAGTCACCGATACCTTCTTATCCGTATCCAGTTCTTTCTGAACTTCAATTCTCTCTTCTTCTGTCACATCTTCCTTTAAAATAACGTCTCCATCATAAAGCTGAATCTGTTCGTATTGAAGCGGAACGATTGCTGAAATAGAATCTTTTAATCCAAAACCAAACAACATCATGCCCATACAACCGCCAATTCCAAATACTGTCATGAAGAAGCGTTTTTTATACCGCACCAAATTACGCACGGTCGATTTCCATGTAAAATTCAGATTTTTCCAGATAAACGGAACTCGTTCCAGAAATACTCGTTTTCCCTGTTTTGGTGTCGGCGGACGCATCAATTCTGCTGCCTGCTCTCGTAATTCTTTCATACAGGAGAACAATGTTGCGATTACTGTACATGCAAGTGCCGCTGCACATGCTGTTACAGCATAATACAAATTATACGGGATCACAACATCATGCATATGACGATACAGGATCTTATATGCAGTGATAATGATATATGGAATTATCTTTTCTCCAATCAGAATTCCGAAAACACCACCGGTTAATGTCGCAAGGATCGCATACCAGAGATATTTTCCAACAATTGAAGCATTTCCATATCCGAGAGCCTTCAAAGTACCGATCTGCGTTCTCTCCTCCTCTACCATTCGTGTCATTGTTGTCAGACTGATCAATGCTGCAACAAGGAAGAAAATGAGTGGGAACACTTTACCGATTGCCCGCATACGGTCTGCATTATCTCCGTATCCACTGTATTCTGTCAGATTGTTCCGATCATAAACATACCACTTTGGCTTTTCAAGATCATCAATCTTCTGCTGTGCTTTCGCAAGCTCTTCTCTTGCTTCTGTAATCTGCCGCTCTCCATCTTCAATCTTCTTCTGAGCTTCTATACGACCTTCCTCATACACTGCCCAACCGTCTTCCAGCTCCTTTGTTCCGCTGCTTAACTGCTGCTGTGCCTCCTCAATCTTCTTCTGTCCCTCACTGATCTGCTGCCATCCGCTGTCAATCTGCTGCTGACCGGATGTAATCTGCGCCTTTGCCTGATCTATCTGCCGACTTGCGGTAAGGATTGCAGCATCTCCCTGTGTCAACACATCCGTCAGTTTCTGTATATTATCCTGCAATACCGGAATACCTTCTTCAATCTGAGCTATCCCGGCTTCAACTGCTGGAAGCCCTTCGTTAATCTGCGTCAATCCGGCTTCGATCTTTGTCTGGTTTTTCTGAATCTCCGCTTCGGCAGCTTTCGCCTCCAGTTCCATTTTATCCAGATTTGCTTTCAATTCAGTCAACTTCTCTTCCATTGCTGTTTTTTCAGCTTCCAACTGTTCTAACTGAGCCTTTAATTCCGGATCTTCTTCTCCTGCTTCCTGCTTCCGGTCGTATTCTTCTTTCAGTGCCTCATAGTTCTGTAAAAGAAGTTCATACTGTGTATTTAGTTCTTCATAAGACTGTTTTAACGGCTGATAAATCTGCTGATACGCAGACTGATAGTCTTCTGCCTGTTGCTGCAATTCTTCCTTTGCTTTCAGAAGCTCGTCTTTCTTTTGCTGCATCTGTGTCTGTTGCGCTAAAAGTTCTTGTCTCTGATCTTCCAGACTTTCTTCCTGCTCTTTTAGTTGTGCCAGCTGATTTCTTAATGTTGTAAGTGCAATCTGTTTTTCGCTAAGTTCCTGTGCACCCTGCTCAACTTGTGCTTTGGACTGATCCAGCTCCTTTTGCTTTGATATCAGAAGATTTCTCGACTGCTCCAGTTCAAGCTTCGAAGCTGCCAGCTGATTTCTTCCTCGTTCAAGTTCTTTCTGCGCTGCATCAAGTTTCTCTCTTGCACTTGCAAGTTCTTCTTCCGCCTCTTTTTTTCCATCCGCCAGATCCTGCTCTGCCTGAGCTAACTCATCTTGTGCTTCATCCACTTTTTCCTGCGCTGTCGAAGTAATCTCATCATATCTGGCCTGTTCTCTTTCCGCTTTAATTGCCTGAACCTTTTTCAGCACAGAATCCACATGTTCTTCATATTCTTTCGTAAATGCAGTCGCTTCCTTTGCACCTTCAACCTGCACTGTAATCTCTGTATACACATCTAATGAAAATGCTTTCTCCGGAACGCAAAGAAAGGCACTGACACTTCCATTTCCGATTGTTGTACTGCCTCTGTGAAATGCAATATACTCCGGACTGCTGACCGTACCAACAATGGTAAATGTATCTGTCTTAAGTGTATCTTCCAAAGAATCCGAAGTCCCACTCGATAATGTGATCTTATCCCCAATCTTCAGATTCTTTCCATCCAGATAATCTGCATCTATTACACATTCATTTTCCTTTTCTGGAAGCCTGCCATCTTCTAACTGAACTTGATTCATCTTATCCTGGAGCGCCATAACATGAACTGCTACCTGGTTTCCCCGAATCGTACAAAGTACATCTGTTGCATAGCTTCCTTCTGCATCCAATACACCATCCACAGCACGAATTGCATCCAGATCATCTTTTGTCAGTCCCATTGTACTCATTACCTGAATATCCATCAGGTTCTTCTCATCGAAATATGCATCTCCTGAATATCTCATATCCGGCTCTGATGCACGGATTCCGGAAAAGAATGCACATCCTATCGCAACAATAAAGAAAATGGATAAAAAACGTCCAAGGCTATGACGGATCTCCATATAAAAGTTTTTTCGTAATGCTTTCTTCATCCACATCCCCTACCATTCAATTTCATCAATCGAAGTCGGATTCTCATTAGATTCTATTCTTGCTACCTGTCCATTTTTTATATGAATCAATCGATCTGCCATCGGCGCAAGTGCCTGATTATGTGTAATGATAATAACTGTCATTCCCTTTTCTCTACACATATTCTGAAGTAATTTCAAAATTGATTTTCCTGTATTGTAATCCAATGCACCTGTTGGCTCATCACAAAGAAGTAATTTAGGATTTTTAGCAATAGCTCTAGCAATAGCCACTCTTTGTTGCTCTCCACCAGAAAGTTGTGAAGGGAAATTGTTTAGTCTATCTTTTAATCCAACCTTTTTTAAAACTTCGGTTGGGTTTAGTGAATTTTTACAAATTTCAGTAGCAAGTTCTACATTTTCTTGAGCTGTTAAATTTTGGACTAAATTATAAAATTGAAAAACAAAACCAATATCATTTCTTCTATATTTTATTAAATCTTTATTTTTTAAATTTGTAATATCTTTTCCATCGACTACTACTTTTCCAGAAGTAGCAGTATCCATACCACCTAAAATATTCAATGCACTTGTTTTACCAGCACCAGAAGGACCAACAATAACTACTAATTCTCCTTTTTCTACACTAAAATTAGTGTTATTTAAAGCCTTAATTGTAACTTCTCCCATTTTATATTCTTTACAAACATTTTTAAACTCAATATATGACAAGGCACAATCCTCCTTATACTTACTTATTAGTTAATTATATTCTTTTATAATAGCAATATCAATAATATACACAGAAAATTTACAATTAAATAGAAAGTGTCAATTGAAAAAGTAAATGCAATTTTGAAAAATAATAGATTTATAAACAAAACTAAAATTGTAATTTAATATATTTAAAATTAAAAATGTAATAATAATGTAATAGAAATGTAATACAAAAAAGTACACAATTTCACAATAAAATGATATAATTGTTCTATAAATACATAAAAATAGAACATATTATTCTTAATACAATTGATTAATATGTAAAATTTTATGAAAAATGGTTAATAACAATTATAACTGTAAATACTTATTAAAGAAATTATAAAAAACGGAGGAAAAAGATGAATTTCGGAAATAGAAAAATATTAAAAAGTTCTTTAAAGAAAGAATTAAAAAAAGAAAAGAATTTTTTTAAAATAACTAAAACAAATAAGCGGAGTAACATTAATATCATTAGTTGTAACAATTGTAGTACTTCTTATTTTAGCAAGTGTAACAATAAGCACAGTATTTAGTGATAATGGAATAATAAAAAAAGCTCAAGAAGTAGCAAATAAAACAAAAGAAGCAGTACAAAAAGAAAAAGACGAATTAAACCAATTGTATAATGACTTAGCAAGTGCATTAAATAATGTGCCAGAAGAACCAACACCACCAGAGCCAACATTACCAAGCGATGGAAGTTATAGTAAGGAAAAAGGAGTAAACACGCCAAAACTAGGAAGTGGAATGACACCAATAAAATGGAATGGAAGTAGTTGGGTAAATACAACAGGAAGTGATAAAGATTGGTATGATTACACAGCAAAGAAATGGGCAAATGCGAAGACGTCAGATGGAAGTATGTGGGTATGGATACCAAGGTATGCATATAGTATAACAAGTGGATATCAAAGCAGTAGTGCAGGAAATATAGAAGTAGAATTTATGAAAGGACTAACAAACGAGACAAGCACAGGAAGAAAGAGCTTTAATAATGCAAGCGGACAAGGAAAATGGAATATCCATCCAGCGTTTAATTATGGACAGACAGTAAGTGGCCTATGGGTAGCAAAATTTGAAGCAAGTAATAGTAGTGGAAAAATAAAAGTAGAACCAGGAGTACAAAGTTGGAGAAGTATAACAGTAAATGATATATATACAAACTGTTTAAATTATAATAAAACATTAAATAGCCATATGATGAAAAACGATGAGTGGGGAGCAGTAGCGTACTTGAGTAAGAGTAAATACGGAAAAAATGCAGAAGTAGATATAAACAGTGACAGTTCATACTATACCGGAGGAGGAAGTGGAAATGCATATGTAACAAATGTAGGACAAAGTACAACAGGAACAGTGCATGGAGTATATGATATGAGCGGAGGAGCCTGGGAGTATGTAGCAGCATATGTAAATAATGGAAATAGTAACTTAACAAATTACGGAAGTAGTTTAGTAAATGGAGATGCAAAAACAAAGAACGTGTATAGCAAAGGAAGTTCAGATAGTAGAGATAATAACTATAGTGCAAATTCAGGAAAATATGGAGATGCGGTATACGAGACGAGCGCGAACGGCAACTCAAGCAGTAGTTCGTGGTACGGCGATTACTCTTACTTTCCTTACACGAGCAATCCTTTCTTCAGACGCGGAGGCAATTTCAATTATGGTACGAGTGCAGGCGTGTTCTATTTCGGCAACAACTTTGGTGGTAGCTACAGCGACGATTCGTTCCGTCCGGTCTTGGTCGCACTTTAATGTGACCACAAAATATACCTCTAAAACGCGCATAAAGGCACCAAATCTGTTCAAAAACGACAAAAACAATAATAAATCACTCGAAAACACGACAAAACGGCTTAAAACGTAAAATAGAGGCTCGACTATTTTGCACATGAAAATTTTAACATTTTACAGGAGAGACTTAAATTAATAATTAGAACAAGCAAGAAATGGTTACAATAATATTATTGTAGCCATTTTTTACTTTATTTTTATTGTACAACATACTTATTCTTTTTATATTTCTGAAAAATTTCTTAAAATACTTTCAATTTTATGCAATATATTATATAATGAATTTGTTTAAAATATCCTAAGGAGGAAAATTTTAGAATGAGTACTGGAAAAAGAAGCAAAGATGATGGAAAAACAAAGATGTATAAAGTTGTAAAAGAAGATACAAAGAAAAAGAAAACAAAACCTAAAACAAAAGAAGATTATGTAAAAGAAAGTGAAGTTAATAAAAAGAATAAAAAGGGAAAGAAAAAGGGCAAACATCCTAAGCTAAAAAAAGCTTTGATTATAATTTTTATAATCTTTATTTTATTATGCTTAATTGGAGTAGGTGTTTTTGCTGGAGTATTTTTTAGCGATAAATTAAAGCTAACTAAAGAAGAATTAACAATAGGACATAATAACTCTGTTGTTAACGATATAGATGATGAGCAAATATTTGACCTATCTTCTGGAGATATAAACAGAAAAATTATTACATATTCAGAAATGGGACCATATTTACCAAATGCCTATGTTGCAATTGAAGATAAAAGATTTTATGACCATTCTGGAATAGATTTAACAAGAACTATGAGTGCAGCAATACAGTATGTACTAAGAGGAGGACATTCTTCTTATGGTGGAAGTACTATAACACAACAATTAGTTAAAAACTTAAAGAGCGATAAAGATGACACTGGTTTTGCAGGTGTTACAAGAAAAATAAGAGAAATGTCTAGAGCATATCAAATAGAACAAATGCTTTCAAAACAACAAATATTAGAGCAATATTTGAATATAATTTATGTAGGTGGAACTACAATATGTGGTGTTGAAAATGGTGCTAAATATTATTTCTCTAAATCTGCAAAAGATTTAGATTTAGCAGAAGCAGCATTTTTAGCAGGTATAAACCATTCACCAAATAGTTATAATCCTTTCTGGAATGAAGGAGACGAAGATGTTACAAAAGCTATAAAGACTAGAACCAAGACAGTTTTGGCAGAAATGAAAGACCAAAATAGAATTAGTGATAATGCAGAAGAAGCAGAAAAACTATATAATGAGGCAGTAGCAGAAGTAGATGCAGGATTAAAATTTAAAGAAGGCTCATTTAATAATGCAACACAAATGTCATACCACACAGATGCAGCTATAAAAGAAGTTGTATCAGATTTAGCAGAATTAAAAGATATAGATGAGAAAGCTGCAAGAAGTTTATTAGTATCTGGTGGATATAAAATATATACAACTCAAAATACAGAAATTCAAAAGAGAATGGAAAAAGAATATGTAAAAGATGAGTATGTATATTATGCAAGAACAACAGGAGGACCAAAAGAAAACAAAGAACATACACAATCTGGAATGGTAATAATAGATAATAAAACAGGATATGTTATAGGCTGTATGGGTGGACTTGGAACAGATGTTGATGCTACAGGTTATAATAGAGCTATTCAAGCACCAAGACAAACAGGTTCTGCAATTAAACCATTAGCAAATGTTATACCTGGACTAGAAGAAGGAGTTATTACAGCTGCAACAGTTTATGATGACCGTAGAGCAGATTTTGGTGGTGGATATGCACCTAAAAATGTTGCTAACTATAGAGGGTTAACAACTGTAAGAAAAGCAATAGAAGTTTCTTCTAATGTTGTAAATATGAAAATATTATCAAATGTAGGACCATCAAAAGCAATAAAATATTTACAAGATATGGGGCTTAGTCATGTTAATCCAGATTTAGATAATAACTTAGCTTTATCGATAGGTGGAATGAGCGAAGGTGCAACACCATTAGAGATGGCAGCAGCATATGAAGCAATAGCAAATGGTGGAGAATATACAGAACCAACATTTTATACAAAAGTTGAAGATAGTAATGGAAATGTTATATTAGAATCTAAACAAGAAAAAAGAAGAGTAATGGAAGAAACTACAGCATATATTACAGCAGATATATTAAAAGATGTTGTAACAGGAAGTAGCGGAACAGCATATATGTGTAAAATAAGTGGAATGGATGTATCTGCTAAAACTGGTACAACAGATAGTAAAAAAGATAAATGGCTATGTGGATTTACTCCATATTATTCAGCAGCTACATGGGTTGGATATGATACACCAGAAGAAGTTAGATATGGTAATGCAAATGCAGCACAACAAATTTGGGCAAGAATTATGAAAGATATACATTCAGACTTGAAAGATGCTAAGTTTGTTAAGCCTTCAGGAATAACAACTGCAACAGTTTGCTTACAATCAGGTAAACTTGCTACAAAAAGCTGTACACAAAAATATACAGAAATATTTAAAGCAGGAACAGTGCCTAAATATTGTGAAGGACATGACAAAGTTAAAATATGTAAAGAAACAGGAAAACTTGCTACAGAATATTGCCCAGAAGTAGAAGAAAAAGGTTATGCAGTAACACCAGATAAAGAAAAAGATCCAGCTTGGAAGAGCCTTTCGGGAACAACATATACAAGACCAACAGAAGAGTGTAATAAACACACAGCAACTAATATGGTAAAAGTAAAGAATGTAGTTGGCAAAACTGAGGCAGCAGCAAGAGCAGATTTAGCAGGATTAACAATTAAAGTAAAATATAAAGAAAGTACAAAAACACCAGGATTGGTTATTTCACAAAGTATAAAGGAAAATGAAGTTGTTACTAAAAACACAACTATTACTTTAACAATAAGTAAGAAAAAAGAAACAACACCAGAAACACCTCCATCAGGAGGAAATACAGAACCTCCATCAGGCGGGGGAGAAACAAATACAGAAAATCCACCATCAGGTGGTGGCAACACAGAAAAGCCGTCTGGTGGAACAGGTACAAACACAGTTGTAAATAATGCTTAAGTAGAAAAAATTTAGGTTAAAAGTTATGTGTTTAGAATTATAATGAGGATATTATATACAACTGTTTGAGAAAGGGGATTTATGAATATTAAATTATATAATACTCTAACAAGAAAAGAAGAAAACTTTACTCCATTAGAAGGAAATGAAGTTAGAATTTATAGTTGTGGGCCAACTGTTTACAGTTATGCCCACATAGGTAATTTTAGGTCATATGTATTTATGGACAATTTAAGAAGAGTTTTAAAATATAATGGTTATAATTTAAAACATGTAATGAATATTACAGATGTTGGACATTTGGAATCAGATGCAGACGAAGGCGAAGACAAAATGGAAAAAGCAGCAAGAAAAGAAAATAAAAATCCATATGAGATTGCAGAATTTTATACAAAAGCTTTTTTTGCAGATATGGATAAATTAAACATAGATAAACCTGAAATTATAGCAAAAGCTACAGAACATATACCAGAAATGCTTGAATATGTAAAAGAAATTATAAAAAATGGTTATGCATATGAGACAAGTAAGGGAATTTACTTTGACATATCTAAATTAGATAAATATCCTGTTCTTTCAAATAGAAATTTGGATGATCAAATAGCAGGCGCAAGAGTTGAAGTAGACCCAGAAAAAAGAAATCCATATGATTTTGCATTATGGATAAAAGCACCAGAAAATCACATAATGAAGTGGGAAAGCCCATGGGGACTTTCTTATCCAGGTTGGCATATAGAGTGTACTGCAATGGGAAGAAAATATCTAGGAGAAGAATTTGACATCCATACTGGTGGAGTTGACCATATACCAACACATCATGAAAACGAAATAGCACAGGCAAAAGGTGCAACAGGTAAAATACATGCTAAATTATGGATGCATGGTGAGTTTCTACTAGTAGATGGTGGAAAAATGTCAAAATCTTTAGGAAATGTTTATACAATTTCACAATTACAAGAAAAAGGTATAGAGCCATTAGCTTACAAGCTATTTTGTTATTCAGCTCATTATAGAACAAAATTAAATTTTACTTTTGATGGTGCTATTGCTTCTCAAAAAGCATTAAATAGGCTTAGAGAAGGCTATTTAAAACATTTAGATGGAAATAATGAAATTAGTCAAAAAAATATTGAGGAATATGAAAATAAATTTTTGGAAACAATAAATAATGATTTAAACATTCCAGCTGCAATAGGTATAATTTGGGATATTGTTAGAAGTGATAAAAAGTCAAAACAATATGCAAAATTATTAGAAAAATTTGATGAAGTTTTAGGATTAGATATAAAAAATTCAGAAAAATATTTAGAAAAACAAAAAAATATAGAACTTCCAGAAGAAATAGAAAAGCTTGTAGAAGAGAGAAAACAGGCAAGACTTGAGAAAAATTGGGCTTTATCAGACGAAATTAGAAATAAATTAATAGAAAATGGCTATCAAGTAGAAGATAGTAAAGATGGAATGACTGTTAAAAAAATGTAGATTAAAAAAGTGTAGAATTGTAATGGAGGGAATTGACGTGGAGACAGGAGAAAAAATAGGTTTTTTTGAAAGACTAAAAATAGCAATATTTAAATTTGAGGATTATGCAAAACTTGCTGCACAAAAAATAAGCAAAGCTGTTATTTATATGCTAATTTTAATGTTAGTATTTGCTTTATGTGTAAGTGCAGCAACTACCTATAAATTTTCTCAGAGTTTAAATGGTTTAGCAAGTTATATAAGTAATGAAATAGAAACATTACAATTCAAAGATGGAATTTTAAGAATAGTTCCATCTAATGAGAAGGACAAGCCTATAATTATAGAAAATGAAGAACTGCCAATTGGAAAAATTATTATAGACACAGGAGACTTGGAACAATCAAAAATAGACGAGTACAACGACCAAATAAAGCATTATACTACTGGTATTGTTGTTTTAAAAGATAAAATAATTACCAAAACAGATATGGCTGCTATTACAACAACTATGGCATACAGAGATATTTCAGAACAATATAGAATTGGTGAATTTAACAAAGAAAATATTATATCAATTATTACAGGTGAAGGAAGTATAAAGTTATGTATGTCTTTCTTTGCAATAACAGCAATTTACTTGTTTATAATATATTTTTCTACAGTATTAATAGATGCAATTTTCTTAGCTTTACTTGCATATATTACATCTATTATAGCAAGAGTAAGGTTAAAACCTGCTGCTGCATATAATATTGCTGTATATTCTTTATCACTTCCTGTTATACTAAATTTAGTATACATTGTAGCAAATATTCTTACAGGTTTTGTAATAGAGTATTTCCAATTAGTCTATACAGCAATTGCAAGTATCTATGTTGTTGCAACAGTTTTAATAATTAGAAGTGACGTAATAAAGAAACAAGCAGAACTAAATAGAATTATGTCTGAGCAAGAAAAGGTAAGACAAGAAATGGAAAGAAAAAAGCAAGAAGAAGAGGAAGAAACAGAAAGAGAAAAGGCTAAAAAAGAGCAACAAGAGAAAGAAAAGCAGGAAAAAGAACAAGAAGAAAAGCAAAAAAATAAAAGGCAAAAGGAGGTTTATACATTATGAACGGTAAAAAAATCTTGTTCGGTGCAGCCTGTGACGGGCTGCTTTTGTTTTTGATGAGGGGCGCCTATTAAGCACCTTCGCAGATCCGGCAAACATCCCCATCAGGAGTTGTGCCCTTGATCAAGTTCGTAGATATGTTCTCCGGCATCGGTGGTTTTCGTGAGGGACTGACCCGTGCCGGGGGCTTTACATGCGTAGGACACTGCGAAATCGACAAATACGCCAACCGCAGTTACAACGCCCTGTTTGACGCGAAGGGAGAGTGGTTCATTGAAGATGCCCGAAAAGCCGACCCCAGCACTATGCCGGACTTCCAGCTTCTCTGCGGCGGATTCCCTTGCCAGACTTTCAGCATTGCAGGATCCCGAAAAGGATTCGGAGATCCGCGAGGCACTCTCTTCTTTGAACTGGCCCGATTGGCTGAAGCCCGGAAGCCTCCGTATTTGCTTTTTGAGAACGTGGTGGGTCTCA
>ENA-OPCD01001233-OPCD01001233.1-human-gut-metagenome-genome-assembly--contig:-NODE-1233-length-20100-cov-9.518932_pt1 | contig 20100 bp, 18 predicted proteins | sample MGYA00241560_ERZ501471 | MGnify/ENA primary metagenome ERZ501471 (study PRJEB25962, sample SAMEA2042578) | human gut metagenome | biome: human gut; feature: human-associated habitat; material: faeces...
CAGTTGAATCGCTACGCTTTTCTCAAATTTACTTTTTAGCTATCTGTTTATTTTATAATGCGACAACCTCCGTACCACAGACTTGAGAAACGGGACAGACATATAATTCCGCCCCACATCCAACATTAATCCTCTGACCGGAAATGCCGGCGCGTCTTTTATCCGGCAATAAGGCATACTATACTTTTTATTATCTTTACGTATCAGCTGACGGACAGTCTGTAGCGCATTGAAAAAACCGGAAAACTCCCCTGCAGAGATTTCCACTCCTTTCTCAGATACAATTAAAGTATAACCTTCTTTACTTTCCGCACTCGACAAAGGGGAGTTTATCTGACGAAATGTCACTAAAGGTTGTTTACCGCGCGAGCCTGCATCCATTTGCCAAAAACGACGAACATCTCCAAACTCAGCCACAATACGTTCTTTATCCCGAAGACTTGCCATAGAAAGTTCGTCAATTCTCAAAGAAGAAAAGGCCAAATCACCTTTCAGTCTCACAATCTCTTTCGGATAAGGAATTAAGGCCACCGGCAAGTCTGCTTCGGGGGTAGGAAGCGACCAATCCCTCTGCCGGGCAACTAAAAAAGGATAGGCCAATAAACAACAAAAGATAGATAATACTATTCGTCTAATCATAAATCATTTTTAAGAATTTATTTATACTCATATTTTCAGTCAGGTAATCACAATGCCATTATTTCTCTTGACCCTTGGGGATAACAATCCAGAAACAAGCCCTCTCTCCCTTTTTAGAATCTACGCCTTTACTCCTATCTGCTCCACTATGCTTTTACAGATACAAGATAAACATTATATCAGTCACTCAATCATCTTATCTCAAAAATAACTCCCTTGATGGGTAATTTTAACCCTATTCGTTTGCAAATAAGCAACAATATTTTTAATTTCGTCATACAACTGCATTACAAACCCTACAAATCCATGACGTAATGAAAAACAAAGTCCTGTTAATTTGCCTGTCATTACTGATATCCTTAGGGGTATCCGCACAGAAATACACGATTTATATCGATGATTTCAATAGCGAGATCAAAATTCCCAATAAAGTTCTCAGCACCATTCGGAATGTTGTACTGGACGGTATACAACAAACGAATCGTGTGAATATCATTGATGCTGTTTCCGTAGGTGCCAACCTTAATTTGAGCCCATTGGAAGATGCACGCCGTTTTCGGGCAGACTATCTGCTACGCGGAAATATAGTGTCACGCGAAGCTACTGACGACGGAAGTTCACATCCTCGTTACCACAGCCGCGAGAACAGTTTTAAAGAGAAGTTTAAACTACAGTTGGACTTGATTCGTACCAGTGACGGAACCACTATCGGTACAAGGATTTACGAAGAAACCGGTTCGTCTTCGGGCAAAGATGCAAGTCAGTTTGCAGCACTGGAACATTCACTGTTGGGTATGTCATATGAAATGAGAAATTTTATAGAGAATTACTTTAAGGTTTATGGCAGTATCTTGAAACTTGCCGGTGATAATGGAAAAAAAGCCAAAACGGTTTATATCAACCTGGGATATGATGATCCCATAAAGGAAGGTCAACGGTTTGATGTAATGGAAGATGGTATGATTGACGGTAATTATATGGAAGATAAAGTAGGAGAAGTGCGCATTGATAAAATCATGGGACCGAAAATTTCTCTATGCAAGGTTAATAAAGGAGGAGAGGATATCTTAAGGATAATCAATGAAGGGAAAATTACATTGAGACTGGTTTCCAGAAAAGCCAAACTCTTTGACGACTAAGACAAAAAGGTGTGTCAAAACTAAACCGGTCTATCAAATCATTAACTGTAGAGACAGGGTTTACCTGCCCGAACCGACGGTAACGACCTTGGGAAGAATACACAAAGCAAACTGTTTTCGGGCGAGCAAACCTCGCCCCTACTAACAAAATGACAGTATTATCAACATTTGGACACAATCCCTTTTTTGAGTATAGAAAATTATTTCCTCGTATTATTATTTTAATGGACGACTAACTAACAAATAATCGCATAAACATAATCAGAAATTATATAAAAGCTGTTACCAGTTCCGGAAAGTGCCTCTTAATGAATTGACTGAACGAACAGTCGTTGAACCCGAATCGTCTTGCCAAAGACAGTTGTACCGTAAAGATACATGGCTTCACTGTATTTCTCCATGCTGCGTTGTGAGACTGTTTTTCCACTATCCAACTTGACCATTCCCTGCTTGGCCACACAGTTCCGGCTCATGTCCTTTCAAGCAGAAACGGAAAGTTTCGGGATGTAAGCCAAACTCAGCGGCAACCTGGTCTGTAGGCAGTCCGCTTTCTTTCAGCCGACGGATAGCTTCGGCGTATTTTCCCTTGGGCCGGATTGTATTTCCTAACTTGGAACCAATCCACCGGCTGCCCTTCTTCATAGGAAATATTCTTCCGTTTGCATATCAAGTCGAGGTGCCATCTTTGCAGATGTTCGTAAAAGCCTTTTTTCGAAACAATGGGTGCGTAACTGCCGTCCCCAATTAGAGCCTTCCAAACTAAATTGTCGGGCAATCTGTGATACGTTCAATTCGATATATTCCATGCTTCTACAAGCTTCGATTGCATCCTTGTATTTGATCCGGGAAACAGGCTGTTGTCCTCGGAGCTGGTTTAATTTGATTTTATAAGCTGCTTCCTTATCACACAAGATATTGTTGCGTGCCAGCATCAGATCACGGTGATATTTGAATATATAACCCCTCAATCCGTTATTTGTCAGACCGCAAATTCGGCTGATTTCCGCAACAGACAAATCCGTCGAACGATAAAGTTCTATCGCTTGACGATACTTTGCTTCCGTTTCGGGTCTGACACCTCGGAAGCGGTTGCATTTCTTACTGCCTTTTTCGGATATGTTCATAGGCCTTTTTTAGGAGTCGTCATCCACATTAATCTTTCCTCTACCTGCTCGAATAAAGCATCTTTGAGTATGACCCGTTTTTCTGCATCAAGCAGGTAAAGGGTGGGCATCGCCTTGAGGTCGTACACCTGTTCGCGGGTCAGCCGCTGGCCGGCATCATAACCATCAATCCAGCCGGAAGGAAATTCAGTTTTCTCCCATCCGGGAGTTTTCCCTTCTACACACACGGAAAGCAGTTTCAAGCGCCCGGACTTCAGCAGCCCGTTCACAGCAGGTGACAGGGATAGCAATTCCTTCACACGGTGGCAGTCCTCGCAATCGGGGTCATTGAAATAGATAAGCACATAATCTGCCTGTATATCAGACAACCGTTTTTGCTTTCCGTCCCGACAGACAACGGTAAAATCCGCCGCCACGTCTCCCGGACGGTTTTTCAACGCCATTTCCAATTGATGACGTGGGCGCATCTTGTCCAACTCTCCCAAATCAGGATTGTTCACCAGCGCACGCAGGAAGAGAATATGCAGTTCTTCGTTGTGCATGGGCGAATTGGGTTCGTACAAGTATTTATCAGTCAGGGCAATGAAATGCTCTATCATTTCATTGCTGACCAAAGCACGGCAAAAGAGCGTATCAACGGCCGTCTGTGCTTTGGAGGAATAAGGCAAGACGCTGATGAAATCCACAAATACCTGTTCGGTAATTTCCGGACGGGATATAAGTGACGTATCCGCAAAATCGAAATGGTCCCAGTAATGAAGGGACAGGTAGTCGGCACGATCTTCCGGTGCCGTCAATGTAACAGGCACGTCGGGTAGATGAAATTCTTTTGTCTTCTTCTGCTGCTCCTGTACATACGAGCAGGATGCCAATCCTATGCAGAAAAGACAAACAAAAATGGCAAGATGCTGTTTATTCATGCTTCTCGTGAATTATAAAAAACTCCGAACGTGAAAGCGCCCGGAGTTTCCGTTTGTATTATTCAATTTATTGTTTTTCCAAAGTGAGAACCACATTTCCTTGCCTGTCAAACAATTCCGCAAGGCTGTTGTAGGTACAACTGTAAACCGCACCGTTCACCTCGTAATGGAACTTCACGGGGTTGGTATTCCAGTTGAAAGAATACTCTTTGCGCAAACGCAATTCGTACCGGCCATTCGCTGCAATGGTTACAGAACCGATACGGCTACTGTTGCTGACACGCTCAAATGCAACGAATGCACTGGCCGGAATCGGCTGCTGATTGCCAGAACCATCGGTGTAATAGATGTTTCCGCTTATCGGACTGTTTATGATGCGGAACGTCTTGGAATAGAACACCACCTGTTCTTTGTTGGAAGAGATCGTGATATCGCCCGCACTCACGATGCTCTTTGTGGTGAAGTGCAGGGTCTTGCGCTCTCCCGACTGATTCACGGTTGTACCGGGGGTATTGTCCTTGTTGATGACCTCAGAATTCCGGAAATAAGTACGTTCCTTTTCACGGTCAGCATCTACCTTATAGACAAAGCGTCCCGGACTTACTTCGGAGAGTTTGCCGTTCAGATTAGGGTTACTGCCCAATTCTAGCATCGGAGCGTCAATGTACACTTCGAAGGCTTCTCCAAACGGATCTACCGACTTGCCGTCTGTTCCGGCAAAACTGGTTATGTCAATGGCAATATCCACTTGTTTTCCAGGTTCGTAAGGCCATTCCAACGATGTAAGGAGTTCAGGGACATCTGCAACAGGATTGCTTTCTCTATCCGGTTCCTCACCCTTCCAATCCGTATTGTCATGATTCAGTCTGGCTCCGAAACGGAACGGGTTGTAATTGGCCAGCTCGAAGGTGACACTTCTGTATGTATTTCCAGCATACGTTCCATCGGATAAAGCATCTTCCTTCAGCACAGCCTCAATACCGCTGCGGTTTGATGCTATACGAATCACCTCGGCACTCTTAGGCCGGTTGGATTTCATGTAGACGGAATATTTTCCGGTTTGGCCATCAGGCTTGTTGATTATATCTTTCCGGGGTTTGAACATCAACATACGACCTCCATTTGGATTGTTCTTCCTCCACCAGGCATCTGATGCATCCGTATAGAAGAGGCAATCAAACCGGTCTACTCCTGCCTGACCAATTTCCTCGTCAGTATAGAAATCCAGATACCGAGAATAAAGCATGAATTCATCTTGACTTTCTGCATTGAACGGGTCTCCCTTCTTATCTTCCGACACGTCATCACCTACCTTATCACGAAGCTGCAGGTCAAACTGGACATGGGCATTTTTTTTCTGAGGTACCAGACGATAGAGAATGAGTTCGTCATCGGGATATCCTTCTATGCCACCACCTATAGCATTATAAGCTTTCAGACCTTCTACAGTAATGGACTTACGTGATGCTGAGTACGTAAAAGTTCTCTGCATGGTTTCGAAATGTTTTGCCTCAATATGAAGCGTTCCCGTATAGCCTTCCTGCTGAGACAGGATATTCTCGAAATAGACACGCTGTACACCGGGCTGTTCCACCACATAGAGGTATTTGTAATCGGGTTCCGGTGTGATGTCTCCACTGCTATGCCAGTCATTGTCCCCTTCACGTACTACAGTTAGTTTCATACCGGATTCCGGACGGATATCCAGACCACCGACAGAGATATACACTTTCATCGGGAAGAGCTCTGCAGGGGTGGTTTCAGGAACGGTAAACATCACGGTCACGTGCGAGCGGTCTTTGGTAGGGTCTTGTTGGTTCATACCACCATAAATCTGTGTACCTACCCACGAAGGAGCGAATGACTGTTCCTTCACCAAAATGACCTTGACCTTACGTTGCAGCCGTCCGTGCTTCACCAGCAAGGTGCCTTCCAGTTTCTGGTTGTTACCCATCGGAAGTAGGGAAATAGTAACCGAACCTTCACCGACACCGTTTTTCACTACGAAATTATTTACTATATCCTGTCGGGCCACATCGTTATTTATCCAGGTTACTTCTGCCTTGTCAGTGGATGTAATGGATGCTTCGCCCTTTCCTTTGATTGTATAGGAAATCGTGTAGATATCGTTTGCGTGTTCTGCTCCCAATACATGGTCAGTCTGAGATACAGAGAGTACATATTTGTCATCCTCGACCTCGTTCACCTTGTCGGAAATGGAAATCCACACATTATTTGTAGCAGCCGCTTCCAATGCTTCGGCAAAGGTTGCCTGTCCGAAAGAGAGTTTCCCGGTAATGTTCAGCTGATACTGATGGTTCCGGCGAATTAGGATTTGATCTCCGTTATCGTTTACCAGCATGACGCGGTAATAGAGGTCTTCTGATTCTCCGTTGTTGTGTCCACGAAGAATGATGCTGACAGGATCATCCGCTCTGTTTTCACACTCAAATATATATTGTTCCGTATTTATGGTCACATCTGTAATGTCGCTCAATTTGGCATTATTCGACGGAAGCGTAACAAAGTCATCAGCCGTCCAGTCGTCCTCGGTAAAATTAAAGCCTTTCTCCGGATGGAACGGTGCTACCGTACCGAACGCACTAGTATTGTAAACGGCAAAGCCGGTTACAATAAAATGTCCGTTTTCTTTAGGATTGAGGACAGACACCTTGGCATGGTTGCGTAGCATCTTGATGCTGTTTCCTGCAGAGGTCATCTGGTCTGCAATGGATTTCTTCTTCATTTCTTCGTTGGTATTGTCACAAGCAAAACGTGCCCAGTAAATCATGCGTCCGGAAGAACCTTCGAGCAGAGCCATTACTTCCGATTCGGACTTGTTGCGGAAATGGTCCTGTTGAAACTCCGTCATCACCTGGTTGGCCACAAAATGCACAGTCCGGGTATTCTCGGGTACTTCAGCCTGGAAGACACCTGTGCTGACTGATGATGGGCTGACATCTGCCGTTACGGTCGTGATGAAAAGTCCGTAACTGTCGAAACAGAACAGCGTCATGTCTTGCACACCGCCACCGTCGGGGTCCACCGCACGGGTAGTCACTTTCTCCATAGCGGGAATATCCGCACTGAACCGCAGTGCCACGTAGCCTTCGCGGGCAACGGGTGACGGCTCGAACCATTCGTCCTGACGGCAAGAGATCAACAGGACCGCTATAGCAGCCATTGCCATAATCCTATGAATCAATCTTTGTATCATATTCTTATTCATATACGTCCTCCTTTCTATTTACCGGTTTTCTTGTCGTAGGCATCGCGGATGCAGCGGATTGTTTTAGCAGTTCCTGAGCCTTTATTATTATAGACTAAGCCGCTTGCACTCCAATAAGATGGTCCTGCCAAAACCTCATCCATTGCAGCATTTTCTTTATATTGAAATTCCATGATAATTTCCAATTCTGCTCGTGTTGGAAGACGCCAATCATCATAAACTGTTCCATCCTGAGCCACTTCCACATATTCTCGACAGTGACTTGCTGCCATTTCCTCATCACTGATAGAAAAAACAGCTCCCAACTGAGAAGCAATCATAAAAGAAGGAGATACCAGTTCTGCATTATCTTCTCCAGGATCAGTCTTGCCATTTGTAATACGAGGTTGGCCTAAAGTATAATCCCCAGAACTTGCCGTGATCTGAACATGATACATTCGGGCATTACCTGCATTCCAAATTTCATTGGTACTAAGTGAAGTTTGCCACCTATTATAATAATAGTATGATATAGAAGATTTTCCCCTATTGCTGCCGGTTTCAATTTCTTCCGCCACCTTTGAAGTAAATATATAATCATTTCCATATCTCGTAGCTGAATAGCTCCAAGTATCATTTCTGCTATCATAATTGTACGCACTAACTCGTTTTTGAGATGGATCACGATAATTTTCCCACGTCGTTCCTCCGAAATCAGAACGGTAAGAATACCACCCCTGAATATTGGTGATATACTCCAACGGATACTGCGCCACTTTGACTTCACGCTTGATACCTTCTTCGTTTTCAACCGTAAATATGATATATCTCACAGCATTGTTACCAGGTACATCCCCATGTACCTGAATTTTTCCAGTGATGTTTTCATCCGGTGTAATTTTAATAATGCAACGGTTTTTCCAATTCGGTCGATAATCAGAACCAATATTCTCTCCCCATTCATCCGCGCTGCCGTTTGTTATTTGGGTTAACTCCTTTTCCTGTCCGAACTTGTCGATATAATAGACTCTATCAATAGTAGCTGTCACTTCCGAGGAAGAGGCAAACTCCAGCGTAGTGTTATCATCTGCCATGTTGTGCATCTCCATCTCATACTCGTTCAGCGTGAGATAGGCCGGACGGTCAGTATCACCACCGACGTTAATCCGTTCTTCATCCCAATCACGTACAGAATAACTGATATCTTTTAAAAGAACCGGTTTTGAAGGGTTGCTTCCACCCGGCGCATCGACAGTCACATTAACTTCATAACAAGTGTTTCGATTCAGTTCTTTCTTTGTACTAACCGGAATCTGATAGTAACTGTTATCTAAAAATTTCCACTCCGTTGCGTTATCAGGGAGATAGTTCATCGGGATATTTACAATGAGCCGCACTTCTTTTTCCAGTGTACTTGCATTATCCCAAACATGCGCATAGGCATAGGCTGTCACTGTAATGACACTTGGTGTCCATTTGAAATATCCACCATTGTTCAATTCGGGTGTCATCAGCTCAGCGTCATCCTTGTCCATCATAGCCGGCTTGATAACAGATGTACTATAAGGCATGTTACGTAGATAATATCCGGCATGATATGTCTGCGGACCATTATCAAACTGTACATGCTCACCGCTTTTTATATTAACTACAATCTTGGCTGCTGCGCGGCGAAGCACGGTTTGTAATTCCGTATCGTTCGTTTTATCTCCACTGTTCAGTACCACCATCTTGACCGTTGCCGGTTCCTGTTCACCTTTCGGATAGGCTACGCCATCCATCAGAAAAGTCTGCGGTACACCGGTAGCAGATGCCAGGCCTGTCATGTGTATGTCCTTATCTTCCTGCTTTAGTGCATTGAGGCTGGTTAATGTGAAATTTTCATCTTCGAAAATACTCACATCCGCAGTACTGTTGGCGATAAGATATACCCAATACGATTCATTTTCATCAAAGGTGCTTCTTTGAGCAGATAAGGTTATCTTATCTTTACCGTCTTTTATTCCATCTACACGTTCGTGCCAGACTTTTGTTCCGTCCTGGTTGAAAATCAGCACGTCAAGATGACTAACAGCAATTTCAGCTCCGTTAGCTTCCACGTTTGCACGGGTTAAAGGCAGTTTACCGGATGCAAGATTTAAAATGATACTGTTGCCGTCACCTTCCGTCTCTGTCTGACGAAATATATCCTCATGGTCGCATGCAGTAAAACAACATGCTGCCAGGCAACAGAAAACAATATAATGCAATAGCTGTTTCATAGCTTATCAATTTTTAGGTATGTCTACTTGTTTGATAACGATAGTTTCCGCCAGCGTACTTCCTTGCCATTTCAGGTCATTGGTCAGTCCATTGATCAACAGCAAGGAGGTGTTGTCTGGTAGCAATGCAGGTGTATAGGCAATGCCCAACCCCACCGTCTTATTCACTTGACCCTCACCATCCGGTGAACTAGTCAGATAATCTCTTTCTTTTGCCCGGATGCGAATTTCGTAAGGATCTGCTGATGTCGCATATGACTGGTTGTTGTCTCCCAATCGAAAACCTTTCTGATAAACCTCTACGGAAAAATCATCTATATTTCTGTCATATAGTACAGGTTTCCATACTTTATTGTCTCCTTGCGGAGCAGTGATGGAAAATGTAAAGGAATAACTTCCATCAGGAGAACTTGAATCCGGATTGTAGTAAACCGTCGGCTGGTCATACTTGCCTCCTTCAGGAAGCGAAGTGCCATCTGCCGGAGTGATGGGATTCGTATAAGAGGGATAGTCAAACTCTCCCAGGTCATCCGTGCCTCCGTCATCCCAATCGGCCACCGTATATTCAACGGTTATCTTACCGTCGTTATGCATCAGGCAGCATACAGCGTAGAAATTATTTCTTTGAATACGGGGCAGGTAAACCAATCCTCTACGCGCATCTCCTTCACCGAAAGAATAATCTATCTGAAGGACATTGCCTCCTTCGTCACCTTGGGCATTCCATGAATGGCTTCCCCAGGGATTTTCAAACGGATAGAAAGGTCTGTTCAACACTGGGGTATAGTTGTCAGGATTCTGTCTTTCTGTATCAGAAAGGTTTGGAGATATAGTCTTGTCCACATCCTTATTGATAACATCAAGCGGAATATCTCCCTTGATTCCTGTAATGCCTTGCAATATTTCATCACTTTGTGGCATGAGGTAATTATGTGTGCGCGTACCCGAGGCCAGCATGGTCAGTCCGGTAATTCGCAGATTACCGCTTTCGCCTTCAGGCTTGGCTGCATACACACCGAGCTTTCCCATAGGGCGCCTCAGGTTGAAAGTCAAGTTTTTGCTCAAACCGTCTTTATTCAATTCTACCGGAACGTCTGACCTGTAAAACATAGGCAGTCCATCCCGGGTAATATCTGTTGTCAGTGTTGTAAACCTAAAACGGTTCAAATCGCTTTCGGTTGTAGATTCCGTAAAAGGCTTGTCATCACCTGGAGTCGACATCGCTTTTTCATTGGCCACCACGTAAAAATTCACGTTTTGTGTGCCTTTCTGATAGAATGTGATGTCCATATTAAAGGAATGAGGAGTCTGTAAGACTTGATCCGCATAATAATATCCAACCAGACGGCCGTCTTTTGGATCATTCGGAATATTCGCAAAGGCATAAACCCGAAGGGTATGGATATTGCTTTCCTCTGTCGTCGGTGCCGTACCTGTATTATCAGCCCCCGCTCTCACCTTTAACTGCAAACTCATGCCTTGTCCGTGTTCAGGGACTTGAACTCCGTCCTCTTCCTGCACACAACTGAAAGGCAACAGGCAGCAGCCTACCGCTGCCACCATCCAGCAAAATCTATTTCTTATCATATACAGATTCATGATCATCTTGATTTAAATTATACATCTTAAAGCAAGGTTACTGAAATTCCGGTGTGATGAAGTTATTGATCCAGTTATCCACCGTCACCGTGAGATTATCCAGCTGCATGACACCGTACTTCAAGGTAATGCCGATATTCAGCTGCATACCGCGACGGATGCCGTCTGCCAACTTACCAGACTGATTCAAGTCAACTGTTTTTTCATTATTATCGGGCCAATTGGCGGTCAGTGTATAGCTGCTGCCTTTAGCCGGATAAACGTAAAGTGATGTTACGGAAGCTTTGCCCGGGTCACCTCCGAACGTGCCGGCCGGCACTGTCAAAGATGAAGGGCTGAAACTTATGTTACCGGCATTTGCCTCTGCGTCTGGTGCACTATCTTCTGAATTGAAATCCTGCGGAAAGAGTTTTCCGGTATTTACCTTAAGATTCGGTATCCGGATGTCTTCTACAGTCTGTTCCGTTTCGATTTCATTGGTGAAAATAACACCTATCTTTGCCACGGGAAACTCCAACGGTACAGAGTGTTCCTGTATTCCAGGTTTAGGCAGAATCTTTTTCTGATTCTTCTTGGCCTGAGGCAAGGGGAGTGCATTGCCATTAAAATCAATCGTAATATCACGATTATAAAGGGCGTCCAAGTCTATGTCCTTGCCAGCCAATGGTTCACTTTCTAAGAGAAAGGATGATTCGTTGGCTATCGCATAGAAATTGAAGTCGGTGCCTCCTTCTTTCACAGGCACATCCTGAAAGGTAACCGTTTTGGTTCCGTTCTGCAGATTGTCATAAAAGACATTATAGAGGATTTCGTGGGTCTCGGCATTTTCCATAATGACACGCAAGGTCTGCATGCGTTCCCGTTCTTCCAGTGCAGAAACACTTCCGGTCTGGGCTCCGGCCCGTGTGGTAAAGGTCATCTTCACGGTCGCTTTTCCCGTCTCCGGGTTTTCATCCTCCGAACAGGAAGAGACTGCCGAGAGCAGGAACAGAGACATGAAAGCAGCCAGGATATGCCGTGAGGCTATTATATGATGTAATCGTTTATTCATTTCAATATTCTCCTTTTAGTTTATTAAGAATGACTCCATTCCGGGTCGATGTCTTCGATATACCAGGACGGTACTTCAATCGTAACGCTTACCGGAGTAAATTTGATACTGATGGGGAGGAAAGCTTCCTGCTTCGTCACATCAATGTATTTCGCATTATCCTTCAGATAATCGCTGAGAGGAAAAGATACAAGCACGTTGCCGTCTCGATCTTCCAGTTGGACCTGATGGTGGCAGAGCGATTCGATGACACTGCCTTCGCTATCCATGCGGAAAAGTGCCATATCGGTTGTCTGATAAGTCTGTGTAGCCGAATCGAAGTGTAAATCCTGTGCCACGGTAGTCCACTGTCCGGGCTGAACCTGATTCAGCAGATTGGTTTGCGCATTGGCATTGGAAATGGAAATGCGGTAGGCTGGAGCTGTAGCCTCTCCGCTGCGTACGGGCGGCTGCAGGCCGTGAACTTCCACATAAGCATCTATGTGCGCACTGAAAAGTTGAATGGTAACTTCTTGTAAGGTATGATAGTCTGGTATTTGCAGGTCACAGCGTCCCAAATAGTTATGGTCTTGACCAGAAAGTGCAGCCGAGTTCTGCCATTGGGGATGCTGGATAAAAATCTGCTCCAAACTACTTCCGCCCGTCTTTACTTCTGTTTTGTCATAGGCATTGGCAACCGCCACCAGACTGTAGTTTCCGGCGGGGAGCTGAATTTGTTTGAAACGCTTCTCGTTCGTCAAGTATTCCTTGCCGACAGGTATGCGGCTATGAATACTTCCATTGGTGGTAAAGGTATAGAGGTTGATGTCATGGATATAATTTTGCAGCACGTTGTCTTGTCCATCAGCATTGTATTGGAAGCAGACTGCAACGTTCATACAATCATCCATGTCCTCCTTGATACAACCGGTGAACAGAGCAGGCACCAGCATCAAGCCTATTATTTTTTGTATCAGTTTCATTGTCATTTTATCATGTTGATGGATTTTCCAAGTGATGCTTTCCCGTTTACCGGGAAATGTTAATCAAACAGTCGGGACCGCTCTGGCAGTACCGTTATCGGTTTACCTGACGAGTCCCGGCTGTTTTTACTTAGTGATGAATCTGTTGCCCTAACGATTTAATGGATAGGGTAACAGACTGGTAGATTTACTGTTTCTCCCATTGACCGGTAATAGTTTCTATACTCCACTGGGCTTCCTTTACAGTAACATCTACACCATACAGAGTGTTACCTTCTTCGTCACCGATAATGTTCTTGTCATCCAATTTTACGTCAGTAATGCGATAGATTTTACCAGCTACAAACTTGAAGTTTGAATCTCCGTTGTAACTCTTGATGACAGCATAACGCGGCTCGCTTACAGGGTTCTGTGCATCAGAAGCTTCAGCTTTTTCGAAATAGATCTTTACAAGAGGTTGTTGACTTTCACTTGGATAGAAGTTGTAAGCATAAACTTTACCAGATTCTGCACTTGGCCAAACTTTAGCCAAATCCATGAAATTATTACCCGGTTCAGTAATCTCATCTCTCAGAATAGGTAATGGGGCACCACCTTCAACAGCCGGCCATGAATAATCAACAGCTTCACCACCTAAGGTAGTAGAAACCTTGTCCAAATATATTCCGTCAATGGTCAAAACAGAATATTTACAACCTTTATCAGGCTCTGCAAGGTGCACGTGCTTAATACCCGAAATTTCCAAACGAGCTACAGGAATCTTCAAATCTACGCTAGTTGCGTACATTTCATATGTCTTTCCGTCAGTGGTTTCAGTTGTTCCAGTCAAGTTAAACTTATCATTTGAGCCATAAGCAGGAATAGACTTAGCAACTATTTGCATGTCAGAAATATTTGTTTCGCCCATACCTTTTGTGTCACCGTCATTAATCCAGGCTTCAATTTTTGATGGCTTTTGTACGTTGTAGAATTTCACAGTGTAAACTCCTCCATCTGCAGTAACCTTTTTCGTATCACCACCTTGGTCTGCTGTCAACTTCACATAGATATCTCCCTCTACTGTGACTTTATTATCAGTGGAAGCATCCGGAGTTTCGAGAGCACGTGACTGCGGAGCGACAATCTTCACCTCTACCACACCGTTACCAGAGAGGTTGTTACCCATCTCATCATCATTACTACATGCGGTCATGGCCAAACCAGCCATTGCCAGCATAAAAAACTTATTAAGCTTCATAAGAATTAAGTATCAAAAATTGAACAAATGTTTGATTATATCTCCTGGTGATTACAATTGATCCATAACCTGTAGCATTTCCTTCAGATTATGCCGGGCCGGTTCAGAACCCAACTCAGAAGCACGACGGAAAGCATCCTCTGCCTTTTCATATTGCCCAACTCCGGCATAAGCTACACCCAGAGTGGTCAACAGTTCGGCAGACTGTGCAGCGACTTCAGACCTTTCGAGCAGTTGCACCGCCTTGTCATATTCCTTGCGCGAGATGGCATTCACAGCATTCTCGTTGAGTGCGGCAGGCGATGTCGGGAAGTAACGTACCGCTGTAGCCATTACCTTATCATATTCGGGTGTGCCTTTTCCATAGGAATCAGCCACCTTGTACATTTCTGTCAGGCTCAACAAGTCCGGTCGTTCATTGACCATGCGGCGTGCCTCTTCGAGGTTGAAGTTGCGCACGTTGTATTCAATGCGATATTCGTTGCGACGAAGTGCAGGATAAATCTCATCGAGCAATCTCCGGTAGATGGTCAGCGGAACGAGTTTCTGAAGCTGCAACTCGCAAAAGTCACGTTTGTCCGGGTATCGCTTAATAATCTCATATATCTCGTCACGTTTCAACAACTTCGGATAGTTACCGAGTACACGGACTAAGCCTTCCCAGTCTTCACCCTTCCAGTCCACATGGAGCATGTCAGGGGATATGGCATCGTGACGGCGGATATAATCAGCCAGTGCCTTAGCACGATTTTCTGACAAGGTAAGGTTGTGAGCCTCACTACCTTCAGGCGAAGCGTAACCGGTGATGTAAATACCGATAATCTTGACATCCGTATTTTTCTTCACCAAATCAATGGAGTTGGAAACGGTATCCAGTTCGGAGCGATTATCCTTAAGTCCGGGCAGAATCTTATAACTGTCCTGCCGGAATTGCAGGCGAGCCGTGCGTGTTTCTGCACGTACCTTTATCGGTTCAGGTTCCGGCGCGATGGTATGAAGACGATAATCAGGAATATAGGTAGGTAAAACTCCATTCAGCAAGTCCTGCTCTGACTTTCCCTCTCCACAATTGGTACAGCCGTGTACCTCTTCGCGAATCTCCACCCGTCCGTCGAGCATCCATCGCCGGTAGGGTACGGTAGCCGCATAATCATACTGTTGGTTCTTGCTGCTATGGCATATAATCACCTGTGCAGAATCATTATGATAAGGGGGAAGCTCTACACTTTCGAGACGTTGTGCCCGCAAGTAAACCTTGTGGCGTGTTTTTCCGTCAATGACAATCGGCGGAAAGGCTATTTCCCGGTTTCCATCCGCTGAGACGAGTACAGGTGTCAGTGCTACGGTATGCTGTGTGCGAATTCTGGCATTGCTCAAATCTACAGACATTTTCAGTTCAACCATGCGATCCTGCTTGGCTACACCTCCCTGACGAATAGCGATGGAGGGAAGGTAACCGGTTTCGTTTTCAGCAAGCAACATAATCGGCCTGCATGCCAGCATCAGTAATAATATAATGTATATGTGTCTCATAGTTTTTCCATTGTTATTTGATTATATATATCAGAGAGATACCCGCTTTGGTCGGGCCAAAGTAGTGTTTATTCCGGCTACCTTTGAATTTGCCGCAGGTAGCACATTCGTATTTGTCATAGTTCGAATAGATGTAACCTAAACCGATAGTTGCTTCGATATTCCACCGTTTGCCTAGAATCCACGAATAACCATAGGAAAGACCGGCTCCCGTAGCCCAACCCTGATAACGGTGATTCTTGGTTGATTTATCCTGAAACAGAACTCTCACACCACTGATGTTATAAAAGACATAACCGCTGTGCAAACCAAAGAAATGACCATTATAACGCTCACAGAGCCAGTAACGAAACTCCGGCATCACCAGCCAGTGCTTTATCTTCTTGTTACTATCCTTATTCAGCGTCCAGGGATTGTAAGCTCCTGTGAGGTCGAGGGTCGTGCGTTTACCCAGCCCAAATTCAAAACTCAAATTGGGCGTCGTACTTGACCAATACAACAAATTGGTCTTTGCTGCTATATCCTGCGCATTTGCAGTGCCTGTACACCAGCAAACGGCAAGGAAAACACCGAGGATTAATTTTTTCATATTTTCCTTCTTAATTATTCCATTCGTACCGGCAAGCCGGCATGCTGTTATCAGTAGATTGGGTAGCACCCGTGTTTTCATTTTTTATAAGAGAGAATATCACACACTATACATTTCTCCCTGTAAGAGATTTACAAAGCCTTTTTATAAGTCATATTTACCTGATTATTAGCAATATATCGTTTAATAGGCAATTCAAAAAGTTCAACGATTGTTATGAGGAAAAATAAAATGCAAATAACTGAAAAAAAATATGGTTGATTTTATTGCCCTATAAGGGATTTTTTTATATGTTTGTAACATAATTAAATCTCTTACAGGGAGAAACATGTTTTCATTTAACAATTTTCCTATTCTTCCGAAACCTTTTTCACCTACTCTTTTTTCTGTCTTATTCGTCATTTTCGTTGAGATGGCTATGAAAAAAAGCATTTTGAAGGAAGGCTATAAAATAAGAATTGCGCTTCCTGCAATCAGTTATGCACGAAAACGCATTGGATAAATAGATCCATCCAAAAGATATAAAAAGACTGAAGCCAAATTGTTGAACAATAATTTTCAGGACATATTATATGCCATAAACCGAACTTGGATAAAGTATCGATTTATGGCCTTGTAACAGATGTCATTAGCGGCTTGTATGTTACAGTGATTTTAGAATCAGACTGTTCGCCTTGTCCACTACTGTGGTATCGAGTGATGCGAGATAAATACGGGTTGTATGCTCGGAATCGTGCCCCATGGCTTCACTGATGGTAGCAACAGGAATATTCTTACTTTTGGCGATGCTTGCCCAACTGTGGCGGGCAACATAGCTTGTTAAAGAAATAGTCAATCCTAACTGTTTGCCGATTTTCTTTAAACTCTGATTTACCCGGTAAGACTCACATTTGTACTGCTTTCTATTGTCTGCCTCCATGTCTCGGATAATCGGCAATAAAAAGGGAGTGCCGGATGTATCGTATTTGTCAACAATTTCCTGCATAGGCTTCTCCCACCGGATAAAGAGCTGCTGTCCCGTTTTCTGACGGCGATATGACAACACTCCATTCTGCAGATTTTTCTTTTTCAGATAAGCCATATCGACAAACGACATTCCTCTGGTATAGAAAGAAAAAAGGAACAAATCTTTTGCGTAATCCAGTTCAGGGGTGAGTGTCAAATCAAGCTCACGTATCTGACGGATTATTTTCAGCGGAACAGCACGTTTGACTGTTTTATCAATCCCGGTATAAACATGCTTGAAAGGATTTCGTTGCACAACCAGTTCTTTTTCTACCGCCCGGTTATAGACAGCACGTAAGCAGCGCATATAAAAGGAAATACTGTTTGGACATATCCCATTGGATTTCAGAAAAGTTTCATATTCTACCATAAGGCTTGACTCAACCAAATCAAGAGGTATGTCATTGCGTTCCGCCATGAAGCGCTTAAAACTGTTTAGCGTGGTTGCATATCTCTCTGCAGTACATTGTCTGCCGGTTCGCTTCAACTCTGCAATCAGGGATTCGGTAAAGGAAACAAATCCTTTGGTTTCCGACGGTGAACGATACAATCTCAACACATCATCAGCCCGATAGTCCTTGCCTGTATGTTCAAGTTTCACAATGATGCTTTTCAGCATGTTTATATCCACGATTAGCTTTGCCTGTAATGCAGCCAAGTAATTACGACGACCTTCCGTACATTTCGGAGGAAAATCCACAGTCGAATACAGCATGTTCCATTCCTGTGGATATAGTTTGTAACCGGTAGAGACTTGTCTTGTCTGTCGCTTGTGAATCACTTGATAAACCAAGGTGCCTTCTTTGTTTTCAACGGTAGAGGCACGAAATCGAATTTTAACTGTTGCCATAATTATATTTTATTAGGGTTATAGTTTCAGTTTATGGCAGACAAAAGCTGTCAGCCCAATGCAGAGCAGGAGAAATCCTGCCACACAACCGAGCATTTTCCACAGCATGGTGTTGTGGATGAACTGTGCGTTGACCATACAGGTGCAGATGAAAGTCGCCAAAAGAAAAACGACCGTTTCCACCATGCACCAAAAAACAACCGTGGAGACGATTGTCCTGTCTCTCATGGACAGGCGGTCCATCAGCTTCTTGCCTTCCTTGCCAATCATTTCGGTCGTCTTCCGGCAAATGGCATCTCCTTCCTGTTCAAGCACACGGAGTCCTCACCGACAGTCACCCTGCTTGCCTTATGAAAGGAAGAGACAGTCTCGTCCGGTGCGGACAGGGCTTCCGCAAGTCTGTTTTCAAGCTTTTCCACCTTCTCATTAAGAATGCCGACGACCTTGCAGTTGTTCTCCAATACAACGGCTGTCCGATCTTCCTGCTGCATCTTTTCAGCAGCCGGAATTGCCACATCTATTTCTAAAAAATCAAATCTGTCTTTGTTCATCGTTTTCTATCATTTAAGTCCTGTCTTGGGTTTACGCCCGGTCATCCTCGTCCTCACGCCCCCAGGGAAGGTCGCTGGAACTGCCTCCGCCTTCGGAAGGGACTGCCGGAACATCGAGCATCCCGACAAAGAGAGCCACTGCCATGTCCGTAAGGTCACGGCTGTTGGCTGTCTCCCGGTAGTCAAATTCATCGTTGAACACGTCCAGCCCCGTTTCAGGGCCACCCGTTCGGCTGCACGCTGTGCCCGGATGTGGATGTCATGGTCGTTATTGATACAACCGTTTTTATCCATACGGCAGTATGCACCGTGAAAAAACGGTACTCAGCTTCGGGATTCCAGATACAGCCATACCGTCCCCTTGCTGCCTCTGAGGTTGGTCTTCGGGGAGTAGGTCCTTCCATTCTTGTCGTGCAGTTTGATACTGTCGAACTCTCGGATGAAGTCATCCCACAGCCTTTGCCGGCCGGATGACGGAGTTCCTGACCCGCTTGAAGCTTGTCAGCGTCAAGACACATGGAATCCTATGGAGGCGTGTCGTAATGCACGATGCACCTTCTTTTTTTCGTTGACTATAAAAATCGGTTCATTTTTTTAAGTTGCGATATTTTGGATACTTCTTTGATTTGTTTGTTCCCAACATCTAAAAATAGCAGTTGTAAGCTTATAAAACAGTTTCATCAGCCAATTCATACCTTCTTTTATCATTTTTGCACACATTTTCTTTATATTGAAGGCAATGGCCAAGAAGGAAAAATCCATGAAGACCTTATCCTTTCCAAATGGCGGAAACGTTTGTAGTTCATATTGTATTTTATTTGTCCGAACACTACTTCCGGTTCTATACATCTCTGTCCTCCGTGTTTCAGTCCTTTCTTGGAACACAACAACTCTTTGGTTTTCTACCTGTATCTTCTAAGTCTGTGATTAATTCTATCGTTCTGTTTCCCTTTGCCTTAAAACATCGACATCTTAGCGGACAGCCTTCACATCTGACGGCTCTGTATCCGGCATTTTCGCTGACATATCCGAATGCAGTTTTCACAGTTTAATCCCGGCCACTGTTCCATGTGAAAGTAGTTGTACTTGACGTAGGCTTCCATACCGTTCTCTGACATGAAGCGGTAATTCTCCTCAGATCCATAACCGGAATCAGCAACCACCGTACCGGCCAATCTGTCATATCTGCTTGAGAAGGATTGCAGGAAAGGTATCAGGGTCAGTGTATCAGTAGGGTTCGGGAAGAGTGCAAAATCGATAATGAACTGGTTCTCGATACCGATCTGAAGGTTGTAACTGGGCTCTGTCCGGCCATTACGCATGGCTCCCCCTTCATTCTCATGAAAGTAGCATCCTTGTCTGTCTTGGAATAGGAGTTCCAGTCCTGCAGAGTGTCCGGATGGTTGTCGTATTCCTGCAGCTTATCCCTGTG
>ENA-OPCD01001237-OPCD01001237.1-human-gut-metagenome-genome-assembly--contig:-NODE-1237-length-20022-cov-2.481945_pt1 | contig 20022 bp, 18 predicted proteins | sample MGYA00241560_ERZ501471 | MGnify/ENA primary metagenome ERZ501471 (study PRJEB25962, sample SAMEA2042578) | human gut metagenome | biome: human gut; feature: human-associated habitat; material: faeces...
GCTACTTTGAAGTTATGAGTGAGGAACTGGTGGCAGTGGTTCCAATTAATCATCCTTTTGCTCAAAAAGAGAATATTACAATGCAGGAATTGTGCCAAGAACCGCTGATCACATACAACCATAAGTGCGGTACCCGTTACGACTTAGAACACTTTTTTCATAAATATGGAGTATCCCCTCAGCAAATTTTTGAGGCACAAAATGAAAAAATGATTGCAAGTATGGTTTCGGCAGGAATTGGAGTTGGAATAATACCTCCGATTCAAGAGATTGGGATGTATCAGGTTGCGGTAGTACCGCTGGAAAATCATAATATGAAGCGGTCGCTGTACATGTTCTGGCTGGAAGAAAACTTTCGTCCTCCTGTTGTAGAATCATTCCGCAAGTTTGTGATCCGTACTATTCAAAACAAAAATATTTAATACCGTCTATGAAACCCCGGAATGTTTGCCTCTAAGGTATGCATTCCGGGGTTTTATGCACAAAAATCTCCAGTCCTTCAGGTATGTATTTTGAGCATATTAGCATGTCAAAATGGCAGTTTTTTTTTGCGCTCTAATCATTTAATATAAAATTGTAATGAAACAAGAGACAGTATTTAGTCAAAATTAAAAATAAAAGTCTGAGGAGGTAGATGAAGGATGATACATTCCCGTTATTCGGATAAGGTCGTCTTGATTACAGGCGGCGGAGGTATGGGAAGAGCGGCAGCACTCAGGATTTTAGACGAATCAGGAAAAGTTGTTTTAACGGACTGTTCGCCGACAGTTTTAAAAAATCTGGAGCAAGAATTTGATGCAATGGGCTATTCTGATCGAATCTTATTCCTTCAGTCGGATGTACGGCAGTACACGGATTGCTGTGCGGTTGTACGGCATGGAATCGAAGTCTTTAAAAAAATAGATGTCTTAGTAACAACTGCGGGTATTTTAAGGCACCATCCCATTGACGAGTTAACAGAGGACGATTGGAAAGATGTCATAGACATCAACTTAACTGGTACATATCATTCCGTAAAATCTCTGATTGGTCATATGAAAGAGCGTCGATATGGAAGAATCGTTTTGATCTCGTCGATCGGAGGAAGAACCGGTCGTCCAGGTGTAGGCGTTAATTATGCCGCAGCAAAGGGCGGCATTGTTGGCATGACACAGCTTCTGGGCTTTGAACTGGGGCCTTGGAACATAACGGTGAACTGTGTAGCCCCAGGTCCGATCGGCGGAGGAATGTTTGCATCTCTTCCGGCAGAGAATCCGGCACTCCCGCTACCCAGTCCACCAATTCTTTCAGGGGCATCTGGCAGGCCTGTGCCAGCCCTATCCCCCTAAGTCTCGGTGCTCTGGCAGCTTCCGAAAGTCTGCTGCCGCCGCATTCCGGGCAGATATCCTCCTTTAAGAATTTTTCCACACGTTTCATGCCCTTTTCATCTTTTACCTTTGCCAGAGCATTCTCTACCGTGTATACCGCATTAAAATACGTAAAGTCCAGTTCTCCCGCCTGATTGGTCTTCTTCGCCTTATAGAAAATATGTTTCTTCTCCGCGGGTCCGTGATAAACGATCTCTTTTTCCCGGTCTGTCAGTTCCCGGAAGGGTACATCTGTCCGCACTCCCATTTCCCGGCAGACATCCGTCATCAATGACCACATGAGGCTGTTCCAGGGTGCTACCGCTCCCTCATCAATGCTTAGGGAATCATCCGGCACCAGAGAATCCAGATCCACGGTCCGCACACTTCCCGTACCACCGCACTTCGAACAGGCTCCCTGGGAATTGAATGCCAGTTCTTCTGCACTGGGAGCATGCACCTTTGCTCCGCATTCGGGACCGCCGCTACTTTCAGGGTCGGCGGCACATAATGTCCGTTAGGGCAGCGGTGGGATGCCAGTCTGGAATACATCAGACGCAGACTGTTCAAAAGCTCCGTGCCGGTTCCGAAGGTACTGCGGATCCCCGGGATGCCGGGACGCTGATGCAATGCCAGCGCTGCCGGAACATAGAGGACTTCATCCACCTGGGCTTTCGCCGCGCCGGTCATACGTCTTCTGGTGTAGGTGGACAGAGATTCCAGATAACGTCTGGAGCCCTCCGCATAGAGGACGCCCAGCGCCAGTGAGGATTTTCCCGAGCCGGATACTCCGGCGATCCCCACGATTTTGTGTAAGGGAACATCCACATCGATATTTTTCAGGTTATGAACCTTTGCACCTCTTACCTTGATATGCTTTGGTTCATTGGTTTCGTATTCCATGACAGCATTCCTCATCTTTTGATTTCATTTATTAAAACAGATCCAGCATATTGTCCAGATAGATTTCTTCTCTGACCTGCAGCTGGTACTCCGGTTTCGTCATATAATACAGTAAAAATTCCAGAACCAGTGCACTGCCCAGTCCCCGGCCCTCGATCTTATAATTGGAAAATCCCATGGGCAAGTAGATCTTCTGAATATCTTCCACGCTGATAAATCCCGGATTTTTCATGGCTTTGGAGAAACGATAGCCCTCCTCCGCCCCCGGCGAAGTACAGCTAAAATCCGGCTCCTCTCCCAGATTCCTGCGGCTGACGGCTTCGTAACATTCCTTCCTGTCCTTACAGCCAAAATAGCAGCATTCATTGCACAAAAATTCCACTTTTTCTTTCTGTGGTTCTGTCAGCATATTTAATTTTTCATAAGCCTTGTTCAGGCGGAAATCCGGTACAACATAGCGAAAATCGTCTCTGTCGGTCTCCTTTTTTAACGCTTCAAAATCCGTCAGGACTTTTGTGGTGGAGGATACCGGATAAAGCTCCGGATAATGACTTTTCAGATACTGTAACAGCAGCTCCGAGTGGACGATCACGCCGTTCTCCGGGGTTGCATTTTCCGCAAACAGGGCACAGAGTTCATTGCATTTTCTGTCGGAAAGATGTTCTTCGATAAGCTTTGAATTGCTGAAGGTCAGACGGGCTGAGATCCCGTATTCCTGTAACAGTGCCAGCACTTCTCCTGCGTCGTGATCCTCCAGTGAGACCCGGCCGCCTCCCCAGATGCAGTCCGGCGGGGCCCCGTAGATGGAACCGATGTCGCACCAGTCGTAAAAATATTCTCGATGCTCCCGAAACAACGGCAGGAACATTCTGTATAATTCATAGAATTCAAACAGACCGGGAAGATGGTAATGGGCTGTTTGTTTATTCATGTTTCTGCTTCCTCCGTATTATTTTTCATATTCAAAATATTTCAAAAATCCCCATTTAGAAAATGTTAAACAGGAATAACCATAGGTATATTATAGCCTATCCAGAAAAATGAGACAATTGAATATAATTAAAATTCCGGCGACCACCTCTCTGGTAATCGCCGGAACCACGTTTATTTATTTTCCCCAGACTTCCTCCGCCACCTCTTTCACAAGTCGGAGTTTTGCCCACTGTTCTTCCTCGGTCAGCTTGTTGCCGATCTCGCAGGAAGCAAATCCGCACTGGGGGCTTAAGTATAATCTTTCCAGTGGAATGTATTTTGCCGCATCATGGATTCTGTCAATGACAAGCTGTTTGTCCTCCAGTACGGGAGACTTGGTAGTGATCAGTCCCAGAACGACCTTTTTCTCCCCGGATACCTTGGCCAAAGGTGCGAAACCGCCGGATCTCTCATCATCAAACTCCAGGAAATAGGCATTCACATCCTCTTCTCCGAACAGGATATCCGCTACGGAATCATAGGCACCCTCGCTTGCGTAGGTGGAATGGAAATTACCGCGGCATACATGGGTGTTGATGATCATATCCTTCGGTGCATTGGCGATCACCTTATTGTTAATATCCTTGTGGGCTTTCTGGAACTCCACAATTCCCTCTCTGGTGGTTCCGTACAGGGTATGACCGATCTTGTCTGCGAACATGCCCCAGGTGCAGTCATCCAGCTGTAAGTTCCGGCATCCTGCCGCATAGAGATCATCGATCACTTTTCCGTAGGCCGCCACGATGTCATTTACCAGTTCCTGCTCATTCGGATAATGCTTCTCTGTGCAGCCTCGGTTAAAGGGCATGGTAAACTGTGCCAGAAACTGGGCGGGAGAAGGTATGGTCTGCTTTGCTACGGTATTTTCATCCTCTAATGCTTTTACAAACCGGAAATGATCTACAAAAGGATGCTCCCCGGTCAGTCCGATCTTGCCTACAATATAGGTATCATCCACCATGGCCGCCTCGCCGTGGAACGGAAGTCCCGTCTTGGTAGGGGTATGGCCGATGCCGTCGAATCCCCACATGAAATCCAGATGCCAGGTGGCTCTGCGGAATTCACCGTCTGTGATCACATGATAGCCCAGTTCTTTGATCTTGCTCACAAGCTCTGTGATGGCTTCATCTTCCACTTTCTTCAGTGCCGCAGCATCGATCTTTCCTTCATTGAACTGTCTTCTTGCTTTCTTCAACTTCTCCGGTCTTAAAAAACTTCCTACGAAATCATAGCGAAAAGGTGTCTGTAAATTGCTCATTGTCATTCTCTCCATTTCTTTGTCGTTTTTTGAATTGTCCTCATTATAAGAGAAATGATGAAATCCGCAAAATACGTAAAAATAAGGGTTGTCCATAGTTTAAAGCTATGGACAACCCATTCATCCTAAATACTTCTGCAGTGCTTCCAGGTAGGTAGTACCCAGTCTGCTGAGCATTCCTTTTCTGTGTGTGATATAACCGATCCGCATGTCACTCTCATCTGCCAGTGGCACGGCGATAATATCTTTTCCGTTTAATTTTTTATCGATCACGCCGCTGCACACGGTGTAACCGTTCAGGCCGATCAGCAGATTGAACAGTGTCGCTCTGTCCCGCACACGGATATTTTTCCTGCGTTCAAAATCAGAGAAGATTTCCTCTGAAAAATAAAAGGAATTGTGCTCTCCCTGTTCAAAAGACAGGTACGGGTATTCTTCCAGTTCTTCGTTCGTAATTATGCTGTTACCCGCCAGCGGATGTTTTCTGCTGATAAATACATGGGGACTGGCAACAAACAACTGGTGGAATTCCAGATCATGGGATTTCAACAGCTTGCTGAGTACCGCTTCATTGAAATCATTCAAAAACAGGATTCCGATCTCGCTGCGCAGACGCGCCACATCTTCTATGATCTCATAGGTCTGTGTCTCCCGCAGGCTGAAATCGTATTCTTCCTGCCCGTACTGTTTGATCAGGTCCACGAATGCGTTGACGGCAAAGGAATAATGCTGGGTGGATACGCAGAACTGTTTTTTGCCCCCGGGATTTCCCTTGTATTTATCCTCAAGGATCGCCGCCTGCTCCAGCACCTGTCTCGCATATCCCAAAAAGTCATCTCCCTCTTTGGAAAGCGTGATCCCCTTGTTGGTCCGGTTGAAAATAACAATATTCATTTCCTTTTCCAACTCGTGGATCGCGTTGGTTAAACTGGGCTGTGAAACATACAGCCTGTTGGCTGCTTCCGTGATGGTGCCGGTCTCTGCCACCGTTATTACATACTTTAATTGCTGAAGTGTCATTCTTTTCCCTATTTTTTATCCTTTTTACTTTCACCGTAAATGGCGACAGCAACGCACAGGATCGCTGCTGCAATCGCCAGCCAGAATGCCAGATCCATATATTGTCACTCCCAAAGTTTTCAAAATCTCTTCCTAAGGTTAGCACTCGCTAACCTCCGTGTCAATCATTCTTCCTTTGGGAAACAGGATTTATTCTCAGACAATATCTTTCAGTTCTTCCTCTTCCTGGCGTTTCATTTTCTCGATTTCTTTTTTATTGATTTTCTCTGCTATAACAGAAATTACCGCCGTTCCGATGATAAGTATCGCAGCCTCTAATCCGGTATTTTCATAATCCACAAATAAGGATACTACAAACATGATAAGTGAGGTAACGATCAGACCAGCCTCTATGTATTTTAATTTTTCCCGCCAGCGCTGCATCATAAGATCAGTCCCTCCCTTGCATCCACACCAGTCTCCCTGCGGTTCAGGTAATCAAACGAAATCATCTTATGTTTCACATAGAGCCGCTCGAGTGTCATAATGGGAATCTTGTAAGAATCTCCCCGTTCTTCCCAATATCCCACGCCGTCTTCTCTCTCCTGCTCGATCAGCATGTGAATGTACGGATCTTTGTCGGTGTAGCAGATGTAGAACTTTTTCAGGCTTCCCATAGTAGGCGTGACTGCGATCTCCACATGGCCCGTCCGGTATTTCGCCAGCCACTTGATGGCATATTCGATCTGGGAAAAATCCGTGACGGTCTCCACCTTATCCCCGTAAGTTAAGGTGAATGTGTAGGTCAGAGACTTGTCGATCTTATACTTGGTGTATTTCGTTTTCTCCTTGTGGTATTTGACAGAAAAGTGAACACTAATCACGAAGATCACCAGACCTAGCAGAAACATGATAAGCGGCGGCAGGATCTGCTTCTCCTTTGTCGCACCGCAGAAATAAATAACCGGGAACACCATAAATACCAGTCCCACCATAATGAGACCGGAATAAAAGGATTCCCAACTCCTTTTTGTAAACATATTCTCCCCACTCCTTTGTATTATTTTCCCTCATAGTAACACAAAAACAGCGATATCGTACAGATAATTTTTATCTGCAAAATATCGCCGTCCGTTTTTAGGAGATCAGTCCAATCTGTTTCAACGCTTTATAAATACCGTCTTCGTCATTGCTGTCGGTCACATTGGGAAATCTCCCCTTCAATTCTTTCGGTGCATTTCCCATCAAAAAGGGCATTCTTACCGTTTCCAGCATTTCAATGTCATTATAGTTATCTCCGAAAGCAACAGTGTCTGTCAGTGGAATGTTCCACAGCTCGCACAATGTTTTCACTGCACTGCTTTTGGTCACACCGTTTGGCATGATCTCCAGAAGAATATCTGAGGACTTTGCAATGGACAGCTCCGGGAACTCTGCTTTCAGTGCCTGTTCAATCTCCAGAATACGATCCGGGTTGCACATGCACAGGATCTTCCCGACTTTAGCGGTATCGGGCAGCATGTGAATCGTACCCTTCACAGCACTGGCATGTACAATACTTTCTTCCCGAAGGATCCGGGGATCCTGCTTACTTTTTACGATCCAGGTATCCACAGAATCTTCCACATTCCAAGAATAAATGTTCCAGGAACAATCAAATTGCTTCTCTTCTATAAAGTCAATCACTTCTGCAGCCTGTTTTTTGACCAGTCCGCTTACATATAAAGCCTTTCGCTGTTCATCCAGGATCAGAGTTCCACTGTAGGAGATAATTGGGCTGCGGAATCCATACGTCTCCTGGATCGGATATATGCCGGAGGGACTTCTTGCGGAAATGATAACGAAAGGGATATCCCTCTGCTGTAACTGCCTGATAGCATATAATGTGTTGTTCAATAGTTGATGGTTGCTGTTTAAAAGTGTGCCATCTACATCACTGAAGACAATTTTGTAACTCATTTTTTCTGCCTCCTGTCTGTATAATTTAATTCTGGGTTATTTTTAGAAAAGAATATCCTCCGGCCGGATCTTATCTTTCTCCGTAATGGGACGGATCACCCGGCAGGGAACGCCTGCTGCAATCACTCCCGCCGGAATATCATGGGTAACCACACTTCCGGCGCCGATCACAGAACCCGCGCCGATGGTTACACCACCGCAGACCGTGGCATTCGCCCCGATCCATACATTTTCTTCCAGCGTGATGGGCGCAGAAGTACCGATTCCCTGACTGCGCTGTTCCTGTTCAACCGCGTGTCCCGAGCAGGCCAGACAGACGCCGGGTGCGATAAATGCACCCGCACCGATATTGACGGGAGAGGTATCCAGAATGACACAGTTATAATTGATGACTGTAAGTCCGTGGGTATGAATATTAAATCCGTAATCGCAGTGAAAATCCGGTTCAATGCCTGTCATCGGATGACAGGTTCCCAAAAGCTCCTGTAAGATTTCCCGCCGCTTCTGCTGTTCCTTCGGAGCTGTCCGGTTATATTCCCAGCAAAGCTGTTTTGCCCGGTTCTGTTCCTCTCCCGGGATATTTTCATAGCCACTGGCATAGGCCGCAGGGCGCTTCATAATGTCTATAACGTTCATGTTTTACGCTTCCTCGCTTTTTCTTTTCCCGAAAACCTCACAATTTACAGTAATGTCACCATTCTCCTGGATGATAATATTCTGCCAATGAAATGTATTTTCATTTCTTTCCACAAATCGCCATTTTTGATTGGAATTTTCCAGAACAGTTCCCGTCAATATTCCATTTTCCATGGTAAAACACAAATTTGTAAATTTACTCTTGCATGCATATACCATATCATAACAATGGGTCTTTGAATTATATATTCTGAGTCCAACACCATACTCACCATCTGGCTGTGGAGAAGTCTCCCTCGTTGCTCTGGAAGGACATATGAACATATCTTCAATGCCTATCCCGTTCAATACCCGCCTAAAGATCCACTCTCCCTTTAATTGACGCTGTGGCCTGTTATGATCACCATCTATAAACTTATCTTTATAATCAAACTCCCAATCACCCAACAGCGGAGCAAACCAATCATACTCCTCCGGAATAGTTCCTTCCGGTTGTCCATACAAAGCTTCTATAAAGTTGTCCATATCTTTATACCTTCCCTATATCTGCGTCATATTAATCCTGCAATAATCGCCCTCACATCTTTTATCCCCGGAAGCAGTCTTCGACCTGTTTCACAATCGTTTCATCCAGCCAGCCCTTCTTCGCCATATCCCGCAGGATCTCACAGGCTTTTTCGTGAGGCATGCCCTGTTTATAGGGACGGCTTTCCGTCAGTGCCTGATAGATGTCTATACAGGCCATCATGCGCTCCTGCGTGTTCAGTTCTGCGGCGGTCTTCCCGAAAGGATATCCGGTTCCGTCCAGCCGCTCATGGTGGAATGCCGCCCAGTCGCGGATCTCGTCAAAATCATCTACGCCTGACAGAATATAATAGGTATATGCCGCATGATGTTTCATCACAGCAAATTCGTCCTCCGTAAGCCTTCCCGGCTTCTCCAGGATCTCATTACCTACCGCCACTTTTCCGATATCATGTAAAGCGCCCGCAAGGTACATTTTCTGCACGGTTTCTTCATCAAATCCCATATAGCGGCTCAACCGTTCCGCATCCTCTGCTACACCGATGGAATGGGTGCTGGTGAATGGAGATTTGTAATCGACAATCTGTGCAAAAAAGCTTGCCAGCTCCTTGATCTGCGCGAAGCTTAGCTCCTGTTTGATGCGGGGGATTTTCTCCCACAGATTTTTCTCAAAGCTATCCTCTCCCAGCGTCAGAAAATGCGGCAGGGGAAACGCCTGCAGGAAAGCATCCACACATTCTTTGTCCACAACGGTCCCTTCATTTTTGTGAAGATATCCACAAGCTTTATTGAAAATATCCTCCGTAAAGCCCTTTGCACCGTATGCCCGGTCCAACAGATCGCTTAAATGAATGATGCGGGAAAAAAGCGGAATCTCTTCCCATGTTTTTCCAAACGGTCCACTCCCATTGGCATTTTCATGGTGATACAGAATTACATTCTTCACATCCGTATGGAAGGGAAGTCTCTGTATATTTTTTTCACCCAGGGTACAGTGAATTCCTACCTGAGAAGCTTGCACAACATTTGCAACATCCTTATGTAATTCTTCCTGAATATACTGTGTCAGTGCATTATCATGAAGCAGGGCACATGCTGCCAGATCCTGCAGGCTCTCACCGCTGATCCCCAGCTGCTCTGCCATGCAGACACTCATGTATGCCACACGCTTCGCATGTTTGTCAGACACATGTACCAGCTCTGCCTCCACACAGTCCAAAGCATACGAACAGGCTGACAATAATCCTAAAACATCCAGTAACATTTCTATATTTCTCCAATCTCTTTATAATAACACACCTATTATGACAATGATTTATGTGAAAAGCAAGCATATCCCATACAATAAATTATATCAAAAAGAAGCAGCTCCCGGTACTGCAGAGTTGCTCCTTCTTACTGTCCATCGATCGGATTATGTTAGCTATTGATCCTCTTAATTACTTCTTCCATTACAGGCATCGCAGGTATTGCTCCTTCTCTCTCAACACATAGGGAAGCCACCGCATTTCCAAAACGGACACATTCTATCATTTCCTGTAAAGAATATTCTTCTATATGCTTACCGGATTCACAAATCTTATATAAAAAGCCTCCCATAAAAGAATCTCCGGCACCGGTGGTATCCACAACTTTGCTGGAATAGCCTGAAACATATGCTTCCTGCTGATCCTGCAGATATACAAACGATCCCTTTTCGCCTAAAGTAATGAGTACTATTTTCGCACCATATTCTGTTATGCTCTCTGCTGCTTTCCGAACATCCGTATAACCTGTTAACAGCTCAATCTCTTCTTCTGATACTTTAACGATATCTGCATATTCTAAAATACTTCTCATCCATTTACAGGCTTCTTCCTGTGAATCCCATAAACTGGCTCTGTAATTCGGATCATAAGAAATAATTGTTCCATTATTTTTCGCAGCTTTTAATGCAATAAACTCTGCATTTCTGGATATTTCATCAGTTAACGACAAAGAGCCTACATGAAGAATACGGCTTTGGCAGATTATATCTTTCCGTATTTCCTCAGCCTTCAGTCCGATATCTGCTCCAGGTTTTCTGGCAAACGCAAAATTTCGTTCTCCGTTATCTGCCAGTTTAACAAAAGCAAGTGTTGTAAAATAGTCTGCATCACTTATTAACCCTTCAGTTGACACACCACTTTTATCCAGTGTTTCCTTTAAGAAATCACCCAGGAAGTCTTCTCCTACTTTTCCGATAAATGCTGTTTGGGCACCCAGCCGTTGTGCCGCAACCACAACATTAGCAGGTGCACCTCCCGGATTTTGTGTATAAGACAATGTCTGTCTTTCACTCTCTTTTTTCCCGGTAAAATCAATCAATATCTCTCCCAGAGAGGTAATATCATAATGCCGTTTTGTCCTATATTTTATATCTACGCCTATATTTCCTTGTGGGTATAATTTTCCTGTATAGCGATACAAACCATGCTCCCACAATAATGTAAATGTATTTCCGTCTATGAGGATATCAATATCTGTTTCTTTTTCCATCATTTCACAGGGCACAGTCCGTATACCATATCTGGAAACTCTGTCTGCCCGGTTATAATTCACGGTCATTTCTTTATTTGAAGAATCAAAGCATATTGTCACGGTATGTCTATCTGTATCATATAGATCAATACACAACAACTCTCCATCTCCCGGCAGCTTTCCCTTCAGTTCTACCATGACCGGCTCACTTTGCGGTGGTATGTTTTCACCGGCCCAATGTTTTTCCAATGTTCTGCTGAAGAGCCTCATCTCAGCTTTCACTTTATCAGCCACTTTTGCGCACAAACGCCTGTTATCATCTAAATACCACACTCGTGATACATCCAGTATTCCACGATACCCTTCCTCCGGACCGAAATCCCGGATCCAGGGCATCCACAGCCAGCCGCCCAGCCAGGCAGCAGACCGTATTTCCCCATTCAATACCGGATATGTCTGTGCCGCATAATAATGAGTTCCAAGATCCAAAGTTCCCCTTATCTCTTTATGGAATTCACATTTGTCAAAATCCACCTGCCCAGACAGATATAGCGTCGTTGCACTGTCTTTTTCATACATCGGCGAAGTTGTCAAAAACCAGACATCCTCAAGGCAGAAGGCATCCGGACATTCAAACATTCTGCCCTCGCCGGGCTCTGCTTCGTACAAAATTCCGCTATACGCCCAATGGTACAAATCGGTAGAAGAGAAAAGATAAATTCTTCCGCGGCTTTCCGGATGTTCAATTCTTCCGGTGGATCCTCCACAGATCATTCTCCATTTCCCTTGTGCAAAAAACACCTTGGGATCTCGAAAATCTCTTCCTCCTCTTTCCGGGACTTCTTTTATCAGCGGGTTTTCTTCTGACTTTACAAAATGTATCCCATCCTTCGACACTGCAAGATTTTGTGTCTCAAAAATACCGGTTTCATCTTCCGTTCTTCCTGTATAGAATAGAAATAACTGATCATCATGTACAACAACCGATCCGGAAAAGCATCCACCGTTTTTATCGTTATCATAGGGCATATCGGGGACCAGTGCCGGTTCCAATTCTTCCCAGTGTATCAGGTCCCGGCTTACCGCATGCCCCCAGTGCATACTGTCCCAGTTGTCATGGTACGGATTATACTGATAAAATAAATGATATTGTCCTTTAAAAAACACCAATCCATTAGGATCATTGATCCATCCTTTCTGGGGTGTAAAATGTAGGGATGGTCTTACGATTTCTCTCATTTTCTTATCCTTTCACTGCTCCGGCAGTCATACCACTTATAATATACTTCTGCAAAATGACATAAAATACTAATTCAGGAAGCATGATCATCAGACTCGCTGCAATGATTCCACTGTAATCCATGGAATATTGTCCTTTAAACATAGATGTCATTAATGACACGGTGTTTAAGGCATTATTCTGAATAAAGGTTGATGCAAACGGGAACTCATTGTAAATATAAACTGCATTAAAAATAATGATCGTCACGAACGTGGGTTTCATAACCGGAATCACCACTTTGGTACACAGCTTAAATAGATTGCAGCCGTCGATAATTGCTGCTTCTTCCAATTCTCCGGGGATATCTCTCAAAAATCCGGTAAACAGCAAGGTATTGAACGAGATGTTCACTGCAACATACGGCAGGATCAGTCCCAAACGGGTTCCAAGAATTCCCATCAATGAATCAATCCGATATACCGGAAACAGTAGTACATAAATAGGGATGCCAATCCCGATCAGCAGGAAAAGATACAATGTTTCCGATGCCTTATGGTTCCGAAAAACCATTCTGGCAATTGCGAACGAACTCATAAAAGTAAATAAAATACTGAAAAAAGTAGATATTACTACCAGTAAAATCGTGTTAAAATACATTTTGGAAAAATCAATAGTATCGATCGCACGCTGATAATTTTCAAAGCTTATTGTCTGCGGCAAAGAAAGCGGACTGTTGACAATCTCATTATTTGTCTTTAATGAAAGCAACATAGCCCACAGTATGGGCATGACCAAAAGAATAATCAATCCCAGCAGACATATGTAAAAAATGACTTTTTTTATCGATATTCTCTTGTTTCTCATGTTTAACTCCTTTGCTTCCTCGTTGTGATCTTAATATAGGAAAACGAGCCCAGAATTGAAAGTAACAGAATTGCAACCGCAATTGCCATTCCATATCCATACTTTCTGGATGTAAATACTGTAAAATACATATATGAAGTAAGCAGTTCCGACTGATGAGCAGGTCCTCCGCCTGTCATCTGATATACCAGTTCATATATTTTAAATACGCCTGTTACCACCAGAACAATATTAATAATAAAGGTCTCTTTCAGCATAGGAATTGTCACATAAAACAAGCGTTGTAACAAATTGGCTCCATCAATATCACAAGCTTCGTAAATATCTCCCGGTATTGCTTTGATTCCGGATAAAAAGATCGTTCCGTGAAATCCCAGTACCTGCCATGTGAATCCCATCGCCAATGACAATGGAGACCATTTCGTTCCACCGATCCATTCAATAGCAAGCATATCCAGTCCTATTTTACGCAATACACTATTTACCAGCCCATAATTAGGATTCAGGATATATCCCCAGATAATTCCTATGATAATAGGCGCTATTACATAGGGAGCAAAAATCACCATTTTAAAAAATGCGTTTCCGTGAAAATTCTTGTTCATCAATAATGCTGCCATAAAAGATCCAACGATCAGGAATATCACACTGAATAACAATACTAAAAATGTATTTTTCAATGCGATCAGAAATAGCTTATCATGGAACATAGCAACATAGTTTTTTATTCCCACAAAGGATGCTTTTCCAAGACCACTGTAGTCCGTAAAGCTATAATAAAATGCGATAAACACAGGAATAATAATAAATACTGCATAAATCATAAGAGTCGGAAGCAGCATAATGATTTTTGCTTTCTTTGTACTCAACCAATACATAGCTTTCTCCCTTTCCATTCTATAGAAAAGAGCGGTATTACTTAATTTCATACCGCTCTTATGGTTTTATCTTTCGGCACTTTGTAGATTTTCTACATAATCAGCTGCTTGTTCCGGTGTGTAAACGCCGGTCATAACACCGAAGGTAGCATCAAAATATCCATATGCCACATTGGACGAAAGTGAATTAAACGGCTCAGTTACTGCTTTCCAATCATCATTTAATGCCGCGATCATCGTGGAAAGTACAGGATGTTGGCTCTCATCAATCTGTCCATTATATGTAGAGCACGGTAATGCCGCGGTATCCTCTGCAATGATCCTGGTTCCCTCTTCGCCGTAATAGAACTGCCAGAACTGCATAATTGCATCTAACAACGCAGGATCTTCTGCTGCCTTTGAAGATACTACATAAACACCGCCGGATGCCTTGATTCCGATCTGCTGCTCATACTGGCTGTCGGAAAAGGTAGGTCCCCAGAAAAATCCGATTTTAGAAGCAATATCACTTCCCTCAAAATCACCGATATCCCATGCTCCGGAATTGATCATTGCTGCATTTCCACCCAGAAACTGCTCTTTTGCTTCAAAATATCCAATATTGGAAATGTCCTTTGTGAAAGTTCCTTTTTCACGCATTTCTTCTACTTTTTCAAAATAATGAATAAAGTCTTCATTATTCCAGGAAATGCTTCCATCCTTCAGACCGTCAAGCTTTTCAAAAAATCCATATCTTGCCAGCATTGTCTCAAATGCCCAGATACTGTAATTATCCTGCGCCCCCACGGTCAGCGGTGTGATTCCGGCTGCATTCAGCTTATCTACCGCATCCAGGAACTCTTCATAGGTAACAGGCACTTCTTCGATTCCTGCCTGCTGGAAGAGATCTTTGTTATAATAAAATCCTACCATCATAACTTCACTGGGCATTCCCACATCTTTGCCGTCAACGGTACATGAATGCACCAGTCCGGGAAGAAGGCTGTCATTGATACCATACTGATCCAATACATCCGTCAGATCATATAAATACCCATTCTGTGCAAACTCCTTTGCAGTTGCCTGCTCCAGCCAGAAAACATCCGGAAGCTTATTTTCTCCTGCCAGTAAAGTCATCTGTGTATTATGCTCGGACACTTCTTTACCCGTAATATCAATTTTAATCCCCGGATGGCTTTCTTCAAAAGCAGTAATAATCTTCTGCAGATGCGGCTCCTGTGCCTGAATATCAGCAACATGCTCTGCAAACTTGATTGTGATCTCTCCAGACCCATCTGCAGTCGTAGAGCTCTGCGCAGTCTCTGCACCATCTGTAGTTCCTTCTGCATTTCCGCATCCAGCCATCGTAAACAGCATAGCGGCCGCACAAGTAAGTGCCATCACTTTTCTCCAATACTTTTTCATCATAATTGTACCCTCCTTATTCTTGCACATGAATATCATCTAACGTCCCATACAGGATGTCAATATGTTTGCACATTTTCCCATTCTCTTCCTTCTGACTGTAGATACCCCATGCTTTTCCACAGATGAAGAAACTGGACATTTCACCTTCTATTGCAGGGTGGAATGACAATGTTCCGCGATACATATCACTTTGCAGTCCCAATAATGCATTCAGCACTCCCCAGCTTGCCATTGCTCTGCAATAATGATGACCGGATTCGATCTCGCTGAACGGATTCCTCTTATATCCGTCATAACGGTCCCGAATTGACTTTACTACCGTCAGACCTTCCTCTACACAACCTGAATAAATCAGATTAACGGCTACTTCATACTCTACTCCTGTCCACACCTCTCCGGCATAGGATAACGGGAATTTAGGTCTGCCGCCTTTCGGCCAGGTAGCTACTACCATTCCATGCTCTTCATTGATCGCATATGCTCTGTGTACGCTGTCCGTATGATAAAAATCCGTTTTGTAATTATACTTGAATACGGATTCCATAGCAGATTTTACATGCTCTTTCGGTAAAATCTCTCCGATTCCGGCCATATATGCCAGGAACTGTCCAAGAAGCTGATCTGACAGGCAGCCTTTTCCGAATTGATATTTATATTTATCAATCTCCTTCTGTACCTGAATATAATATTCCCCGTCAAACATCATTTGATCGGCTCTTGCAGATCCTTTTTCGTAAGCATCTGCGTATAACTGGTGATGTTCTTCGTCTCCTACGATCTCAGCCATCTCTTCACAGCATTTCAGTGCTGCCAGGAAAATACTGTCCGTCATGGGATTCGGTCCGTAAAATTCAATATCATAGGTTGTATTCTGCTGACCGTCCAGTACATCATCTCCATCCAGATCCCATTGTTTCAAGGCATATTCCATTGCCAGCACTACTTTGGGCCAAATGGTCTTCAAAAATTCCACATCCCCAAGATTCTTGAAATCCCGGTAGACACGAACAACACTTCCAAGTTCTCCATCACAGGCCGGAACCATTGCATACCGTTCCTGATCAAACACGGAAAACATTCGTGTAGACATGCATCCTGTCTCATCTGTTTCTCTCAAAAATTCTACATTACGCATAGTTTTTTCAAGATCCGGGAACAGAAAAGCAACCGTCTGTGCATAGTTCCATACATGAGGCACACTACCATAACCGCAGCCTATGTAGTCACGTATTCCTTCAAATCCGGCAAAAGTTCCGTCTTCCAGCCGGAAACATAAATTACTTCGAAGATTCGTAATGTTTGCAGTCAGAGCATCAATCACATAATAAGGTAATGTAGTCTTATGGAACATAGCATCGGCAAATTTTCTGCTGTCGGATTCCAGTCGTTCCTTATTATGGTATACATATTTTGCTACATCCCATGCATCTGTGAATTTTGTTGCATAGTAATTTCTTACTGTTCCGTATTCACCGCGCTGGAATTTCTCGTAGTCCTCATCAAACTCGATCCATGCCTTTACTCTATTAGGAAAATACCATGTAATGACAAATTCAAAGGTTCTTTCTTCTCCCGGCTGAAGTTCTTCCCAGGCTCCGATAGAGCCGATCTTTTCTCTTCTTTTCAGGAAACTGAAATTATGAAATTGTGCAAATTCACATCCCACACTGTCAGATACCGTCTCTTTTTCCAAAAGTCCATCACTGGTAAAGTCATCCCAGAAATCCTGTATTCCATCCACCCATTCGCCGTCAAACCACTGTGTTTTATAGGTTACATTGGATCCACTGGTCAGAATCGCCATATTTCCATACCGTAAATGATCCTCTTTCAAATGTTCGGGTGAATAATACAAGCCCTTCACATCATCAAATTCCCGATATTCATTTTTTACGCTGTCGGCCAGCTTCAGGTTCTCAATAACATCATATCCCTCAAAACCGGATGCATTGGGAAGCGTGCCTACCAGACTTACTTTGGTCGGACAGTCTGCAATATTTTTCACCGTGTATCGGATAATTGCACAGGGAATACTGGAATCATCTGTATTTAAAGGAATAAACGGTGTATATGCTTCCATAGATACTTTTACGGGCAATTCGGAATCTTTGAAATTCACCCTTGCAAAAGGATATTCACAGATCAGTTCCGAATCTTCCATTCTTGGCAGATTTACCAATTCAGCCTGAAGGTATCCGTGCGAGCTGGTATATGGCGGAACCATTCTCGATTCCAGAATTTTCGATATAGGTTTTTCCAGTTCTTTGTTCTCCGTACGAATTGCAAAAAAGGAAAGGGGAAATTTCGTATTCTTGGAAGGCCAGTTAAAAATTTCCCAGTCCAGGAACTTTCCTCTTGAATTTACAGAAAAATTACCTGTTCCGATTCCACCCAACAGAAAACGGACTTCCGTCGCATCTCTCTGATAGACCCTCGGTGTTCTGTCAAATAATTTCTCTTTTGAAAATGTCTTTTTCATCTTCTCCTCCTTTTAGTTGTTCGGTTGTTCGAATAACTTATTTTATTTTTTAACTCTCTGCTTTTACAGAGAGTTTTTTTATTTAATCTTGTTTGTTCGAATAACTTATGCTATGATATTAGCATAACAAAAATATATTGTCAATCACTTTTCAAAATATGGGGGATTTTATGAACACCAGAACACCAAAATACATGCTTATAAAAAATGAATTTGTCCAGAAAATCGAAAGCGGATATTATCGTCCCGGCGATCTCATCCCTTCTGATAATGAATTAATGCGTACTTTAAATGTAAGTAAAAGCACTATTACACAAGCCCTGAAATGTCTGGAATCTGAAGGATATATTATACGGCAGCAAGGAAAAGGCACTTTTGTAGCAGACCGCTCCAAAGATAAAATAAACCTTTCTATTTATTTATGTCCTATGGAAGATAATGAGAAGCATTTTTGGATCTCTCTGATCGAACAATTTAATCTGACATCTTCCGGTTTTTTCGTAACACCGACTTTTCTCACCAACGATAAGGCTCCTCTGCGTGACTTGCTGTTGCAGAGCTTTACCAGTGGAAATGCACCGGATATTCTGTCCCTGGACGGTCCTGATGTCCCCTATTGGGCATATATGAATTCTCTGCTGCCGTTTGATGGATATATGGATTCGAATTTCCTATCCTCTTTTCTGTCTCCCATTGTGACGCAGGGAACCTATCAGGGAAAACTATATCATCTGGGTTATACGGAATCCACTTTATGTATTCTGTATAACAAGGAGTTGTTCCATTCCCTTGGTATTCGCATTCCGACTTCTGCGGAAGATGCTTGGAGTTGGGATGAGTTTCTGAATGTCTGCCATACAATACAGACCAAAACTTCTTTTCCCTATCCTTTGCTTATGGACTCCGGACGCGGTCTTTCTCCAAAATCCGGAGAATGGAACAGCTACGCAGGATTGCCATTTATCGTGCAGAACAACGGCAGCTTTTTTAACAATACGCTGACGGGAACCTCTGGATATCTTAACTCTCCGGCTTCCGTCACTGCTATGAATTGGCTGGGCGAATTATTTCATAAATATCATTATACCCACGTGGAGGATCTCAGTGCCGATTTTCCTGAAAACTTTGCCATGAGTCTTTCCCTGCCCAGTGCTTATTTTCAATCGCAGAAAAGGAATAGTAATATCGGCATAATCCCTCTTCCCCATGGTATAAAAGCAGCTTCTCCCCATGGAAGCTGGGGATTATGCATGTCCAGACAAACACAATATCCCAAGGAATGTTGTGAATTTATCCGTTATGTTTTCAGTCTGCAGAACCAGTTGAAGATCAGTCAGTTAACGGGTATTCCCGTTTTAAAAGAGATTTATGACGTAATGGACAGCTTTCAGGCTGGTTCCGGCAACAGCAATATTTTATTTTCACAATTACGGAATACCTCTTTTACCAGACCACAGACCCCCGCATATCCTTTCTTCAGTAAGCAGTTTTCCTATGCGTTTTATAATATTGCCATGGGTGCTGATGCACAAGAAGAAATGAATCACCTGGCGCAGCAGGTAGACGATCATCTTTACCGGCATAATTATTATCAGCAAAGCTAATAATTTAGGCTAAGGATAAATAAATTCATTTACCCTTAGCCTATTTCCTTAAATATACAATTTTGACATTTCCTCTTCCAGTCCCCACCGCTTACAGTTCTCTGCCAACTGCGCCAGCGAATATCTGAGATAATCCATGGGCTGTTCCTTCGTGATCTCCACGGCAAAACGAAGATTTTTATAAGTGTTCTTCATTCCCCAGATCACATCCTCCCAGGGAGTTCCCTCCGGGATTCCTTTCACGCTTTCATCTGCATAGACCACATTTTTGGCTCCCGCCTGATACAGAAGATCGAAATAGACTTTCATTTCCACTTCGTTCAGCTTCTCGTGAATAAAAATAAGCCCTTCTCCGTATCCCGTAAATGATGCCTTGCCAAGATACCGGCACAGCATCTGCTTTAGCATCTTTTCCGCACAGGTATAGTCGCTGACTCTTCCCAATACGATCGGAGAAAAACCAATAGAATT
>ENA-OPCD01001252-OPCD01001252.1-human-gut-metagenome-genome-assembly--contig:-NODE-1252-length-19920-cov-2.545935_pt1 | contig 19920 bp, 16 predicted proteins | sample MGYA00241560_ERZ501471 | MGnify/ENA primary metagenome ERZ501471 (study PRJEB25962, sample SAMEA2042578) | human gut metagenome | biome: human gut; feature: human-associated habitat; material: faeces...
GATAAGCGACATATCGGCGGCCGATACATACTGGGCCTTGAATGTCGTTTTGTGCGTGCGTATGTCCCTCTCGACAAACGTCTCGTCATAACCGCCCCATACCTCTACGCCTCTCGGCACGATAAGGGCATAACTGCGCACATCGATTTCATCGTCGAGCATTTGGTCTTCGCCCGGTACGACAGCCGTGCGCCGCGGTGCATAGGCAGTCGTGCTGCCTGCTACCTTCACGATATAATGGAGATGAGGATTGGCCGCTTTCGCCCGGCCAGCGGCATCGAGCACTTTCTGCAACTTCATCCAGCAGGCGGCGTTCTCGGGACTGTCGGCCGAGGCATTACCCTCGCCGCCGGCATACGTTACATAATAGATATAGGCATCTACATCCTGACCTCCGATATTTACTTCTTCGAGATGCGGCTTGATGTCGTATGCGCCGTTGTGCTCGTAAGCGCCTATATCAATGGTACAGTCTTGTATACGGTCGGCAAAATCGACGTCGGTCGACGGCAACGATACACCCGCCGGCTCATTAAGGCCGGCATTGATGCACGGAGATGAAGCGGCAAGACGGTAGTTGTTCTCGTCTTTCGACTTGTCTCCGAGTTCGAACGGATTGGCTAAATCCGTTCCCTGCTTATTCCCGTCTCCTTCGGTTATTTTAGAAGTAATGTTGTAGGGCAACAAATTCGCCGTCTGCACATAACAGTTTCTAAAAGGATTGAGTTTGCTGGCGTCTTGCGCGCCTACGGCTGCCCCCGAATTACCGTAAATCAGGGTATTGAATACATTCAATGCCACATCGGGATTGTAACCTCCCGTATATTGGTGCATACCGCCCGTACCCCCAGAACCGTTATAAGCCACCGTATTGTTGTAGAACGTGGCATCTTCGATAAAGATACCTCCACCGTGGGTTTGTGCGTAATTACTGCTCACGAGCAAGTTATATCCTGTTCCCAGAATCATATACATACCGCCGCCATAAGCCTCGTTACTACGTGTTACATTATTATATACAAAACAGTTCTCGACCGTTCCGTCGGGAGAGTCGCAATAGATGCCGCCGCCCCGGTTACGATCTCCGGTATTGTTGTAATTATTCCGTACAACACAGTTTTTCAACGAAGCCCCTTGAAAAAGACGCACGCCGGCTCCGCCGTCGCGATTGGCCGACAAGCCGTTGATAAAACCGTGCCGTATGGTAAAACCGTCCCACAAGGCGCCGTTATATTTTACGTAGTCCTCACGGCGCTTGTCCGACGCACCGGAAGATGTACCCGTACTTCCATGTGAATACGTTCCGTCCAACGGGGCCAGGGTAGGCAGGCACACGTCGGGCTGGGACAGCACGTATTTACGAATATTCGGGGGTAAATTGCCCGATGCCGTATAACCGCCGTTAACCGCATCGGTTACAGTTACGGGAGAGTCGATCTGTATCTGCAAAATCGTCTCATAATCGGCGATACGGTCGGCATACCCGCTATTCTCGTCGTTCAGAGGAATCCCTTTGGCCAAGAGCGGACGGCGTTCGCTCTCTCCGGGACAGCCGGTATCGACATCGGGAAATCCTCCTTTCACGGTTACCGAATCGCGTATCACGAAACCTTTGTAGTCGGTATAGATGCCGCCGGACACCCATACTTCAAGGCGTCTCATCGAGTCGCGTGCGGCTCTCGATGCCATCTCCACCGCATATTGCAATCCGCCCACATACTGCTCCTCACGCGTGTTGGTGATACGGTAAGGCTGAGAAATATTATTCCTCACCGCCCTTTCTATTTCTCTATTATTGGGTTCTCCCCCCAACCAAGTCTTATATATTCGAACAGACCCTGTTGCTTGATAAGAATTATCTTTGGTATTTTCATAACCGTTTGCGCCATTACTCCACGTACACGTGCAAGTATAGGTATAGGTATAATAACGACCTTCAAATTGCTCGTCAACACTCTCTAAAACAGTATTAATGTTACTTTCTTCAATAGTCCCCCAGAACTGCTTGCTGGCATTGGAGGTTTCGCCTTAGTGTCAGGCGTCGTCATCGTAGTAACCGGTATACCGGCTATCTGTTGTAGAGATTTTCCGATTATTCTCAATAACAGCCCCTCCCGTCTCCATGTCGTAAATGGCATTTCCGTTGATAGCTTCGGCCCACGACGAGCCGTCGCCGCCTCGGGAGAGGTCGACCTTTCCTTCTGCATCGCGGTAGTCGCGCACATAGAAGACCCGGCCTTTGAGGGGCAGTTTTGAGTTCTGGTAAGCGCCGATGTCGGGGCCACCGCCCGTCGTGCGGAGGGTAACGGTGGTAATATCGGTAAGCGTATGGTCGGTATCTGGACACGCCCGATTGATGAGAGGACTCATATTGGAGGGCATATAGCTGGTAAGCCCGCCGTTATAGGTATTGAATACGTCGAGGCTACGCCCTATGTTGCGGGTAGGATTCTCGCACACGGGATAGTTCGCTTCGTTCTTGTTATAGGTAAGGGTCGAGAAATTGCCGTCGGCATCGAAACCCGCCCCGGTATCGAACGCGCAATAGGTTGCCGATACATTCTCGATGGTAAGGGCATCTTCGGCTTTGAGTTGCGTGCAATCGGAGAGGTCGAAACGGGCGTTGCTCCACACCCACGAATCGATGAGCGACACCTTGCCGGGAAGGGTGGCGTAAACACCGTAGCCGACATTTTTTACGATAGTCTGGTGATCCATGTTCACGGAAACATTTCCTGCCGTACCGGGCATATCGAAATAGACGGCCGCCGAAGGGGCGGCATCACTGTGGGTCGAGGTATTGTTGTTGATAACGCAATTGCTCATCGTCAACGAGAAGTCGGCACCCTTATGAGGAGCAGCATAGAGGGCAGCCCCCTTTTCGCCGACACAGTTCTCGATGATACAGTTGCGTATGACGTTGCCCGTCATCGTACCGCCGGCGACCGCTCCCATCTGCGGATCGACCACCATGACGATACCGCCGCCGTGCTTGATAAGCGACGACTGATTGCCTGTCTGGGTGGCATCGCCGTTGATGATATGGAAGCCGTCGAGTACGGCATCGGAAACTTCCTTGAAAACGACACAATGGTAAACAAACTCCTTATCGCCCACCTTACCGTCGATGACCGAACGGTACACGACGGGATTCCGCAGGGAACGGTCGGTACCAGCAAGCGACCGGGCGTACCCGCCGTAAACCTCTACCCCCGAAACCAGTTGTATGCCGGCCGAGAGATAACGGTCGCTGAAATAAGAACAGAGCGGCGACACAGTTCCCTCTTTTACATAGATGATCCGCTTCTTGCCGTCATAGAGGTTGTTGCGAAAATGCTCCAACGCAACATTGAGATAGGCCAGCGGGGTTTCCCAACTGCCTCCCAGCCCGCCTTCGGCCATACTATTGACCTCAGGATCGACGAACAAGGCGACCGTATCGTCGCTCTCGTAAGGAGTTATTTCGGGACTACCTATGTGATAGGCACCCAAAGAGGGACATATATTATAGGAGTCGCCGCAGATGTCGGTCGTCGTGGCCGCCCGGTCGAGCGGATAGGTCGTGCCTGCCAGTGCGCCTGCGCCGAGCGGGCAGTAATTCATTCTCTCATAAATATCGTGCAGTCTCAGACGATCGCGCTTGAACATCTCAAAATAAGCTCCCATATGGTGCGCCAGTGTGATTGGCTGAGCCTTCTGCAGATGGGTAAATCCCGGCATGATCGTCTCGGTATTTGCCTCCATGATCTTAAGGATTGTCTCTAATAATTCTTTTAAAAGATCATCCGTATGTAACAGTTCGTCTCTTGTATACAATCTCATATCAAGTGCAACCTGATCGTTACGGCTTCTTCCGGTATGCAGTTTCTTTCCGGTATCTCCGAGACGGTCAATCAGATTTGCCTCCACAAAACTGTGGATATCCTCGTATTCTGAAGTGATCTCAAGTCTGCCGCTCTCCACCTCATCGCGGATCTCTTTTAATGTGCGGACAATATCGTCTCTCTCCTGCTCTGTCAGAATGCCCTGTTTTGCGAGCATTGTCACATGCGCAATACTGCCTTCAATATCCTGCTTATAAAACTTCTGATCAAATGAAATGGACGCATTGAAATTGTAAACGAGCTGATCTGTCTCCTTTGTGAAACGTCCTCCCCATAACTGTGCCATGAGATTCCTCCTTGATTATTAAATGATGATTTATTTTCATGTATCACAATGTATTGTATAAAAATAAGATGTGATACCGCCGCCTGCTCTAAACAGCCGCTTTACTGTGCTAAATTATATAATAATTTTTGCTGTCACGCAACCACATTTTCACCCACGTGCTGCAATCTCTCTGTCACGCTGCTCCTTGGAAAATACACAGCCGCAGTAGTACTGCCTGTACATATCATACTGCTTTGATATCTCCGTGGACTTTTTATAGCCCTCTTTCTTCTTAAAATCAGAGAAAAGATATCGCACTCCATATTGGCTTTCTAAGTCTTTTCCTATCTCATTGAGCTTTTCGGCATTCTTCAACGGGCTGATGGAAAGTGTCGTAGTAAAAAAATCAAAGCCATGCTCCCTTGCATACTGTGCACTCTCCTCAAGACGCAGCCTGTAGCACTTAAAACACCTCTCCCCGCCCTCAGGCACAGCCTCCATGCCGCGTGCCATATCGTAAAAGCGCCTGGTGTCGTACACACCCTCCACAAAGTGAACCGGATTTTTCACCGGAAACTCATCTATAAAGCGCTTCTGCTCCTGTGCTCTCATGTGATATTCCTCTGGCGGATAAATGTTTGGATTGTAATAAAACACAGTCACATCAAAATACTCCGAGAGTGTCTGTATGCAGTATGTGCTGCACGGTCCACAGCAGCTATGGAGCAAAAGACGTGGAGTGCAGTTATTGTCCATGCAATTTTCTTTTATTAAATCTTCCATTAATTTTTGATAGTTAATTTTATTTGCCATATTATATTATTTCTTTCTCAAAATTCAAATTTTTTTGACATATCCCCAAATATTATTTCAGGTAACTATTCTGCATATTTACTATTCTGATTAATTACTATTTCTGATATAAGCTGCATAATACGAACAAGGGCCGGAAGTCTCCTCCCGGCCCGGCTCATACTAATCCTCTTCTTCATATCCGAACATTAGTCTAAAAATCTTTTTTCCTGTTTCAGTCTTGAATATGCGCTTGTATGCCTTGTCGATTGCACGGTTTCCCGCATCATCCTCATACAGATTTACGAGGAAATCAGCCTCAACGAGTATCTGATAATCAAGACCATCTATATTGTCATATGTGTGATGGTGACCTATGAGAAAACAAATTCTTTCAACTATGTAATTCTCAAAGCCAAGCTGTGAGAGCATCTTCTGGGCGATTATCGGTCCCTCCTGCTCCTGAAGCTTTCCATCGCACCTGCCATACTTCTCCTCCGCCACACGTATGCCGATATCGTGTGTGTAAGCCGCAGCCTCAAGTATAAAGAGCGAGGCATCATCAAGCTCCTCTCCTATACCGATAAGCCTTGCATAGCTGTGCACCTTGGTAAAATGCTGGATTCTCTTTGGATCGCCATCATAGTAGGCAATCATATCCATAAACAAGTCGTCTAACTGTTGTTTACTATAACTGTCACTATCCATTTAATATATTTTTCTCCTGATAATATGTTAATTAGTCTCATTGCCGGCTTTGCACCGACAATGATAACATACTACAAAGCGATCATTTTTTCAATATTTTTACACAAATATTTCTTATTTTTTGAAATCACTATGTTGTTTGTCACACTGTTATGTGGGAACAGTAACATCACTACTTTGCATCACGGAAAAATCCCCTGAATGCGAATTCTGACAAAGGCTTCTTGTAAAGCAGCTCTCCTATCAATATCTCAAGCGCTCCACCTGCAAAAATAGCAATATAGCCTAGCAATGCCACCACCGGGAGTCCAAGCTTAAAAACAGCATTAGAAACCGGCACAAACGCTGCTCCTGAAAACACAGTAAAAACGCCCATAAACAAAACCATGAATACGATAAAGCCAAGTACATAATACTTATAGCATATGCTTGTGTACAGATATACTGTCAACAGCTCAACATCGAGCGTAAAAAGTGTGAAGATAAGCTGTTTCTTATCTGCTACGGAATTCTGTATCAGAATGACTCTTTCTATTACCAAAAATGTGAAAACAACAAGATTGATTACCGTGCTTGACATCACCGGAATGTATATCTGCAGCTTCTTTTTCAGTGATGTGGACTGGATAAGCTCTGACACATCCATCGACATGATGAGCTGAAATGTGAACATCCCGCACATCATAAAGTATACACCACCTATGATGGAAGTTCCCTTGCTCATTATATCGGATGCAATTCCGATTACTGCAAAGAATACAAACATGATCACATTCAACTTCAGTTTGTAGCCATATCTCAATAATTTAAATCCTAATTTAATATCTTTCAGCATAATATTTCTCCTTTTCAAATATACTTCCAATTTAAAATGCCTCTACACATCAACATATGATCTGCGGATACGCACCATCATATGATAATATGTCGCTGCTATCACTCCTACAAGCACCACTGCTAACACAGGTGCGATAAACCACATTCTCCCGCCATAGATCAAAACAGCTATACTACCTGCAATTGCCGGGAAGATAACTATAAGCGCCAGCAGATAAATATACATTCCCATATCCATGTATCTGAATATATTTAATGAGCCAACCGAAACAATTGAAGATATCATAATAATGTCAAATATCGACCAGATATTAACTCCAAATTTAATAAATGGTATTGAAGCAATGAGTATTGTAATTCCAATACGCAGCGGTCTTACAAGTATATCCACAAGAACTGCATTCTCAAAGTATCTTACTCCGTTAAAACCTGTCTTTAAAAAATGCATGCCAAATGCATTCTTCTTGCACATACAGCCAAAGCAGAAATAGTCCTGCACCACCTCGCACATCATATAAAAATCATAAACAATTACTATAACTCCTATCCATGCCCAGATTGTTTTCGAACAGGCAATTAGCATTGATGTAAAAATTGCTAAAAACGGAATCAGTATATTTGTTATAAGACGATACTTGAGATTAGTCATAACACGGTAATCCCTGATGTATGTTAGAACTTCATTCTTTGCTTTGTTATCTTTTTTATTAATTGTTCTTTCAGTATCATGTTCCTGTGAAACCATTTTTTCATTCATACTTCCTGACTTACTTTCCATAACACCTTACCTCGCACTAGCGCATCACAATCTTTGTGTTATTTTTCATGACCGCAACGCTTATCTGGTAAAGTGTCGGAATCTCCTTTGTCACATTAAGTCCTGCAAGCTTATCTATGTTTTCCGCCAAGCATATGCCCTCAAAGCCGTACGGGTTTTTGGTCATTGAATAAAGCACCTTACCGGCAGCCTCTGTATCTGCTGCATCGCCTTTAATCAGGATATATTTTTCCTTCAAATCCTCAACAAAGCCCTGCTCCACAATCTGTCCGTTTTCCATTATAATGGCATAATCGGTGATATTTTCCATATCTGAGATATTGTGCGTAGAGAAAAATACGCTGCGCTTACCGTTGCCCTCATGGATATACTCGCCAATCATCTGGCACAGCTTATCTCTCATCAGCGGATCAAGCGGCGATGCCGGCTCATCCAGCAAAAGAAGGTCTGTCTTTCGCGCCATGACACCTGCCAGCATGAGCTTCATCTTCATACCATCCGAAAATGAACTGTTAGCTTTCTTCATATCAATGCTGCCATGTGAAAATATTGCAAGTTCCTCACAATATCTGTGAAAATCATCTGCTGAAAAATCATCAAACATCAGCTTGCTGATTTCCTCGATATCCTTAACTGTCCACTGTGGCAGATAGTATTTGCCCGGTCCTGTGTAGCCTATGCGGTTTTTAATATCTCCCGAGTTTTCCTTCTGTTTATCAGAATACTGTCCGAAATAAGTGATTTCACCTTTATAGTCAAGCCTGATTCCTGCCAGGATATTTAAAAGTGTTGTCTTTCCTGCTCCGTTTTCTCCGATTAAGGCTGTCGCAAAGCCCTGTGGTATTGCGAAATTCTCCACATCCAGTGTAAAATTTTTAAGTTCCTTTGTGATTTTTGCTGCCTCAATTGCATTCTTTGTTGTCATTTTCATTCCTCCTGACTCGTTTCATATCTTTATTTATCCACCTCAAGCAACGCCTCAAGCATTCCCTTAAGCTCGTCGTTTGAGATTCCGGCCACCTCAGCCGCGGCTATCGCGTCTGTCAGCGACTCCTCCACCTTGCGCAGGTGCTGTTCCTTTATCATCTCACTGTCCTGTGCATTGACATAAAAGCCCTTGCCCTGCGCCGCTGTGATGAGTCCCTCATCTGCAAGCTGCTCATAAGCCTTCATCGTGGTTATCACACTGATTTTCAGGTCCTTTGCCAGCCCTCTTATCGACGGAAGGAACTCCCCCTGCTCATACCTGCCGGCCAAAATATCTGTCTTGAAGCTGTCCGCTATCTGCTGATAGATGGGCACTCCTGAATTTTGCATCAGCTTCATATGCTACCTCCGTACTGTATTTATTAACTGTTCATGTGTTATATATACACTATATACATTTTATTGTCAATACCTTTCTATAATTATCTCTCTAAAAATTTCACCTCAAAATTTTGATTTGACATACACTCTTATATCTGATACTATAATATAGCTTGCCGATATGGCTCAGTAGGTAGAGCGACGCACTCGTAATGCGTAGGCCACCGGTTCGATCCCGGTTATCGGCTTCATACATAAAAAACACCTCATTCAAAACTGAATGAGGTGTTTTTTTATTACAAAAATTCCCCTTGACATTTATAAAAAATATATTAAAATTATCTCGTTGGTTTATTTTTAGTAAACAAAAAATCTATTATTAAACCTACAGTAAATATAACATAAAATGTATTAGAAAAGGAAGTAAACATGGATATCGGACATCGTATGAAGGAGCTTCGTATCCAGTACGGACTTACCCAGCAGGAGCTTGCTGACAGGGCTGAGCTGACGAAGGGATTTATCTCCCAGCTCGAGCGAAATCAGAATTCACCGTCAGTCGGCACCCTGCTTGATATCATCCAGTGCCTGGGTATGACGCCGGCGGAGTTTTTTACGGATTCGGAACCTGAGCAGATTGTATACAAGGCAAACGACTATTTCGAGAAAATTGACGAGGAAAAAAACAGCAAGGTGGAATGGATCATTCCAAACGCACAGACCCGCTCCATGGAGCCTGTCAGGCTCACTCTTCATCCGGGTGGCAGTTCTGAAATATATCTGCCTCAGGAGTGTGAGGAGTTTGGATATGTGATAAAGGGCACAGTGAAGCTTTGCTATGGTGGCAAGGTGCACACCGTAAAGGCCGGTGAGTCCTTTTATTTTAAAGCCGGCAAGAAGCATTTTATTGAAAATAAGTCTTCAAAGGATGCCATGCTCATATGGGTCAGCAATCCTCCAAGCTTCTGACGCTTCCCCTGCAGAAGCTCTTTTATGGGGCTGTAATTACTGCCGGCCACATTTTTAGTGTGTACAGCAGCAAATTATAAACATACAGTTCCTACCAATACTATAATTACATGAGAAAGGTTTACACCATGGGAAAGAAATTAATTGATTTTATCGATATCACAAAGTCATACAACGGCAATGTTGTACTCGACGATTTAAATCTATACATCAGGGAGAACGAGTTTCTGACGCTGCTTGGACCATCAGGCTGCGGAAAGACCACCACACTTCGCATGCTCGGTGGCTTTGAGACACCGGACAAGGGAAAAATCATGTTTGATTCAAAGGACATCACAAATGTGCCTGCAAACGAGAGAAATCTGAACACTGTTTTCCAGAAATACTCTCTTTTCCCTCATATGACAATAGCTGAAAACATCGCGTTTGGTCTTAAAATAAAGAAAAAAAGCAAGGCTTACATTGATGACAAAATAAAGTATGCATTAAAGCTCGTCAATCTCGACGGCTTTGAAAACCGCTCTGTGGATTCTCTTAGCGGAGGCCAGCAGCAGCGTATCGCTATTGCAAGAGCTATTGTAAACGAGCCTAAGGTACTGCTGTTAGACGAGCCGCTTGGCGCTCTCGACTTAAAGCTGCGCCAGAGCATGCAGTATGAACTTATCCGCTTCAAAAATGAGCTCGGTATCACCTTCGTCTACGTCACCCACGACCAGGAGGAGGCGCTTACCATGTCTGACACCATCGTAGTCATGAATCAGGGCTATATCCAGCAGATTGGCACACCAGAGGACATTTACAATGAGCCTGAAAATGCCTTTGTCGCTGACTTTATCGGGCACAGTAATATCATCGACGGTGTTATGATAAAGGATAAGCTTGTCGAGATACTCGGTGTAAAGATGCCTTGTGTGGACGAAGGCTTTGGTGAGAACACGCCTGTCGATATAGTCATCCGCCCGGAGGATGTGGAGCTGGTGCCTGCGGAGGACGGCTACATGCAGGGCGATGTCGTGTCAAATATCTTCAAGGGAGTGCACTATGAGCTTGAGGTAAAGGCAAACGGCTACGACTGGATGGTACACACCACCAAATATGTAGAGGTCGGCAGTCATGTGGGTATCAAGGTGATTCCATTTAATATCCAGGTAATGCACAAGCCTGAGTCCTCAGATGAAAAGGCGGTGGAGATAGATGTCTAAAATAAAGAAACAGCTGCTCGCAGGGCCGTACCTCATATGGATTATCGGATTTATCATACTTCCGCTTTTCATGATTGTGTACTATGCATTTAAAGGCTCTGACGGAGGCTTCACATTTGAATATGTGGCTGCAATAGCGCAGCACACCAATATCAAGGCACTGCTTTTATCCCTACGGCTTGGAATCATATGCACCATAATATGCCTGGTGCTGTCCTATCCGCTTGCGATGATTTTAAACGGCTTAAAGATTAAAAACCAAAGCTTTGTGGTATTTGTTTTCATGCTTCCTATGTGGATGAACTTTATGCTTCGAATACTCGCATGGAAGCAGCTTTTGTCCAAAAACGGTGTCATCAACTCGATACTCACCACTCTCGGACTGCCGGGCTTCAACATCATGAATACCTCCGGAGCAGTCGTGCTTGGCATGGTCTATGACTTTCTGCCATTCATGCTGCTGCCTATATACAACTCCATGACCAGAATCAAAAACGACTGGATTGAGGCGGCTCTTGACCTCGGTGCAAACAAAGTCACAATACTTTTCAAGATTATACTGCCACTTACAATTTCCGGTGTCATAAGCGGAATCGTAATGGTTTTCGTGCCATCACTCACATCCTTTGCCATCTCACAGATACTCGGTGGCGGCAAGGTCCTGCTCATCGGAAATATCATAGAACAGGATTTCGTCCATGGTTCGCAGTGGGGCGCAGGAAGCGGTCTCTCACTCGTGCTCATGGTATTCGTGTTAATCAGCATGGCACTCGTCAATCTGTTTGATAAGGAAGGAGACCAGAGCGCATTATGGTAAAAAAAATAGCATCAAGGGTATATATGGGACTTATTTTTTTGTTTCTGTATCTACCTATCCTTGTATTAATAGTACTCTCCTTCAACAACTCCAAATCCAAGGTTAAATGGGGAGGCTTCACGCTCGACTGGTACATAAAGTGCTTTCAGAGTGAGCGGATTATGTCGGCATTTTCTACAACACTGCAGATTACGCTGCTTGCAGCTGTGATTTCTACAATAATAGGAACTCTCGCAGCCATGGGTATAAGCGCCATGAAGAAACGTAACCAGACAATCTATCTGGGCGCTACAAACATCCCGATGCTCAATGCAGATATCGTGACCGGTATCTCAATGATGCTTTTGTTTGTAAAATTCATGAATCTGGGCTTTGTGACAGTGCTTATCGCACACATCACGTTCAATATCCCTTATGTGATACTCAATGTGCTTCCAAAGCTCAAGCAAACCAACAAATACACCTATGAGGCCGCACTTGACCTGGGCGCATCACCTCTATATGCATTTTTCAAGGTCACCTGGCCTGAAATAAGCCCCGGAGTGTTCTCCGGCTTTATGATGGCGGTCACAATGTCACTCGATGACTTCTCCATCACCTACTTTACGAAGGGTGCCGGAGTAAACACACTCTCAACCATGCTCTACACAGAGCTGAAAAAGGGTGTAAAGCCGGAGCTGTATGCTCTGTCAACCATACTTTTCTTCACAGTGCTGCTGCTTTTGGTTGTGGTAAACATCAACTCAAACCAGATACCTGTCAGCGCCTCAAAGAAGCCTGCAAGAGCTAAAAAGCTGCGCATCGTAAAGCGTAGTGTGAGCATCGCAATTGTTGCAGTACTCGTAATCGGCTGCTTTTCGGTATTTACCATAAGCGCCGGAAGCACGAACAATGACAATGCCATAACAGTGCTAAACTACGGTAAATACATCGATGAATCAGTAATCGACAGCTTCGAGCAGGAAACCGGAATCACCATTAAATACGAGGAATACGAGGAGCCTGAGGAAATGTACACAAAGTACAAGTCCGGTGCCATCGATTACGATGTCATCTGCACCTCTGACTACATCATAGAGAAGCTCATAAGTGAGGGTGAGGTCAACAAGATAGACTACAGCTCAATGCCAAACTATCAAAATGTAAATCAGGATATAATCGACATGTCCGCATCCTTTGACCCGACACATGAGTATACTGTGCCTTATTTCTACGGCACACTCGGCATACTATACAATAAAAAGCTGGCTGATGCATCAGACCTAAATACCTGGGACTGCCTGTGGAACGGCAAATACAAGGACAACATGATTATGATTAATTCTGTCCGTGATGCCTTTACTCCCGCCCTTCGCACACTTGGCTACTCGATAAACGAGACAGACACAACAAAGCTCGATGAAGCATTTGATATACTAAACAAACAAAGCAGTGATGTGCTCGCCTACTACGTGGATGAAACCTGTGATGAGATGGTTGCTGAAAATGCAGCAATCGCAGTGTGCTACTCCGGTGAGGCAGCTGCCGCCATGGCTGAAAATGACAACCTGGACTATATCGTGCCAAAGGAGGGCTCAAACCTCTGGATTGACTCATGGTTTATTCCAAAGACATGCAAGAATAAAGAGGGCGCACAGGAATTTTTGAATTATATCTGCAGTGATGAGCCGGCACAACTCAACTTTGAATATGTATACTATGCATCACCTATCCAGTCTGTCATCGACAACCAGGATGCAGAAACGAAGGAAAATGAGGCGATTAATCCGCCTTCCGATATGCTCAAAAACTGTGAAGTATACAGAGCTTTAAATGATGATGACGCAACTCTTTACAACACACTGTGGCAGAGGCTTAAATCGGATTAAAAATGAATTGCGCAGCTATATTTTGTATGATGTCACAAAAATGAAGTCTAAAAATTGTACAAAAATACATATTGCAAACTTCAACAAACAATGATAGAGTAAAACCCACGAAGCGCCCTGCTTCGTGGGTTTTACTTTTCCACGAGATCCGATATTTTTATGCTCCGCAAGGAGATTCATGAAATACACGGAGTTTTTACATACTATAGAAACAGAAATAACCGCAAGACTTGACAATAATTTCAAGCTTACCATCCATCCTGTCAAAAAGAACAACGGGATGATCTACGACGGATTGGTGATTATCAATCCCAAATTCAATATAGCACCGACTATTTATCTCAATCCTTACTACCATTGGTATCTTGATGGTGTATCCATTGATTCTATTCTCGATGCAATTTTATCCACCTACAATGATTTCAAGCCAACTGAAGATTTTGACATAAGCTTCTGTGATGATTTTTCCAAGGTAAAGGAGAAAATAATTTTCCAGCTCATAAGCTACGACAAAAACCAAAAGCAGCTAAAGGACGTGCCCTATATCAAATATCTGGATTTTGCCATCATATTTGAAGTATATGTAGGAGCCGAGCTGCCTGAATTTGGCACCATTACGGTCACAGATGCGCTTCTGTCACGCTGGGGCATAGATACAGAAACACTAATCCGCGCCTCAATGCAAAATACCCCAAAGATACTTCCATGCTCAATAATCAACATGGCAGAGTTTCTTGCCAAAAAATGTCCGGGCTATGCTAATCAGATGCGCGCAGTCTGTGATTTTGACAGCCTGCCTATGTATATCCTTACAAACAGCAGGCAGACAAACGGGGCATCCGCCATACTCTACCCGGGTGTGCTAAGCTCGCTGGCAAAAAAGCTCGGCGGCAATATGCTGCTCATACCAAGCAGTATCCATGAGTTTCTGGTAATGCCGCTGGATAGCGATATAGATGTCTGCAACCTAAGCGAATTCATCTGTGAGGTAAACTCTACAGAGGTACGCGACGAGGAAGTACTTGGCGAGAGGTATTACATATACGATAGTAAAACAGACACTGTCTACTGATAATCATATAACCTGATAATCATATAACCCGATAACACAAAATACCGGATATCATATCATAGATATGTATCCGGTATTTTACTTTCTAAGAACATAGTTGGAAATTCAAGAAAGTTATTGGCCTGTTATTTGCAGAGCGATGTACTAGTTGCCAAGCAGCATGTCGTAAAGCTTCTCATACTCTTTCGCAGATGCCTTCCATGAGAAATCATGCCTCATGGCGCGCTGCATCATCTCCTGCCATCTGTCCTTATGGTTTTCAAACACATCAAGAGCATATTTGATGACATGCAGCATATCATGCGCATTATAATTAGCAAAGGAAAAGCCATCGCCCGTATTCTCGTACTCATTGTACGGCACTACAGTGTCCTTAAGACCACCTGTCTCCCTGACTATAGGCAGCGTACCATATCGCATAGACATGAGCTGGCTCAAGCCGCACGGCTCAAAAAGAGACGGCATGAGAAATGCGTCACAGCCTGCATATATCTCATGTGCATTTTCCTCTGAGTAACCGATATATACTCCAAGCTTCTGCGGATACCTGCCATGGAAATAATTAAACATCTCCTCGTACTGCTGCTCTCCTGTGCCCTGCACTATAAACTGTACATTCATGGTGGAAAGCATCTCCTCCATCACATATGCCACCAGATCAAAGCCCTTCTGCTTTGTCAGACGCGAAACTATTCCAATCAGCATGACATCCTTATCCACAGCCAGACCATACTTCTCCTGCAGCTGACGCTTATTAACGACCTTTCCACTCAATTCCCTTACAGAAAAATGCTTATCCAGATATGTATCCTTCATAGGATTAAAGACATCATAATCTATACCGTTTACAATGCCTCTCAAATGCCTGCGCCGCTCAAGCATCAGGCCATCCAGGCCCTCTCCGCCCTCAGGTGTACAGATTTCATCTGCATATGTCGGACTGACAGTCGTAATCTCATCTGCATATACTATGCCGCCCTTTAAATAATTAGCCTCACCATAGAACTCCAGCTCCCCTGAATTAAAAATATGCTCCGGAAGTCCTGTAACATCAGCCACCTCTTTAATCTTCCATCGCCCTTGAAACTTCATATTGTGAATGGTAAAGACTGTCTTGATACCGGCATAGAAATTGTCTGAGCCGTATACTGTCTTTAGAAAAACCGGCAAGAGTCCTGTCTGCCAGTCATTACAATGTATCACATCCGGGGCAAAATCTATAACCGGCAAAGCCTCAAGCACCGCCTTTGAAAAGAAAGCAAACTTCTCCACATCCTCGTATATATTGTTGTATGGCTTATCTCCTGCAAAGTAAAACTCATTGTCGACAAAATAATATGTCACACCATCATACTGCGATGTAAAAATCCCCACATACTGCCTGCGCCAGTTGAGATTAACATAAAAATGACAGACGAACTTAAGCTGTGGCAGTAATTTATCATCCATACATTTGTACTTCGGAAGTATAACTCTCACGTCATATCTGTCCTTGTCAAAATATTTTGGTAAAGATCCCACTACGTCAGCTAGTCCACCTGTCTTCATATAAGGTATTGCCTCTGATGCGGCCATTAATATTTTAATTTTGTCCATGCTGAAACCTCCCCCAGATTACAGTTATTTAAACAACGATTAATCTGATAAAAAATATAGGATACATCCTGAAACCAATAGAATGTATACTATATTATATCACGCGGGAGTACATTTTGCCTAGTAAATTTATCAAAACGTGGTTTTATTTGTCTATAATGACGATTTTTACATCCCTAGACGTATTTTGTCTGTAATCAGGGCAATAAACTCCGAATTGGTAGGCTTGCCCTTACCATAGTTTACAGTGTATCCAAACATGGAGTCTATCGTATCCATCCTGCCTCTGCTCCATGCCACCTCGATAGCATGCCTTATGGCTCTCTCCACCCTGCTTGAGGTAGTCTTGTACTTCTTTGCAATAGTGGGATACAAAAGCTTTGTGATAGAGCTAAGCATTTCCATATCCTCAACGCACATCACTATCGCAGTCCTAAGATACTGATATCCCTTTATATGAGCCGGAACACCTATCTCATGAATGATATCCGTCACCTGTGTCTCAAGGGATTTTTTCTCCATATATGTATCATCAAGTGGCTCAGTGTCACCGGATGCTCTCTTTACATACACAAGTACCACATCAGAACCGGCATTACCGTTTATCATGTTGTATGCTTCATCACTACTTCTTGCTGTTCCTAAAAACTCCATGCCCTTTAATAAACTCTGCATGTTTTTCTTTTCGTCTGCTACTGCGACATTTAAAGTGCTCATCAAACTCTCCTATGCCGCCAATTACTGTCATGTCAAAACAAATTGTATGCTTTTATGATAACACATTTTGTCGAATTTTGTCGAGAGCGTATTTTTTTTTAATTTTATGTAACCATTCAGCCCACGCATATTCGCAAAACTGCACGATACCCGTGCTTTCTCTATTCTTCAAACTGAGAGTTATACAGCTCTGCGTAAAATCCGTTCTTTGCAAGAAGCTCATCGTGTGTACCCTGCTCGATAATGTCTCCGTCCTTCATGACAAGAATCATATCGGCATTCTTGATAGTAGACAGCCTGTGGGCGATGACAAAGCTTGTTCTGCCCTTCATCAGATTGTCGAGTGCCTTCTGGATACGGATTTCTGTACGTGTATCGACAGAGGATGTGGCCTCATCAAGGATAAGGATTGGATTGTCTGCAAGAATGGCTCTTGCTATTGTCAAAAGCTGCTTTTGTCCCTGTGACACATTGGATGCATCCTCGTTGAGCTCCATATCGTAGCCACCCGGCAATGTCTGGATAAAGTGATGCGCATGTGCTGCCTTTGCTGCCGCGATGACCTCCTCATCTGTGGCATCCAGACGGCCGTAGCGGATATTTTCCATAATGGTGCCCTTAAAGAGCCATGTGTCCTGCAATACCATGCCGAATGCATCTCGCAGATCGGCTCTGTTGTAATCCCTGATATCATGTCCGTCTACAAGAATGGCACCTGAGCTTACATCATAAAATCTCATAAGAAGCTTGACCATGGTAGTCTTTCCCGCTCCTGTCGGTCCAACGATAGCAACCTGCTGTCCCGGCTTTACCTTTGCAGAAAAATCATTGATGATGATCTGGTCAGGATTATAACCAAAGTGTACATGCGAAAACTCTACACTTCCCTCGATATGGTCTGGCTTTACAGGATTTTCCACTGTTATATCCTCTTCCTCCTCATCGAGGAACTCAAATACACGCTCAGATGCAGCCGCCATCGACTGAAGCTGGTTTGCCACCTGCGCTATCTGCTGGATTGGCTGTGTGAAATTCTTCACATACTGTATAAATGCCTGGATATCACCGATTGTGATGACATTCTTTATGGCAAGTATACCACCTGAGATGGCTACTCCCGCATATCCTAAGTTTCCTACAAACTGCATGATAGGCATCATAAGTCCTGAAAGGAACTGTGATTTCCATGCGGATTTGTAGAGCACATTGTTGGCCTCCTTAAAGGTCTTTACAGTCTCTGCCTCTTTATTATATGCCTTTATGACGAGGTGGCCTCCGTACACCTCCTCGACCTGTCCGTTTATGTGTCCCAGATACTCCTGCTGCTGTCTGAAGTATTTCTGTGAATGCTTTATGACAAACGAAATAAGTATCATCGAAACAGGCAGGATAACGAGTGAAATCAGCGTCATGAGCGGTGAAATAGACAGCATCATGACCAGTGTACCGACCAAAGTGGCAACAGATGTAATAATCTGTGTGATACTCTGGTTCAAGCTCTGTCCGAGTGTGTCCACATCGTTTGTGATACGCGAAAGTACCTCACCGTATGTCCTTGATTCGAAATACTTCATCGGCATACGGTTGATTTTGCTCGTGATGTCCTTACGCATCCTGTAGCAGGTCTTCTGCGTGATGCCTGTCATGATAAGCCCCTGGACAAACATAAAGATGGCACTCACCACATATAAAGCCAGCGTAAACAAAAGAACCTTTGCAATATAATCAAAATCTATGCCGCCTGTTCCTGCAATCTTGTTCATAAGTCCATCGGCAAGCGCAGTGGTGGCTTTACCCATGACCTTCGGTCCTGCAACGGAGAAGACAGTCGAAACTGCTGCAAATATCATAACTGCAATGATGGCAGCCCAGTATCTGCCGAGATACTTTATGAGTTTCTTTGTAGAGCCCTTGAAATCCCTGGCCTTTTCTGTGACCATTCCGGGGCCACGTCCCATTGGCCCTCTTGGCCTCTTAGGAGGCATCTTAAACTGTTCGTTATTATTCTCACTCATCTTACATGCCCTCCTTTTTGTTATCATCAATTCCAAGTTCCTTGGCTGAAAGCTGTGACTGTGCAATCTGCATATATACATCGCAATTTTTAAGAAGCTCCTCGTGGGTGCCTTTTCCTACGATTTTACCGTCATCGAGCACGAGAATCTGGTCAGCATGAATAATCGTGCTGATACGCTGTGCCACGATAATGACGGAAGCATTCTCTGTAACCTCTGCTAAAGCTGCACGCAGACGCGCATCAGTCTTCATATCGAGTGCTGAAAAGCTGTCATCAAACACATAGATATGAGGGTCCTTTGCGATAGCTCTTGCTATGGCAAGCCTCTGCTTCTGACCTCCTGACACGTTGGAGCCGCCCTGTGCGATTGAGCTTTCATACCTGTCATTCTTTGTCTCGATAAACTCAGAAGCCTGTGCGATATCCGCAGCCTTTTTTATCTGCTCATCACTCGCGTCTGCTTTACCAAAGCGCAGGTTTGAGGCGATGGTTCCCGAGAAAAGAATACCCTTCTGCGGAACAAAGCCTATTGACTCGCGAAGCTCGCTTAGTGTGTAGTCTCTGATATCGTGTCCATCAAGCTCTATTGAGCCTCCAGTCACGTCATAGAAACGCGGAATCAGGTTTACAAGTGTAGACTTTCCACAGCCGGTACTTCCGATGATAGCTGTGGTTTTGCCCGGCTCCGCCACAAAATCAATGTCTGAAAGCACATCCTCCTTTGCTCCCGGATATCTGAAATCCACATGGTTGAAACGGATAACACCTCTGTGATCAGCCTCAGTAACAGGCTCTTTTGGATCATTTACAGTGCTGTTTGTCTTTATAACCTCATCGATACGCTCTGCCGCAACACCAGCTCTCGGAAGCATGATGGACATGGCTGAAAGCATGAGGAATGACATAACAATCATCATCGCATAAGTGATAAAGGCTGTCATTGCACCTACCTGCATATCACCACTGTCAATTCTGTGTGCACCTACCCATACAATGCTTATTGTAAGCACATTCATGATCAGCATCATACCAGGCATCATAAAGGTCATGACGCGGTTGGTGAACAGGGTTGTTTTGGTCAGTTCCT
>ENA-OPCD01001259-OPCD01001259.1-human-gut-metagenome-genome-assembly--contig:-NODE-1259-length-19841-cov-7.222228_pt1 | contig 19841 bp, 16 predicted proteins | sample MGYA00241560_ERZ501471 | MGnify/ENA primary metagenome ERZ501471 (study PRJEB25962, sample SAMEA2042578) | human gut metagenome | biome: human gut; feature: human-associated habitat; material: faeces...
TCCAGTTGCAATAAATTTGTATGATCATCCAGGTATACTTTCCTGTTTTCCATTTTCCATCGCCTGCTTTCTAAAATATTTTTTCGTAGTAAAGTACTAAATTCAACATGTATAATTGTATACAATAATACATGTGTTGTCAAGTTCTATTATGGATATTTATTCAAAAAAAATGATTATGGGGATTCCATAATCATTTTTTATATATTATTAATAAAGTTTTGCGTTAACTTCTCTTGGACTTAAGCCCTCGTCTTCTAAGGCTTTCATAATCTGGTGTTTGTGTTCGGTTCCGAATGCTTCCAGAGTGATTCGAAGTTCTACTGCTGCGTTTCGGTTGGTACTTACGAACTGGTTATGCTCCAGTTTGATTACATTACCATTTGCTTTGGCGATTGTAGCTGCAACGCGTACCAGTTCACCCGGCTTGTCCGGAAGAAGTACAGATACAGAGAAGATTCTGTCTCTCTGGATCAGTCCGTGCTGTACGATCGAGGACATTGTAATCACATCCATATTACCACCACTTAAGATGGATACGACTTTCTTTCCTTTCAGATCAAGCTGTCTGAGAGCCGCTACTGTCAGAAGGCCTGAATTTTCTACGATCATCTTGTGATTCTCTACTACATCGAGGAATGCACCGATCAGATCATCATCTGCAACTGTAATAACTTCATCTATATTCTTTTCTGCATATGGGAAGATCTTTTCTCCGACACGTTTTACAGCTGTACCATCAGCGATCGTATTGGCACTTGCAAGTGTTACCGGATGTCTTTCTTTCAATGCCTCTGTCATGCTTGCAGCGGCAGCCGGTTCTACACCGATTACTTTGACATTCGGATTCAGCATCTTGGTAAGTGTCGAAACTCCTGTGATCAGACCGCCGCCACCGATTGGTGCGAGAATATAATCTACGTCCGGAAGTTCTTCAAAGATTTCCATTGCAATACTTCCCTGTCCCGTTGCAACATCCAGATCATCGAAAGGATGTACGAATGTGTATCCTTCTTCTTCTGCCAGTTTCATTGCATATGCACAGGCATCATCATAGACATCTCCGTGTAATACGACTTCTGCTCCATAGCTCTTTGTACGATTTACTTTGATCAATGGTGTAACTGTCGGCATAACTACTGTTGCCTTGCAGCCGAATTTCTTTGCTGCATATGCCACGCCCTGTGCATGGTTACCTGCAGACGCAGTTACAAGACCTTTCTTTCTGTCTTCTTCGCTCATTGTACTGATCTTGTAATATGCACCACGTACTTTATAAGCACCTGTATACTGCATATTCTCTGGTTTCAGATAGACATCAGCACCTGTCTGTTTGCTTAAGTATTCACTGTATACCAGCTTAGTTGGCAGGGTTACTTCTTTTACGATTGCACTCGCCTGTTTGAATTTTTCTAATGTTAACATCTCGTACTTCCTCTCTTCCTCTTATTCGTTTTCTGAAACCTCTTCTGAAGCCTCATCATCTTTCGGTCTTTCGAATAACGCATTCACGAAATCATCTGCATTAAATTTCTGCAAATCGTCAATAGTCTCTCCCACACCGATATATTTTACCGGAACGCCCAGCTCTGCATGGATGGCAACTGCGATTCCTCCTTTTGCGGTTCCATCCATCTTTGTCAAAACGATCCCTGTAATCTCTGCCACATCGTTGAATTCCTTCGCCTGCTGCAGGGCATTCTGTCCTGTTGTTGCATCCAGAACAACCAATGTCTCTCTGTATGCCTCAGGGAATTCCCGGTCAATGATCTTATTCATCTTTCTGAGTTCTTCCATCAGATTCTTTTTATTGTGCAGACGTCCGGCTGTATCGATCATCAGCACATCTGCATGCCGCGCCTTTGCTGCCGCAACAGCATCAAACACAACCGATGCCGGATCAGATCCCTCCTGTCCGCCGATCAGCTCTGCCTGCGAACGGTTCGCCCATTCTTTTAACTGTTCTCCGGCCGCCGCACGGAATGTATCGGCCGCTGCAATTACAACTTTCTTATTCTCTGCACGAAGCTTTCCTGCAAGCTTTCCGATCGTTGTAGTCTTTCCTACACCATTGACACCGATTACCATCACTACGGATGTGCGGTTTTCAAATTCATATGCTGTTTCTCCGATGTCCATCTGTTCTTTGATACTTTCGATCAGAAGTTCCCGGCATTCCATTGGTTCTTTGATGTGTTTTTCTTTTACTTTTGCCTTCAGATCATCCAGAATATCATATGTTGCCTGTACACCAAGATCTCCCATGATCAGAACCTCTTCCAGCTCCTCGTAAAAGTCATCATCGATACGGGAGAATCCGTGAAAGATGCTGTCCATTCCTGATACAATATTGTCTCTGGTCTTACCAAGACCGGCAACCAGTTTTTCAAAAAATCCCATATCTTCCTCCTATTTATCCAGTTCATTTTCAAGCAGGCTGACAGATACCAGTGTAGATACACCTTTTTCCTGCATAGTGATACCATACAGTCTGTCTGCCGCCGTCATTGTTCCACGTCGATGTGTGATTACTATGAACTGCGTATACTTTGTTAACTTGTGCAAATATTGTGCAAAACGGTCTACGTTATTATCATCCAGTGCCGCTTCGATCTCATCCAGCAGACAGAACGGTGACGGCTTCAGATTCTGGATCGCGAAAAGAAGTGCAATAGCTGTCAGAGCTTTTTCCCCGCCGGAAAGCTGCATCATATTCTGCAGTTTCTTTCCCGGCGGCTGGGAAATGATCTTAATTCCTGCCTCCAGGATATCTGCCTCTTCATCCAGCTCCAGAGTTCCTTTTCCGCCTCCGAACAATTCCTTGAATGCCTTGTCAAATTCATTCCGGATCTCGCCGAATTTCTCAGAAAACTGTTTCCGCATTCCCTCATCCAGCTCCTGAATGATCTGTTCCAGAGTTTTCTCCGCTGTGACCAGATCCTCATACTGGCCGGACAGAAAGGTGTGTCTTTCCAGAAGTTCCTTATAATCCTCAATAGCATTTACATTTACAGGTCCCAGCTTTCTGATATCATCTTTAATCTGAGCTGCCTGTCGCTTCATCTGCGAAAGATCAGTAAGTTCCTCTTTTCTGTAGGAAACGGCATTATTGGGAGTGATCTCATACTCGGACCACATATAGGCAATCCGCTCTTCCCTGTTCTCCTCCAGCTTGTCCATCTGTCCCTGCAGACGGTAACATTCCTTATCCAGAAGTCCGATCTGACCGGACAGATAATCTCTTTTCTCAAAAAAATCTTTATGCTGAGAAGTTCTGCTCTCTTTCTCCTTCTGCAGATTTTTCAGCTGCATCTGTGCCTGTTCTTCATGAAGGACAGACTCTTTTGACTCTTTTTTCAGTTGAGTGATCATCTCCTGCTTCTTTTCCATCTCTTCACTGCTGTGAGCAAGAGACTGATAAATATCCTCTTTCTCAGTCATAAAAGCTGTGATTTCTGATTTCAGACGGCTCAGGTTTTCCTGGTCAAATTTCTCCTTCTGTTCAAGAGCGGATGACTGAAGACGGATTTCTTCTAACTCCCGGGTGATTTTCTTCTCTTCTTCTTTCCATTCATCCAGTTCTGACTGCTTTGCCTCAATAAAACTCTCCAGTTCTTTCTCATCCTGCTTTGAGCTCTCCAGTTCCCTGGCAATCCGTTCATGATCCTGCCGGATTTCCATGACCTGGCGTTTGATCTCTGCCTGATCTCTGTTGATCTGCGCATATCCGCTTCGGATCTCCTCAGCTTTCTTTTCCTGCTGTTTGATATTCATTCTGGCAGTATTCTGTTCTATATATTTCTGACGGAGTTTTTCCTGAAATCCTGCAATGGCATCACGAAGCCTGTTTCTCTGATTTTTATTTTCCTCAACAGCGTTCTGCATTTCGGTCAGATTCTGCTTCAGCTGGTTTACTTTTGTTTCCAGTTCCTCTATCTCACGCCGTCTTCCAAGCAGATTGCTGTTGTTTCTGAAGGCACCGCCGGTCATGGAACCTCCCGGGCTTAAGGATTCACCTTCTGTTGTGACCATTCTCAGACTGTGTCTGTATTTTTTTCCTATTGCAATGGCATGATCAATGTTATCAACTACCAGCACTCTTCCAAGAAGGAATTTCGTGATCTGCTGATACTGAGAAGCTACGGACACCAGTTCGCTGGCAATCCCCACAACGCCCGGCTCTTTCAGTGCTTCTTTCGGTGTAAACTCACCTCTGGGACTTATGCTGCTCATGGGAAGAAAGGTTGCACGTCCATAACGATTCTTTTTCAGAAATTCGATCATGGTTTTGGCAGTCTGCTCATTATCTGTAACAATATTCTGAATGCTCCCACCAAGAGCTGTCTCGATAGCGATCTCATAATCTTTGTTTACCTGGATCAGATCTGCGACAACACCCTGGATTCCCGGAACACGTTCTTTTTGTTCCATAACTCTCCGGATACTGTTTCCGTATCCATCATAGCGCTCCGCGATATTTCTGAGAGAATCCAGCCGGGATGCCTCTCTGTGATAGGCTGTCTGTTCTGCTTCCAGCTTTGTGTTCTGTTCCTTCAGCTTTTCCTGAATCTTCATCACACTCAGATTCAGATGTTCACATTCCTCATTGGCATTTTCAATCTGGGATGTAATCTCATCATACTGTTTCCGGGCTGTAGTCAGAATGGTCTGCTGTTCTTCCTCTTCACTCTTCAGTCTGAGAATACGCTGGCTGATCTCTGCCTTACGGATTTCTGCCTGTTCCATCATTGCATCAAATCTCTGGGCTTTACCCTTGACATTGGCGCGGCTGTTCAGAATTTCAATGATCTCATTTTTGCCATTCTCCACTTCGAGAGTACAGGCTTCCATATTCTCCTGCGCTGTCCTTAATTTCTCTTCTTCCTCAGAAAGTTTCTTACGGACAGCCTTTAACTGTGCATAAATATCCGTTTTTTCTTCTTCAAGTTTCTTCTTTGAATCTGTTCTTACTGAAAGTTCAGCCTCAATAGTCTGGATACGTCCCTTATAATGCTCTTCATTCTGTGCCCCTGCCAGTATCTGCTCATTTAATACATTGATCTGGCCTTCCAGCTGTTGTTTACGGATTGCCTGCTCCTGACCGGAAATGCGAAGTGCATCCATTTTGGAATTTAAATCTTCCAGCTCCTGTTCCAGACGTTCATATTCCACCTTGGTCCGGTCATAGGAACTCTGGGTATCCTTCAGCTGATTCTGCGCAATTATGTTCTTCTCTTCCAGTTCCTTGAGTTCTTTGGCTGCAGCAGCATACTCCATCAGGAACATATTCACATCCAGTTCCTTAAGAGTCTCTCTTTTGGAAAGATAAACTCTTGCTGTCTCTGACTGTTTCTCCAGTGGTTCCAGCTGTCTGGTAAGCTCCGAGAGGATATCTGTCACTCTGACCAGGTTCTGGCGTTCTTCCTCCAGTTTTTTGATCGTGGTATTCTTTCTTCTCTTAAATTTAACAATACCTGCTGCCTCATCAAAAAGCTCTCTTCTCTCTTCCGGTTTACCGCTTAGGATCCTGTCGATCTGTCCCTGTCCGATAATGGAATATCCTTCTTTACCGATACCTGTATCATAAAACATCTCATTGATATCTTTCAGTCTGCAGGCACTTCCGTTGATCTTATATTCACTCTCTCCTGAACGGTAAAGCCTTCTGGTAACCGTAACCTCGTTAAAATCAACCGGAAGCTTATGGTCTGAATTATCCAGTGTGATCGCCACCGATGCATAACCCAGGGGTTTTCTTGTCTCTGTACCGGAGAAAATAACATCCTGCATATTTCCTCCTCGCAGAGATCTGGCACTCTGTTCACCCAGCACCCATCTCACCGCATCACCGACATTGCTCTTTCCACTTCCGTTCGGACCTACAATACCGGTGATCCCGTTATGAAATTCAAAATTGATCTTCTGGGCGAAAGACTTAAATCCCTGTACCTCTATATTCTTTAAATACATAATTCTCCTGTTTATTTTCTGAGTACACGAATCGCCTGGTATGCTGCGGCCTGTTCTGCTGCTTTCTTTGTATGACCGCTTCCCTGTCCCATCACTTTTCCGTTTACTCTTGCCTCCACAGTAAAGTTTTTGTTATGATCCGGGCCTTCTTCTTTTGTCAGAATATATTCCACCGGCTGTGTTCCGTTTTCCTGCACGATTTCCTGCAGGATGGTCTTGCTATCATAAAAGAGCTGTTTATGTTCAATATCATTCAGGATAAAATTCAGCACAAACTCCTTTGCATTAGCAAAACCACCATCCAGATAGATAGCTCCCAATAAAGCCTCTGTTGCATCAGAGACGATAGAATCCCTGTTTCTTCCGCCTGTCATATCCTCTCCCTTTCCAAGCAACAGAAACTGCGGCAGTCCGAATTCTCTTGCACAATAGGCAAGGCTTGGCTCACACACCAGGCTGGCTCTCTTCTTTGTCAGCTCTCCCTCCGGTATCTGGGTAAATCTTGCATACAGATAATCACTGCTGATCAGCTCCAGCACAGCATCTCCCAGAAACTCCAGTCTCTCATTGCTGCCCAGCTTCCCCAACTTCTTCTCATTTGCATAGGAACTGTGAGTCAGTGCCTGTGTAAGATAATGTTTATTTTTAAAATGATATCCTATGATTTCTTCTAATTCTTCTGTCTTTCTATTCATTCCTCTAACCCTCTCCATATGCACAGGGCTGTCATCTGACAACCCTGCGACATCATTTTTTGCAACTGCTCAGTGCGCCTGTATTATGCTCCTGTCAAATTTCAGACTGCCGGACAGTTACATTTTTATTTAATTGTCCGAATTGCTTCAACAGCATCACCGACTGTCTGAATCTGTTCGACAGATTCATTATCCAGCTCAATGTCATACTCCTCTTCAATCCCCATAATAATCTGAAAAATATCAAGAGAGTCTGCACCAAGATCATCTACAAATGTAGTGTCTTCTGTGATCGAATCTGCATCAATATTCAGAACCTCTGCTATGATAGCTTTTATTTTCTCCAGTTCCATCTTCAACCCTCCTTCCTGTTTCTGTTCCTGTCCTGCTCTATTCTGCTCCGGACTTCAGTACTTCCTGATCCTCCAGGATACGCTCTGCGATCTTCTCGTTGATCTTCTCCTGTTTAAACTGTACACACTGGAAAATACCATGTTTGATCTCAATGGCTTTGGCACTTCCATGCGTCTTTACCACAAGTCCTTTAAGCCCCAGAAGCGGTGCTCCGCCATATTCCGTTGCATCAAAGGATTTCAGAGTTTCTTTCAGTGCAGGCTTTACCAGAAGTGCACCGATCTTACTTCTTGTGCTGGTCATCATTCCTTCTTTGATCTTCTGGACCAGGGCAGAACCAACTCCCTCATATAATTTAAGGATCACATTTCCCACAAATGCTTCGCATACGACCACATCCGCATATCCTGCCGGGATATCTCTGGCTTCTATACTTCCGATGAAATTAATGCTTTTGCATTCTTTCAGAAGGGGGAAAGTTTCTTTTACAAGTGCATTTCCCTTCTCCTCTTCCGCCCCGTTATTTACAATGGCAACTTTTGGATTTTTAATACCAACTACGTTCTCCATATAAATAGAGCCCATCTTCGCAAACTGCACCAGATGCGATGGACGTGCATCCACATTGGCACCACAGTCGATCAGAAGGGAAACACCCTTCGTGGTAGGGATCAACGGTGCAAGAGGCGGCCTCTCCACACCTTTACTTCTGCCTACCAGTACCTGTCCGCCAACAAGAACAGCTCCTGTACTTCCTGATGAAACAAAGGCATCTGCCTCCTGTTTCTTAACCATATTCAAACCTACTACGATTGATGAATCTTTTTTCTTACGGATCGCAAAAACAGGGGGTTCTGCTGTCTCGATCACCTGGGATGCATTGACAACCTGAATCTGGTTCTTCGGATATCCGGAATATTTCGCCAGTTCCTTATCTATCACTTCCTGTTTTCCTGTAAGAATTACTTTTATGTCCTGTCTCTCTGTTACAGCTTCCACTGCAGCTCTGACAGGTTCTGCCGGGGCATTATCCCCGCCCATTGCGTCCACTACAACTCTGACCTGTTCTGCCATATTTTTATATCTCCTGTTCACTTACTGTTCACTCACAGATGTCAGAATCAAAAGATATTTTCTGTTACTGACCCGGCATCCGCAAATTGCCCCGCTGCAAAGCAGCTCCTGCAATCTTCCATAATCTGTATCATACTAAAGAACCCTCTGCAAAGTCAATAGCATCTGAAAAAAATCACTTTTCACTTTTTTGTGCCTCGATTCGCTCCGCCAGATCATTCAGATAAACCCACCTGTCCATCTTCTCATCCAGATCTGCCTGTGCCTTCTCCTTCTGCTCCATGATCTCACGAAGCTTCACAGAATTGGTGGCATTGGCCTCCATATCCTTATCCAGCTTCTCCAGCAGTTCCTCCAGCGCTGCAATATCATCATCGATGGTTTCAAATTCCCTCTGCTCTTTATAGGTAAATTTCAGCTTCTGGGGACGATTCTGCTTCCAGTCTGCCTGAGCCGACTTCTTCTTTTCCGCACCAACTGCAGTGCTCTGTCCTTCAGATACTGCCCCGCCTTTTCTCGCCAGCGCCTCTGTATAATCCGTATATCCGCCCTCATACTGGGTCAGATGTCCATTCCCCTCAAAAGCAAAAATCCTGTCCACAATATTATCCAGAAAATACCTGTCATGAGACACTGCGATCACAATCCCTGCAAAAGAATCCAGATAATCCTCCAGAATGGTCAGTGTAGGAATATCCAGATCATTACTTGGCTCATCCAGAAGAAGCACATTCGGCGCCTCCATCAGAACCTTCAGCAGATACAGACGCCTCTTCTCACCACCTGACAATTTGGCAATGGGTGCATACTGCATGGCAGAATCAAAAAGAAACCTCTCCAGCATCATTGTTGCGGAAATCTTCCCGTCTCTGGTCGGAATATACTCTGCCACGTCACGGATATAATCGATCACACGCTGATTGGTATCCATATCCGGCACTTCCTGTGCAAAATACCCTATGCGAATGGTTTCTCCAATTTCCACTTCTCCTGCATCCGGCTGTATCATCCCATCAATAATCTTGATGAGTGTTGACTTTCCGCACCCATTAGGACCAATAATCCCAAGACGCTGATTGCGCAGCACAATATAATTAAAATCATCCAGGATCTTCTTCTCACCAAAACTCTTGCTGATATGGTGAAGTTCGATCGTCTTCTTTCCCATACGTGTCTCAACAGAATCCAGCTCCACATTCGCATCCCGCACCGGAGCCTTTCCGTTCTTCAGTGCCTCCAGGCGTTCCAGACGTGCCCGCTGCTTGGTACTTCTGGCTCTGCATCCACGCTTTGCCCACTCCAGTTCCATGCGGAGTACGCTCTGTCTCTTCCTCTCACTGGCAAGCTCCATCTCCTCACGCTCTGCCTTCAGTTCCAGAAACTTCGAATAATTAGCCTCATAAGCATAAAGGCCGCCATGGGAAATCTCCAGAATCTTATTAGTAACCCTGTCGAGGAAATATCTGTCATGAGTAACCATAATCACAACGCCCTTAAAACTTCTCAGAAAGTCCTCCAGCCAGGTCACCATCTCATTATCCAGATGGTTGGTAGGCTCGTCCAGAAGCAGCACATCACAGGGATTCACCAGAGTCCTTGCCAGTGCCACCCTTTTCTTCTGTCCCCCGGATAAATGATCGATCTTCTCCTCATGGTCTGTAATTCCCAGCTTATTCAGAACATTCCTTGCCTCGCTCTCAGTACTCCAGTCCTTCTGCCACTTTCCTTCTGCCACATAATCCAGGACAGAAGCTCCCTGCGGAAACTCCGGCATCTGCGGAAGATACGTGATTCTCAGGCCATTTTGAGTGATCACCTGCCCCTCATCCGGCTCCTCCAGACCGCCGATGATCTTCAGAATCGTAGACTTCCCGGTCCCATTAATCCCGATGATCCCAATCTTATCTCCCTGATGCACCCCGTAGGAAACATCATCCAGCACCACCTTCTCACCAAACACCTTGGAAACATGCTCTATATTCAGAATATTCATAAATTCAAACCTCTCTCGTAATTTTCGCTTCCTGTCTGTTTCTGCTCATCTGTAACACTTCCACAAAAACTATAGAATTCGCTCCTCATTATACCATCTTCCCAGCCATTCTAAAACCCCCGGCACAGAAAAAACACTCCCCTCCGAATAAATCTATCCGAAGAGGAGTATCCTCAAAATCACATATTTTTGTTCCTGAAAAAGAATTGCTTAGTTCATCTCAGTTCCATTCTCAACTGCATACTTCAGTCCCTGAACGGCAACTGCCAGCGTAGCTTCCTGTACAGTGGCACTTCCAAGATCACCCATATCCAGTGTCAGTGTATCATCATCATTCACTGCCACGCCAAAAGTAAGTGCCATCTCAGAAACTTCATCAGTAATCGTCACAGTATTGTTCTCTTCATCAAAAGTACCTTCACCAACAAAACTTACATAGTTATCATCCTGATCGATCACAAGTACTGAGCAGAAAGTTCCATCATCATTAGCTGCATAAATAAAGTTCTCACCTGCTTCTGTCTCGCCGGAATAACACTCTGTCAGGATATCACCCATATCCTGATAGGTCTGATTATAATCTGCCTCATCTCCGTCTGCCTGATAAGGCTCCAGAGTTGCAGTCAGATCCAGACTGTCCGGATCATAAAGTTCCAGAAGATTCTCTTCCTCATTTGCCTGCACCAGATAAGTTACCGTATTTTCATCATCATACGTGCCGTCGTCATTTGCGAACTGCATTACCAGAGCTGTATATTCTCCGTCTGAACTCAGAGCATATACACCAAGAACATCCTGCTCTTCATCCTTCCACTGACCAAAAAACGAATTATCTTTGTAGAATCCGTAGATATCTCCTGCGCTGTCCTTCCAGAGTCCTAACATTGCCTCTGATACATCCGCGACATCTCCGTCATCTGCTGCTTCTTCTGTAGTCTCCTCTGCTGCCCATACCGGAACAACCATAGAGCTTACCATTGCAGCAGCACAAAGACCTGCCATTATTTTTTTCCAGTTTTTCATATTTTTTTACCATCCTTTCTTAAAATGTGTGTACATATTTCTAAACTGAATTTCTATGTTCTTACTATAAAAAATTTCAGTCTTATTTTCAAGATACATGGGATTAAATGACATTTTTCATGAAATATGGAAAAATGAATAAATACTTATGGTATTACTTGCTTTCAGTAAGGAATCCGTACTTGAATAACTCATGAAAATACGCTAAAATACAAATTATGTTTAAGTTAATTTAGGAGGTACTCCTTTTGAATATTGCAATCCTTGACGATTCAAAGGAAGATCTGCGTCAGGTAAAATCTGTCATTTCTTCTTATTATGAATCCCAGAACACATCCGCAGACATCCATTTGTATTCCAGCGCAGAAGCTTTTTTTACTAAATACATACCCGGATTTTACGACCTGATCATTATGGATATTTATATGGGCAGTATGACCGGTATGGATGCAGCCAGAAAGCTCCGCGAAGCCAGGGATACAGCTGCTCTGATTTTTATTTCAAGCAGTGATTCCTTTGCTGTGGAAAGCTATGATGTACAGGCATCCTACTATCTGCTGAAGCCCTTTGACCCGGAGAAGCTTTGCCGGATCCTCTCAACAATCCAGTTCAGGCAGTCGCAGAATTCCAGATATATAGAGCTGATCTCCGACCGTACCCCTGTAAAGATCCCTGTCAGGAGCATCCTGTACGTGGATACCTACCGCAATGCAGTTCAGGTACATACCACAGATGCAGGCATTATACGCTCCTACATAACCTTCCAGAAATTCGAAGAGCTTCTGGAGGGAATGAAATGTTTTCTCTCCTGTTACAGAGGCTGTATCGTAAATATGGATCACATCGAGAAATCCACAGATGAAGGCTTTGTTATGGACAATCAGGAGCTTGTTACTGTACGCAAGCGTGGCTCCAACGCAATAAAAAAAGCATATCTGGAATACTTATTCTCTTCAGACTCTGATAAATAAGTATTTCCGATATGCCTCTTCCCCTCCGGGCAGTAACTATTTATTTACTGTACTGTTTTCACCGGCAGAAAGATATTTACTTTAAAAATACCCTCTTCTGTATTAAAAACTACATATCCGCCCATTCGTTGTACCACTTCTGCCACAGACGCTGTTCCGATTCCAAAGCCTTCATGCTTTGTTGAATAAAAAACTTTTTCTCTTCGCTGGATTTCATTGGAATATGGATTTGAAATCTCTATCAGAAGCTTCCTGTTCTTAACCTTTGTAAGCATCTTTACATAAGGCTTATTTTCCGGCAGCAGATCTTTTACTGCATCTACGGCATTTTCCAGAAGATTTCCATATATTTTGCACAGATCTGTATCTGAAATGCCAATATTCTGTGGCAGCATCATATCACATTCAAAAGGAATCCCTTTCTTCCTCAGTTCTCCTGCATAAAAATGGATCACTGCATCTACGGCCATGTTTCTGCAATAACAGATTAGCTTTTCCTCTTCTGTTATAACGGATGCATACTCCTGCAGATATTCCATCATCTCCTGATATTTTCCCTGCTGGGTGTAAGACATGATAGTGCGCAGATGGTGTCTCATATCATGGCGCATCCTGCTGATCTCATCCATCTTTTCTGTAAGTTCCTCATAATTCTGTTTCTGTATCTGCAGTTTCTGTTCCATCTGACGGCTGTATTCTCCATAGGTAAGCTGAAATCTGTAAGCATTGGCAAGCTCCATCCACAGAGTCAGTCCCACACTGGCTACAAGCACTGCTGCACCAATTTCCATAAACCACCCGCCAATGATCGGCTCATATAATCTCCATATCCGGTCTGCTGCCAGAGACGCTGCATAAACAACAATTCCCACTAAAAGTACATTACTGTACTTCTGTTTTATCTCCTTTACACTTCTGAAAAGCAGATAACCGGCTGCTGCCCACTTCAAAATCTCTGTAAGCTTAGAGATCAGATACAGCCCTGTTGCAGACTGGGCTCTGCTGCACAGCATTTCTGCCACAAAAACCATCACTCCGGCTGCTGCGGCCACACCTGCAAGAATTTCCGGAATCCTTTCCTCACCTCCCAGGATCTTCTGTTGTACCAGCATAACACCGGCAAACATCAGATAATAGAACAATGCCTCCATTCCATAACAAGGCTGTACTTTTACTGCAACAAAGGAATGCAGGATCGGATAAGAACCATATCCCAGCACACAGATACAAAGCAGGGCAAAAAGTCCAAACTCCACTTTTTTAGTTCGCATATACATATACACTGAAAAAATCAGGACAAAAAATGTAAAAGCCATAAATACCACAGCAATCATAAGTGACAACCCGCGGATAATATTCACTTTAAAAGGAGAAGCCAAAACCGGCACATACTGAATTCCCGATGACACCGAATGTTTGTCTGTCACTGCGATCACAATCTCTGCAGTTCCTTTTCCCTCAAAGGTAAATACCCTGTTCTGAATCTGCTCCTGGTAATTGTCCGGATCCGGATTTCCCATCTGCCCCATCAATTCCCCATTAATATACAGCTTGTAAGCAGAAAAAATCTCTGTCAGGCCAATAGCATATTGTTTTTCTTTTTCAGGAAGCACCAGGGTCATCCGATAGGTACCACTTCCAAAAGGAGATTTATTTTTGTCGCCCAGGTCCATTCCACCGTACTCGCCAATGGAAACATAACGGCTGTAGTAGTCCTCCTTCTGTTCCTTTATTTCCTGCGGTGTCAGCAATACATCCGGATAATATTCCCATTCCCTGGCAAGATAATGCACAGAATCATCATCAGACACATAGAGGATTCCCTGAATGGCCTGGTCCCCCCTGGCCGTATATTTGTTATCAAAGCGGTAAAACAGAAAGAATATGCCCATAGTCAATGCAAATACAGTTGCTATAAGTAGTAATGAATATTTCCAGTTCTTCTTCATTGCTGACACCTCCTTCTGTTTTCGGGTGCTTTTTTTGCTTTTCCTCTGTCCCTTATCTGCGTTTTTTACAAAATACAAAAATAGCAGCAAATGCCATGATACATACTGCCAGTAATGTAGGTATTATCATCAGAAGCTGCCTGCCGGAAGCTTCTGTTTTCTGTTCTGTTTTCTCTTCCGGCACCGACTCTTCTTCTGTAAATCCTGTATCTTCTCCATCTGAAACAGCTTCCACACTGTCCTCATCCGTCTGATCTCCCATACTTTCTGATTCTCCATCTATGAGGAAATAGTCTCCTGTCTGGCTGATTTCCATACGGAGAACATTTTGCTTTTCCTGATAATTCACTGCATATTGATTTCCCTGCACATCCTCCGCTTTTACTGTTTCAGGTGACTGGATTCCGCCAAACACAGATGTCTGAAATTCCACCACTGTTCCCGGAACTTCTGTTACCTCCTCACCTCTGACAAAAATCCGCAGAGAAAATGCAGTTTCTGACGTTTTCTCGATTCTTATCTGGATTTCATCCTCTGCATTGATCTTCCATCCGTTCACTGTATCCGGAGAAAATGTTACAGAGATTCCCTGTTTCTCAAACCTTGCACTTCCATTCTGTTGGATCATAAGAAGCATTCTCTTTCCACTGACTGCAGTAATGGTGTCGGTGCTTAACTCTGTCACGGAATTCTCTGTATCCGATATTTCAGCAGATTTTGCATCAGAAGCTTTGTTACTGCTGCTATTCTGTCCGTCTGTATTATTGTCTGTTCCGTAAGAGTCACCATAATGATATCCGGCACTTCCCGTATTCAGATTCTCTTTCTTTTCTTCCTGTACTACTTCTGACGAAGCAGGTGCTTTCTGCACAATGTCAGGAAGATCTTTTTCCTCTCTGTCCGAAAAATTTCGCTCATGCCAGTATTCATTGACAATAAACGCATCATTATAGGAAAAAGAATAAATTCCTGTGCTCCCTTTCTCATAGACAGCACAGATCTGGTAGTTCTGTCCTTTCTTTAATATCTCTCTGTAATAAATCTGAATTCCATCAGAAGTCACTTCCACCAGGTCATCATCAATTTTCCGGTAATTTTCCTCATTCTCAGAGAGGTAAACCTGTATGTTCCGGCGTTCCTCTGCAGAAAATCCATCCAGCAGCATAGGAAATTCCAGCAGGTCTACCATCGGCATGCTGTAGGTATTAATCTGTGGTTCTCCTTTTTTCTGTACAGAAAGATATGCATATGCCTCTGGCAGCGTCAGGCTGTCAGATACTCCATATCCCTCTGGGATCACAAATGATCCGGTTACCTTGTACACGCCTTGTTTTTCCCTATTCACCCGGCTCAGATCCCAGGAAGATTCCAGAATCAGTTCCGGATTCTCGGCTGTATTTTCAAATGTTTCAGCAGTACTGACCCTCAGTCTGACATTCTCCTTCAATTCTTTCTCAATCTGCTTCAGGCTTCCCCCCGTTTTTACTGCATAGGCAGCACATCTGCTAAGATATTTCTCATCTCCGGTATCATAAGAGCAGATGATCTTTCCAGGCTTCTGTGTGTTTCCAAGCAAACTGTGCTGATAACCGTAAATTTTAAGACTGCCGTCTTTTTGATATTGAAACCGCAGAGTATTGGTCTGCTTCCTTCCATTATCATAGGTTACCAACAGAGAATAGGTATTGCCCACAACCATGCTCTGGTTAGATACATACAGGCCCTCCTCTTCACAGAGAGCAAAGCCCTCCTCAGTGAGGTTGATCCACTGTCCGCTTTCTTTCTTCAGATAAGCTTCCATGGAGTCAAAATTTTCCTGCTTCAACCAGGGAAATATATAGATTCCTGCCGCAGTCAGCCTGTAATATATATTAATATCCGGTTTGTCCGGGTACTGCACAGAAACAGTTGTCTGTACCTGCAGACTTTCACTCTCATCAAAAGCATACTCAGGCGGAAGCTTCAGTACACCTTTCATTGTGTAAACGCCTGCCAGTTTCATATTTACAGACGAAACATCCCAGAACACTGGAATATGCAGTGTATCTGTGTCTGTATAAACTGTATAGAAAACCCGAGACAGTTTCTCAGTAATCAGTTCGCTGCTTTTATTTATTTCTACAGCTACTGCAGGAATATCCTTCGGTACGATCACATCATTTACCCGGATCACCGCGCCCCATACTGTGGTATTTTTTTTCATTCCCCACATGCCAGTCAGACACAGGGCTATCATAAAAATCAGAACTGTTATTTTCTGTTTTCTCATGCTTTTTTCCATACTTTCATTTTACGTTACTACTCGATCCGTTATCTTTATTCTCAATTTCCTTTGTTCTTAGCTTACCTTATCTGGTGAATTTCGGCAACAGACATAGGATAAACTGCATTATTTCATGAAAAATGGTGTACCGAAAAATGATTAATTCTCCTTTTTCTTTCCTGGAAATTTCATAAAATAATATACAATAAACAATACTGCCGTAATGCTCCATGAAACCGGATAACTGAGCATGATCGTATTAATTCCCGGGTACATCTGTCCGGCTGTAAAAAGCCACAGGATTCTCAGGGAACACACACCGCCGCAGGTAAGGAGCATAGGCACCAGAACCTTCCCGGTACCCCTCAGTGCCCCAGACAGAATCCCTATGATCACATAAATGAAATAGGACGGCAGTAAAAAACGACTCATATGAACACCATGGACGATCACTGCGCTGTCTGTGGTAAACAGACGATAAATCCAGGGAGCAAATGAATACATCAAAATGATCATCACCGCAGAACTGACCATACTCATGACCATGCAGACACTCACACTCTTTCGCATACGGTGATATTTGCCGGCTCCGAAATTCTGTCCCACAAAGGTAGTAATGGAAATTGCGAACGCATTGATCACCATCCAGAAAATAGCATCGATTTTCCCAAGAGTTCCCCATGCCGCCACTGTGTCAGTTCCCAGATTATTTACAAATACCTGTATCACAATATTGGAAATATTATACATTACAGATTCCAGACCTGCCGGAATACCGATTCTCAGAACTGAAAACAGCATTCTTCTGTCCAAACGGATCTGATTGATCTTCAGCACATATATCTCTCTGGTTTTCAGAAGCATTACTGTTACGATCAGTGCACTGATCACCTGAGAAGTAACTGTAGCAACAGCTACTCCTGTCACACCCATGCCAAACGCAACCACAAACAGCAGATCAAGAATAATGTTCAGCACACAGGTAATGATCAGAACATACAGTGGTCTTTTGGAGTCTCCTACTGCACGCAGGATGGCTGCTCCCATATTATAAACCAGGTTAAAAACCATTCCGCCAAAATAAATATGAAGATACACAGCAGAGTCCTCTACTACATCTGCAGGTGTCTTCATAAGCAGCAATGCAGGTCTGGTCAGAAAAATCCCCACTACAGTAAGAACAATTCCCGCTGCAATGGAGAATGCAAATGCTGTATGCAGTGCCTTACTCAGATTCTTCTTATCTTTTGCACCATAAAACTGCGAGATCACAACCGCTGCTCCCGAAGAAAGACCTACAAAAAAGCCTACGATCAGATTGGCGATCTGACTGGCAGAACCTCCGACTGCAGCAAGTGCCTGTTTTCCCACAAAACGGCCAACAACGATCGTATCTGCAGTGTTATAAATCTGCTGAAAAAACGTTCCAAATACAATAGGAAAGAAAAATAACAGCAATTGTTTCCAGATCACCCCTTCTGTAATCTGATTTACCTTTTCCTTTTTCTCCATTTCTTTTCCCTCATCCACATTTTAAAAATATTTCTGCATTTTACCGCAGTCTGAGCACCATGGGTTCCATGGCATTATATTTTAACATACAAAAAAGCAGGCATCCCACAAAATGTGAGAACCTGCCATACTTTGCAATCATTAAAAATTAGTCTTCAACTTTAATGATTTCCTTTTTGTTGTAGCTTCCGCAAGCTTTGCATACTCTGTGCGGCATCATCAGTTCGCCACATTTGCTGCATTTTACAAGGTTCGGAGCGCTCATTTTCCAGTTTGCTCTTCTCTTATCGCGTCTTGCTTTGGAAGATTTATTCTTCGGACAGATGGACATTATGTTACACCTCCTTAAATTTACTAAATATATCACTGATAGCTGCCATACGGGGATCCTTAGGTTCCTCGACGCATCCACAGGGACCGTCATTGAGGTTTTTCCCGCACTGGCTACAGATTCCTTTGCAGTCTTCTCTACATAAAACCTTCAAAGGCCAGCTCATCAGTACCTCAAGATAGACCAGCTGGTCCACATCCAGGTCCATACCTGTGAGATAAGAACTCTCGTCCAGATCATTCACACGGTCTTCATCCGTAAGCTTCATATCAAGTTTTCGCTCAATCTCCAAAGGAATCTCTGTTGAAACCTCTTCCAGACATCTGTCACAGGGAATACCTACGGTAATCTTACCCGTTCCTCTGATTTCAAGATTTCTGTCACCTGTATTCGTGATCGTAAGCTCTATGGGTTCTTTTGCAAGTACCGGAAAGCTTCCTGACTGAAAGGTGATCGTATCCATTCCAAACTCTGCAGTCTTCTGAATACGCATTCCTTCACTGGATGAAATATCTGATAAATGTATCTGCATACTTTTCTCCTATCCACACTTGTTTTATTATACATACCGCCTCTGCTTTTGTCAACGATAAATTAGAAAAATTTCACATTTTGTCAAGTAATATTCCTTTACGAAGTATTTTATCATCCGGCGGCATTATTATCAGGTAATTTCCACATGCCTTACGGGCACAAAGAAGGGTGCTCCTGACAGATGCACCCTTCCCTTCTATATAAATATAACTTTTATCCAGTTATATTTCTCTCGTTTGGACACAAAACAGACACTTTATTATCTGTGAAAATTAAACCAGAGCTACTGTCTCTCTGCAGATTGCAAGTTCTTCGTTTGTAGGAATTACAGCAACTTTAACTTTGGAATCCGGTGTAGAGATAACGATCTCTTCTCCGCGAACTCCGTTAGCTTCTTTGTCAAGTGTAACTCCAAGGTATCCAAGATAGCTTACAACTTTCTCACGTACAGGAATAGCATTCTCACCGATACCTGCTGTAAATACGATCGCATCTACACCGTTCATAGCTGCTACATAGCCGCCAACAAATTTAGCGATACCATAGCAAAGTACATCATAAGCATTCTTAGCATCTTCGTTTCCATCTGCGATAGCAGCTCTGATGTCACGCATATCACTGCCGACTCCGGACATACCCTGAAGACCGGATTTCTTGTTCAGCACATTCATAACACCTGCGATGTCAAGGTTTTCTTTCTTTGCAATGAATTCCGTGGCTGGCCAGACGGCGAGCGACGCATACGGTTCTTTTCATACTGTCCATCACAACGCTTCCGGCGGATATCATGGAAAAACTCATTGTCCTCGGGACCGGCAACGCCGGGGCCACGCGCTGTTACAACACGTGTTTCATCCTTCTTGACGGCAAGGAGCCCTTGCTTGTGGATGCCGGCGGCGGCAACGCCATCTTCACCCAGCTTGAACGGGCGGGCATCCGGCCCTCCGACATCCATCACGCGTTCCTGACCCATTGCCACACCGATCATCTTTTCGGGATGATCTGGATGATCCGCTCCGTTGCCCAGAACATCCGGGGAGGAAGCTACGAGGGGACGTTTACGTTGTATTGCCATGATGAGCTCGCCGGAGTCGTCCACTCCGTCGCGGACATGACCTTACCCGCCAGTATGACGCAGTACATTGGCGACCGCATCCTTATCGTCCCTGTCG
>ENA-OPCD01001271-OPCD01001271.1-human-gut-metagenome-genome-assembly--contig:-NODE-1271-length-19726-cov-6.681918_pt1 | contig 19726 bp, 19 predicted proteins | sample MGYA00241560_ERZ501471 | MGnify/ENA primary metagenome ERZ501471 (study PRJEB25962, sample SAMEA2042578) | human gut metagenome | biome: human gut; feature: human-associated habitat; material: faeces...
AAAGTTTCGACTTTGGAGGAACTTTATGATTTTTTCTCTAAAAATACTCAAAAATTACATCGTAAGATGTGATTTTTGGGTTGGCAACAATTTGTTGCCAACCGTTTCTATTTGCTTAGTTCTTCATCTATTGCAGCAGCTGCGGCTTTACCCGCACCCATTGCAAGAATAACTGTTGCGGCACCTGTTACAACGTCACCGCCGGCATATACATGGTCTTTTGAAGTTTTACCTGTTTCCTCATCAGCAATGATACAACCTCTCTTATTTGTATCAAGACCCTTTGTTGTCTTTCTGATAAGCGGGTTCGGAGTTTGACCGATAGCTACAACTACTGTATCTACGTCAATAACTTCTTCACTGCCCTCGATAGGAACAGGACGTCTTCTGCCACTGTCGTCAGGCTCGCCAAGTTCCATCTTGATAACTTCCATACCGTTTACCCAACCGTCCTCGTTGCCAAGAATCTTTGTAGGATTTTGAAGAAGTTTAAATTCGATACCTTCTTCTTCTGCGTGGAATACTTCTTCCGCTCTTGCAGGAAGTTCTTCCTTACCACGTCTGTAAACAATATATACATTTTCAGCGCCAAGACGCTTTGCCGATCTTGCAGCGTCCATAGCAACGTTACCGCCGCCAAGAACCGCAACATTTTTACCTACATATACAGGTGTATCGTATTCAGGGAACTTATAACCCTTCATAAGATTAATTCTTGTTAAGAATTCATTTGCACTGTATACACCGTTAAGGCTTTCGCCCTCGATACCCATAAAGTGAGGCAGACCTGCACCTGAGCCGATATATACCGCATCAAAATTCATTTCGTCAAACAATTCGTCAACAGTAAGTGTCTTACCGATAACTACGTTAGTTTCGATGTCAACACCCATTTCCTTTAGGTTAGAGATTTCCTTTTGCACAATATCCTTTGGAAGTCTGAATTCAGGAATACCGTACATCAAAACGCCGCCTGCTGTATGGAATGCCTCGTAAATTGTTACTTCGTAACCCTTTTTAGCAAGGTCGCCCGCAACTGTAAGTCCTGAAGGACCGCTTCCTACAACTGCAACTCTCTTACCGTTTGAAACAGGCTTTTCAATTTCTTCCTTGACATTCTTCATATGCCAGTCGGCAACAAATCTTTCAAGTCTGCCGATACCGACGCTTTCGCCCTTGATACCTCTTACACACTTTGATTCACACTGCTTTTCCTGCGGACATACTCTGCCGCAAACAGCAGGAAGTGCATTTGTTTCCTTAATCTTCTTATAAGCGTTTTCAAATTCACCCTTTGTAACAAACGCGATAAATTCAGGGATTTTAACGCTTACAGGACAGCCTTGCATACAAGGCTTATGTTTACAGTTAAGACATCTCTGTGCCTCGTCTATTGCCATTTCCTCTGTATAACCTGTTGTTACTTCAAGGAAATTCTTGTTTCTTACATTAGGACATTGCTCCGGCATCGGATTTTTGTCCATTCTCATATTTGGCATATTAAAAATCCTCCCTTAATCAGTCTTTATGATTGGTTCTGCCTATTCTGCAGTGACCTTCTTTACATGATTTTTCTTCGTAATCCTTAAACATTCTGCCACGTTTCATAGCAGTATCCCAGTCAATCTTGTGACCGTCAAAGTCAGGACCGTCCACGCAAGCGAACTTTGTTTCTCCGCCGACTATTACACGGCAGCCGCCGCACATACCTGTACCATCAATCATAACAGGGTTCATTGAAACTGTTGTAGGAATGTTGTATTGTTCTGTCAGCTTACAGACAAATTTCATCATTACAAGCGGACCGATTGCGATTACTTCGTCAAACTTTTCGCCTGCTTCGATTTCTTTTTTAAGCATATCTGTAACGAAACCTTGATTTCCGTTTGAACCGTCGTCTGTTGCAACGATAAGTTTGTTTGAAACTTTCTTTAGTTCATCTTCAAGAATAACTAAATCCTTGTTTCTAAAACCTGTGATAACCGTTACATCGGCACCAAGATTATGAAGTTTCTTAGCTTGCGGATAAGCAATAGCTGTACCAAGACCACCGCCGATAACCGCAACTTTCTTTAGACCTTCAAGCGGTGTAGGTGTTCCCAAAGGTCCGGCAAAGTCAAGAATTTCTTCGCCTTCTTCAACCTGTGCAAGGTCCTTTGTTGTCTTACCTACGATTTGTACGATAATTGTAACTGTTCCCTTTTCTCTGTCAAAATCTGCGATTGTAAACGGAACTCTTTCGCCGTATTCATCAATTCTCAAAATGATGAACTGTCCCGGCTCTGCTTTCTTCGCAACCAATGGAGCTTCAACCTCCATTAAAAAGATTTGCGGATTAAGCACATTCTTTTTAACTACTTTGTAAGCCATTATATCACCTCTTAAATTTAGTTCAATACATTAAAATATTAATACATATATGTTATCATATCATAACTTTACTGTTTTTTCAATGATTTTACGAAAGTTTTTCGATAAAAGCCCTCATATCTTCTGCCATTTCGTCTTTAAACTCCATTATTTGACCTGTAATCGGATGCGTAAAGCAAAGATAGCACGAATGTAACATCTGCCTTTTGGCAATATTATGGTCCTCCGTTCCGTAAAGCCAGTCACCTACAAGCGGATGACCGATATATGCCATATGCACACGAATTTGATGCGTACGCCCCGTTTCAAGCTTCATTTCAAGCAATGTATACTCTCCGTAACGTTTTATAACCCTGTAATGTGTTACGGCTCTCTGTCCGTCAGGTGCCACAATTCTGTTTATAACACTTCCGTCGGCACGTCTTATCGGTGCGTCAACCGTTCCGTCATGTTCTACATCACCGCACACGATACACATATATTTTCGCTTCAATTCTTTTTTCTGTATTTCTTCACCCAATCTTGCGTGTATGTATGAATTTTTTGCAACAGCCATAAGTCCCGAAGTATCTTTATCAAGACGGTTTACCGCACGAAAAACTCTTTCCTCGCCCTTGCTTTTGTAATAATACATCACACCGTTTGCAAGCGAATTTTCGTAATTTCCCATTGACGGATGAGTCGGCATATTCGGCAGTTTGTTTATAACAAGCACGTCCTCGTCTTCATACACAATATCAAGCGGAATATCGGTAGGCACAATATTTTCGGACGCAGTATCACGAATTGTTATTTTTAAAATATCGCCCTTTGCCACAAAATCCACAACACGTTTGTGTTCGCCGTTTACCTGTATTCCCTCTTTGTATTTCTTTAAGTCCTTAATCAGATTGGTTGAAATTTTAAAATGCTGTTTTAAAACAGTCGTTATATTCGCTCCGTCATACTCTGACGGAATTTCATATTCAAGTATTCTGTCCATCAGTTGTTAAACCCGTTTAAAAGTCTTGTCGCATATGACGCGTCAACCATTTCCCAACCGAAGCTGTACGGTTTCATACCCGATTCAAGAAGTTGTTTATGAATTGTGTCGTATGTTTCTTTAGGCACTTTTGATGTGTATGTTTGATTTTCGATTGTGTCGTATATCATAAATTCTATCACTTCATCCTGACACTTTCCGAAACGGCAAACTCTCTGCTCCGCCTTTTCCAAGTCCTGCGACAATACCATAAGTTTTATAACCTCCATAGTCTTGTCGTTCATATCGTTATCAAAGATAAGAATTTTTTCAAGCAATTCATTATAATCGGTTACAAAACGTAAATTATACCCCTCAAGTTTGTCAAGTTCGCCCGATTCTTTTGACGATTTCTGAACATTGTCAAAAAGCTGACTTTTCAAAACAACATCGTCACAAGGTGAAAATGAAATCATAAGACGCTTATCTTCATCGTGATAAAGCATAGGTGTAGGCATAAGTGCCGAGTACGAACAAGACGGACAACGGAACATATTCACCTTACCCGTAAGCAAGTCATGCTTTAAATCTTCACTGTCCTTAACCGTAATCGAGTTCCATACAGTAACTTCACTCATTTGACTGCACTTAGGGCATTTTACATTTTGCTTTAAATTAAGACTCATATTTTTATTCCTTTCTAAGCATTTTATCAGCAGCAACCATTATTCCGAGTTTTGCGCTTTCGTATGTCAAACCGCCTTGCATATATGCAATGTACGGCGGTTTTATAGGTGCGTCAGCCGATAATTCTATCGACGCACCCTGTACAAACGCACCTGCCGCCATAATTACCTGTGACGAATATCCCGGCATATCCCAAGGTTCAGGTGTAACAAAGCTGTCCACCGGTGCACCTTTTTGTATTCCCTGACAAAATGCTGTAACTTTATCGGGATCACCGAATTTTATTGATTGAATTATATCGTGTCTGATTTCGTTAGGTTTTGGGTCAACCTCAAAGCCGAGTTTCTCAAATACCGCCGAGCAAAGCACTGCTGCTTTTAAAGCCTGTGACACAACGTGCGGTGCCATAAACAAGCCTTGATACATCTGTCTGTTAAAACCGAGTGACGCACCTGCCTCCTTGCCGATTCCGACAGAAGTAAGACGGTATGCGCAAAGCTCTACATACTTCTGTTTACCTGCAATATATCCGCCGGTCGGAGCAAGTCCGCCGCCCGGATTTTTTATAAGTGAGCCTGCTATAAGGTCTGCACCGTATGCGGTAGGCTCTTCCGTTTCGACAAATTCACCGTAACAGTTGTCAACTATACAAATAGTTTCAGGCGAAATTTCCTTTACAAATTCTATAAGTGCGCCTATATCCTTTGCACTGTATGTCGGACGCCAGCCGTAACCCTTTGAACGCTGTATTGTAACGGCTTTTACATTCATATGAGTAAGAGTAAATTTAATCTGTTCAAGGTCAGGTGTTCCGTCATGCTTTAAATCAATCTGAACATATTTTACACCGAAATCTTTAAGTGAGCCGTTACCCGCCTCGCCTTGTATTCCGATTACTTCTTCAAGCGTGTCATACGGCTTGCCTGTTATCGAAACAAGTATATCATTCGGTCTTAAAACAGCAAAAAGTGCGGTTGAGATGGTATGCGTACCAGATATGAAATTGTGACGTACAAGTGCGTCCTCCGCACCCATAATATCCGCATATACTCTGTCAAGCGTATCTCTGCCCAAATCGTCATAACCGTAGCCTGTCGTAGCAACAAAGTGACTGTCAGATACACGATTGTCCGCAAATGCTTTCATAACTCTAAGCTGATTTATTTCACAAATATTCTCTATATGCTTAAACTGCTCCTTGATACTCTCCTCCGCCTCACTTACCAATTTAAGCGTCTTGTCCGATATACCGAAATTATCTTTTATAAATTTATTCTTATCCATAAGTAAATATGTCCTTTCAAAGCTTTATACTAACCTATTAATTATATCACTTATAATTTTTTCCGTCAATCATTATTTATTTGTCTTGTAAAAATTGCACTAATATGGTATAATAAAAATATCTATATTAAGGAGTTGAAATTAATATGATTACTATAATAGCAAAATTCAACGTACTTAACGGCAGTGTTGACGAATTCAAAAAATGTGCTGTCAATGTAGTGCGTGATACACGCAAGGAAAAAGGCAATCTTGCGTACAAGATATACCAAAGCAGAGAAGATGCAACAAAGTTTACATTCATCGAAGAATGGCTTAACGACACTGCAATAGAGCAGCACAACAATGCAAAGCATTTTCTTCAATTTCTTGAGGACATCAAACCGCTTACAGATGGTGACGTTCAAATCGAACAGCTTACAAAAGTACCGTCTGTATTCTGCTGATTGAGGGATTTATGGATATTTACGATAATAACATTAATGTACTTACAAATTATATAGCCGATGGCTCAAAAGGCTGTAATTCAAATGCAGTCGGAGTTGAGCTTGAGCATTTTGTAATTGACAAAAACGGCGATTGTGTGCCGTATATCAACGGTGTTGAAAATATAATCGAACAGCTTGCTCAAAACTTTCCCAAACACGTTTACAGCGAGGGTTTTCTTATCGGTCTTTCGTGTGATAAATACAACATCACTCTTGAACCGGGCGCACAAATTGAAATCAGTATAAAACCGACTGAAAACATTTGTGAGATTGAAAATATTTACGGCGAATTTTTATCGGTGATAAATCCGATACTTGATAAATATTCATACAGACTTACAACACTCGGTTATATGCCTAAAAGCAAAGCAAAGGATATATCGCTTATCCCGAAAAAACGTTATGAATATATGAACAAATACTTTAAATCGGTCGGCACACGCGGAATAAATATGATGCGCGGTACCGCGTCTGCACAGGTATCTATTGACTTCGCCGATGAAAAAGACTGCGTTCAAAAATTCAAAAAAGCAAACATAATAAGCCCTATTCTTTCACTTATATGCGACAACGCACCTGTTTTTGAGGGCAAGCCGTTTTTGGGAAATACGTTGAGAACATATATTTGGAATGATGTTGACAAGGACCGTTGCGGTATTGTTCCGACAGTGCTTGACAGTGATTTTTCATTCAAGAAATATGCCGAATACATTTACAATTCACCGGCTATACTCACTGTAAACGGTGACGATATAGAATTTACCGCCGATAAAAAAATATGCGATATTTACAAAGATACTCCTATTGACGAAAGCATAGCGGAGCATCTTCTTTCTATGTTCTTCCCTGACGTAAGACTTAAAAAGTATATTGAAATCAGACCTGCCGACAGTATGCCGATTAAGTATGTTTTAGCTTATGCAGCGCTTATCAAAGGTCTTTTTATGTCTGACTTTTCAATTGATGCTTCACTAAATGACATTACTCAGGCAAAGAACAATATAATATTAAAGGGTTATAATGCCGAAGTTTACGGAACTGACGCACATACGTTGGCTATGAAATTGTGCAGTGCGGCATATAACGCACTTGATTCAAGCGACAGAGAATATCTTCTTCCGCTTAAACAGCTTATAGACAACAAACAAACATTAAAGGAGACGATTAACCTTGCAAAAGGCAGAGGAATTTTATAAAAAACTTGTAGACGATAATTTCGCGGAAAGTCTGCAAAGCGCAAAAAAGCAACAGGAATATATCAAAACTTCAACGGCACGTTATCACGGCTATTTTGTACACACGCTTTATATGCCGAAAATGTTTACGGAAGAAATGGCGGCATACTTCAAAAAAGCCGCCGAAAGTATGTACAAAATACTTGAAAAAGTTATTCATGAATATCAAACTAATGCCGAATACAGAAAACTTTTCGGTTTTGATGAAAAATTGGAAAAGCTAATTCTTCGTCCAAATCACTATGAATGTGCCTTGCCTATCGCAAGAATAGATATATTTTTTAATGAGGACGATTTTTCGTTTAAGTTCTGCGAATTTAACGCGGACGGCTCAAGTGCAATGAATGAGGATAAGGAGCTTAACCAAGCCATTCGTCTTACAAGCACTTTTGATAAGTTTACCGAAAAATACAATGTGAGAACATATGAATTGTTTAATTCATGGGTTAAAGCATTTATGGATATTTACCGTACATACGACAGAGCGGTAGAAAATCCGCATATTGCAATAGTCGACTTTTTCGGCGGTGACATAAGCCGTGAATTTACCGCATTTCAAAAGGCATTTGAGGACAGCGGTTTAACGTGTGAAATATGTGAAATAACCGACCTTTCATACGAAAACGGCAAACTTCTTTCGCCAAGCGGCAAGCAAATCAATGCAATCTACCGCCGTGCGGTGACTTGCGATATTATGCGTAATTACGATAAAGTTCAGCCGTTTATAAAGGCTGCAGAAAATAACGATGTATGCCTTATCGGTGATTTTAAAACACAGGTTATTCATAATAAAATCGTGTTTAAGGTACTTCACGATGATATGACTTCCGCATTCCTTACCGACGAAGAAAAGCAGTACGTCAAAGATCACATTCCGTACACCGCGTCACTTACACAAGAAGAAATCGATAAACACGATGTTCTTAATACAAAGGATAAGTGGGTCATAAAACCTGAAGATTCGTACGCATCAAAAGGCGTGTATGCAGGTGTTGAGGGTATGAGTGACCACGCGTGGAAAGAAGAAGTTTTGAGTAACGTCGATAATCACTACTTACTTCAAGAATACTGTACCCCATATGCAACTTGGAATATCGACATCACCCACGATGAAAATGCAAAATATAAAAAGTACAGTAATATAACAGGTATGTACGTGTATAACGGCAAACTTGCCGGTCTGTATTCAAGAATTGCCAAAAACAGCATTATTTCAACTCAATACAGTGAAATGTCACTTCCGACGATTGTGATAAGTGAAAAATAGCTATAAAAAGTTCCGGACAATTTGTCGACATTCTGAGGCGAGCCGAACGGCTCGCCTTTTTATAATGTTATTTACTTTAATTTATAAGCAATATCGTTCCAGAAAATTTCTTTTTCAAAATCTTCAACTGTTGTATTTTCACCGATATGCAGGAATTCAATACCCATCATTTCAGCCCAGTCTTTCATCATTTCAGCAGTAATGTCATATGAAAGAACGCTGTGATGAGCACCGCCGGCTTTAATCCAACATTCAGCCGAAACAGCAAGTGACGGAAGCGGTTTCCACATTACACCCGCAACAGGCAATTTAGGCATTGGCTTTAACGGATTACAAGCCTTAATGTCATTTACGATTAAACGCATTCTGCCACCCATATCAACAAGCGAAGCAACGATTGCGTCACCGTTCTTTGAGTCAAATACAAGTCTTGCAGGATCGCTCTTACCGCCGATACCAAGAGGATGTACCTGAATTTTCGGCTTATCTGCCGCAACAAGCGGGCAAACTTCAAGCATATGCGCACCCAAAATATGTTCATTACCCTTTTCAAGATGGTATGTATAGTCCTCCATAAATGCAGTACCGCCTGTCATACCTTCAGCCATTGACTTCATTATAACGTCCATAGCAGCAACTTTCCAGTCACCCTCAGCACCGAAACCGTAACCGTCTGCCATCATATTCTGTGCGGCAAGACCCGGAAGTTGGTCAAGACCGTGCAATGTATCAAAATGAGTAACGAATGCACTGTAATCAAACTGTTCACACATTTTTCTTATAGCGATTTCTTCTTTCGCCTGATAACGAACAGCGTCAATATTATCTGTATCCATTGTATAACGGCTTTCATATTCAGCCATTTTCGCATCGATTTCAGCCTCTGTAACTTCATTCAAAATGTCAACAATATCGCCGATTGGTCTGTATTCAACGTCCCAACCGAACTTGATTTCAGCCTCAACCTTATCACCCTCTGTAACGGCAACTTGGCGCATATTATCGCTGAAACGTACCATTTTAAGTTCTTGGCTGATTGCATAACCGCAAGCACTTCTCATCCAATTTGCAAGCTTTGTCTGAGGTTCTTCGTCCTCCCAATAACCTACGATAACCTTTCTCGCCATTCTAAGTCTTGAACCGATAAATCCGTGTTCTCTGTCACCGTGTGCAGACTGGTTAAGGTTCATAAAGTCCATATCGATTTCATTCCAAGGAATTTCACGATTAAACTGTGTATGGAAATGACAGTAAGGCTTTTTGAAGTCCTTTAGACCGTTTATCCACATCTTTGACGGACTGAATGTGTGCATCCAAGCAATTACGCCGGCACATTTATCATCATATGATGCCTCTTTGAAAACTTTTTTAATTTCAGCAGGAGTTTTCACTGTCGGCTTGTACACAATCTTACAAGGCATTTTGCCTGACGCGTTAAGACCGTCCACCATAGCCTGTGAATCCTTTGCAACCTGTTCCAAAGTTTCAGGGCCGTAAAGATGTTGACTACCTGTTACAAACCAAAATTCATATTCTTTAATTGATTTCATTGGTTTTTCTCTCCTTAAATACATAATACTCTGTTTTGTGTGTAAATTTCACACTATATATTTATTATATATTAATCGGTTTATTTTTTCAATAGGTTTTTGTATGTTTCGTCCAAATATTTTTTCACATTATCGCACTTCATAAACCCCGACATTATACAAGCGCCCTTTGCGCCTGTATTCTGTATTTTGCTGATATTTTCAGGCGAAATACCGCCGATACCGTAAACATCAATATCGACGGACGATACTGCATTTTTCAAAAATTCTATGCCGCGCGGCTCAAGACCTTTTTTACAGTCTGTCGCAAAAATATGACCTGCCGTCACATACGTTGCACCCATTTTTTCGGCAAGCACCGCTTCATCTGCCGAATGAACAGATACACCGACCGTTTCAAATTCTTTCTCTGCATTTTCGTTCATCAAACGCAAAGGCAAATGTATTCTCTTTACACCGATTTTTTTCGCAACGTTAATATATGAATGAAGTATCACGTTCGGACAAATTTCAATAACTTTTTTCGCAAGTTCTTCATATTCACTTTCCGACAAGTCTTTTTCTCTGAGTATTACAGGAACATTATTTTCATAAAGCTCCCCCACTCGTTCCAAAAAGTTGTCGCAAAGTTTTCTGTGCGTTACGCATACAATATTAAACATAGATATAATCACTCATTACCGGCTGTAAGCCCTGCTCCTCAATCGCTTTATACACTTCTTCAACGTTTCTCGGGTCTGAAATTTCAAATTGTTCATCACCCTTTTGCTCTCCCGAATGACCGCCGATACCAACGTCAACTCCGGCACTTATTTTTGTAGCGGCAATATTAATAATATTATTTCTGAATCGCTCACATTCACGCGTTGAAATTGTTATGCTCGCAAACGGCATAAATATTCTGTACGCACATATTACCTGCAAAAGCTGTGGTTCGTGTACGTCTTTCGGATTGATTTTGTCATTATTTATAATCGGTCTTAAACGCGGACACGAAAACGCAATTTCCGCATACGGATATTTCTTCTGCAACAAATATGCGTGCATACCAGTTGCGAAAGCGTCTTTTCTGAAATCGTCCAATCCCAAAAGTGCCGCAAATCCCACACCGCGCATACCGCCGAGTATCGCTCTTTCCTGTGCATAGAAACGATACGGGAATATTCTTTTGTGTCCCTCAAGGTGCAATGTTTCGTATTTGTCGCTGTTATACGTTTCTTGGAATACCGTCACAAAATCTGCACCGCACTTGTGCAGATGTGCGTATTCGTCAGAGTTCATCGGATAAACCTCAACACCGACAACCTTAAAATATTTCTTCGCTATTTTACAAGCATTGCCGATATATTCGACGTCTGACATTTTTCGGCTTTCACCTGTCAAAAGTAAAATTTCCTGTAATCCTGTTTTCGCGATTTCCTGCATTTCCTTTTTAATTTCTTCTTCCGAAAGTTTTGCTCGGCGAATTTTGTTATAGCAGTTAAAACCGCAGTAAATACAATAGTTTTCACAGTAATTTGCTATATACAAAGGCGTAAACATCGAAACGGAATTTCCGAAATGCTTTCTTGTTTCAATTTGTGCTCTTTGTGCCATTTCTTCAAGGTGGTTAAGTGCCGCCGGTGAAAGAAGTGCCGCGAAGTCTTCCGTTGTAAGTACATCGTGAGAAAGTGCATTTTCCACGTCTTTATCCGTATATTTATCATAGTCATACGCGTCCATAGCCGATATGACTTCATCAAGCAGAGTAGAGTCGATAACCTCCATACCCTCCATATATTCCATATGATTTGTTCTTTCTTTCATTTTCGTAACCTTTCAAAATTAATCGTGTAAAAATCCCGTAAGCGGCGATGACGCTCTCGCACCCTTTTCAACCACATCACCAAAGCCTGCAAGATACGATTCACGTCCTGCCTCTATTGCTTTTTTGAATGCCTGTGCCATTTTCGGCACGTCACCGGCTGTCGCAATCGCCGTATTTGCCATAACTGCCGCCGCGCCCATTTCCATTGCCTCACAAGCCTGTGACGGTCTGCCTATACCTGCGTCAACAATAATCGGCAAATCGATTTCGTCAATAAGAATTTTTATAAATTCCTTTGTGCAAAGTCCTTTGTTTGACCCTATCGGTGAGCCTAACGGCATTATACAAGCCGCACCCGCATTTTGTAAATCTCTCGCAAAATTCAAATCCGGATACATATACGGCATTACAACAAATCCTTCTTTCGCAAGAATTTCAGTCGCTTTCAAAGTTTCGTAATTGTCAGGCAAAAGATATTTAGTGTCCCTTATCGCCTCAATTTTTATAAAGTCACCGCAGCCTGTTTCTCTTGCAAGTCTTGCAATTCTTACTGCCTCATCGGCATTTCTCGCACCGGAGGTATTCGGCAAAAGCGTTACGCCCTTTGGTATGTAATCAAGTATATTCGCAACGTCACCGCCTACGGCACGTCTTAGGGCAAGAGTTATAATCTCCGCTCCGGCATTTTCAACCGCCGCTTTTATAAGTTCAAGCGAATACTTTCCCGAGCCCAAAATAAATCGTGATGTAAATTCGTGTCCGTTTAAAATTAATTTATCTTCTTTGTTCATTTATTAAACCTCTTTCTCTCCTATTAAAAGTCTTAAAATCATATTTGCCTCATGTGCGGCACATATTGCCACTCTCGGTGCGGCAAGTGCAAGTCCGTCATTCATATCACTTTCAGCGTCCCCGCATAAATAAAATCTGTCGTTTATTTTTCGCGTAACAATCGTGTTTGAACTGCCGAAACCCGCCATACCGGAACCCGATACAATTTTAGTGTCCCCACATTCAGACAAGATACTGTTTACAAGCATTGCTTTGTTTTCAGCCTTATCAAAAGCCTCACACACTATTTTATATCCGCCGAATATTTCAGCGGCATTGTCTTCGTTTACTTTAACGCATTGCGACGTTATTTCGATAAACGGATTAAACCTTTTAATATTCTTTGTAAGCGCATCTGTTTTCAGTGTTCCCAAATCTGCTATATCGTACTGTTGCCTGTTCAGGTTTGTAATATCCACTTTGTCAAAATCCACAAGGTGCAAATGTCCCACACCGGCTCTTGCAAGATACATTGCAATATTTGAGCCGAGTCCGCCAAGACCGGCTATTGCAACAGACGAATGACTTAATATATTATGTATTCTTTCGCCGTGACGCTGTTTTAAGGCATTTTCATATTCTTCAAAAGTAATCATAAATCAACCGCCTCCCACAAAGCTCACAACTTCAATTTTATCACCGTCATTCAAAACGGTTTTATCATAATCAGACTTTTTGATTATTTCGCCGTTAATTTCAACCGCTATTCTGTCACGTCTGAAACCGCTGTTTTCAAGCAAGACACTAAGATTTTTGCAGTTTTCCGTTTCTTTACCGTTCACATAAATCATAAAGAACAACCTCCTTTTTTATTTTAAAAACAAAAAAGGTTACACAAAGAAGTACTACACCCTGTAAGGTGGTGTACCCCTTTGTGTAACCTTAGGTTTCACTTTGTTTGATATTTTAGCACAAATCAATGATATTGTCAAGCATTACTTTTCTTGTATTCAAGCAGTAAATTACGAAGTTTTGCCGCTTGCTTTGCACTGTTTTCCGCAAAATCATAAAAAGCCTGTTTTGCTTTGTCATTGTCCTCCGTCAAATCGGCATAGCTTTGAAAATCTCTTACCGCCTCCATAGAATTTTCCCACGCCCTTAATAATCTGTCATACGTTGTTATTTTAATCTGTCTGTGACACATGATTTTATCTCCTTTCGATTACATTATAGTTTATTATAACCGAAAAAGAAATATTTTAAGACAAAACCGTTACGGTTTTGTCTACTTTGTTCTTGGGAGTTTGAGGTTCTAACCTCATTAAAAATCATTTCTGCCGACATGTGCGGCAGAAATGGCTTAAAATCTAAAGTTTCGACTTTGGAGGAACTTTACGATTTTTTCTCTGAAAACACTCAAAAATCACATCGCAAGATGTGATTTTTGGAGCTGTCGACATTTTGTCGACAGGCTCACATCTTATATTTCCGGTGCAAGATAATTCTTCTTTGCAAGTGCCTTTTCAATAAGGTCAAGTGTTTCCTCACTGTCGGCTTTTACTGTATGATAGTGATACCCCGATGTGATATTCATAAGTGCCGATGATTTACCGCTGACAAGTCCGTCTATACATTGCTGAACATTTCTTCTTGACGCGACATTAAGTTTAGCCTCGATTTTTCCGTAAACTCTGTGCCACACAAACACATCAACAACCGTTCCGCCTATATCGACAATCGTTGTAAGCTCATCTTCCGTTTGGTCATTCGTATGATATACCTTAAACACTCTCGTATGTGCCGCCACATCATTTATCACATATCCCTTGTTGGTAGATAAAATTTCATATCCTGCCGCCTTTAAAAGTGCTATATCCTGTACGATAACCTGTCTTGAAACGTCAAGTTCTTTTGCAAGCATACTTCCTGACATTGCTTCATCATTTGTGGTTATAAGTCTTACAATTTCCTGTCGTCTTTCGACTGCGTTCATATTAAGTCCCACAACCTTTCTTTAAATTGCGTGAAGATTTTTTAATGACAAATCAAGAATCGGTGACGAATGAGTAAGCGCACCGCTTGAAATATAGTCAACTCCTATATCAACAAGTCTTTCAACATTTTCCTTTGTCACGTTGCCGCTGCACTCCGTTTCAGCTTTTCCGCTGACAAGTTTAACAGCCTCTTTCATATCTTCAACGCTCATATTATCAAGCATTATTATATCCGCACCTGCGTCAAGTGCCTCTTTAAGCATATCAAGATTTTCAACTTCAATTTCAATCTTTCTTACAAACGGTGCATATTCCTTTGCCATTTGTACAGCCTCTTTAACTCCGCCTGCGGCACCGATATGATTGTCCTTTAAAAGTATTCCGTCACTCAGATTATATCTGTGGTTATATCCGCCGCCTACTTTTACCGCGTATTTTTCAAATACACGCATATTCGGTGTGGTTTTTCTTGTATCAAGAAGTTTTGTTTTACTGCCTTTTAAAAGGTCGGCTATTGAACGTGTATATGTCGCAATACCGCTCATTCTTTGGAGATAGTTAAGTGCCGTTCTTTCGCCCGAAAGAAGCACGCGTATATCACCTCTTACAACACCGATTTTATCGCCGTTCTTTACGGTATCTCCGTCTTTTTTTGTAAAAGTAACTTCTGTTTTGCTGTCAAGCAATTCAAATGTTCTCTTAAAAACGTCAAGTCCTGCGATAACGCCGTCCTGCTTACAAATAAGCTCAACTTCACCAAGCTGATATTCACGCATTACCGAATTTGTTGTAATATCTTCGCTTGTAATATCCTCTCTTAACGCACTCAAAATAAGCTCGTCCGCATTAAGCGCCATTGTTATATTATTCATGTTTCTTTCTCTCCCTTTCTATCTCCTCAAGAATTTCATCTTTGTACTTGTCTTCGTAATTCTTGTATAAATCCTTATCTATCGTAACTTCTCTGTCACTTGTCTTACTGTATGTTTCAATCATACGTTTTGCCGCACGTTTTGCAAAAACAAGACTTTCAAGAAGTGAATTGCTTGCAAGACGATTTTTGCCATGAACACCGTTGCACGCCGTTTCACCGACTGCGTACAATCTGTCCATTGACGTCTTGCTGTATTTATCAACGTCGATACCACCCATAAAATAATGCTGTGACGGCACAACGGGAATACATTCTTTTGTAACATCATAACCTTCTTCAAGACAATGCTTGTATATGTTCGGAAAATGATTTTTTATCATTTCGGTAGGAATAGGCTTCATAGAAAGCCATACATAAGGCTTATTATCCTTTTTCATTTCCTCTTGTATCGCCTTTGCGACAACGTCACGAGGTAAAAGTTCATCAACAAATCGTTCCATATGTGAGTTAAAAAGCACCGCTCCCTCACCTCTGACAGATTCGGAAATAAGAAATCTTCTGCCTTTCTTTGTTGAATAAAGCGTAGTCGGATGTATTTGAATGTAATCAATATTTTGAAGTTTTATATTGTGGTTAAGCGCTATCGCAAGCGAATCACCCGTAAGGTGTCTGTAATTTGTCGAGTGCTTGTAAAGACCGCCGATACCGCCTGTTGCAAACACTGTAAAATCAGCTTGAATATCAATATATTTGCCGTCCTTGCCGTAACCGATTATACCGAAACATTCATTGTTTTCTTCGATTATATCAACCATTGTGAAGTTTTCGATAATCGTTACGTTGTCAAGCTCCTTTACCGCCGTCAAAAGATGTGATGTAATTTCCTTACCTGTTATATCTTCGTGAAACAGTATTCTTGACGTAGAGTGTGCACCCTCTTTTGTGTACGCAAATTCACCGTTTTCCTTTTCAAAACGCACTCCGTATCCTACAAGGTCATTTATAACGTCCCTCGATGAACGAATCATTATATCAACCGATTCTTTGTTGTTCTCATAGTGACCGGCACGCATTGTGTCCTCAAAATAACTGTCATAATCTTTTTCGTCTTTCAAAACGCATATTCCGCCCTGTGCCAAAAACGAATCGCTTTTATCATCGTCAGCCTTTGTCACCATTACTATTTTTTTATCACGAGGAAGATTAAGCGCACAATAAAGTCCGCTAACGCCTGTTCCTACGATGACTATATCTGTTTTCATATGTATTCTCCTTATTTTGCCATTTCAAGCATTTTGTCAAGCGGCACAAGTGACTTTAATCTTGTTTCGTCGCTTACATGCACTTCGTTTTCACCTGTTTTTAAAACGTGACAGACTTTTTCGACTGTGTTTAGTTTCATATTAGGGCAAAAATGTTTTGTACCTGCAAAGTAGAATTTCTTATTTGGATTTTTTGTTCTAAGCTCATAGCCCACTCCGCTTTCTGTACAGATTATAAATTCTTCGTTGTCGCTTTCAGTTGCGTAATTTATGATACCCGATGTACTTCCTATGTAGTCTGCAAGGTCAAGCACTTCCTGTTTACATTCCGGGTGTGCAAGCACAAGTGCCTTCGGATATTTTTCCTTTATAGCCTTTAGATTGTCGGCTGTCATTGAAACATGAACGTGGCAAAAACCTTTGTTTAGTATAATGTTCTTTTCAGGTATCTGCTTTGCAACGTGTCTGCCGAGATTTTCGTCAGGAATAAAGAAGATGTTTTTATTCGGCAATGATTTTACAATCTTAACCGCATTTGATGAAGTTACGCAAACATCGCTGTGACACTTTAATTCGGCGGTTGAATTTATGTAGCATACAACCGCAAGGTCGTCATACTTTCCACGCATTTCTTCGATTTTCTCAACTTGTGCCATATGTGCCATAGGACAATCTGCCGACATATCCGGCATTAAAACAGTTTTGTTCGGGTTAAGAATTTTCGCACTTTCGCCCATAAATGACACACCGCAGAAAACAATAGTCTTTGCGTCAACCTCTCTTGCCACTTTTGCCAAATAGTAAGAGTCACCGATATAATCAGCTATTTCCTGCACTTCATCATTAACATAATAATGAGCAAGAATTACAGCATTTTTCTCTTTCTTAAGTTGCTCGATTTCTTTTACAAGTTCATTCATAACATATAAACCCCTTATATAATTTATTTTTAACAGTATAGCACTTATCATTACACCTGTAAAGACACCTGTATAAACAATGTGAAAAACATACAAAAAAACGACAGCTTTTAACACTGTCGTTTGATGTATTCGTCAAATCTTTTTATATGATTTTCGGCTGATTTTATTATATTCCCGTCTAATTTATAAGGTACTGCATTTAAAATACTTCTCAAAACTTCGTCCGTATCAATATTGTTCACATCATATATTTTACCGCTGTAACCTATTTCGTCAAGTGCATTTTTTGTCTTATCAGAATACGCAATCGGCACAACAGGTATGCCCATTCTGATTGCCAGTATAGTCGAATGAAAACGTATTCCCAAAATTGCTCCGCAACGCTTGATATTTTTCAACATATCATTTATATCTGTGTATCGTATAATTTCGGTCATATGTTTATTTTTCATAATACCGTAAACTTGATTTGCCACCGAAACATCATCTTCCAAGCCTGTATTAAAACACAAAAGACAAACATTTCTGCCTGTTTCGTTAATAAATCTGTCCGCAATCTCTGCCAACAAATTTATATCAGCACTATTATGCACACTTATCCCAAGTGCATTTTCACTATGCACATTCGGTATCATTTTATCACTTAACGACAGCACCATATCGGGATATTTTTCACATTTTACATTAGGTATATTCTTCGTTATATATTCATACGAATATCTGTCACGCACCGTCACAAAATCATAGTCGCTTATTTGCTTTTGTATAACTTTTTCGGCAACGCGATTAACAAAACCGCTTATATTGCAGTTTATAACGGCTCTGTTTTTTGAATACCGTTTTTCGCGGTACATATCACGCATACGATAAGCTATACCTTTGTTGTTGTGTATCAAAAATCCCGAGCCTGTCACTTTTAAATAACAGTCAAAACTGCTTTTTTCTTCAGTATATTCGGCAATATCAAGTTTGGGAGATGTTATATACAGCTTGTGTTCTTTAAGTCCGTCAGCCGCAAGATACAGCATAAGGTCATCGCCGAAATTACCGTCAATATATCCGTCAAGCAAAATCCTCAATCTTTTACTCATTCCTTAAACTTCCCATCTCCACGCATACAAAGACGCAACTTTCATTCGCCATCTTAGAGGAAAAATCAGCAATGCAAGGAAAAACGCCTTATGTTTGATACTGCATTTTCGTGTAAGTGCGGACTTTAAATATTTTCTGTAAATATGGCTTGTCATAACTCTGTATGCCGATTCATATGATAATTTTGCACATCGTCCTATATTATATGTAACAATCATTGACGCGGTAAATGACACCGCCTTTTTCATTTCAGGCTCCGCCTCTGCCATATAGTCAATGAACAAATCGCATATCGCCGCCAATCTTCGCTCGCCGTTGCTTACATTATGAAAATGACTTGTTTCATACTGATAGTAATTATAATAAGGCTCGGAAATAAAGCAAACTTTTTTTAAACAGCTAAGCATCTTTAAATTAAACATTAAGTCTTCTGAAAAATATTTCTTTGTATCGCAGAATTTCAAGTTATTTTCCTCAAGAAAGCTTCTTCGTATAAGTTTGTTACAAATTTCATAACTGTGATAGCACGTTGAAAAATATTTATCGGCATACTCGCCCTTATCCTCAACGATAACTGTCTTGTCCAGTGGTTTAAGCTGAATTTTTCTTGTTCTGTCGGGATATATGTCATATAAATTACACTGCACCATATCCGCATTTTCCGTTTCGGCTTTTTCATACATTTTTTCAAGCATACATTCCTCTATTGTGTCGTCAGCGTCAACAAATGCAATATATTTACCGTTTGCAACAGACATTCCGTTATTTCTTGCATATCCTTGACCGTAATTAAGGTGAGAAATAATCTTTAATCTATCGTCATTTATACCTTTTAATACCTTCAAAGTACTGTCGTCCGAACCGTCATTTACCGCTATCACTTCGATATTGGCAAGCGTTTGATTAAGCACGCTATTTATACATCTTCCTACTGTTTTTTCACAATTATATACAGGTATTATCACACTAACTGCTGTTTCCATACTTTCCTCCGTTCCCGTTTGTTCTATTAATAATATCATAAACATATTTTTTTGTAAATACTTATGATTGACTGTAACCGTTAAAAATGATATACTTAACTTTGAGCCTGGCGACAAAATGTCGCCAGCTCCAAAAATCACATCTTGCGATGTAATTTTTGAGTATTTTCAGAGAAAA
>ENA-OPCD01001286-OPCD01001286.1-human-gut-metagenome-genome-assembly--contig:-NODE-1286-length-19589-cov-2.246800_pt1 | contig 19589 bp, 18 predicted proteins | sample MGYA00241560_ERZ501471 | MGnify/ENA primary metagenome ERZ501471 (study PRJEB25962, sample SAMEA2042578) | human gut metagenome | biome: human gut; feature: human-associated habitat; material: faeces...
CCAGACATGCCATAACAGACAGAATCGTCATCACTGCCAGCAGGATTATTACCACATTATATACTCTTTTATTTGCTCTTACATATTGTTCTCCTGTCATCTAAATCCCTCTTCCTTTCGCTTTTGAATGTACTTGCATAATTATAGTACACCTCTCAATAAACACACACAATACTTATTACAAATTTTTTTCATACTTTTCGACATATTGCGCCATAAAATGCACTGTGATAAGATAAAGATATTTAAAATCTTTCACATTTTTCTGCTTTCAAATGAGGTTATTATGGACTTAAAACAATATATCAGACATCTTCTTTATGATAATACAACTTATGAATCACCAGATATTTATCAGCGTTTCCGCATTGTCTGTCCGGAGTATTCGCAGCACGATATCGAAGTCAAACCATATCCCCTTCCGGAATCAGAGCACATGTTTGGCCTGATCTGGGATATCCACGAACCTCACACTGTTTCTGCCACGATCATCCCCTCCGGTACCGCCTTTACTTACGAGAAACGGTTTGAACCGGGCATGCGCACCCAGATGCACTCACATGAATATCTCGAACTTTTTTATATCGTGGACGGCGAATACCGTCAGAAGATCCTCGGCAATGAATTTACTTTCCACAAGGGGGAACTCTGCCTGATCGACCGCAACTGTGAACATCAGGAAATCTTAGACAGTGGTTCTTCCACGATCTTATTTCTCGGTATCACAAATGCTATTTTTAATGATATCATGAAACATCTGAGCACTTCCGGAAGAATTGCTTCTTTTTTAAATATGGCATTATTAGAGCAGAAAAATCTGCAGCAGTATCTGCATTTCCGTCCACAGCCGGAGGGTATGGAAAAAATGGAACAGGCGCTTTATCAGCTGCTGTCCGAGTTAAAACAGCATGATGTTGCCTCCCCTTTGATCTGTCAGGGATTACTGCTGCGTATTTTCAGGATTCTTGGAACAAATTATGAATTTTCGCTGTCAAAACAACTGCGAAAACAGATGAACTGGATTTTATTTGAAGAGATCACAGATTATATGGAAAATCATCTGACCCAGATTTCCATTACAGGACTTTCTGAGGAATTTCATTTTCAGGAAGATTATTTTAACCGTCTCATAAAAACACAGACCGGGCTTACCTATACGGAATACTTACAGCTTCTGCGCCTGCGCCGCGCTGAAACGCTGCTTCTTACGACCGATGCCACGATCGACCAGATCACGGAAGCGGTCGGTTACCACAACAAAGGTTATTTCTATAAAATATTTACGGAACGGCACCAGCTTACGCCGGCACAGTTCCGCAAAAAGATGTAACTATTTTTTCAGATTTATCTTACAGATTCCATTTCCAGTCTCTTACCTCAGGCAGATCCTGACCGTACTCGTGGATGTACTGTTTGTGCTCTACGAGTTTGTCGTTCATCTGCTGTACCAGATAAGATCCTCTGTTTCCAAGCTGTGGCAGATATTTGATGACGTTCTTTACTAAGTGGAAACGGTCGATTTCGTTTTGTACACGCATATCAAACGGTGTTGTAATCGTACCTTCCTCCTGATAACCGTAAACGTGGATGTTGCGGTTGGTTCTGCGGTAGGTCAGCTCATGGATCAGTGTGTGATAACCGTGGAATGCAAAAATGATCGGTTTGTCTTTGGTAAAGAGTGCATCGTATTCTGCATCGCTGAGTCCGTGCGGATGTTTCGTGTTCGGCTCTAATTTCATGAGATCGACAACGTTGATCACACGGATCTTAATCTCCGGCAATGCCTCTCTTAAGATCGTAACGGCTGCCAATGTCTCTAATGTCGGTGTATCACCGCAGCATGCCATAACTACATCCGGCTCTTCGCCCTGGTCGTTGCTTGCCCACTCCCAGATGCCGATACCCTGTGTACAATGCTTTACAGCCTGTTCCATAGTCAGCCACTGGCAGCTTGGATGTTTAGACGCTACGATTGCATTGACATAGTTCTTACTCTTGATGCAGTGGTCGAAGCATGAGAGTAAGCAGTTTGTATCCGGTGGTAAATACATGCGGACAACGTCTGCCTTTTTATTGGCAATGTGATCCAGAAATCCTGGATCCTGATGTGTAAATCCGTTATGATCCTGTTGCCATACATTAGATGTCAGGATAAAGTTCAGCGAAGCAATCGGCTGTCTCCATGAAAGCTGGTTGCAGACCTTCAGCCATTTTGCATGCTGAGCTGCCATAGAGTCAACGATACGGATGAATGCTTCATAGCTTGCAAAGAATCCATGACGTCCTGTCAGAAGATATCCTTCCAGCCATCCTTCACACATATGTTCACTTAACATACCGTCCATGATACGTCCGTCTCTTGCAAGGCAGTCATCAGTGTCAAGCAAGTCTGCCTGCCAGTCACGTTTCTGTTCTTCAAATACTTTGTACAGACGGTTGGACATACTTTCATCTGGTCCGAAGATACGGAAGTTCTTACTGTCTTCATTTAATTTGAAGATGTCGCGGATGTATCCGCCAAGTTCGATCATATCCTGTGCTTTTGTCTTGCCAGGTTCTACTTCGATTCCGTATGAGCGGAAATCCGGAAGACGAAGGTCTTTCAGAAGAAGTCCGCCATTTGCATGCGGGTTTGCACCAAGACGGGCATCTCCCTTTGGAGCAAGTTCTGCAAGTTCCGGAATCAGACGTCCTTTTTCATCAAAGAGTTCTTCTGCATGGTAGCTTTCCAACCATTCTTTCAGAAGGTCAAGATGTTCTGGTGATTCCATAGAAAGCGGTACCTGATGTGCACGGAAAGATCCTTCAATCTGGAGTCCGTCAACAACCTTTGGTCCTGTCCATCCCTTTGGAGTACGAAGAACGATCATTGGCCAGAACGGACGGGTAGGATCATTGTTTTCACGGGCATTTTTCTGGATTGCTTTGATTTCTTCGATGCAGGCATCCATAGTCTCAGCCATTTTTCTGTGCATAGTCATCGGATCATCACCTTCTACGAAGTAAGGTTTCCATCCGCAGCCCTTGAAGAAGTTTTCTACTTCCTCATGAGAAATACGTGAGAAAATGGTCGGGTTACTGATCTTGTATCCGTTCAGATGAAGGATTGGAAGAACAGCACCGTCTGTGATCGGGTTCAGGAATTTGTTGGACTGCCATGAAGTAGCAAGCGGCCCTGTTTCAGCTTCACCGTCACCGACAACAACTGTAGCGATAAGATCTGGGTTGTCCAGAACAGCACCAAAGCCGTGAGCAATTGAATATCCAAGTTCTCCACCCTCATTGATAGAACCTGGTGTTTCTGGAGCACAGTGACTCGGAACTCCGCATGGGAATGAGAACTGCTTGAACATTTTCTTCATGCCTTCCTCATTCTGGCTGATGTTCGGATAAACTTCACTATAAGAACCTTCCAGATAAGTGTTGGCGATCAGGAAGTTTCCGCCATGTCCTGGACCGGAAAGAAGAATCATATCCAGATCATAACGTTTGATGACACGGTTGCAGTGTACATAGATGAAGTTTTGTCCAGGTACGGTTCCCCAGTGTCCGACGATTTTTTTCTTGATCTGATCCATGGTCAATGGCTTTTTCAGAAGCGGATTATCAAGAAGGTATAACTGACCGGCTGACAGGTAGTTGGCAGCACGCCAGTAGGCATTCATTTTGTTGAGCAGTTCATCAGATAATGGCTGCTTTTCAAGACATAATTTATTGTCTTCCATTTTAGTACCTCTCTCTTTCTCTAGTTCATTTTTGTTATTTTTTCAACTGGGTTCATCATATCATGAGTAAAAGATAACGTAAAATAGCAATAATGAATTATATTCATATCAAAATGTTATGGATAGGAAGAGAAGGAGTTCCTTAATTTCGTAATAGGTGGTAGACATTGTGAAAAAATTGAAGTATAATTATGAATAGCTGTTTTTATGTAAGATTTTTGAATAAAGCGTTTAAAATGTTAATGTTTTGACGGAGAAAAACAGTGTATATAATGTAGATTGACAGTTTTTTAGTGAGGGAGAATTTATTATGAAGACTACTCTGATTATTATGGCAGCAGGAATCGGTTCAAGATTTGGAACAGGAATCAAGCAGCTCGCCAAGATGTCTCCGAATGGGGAGATCATTATGGATTACTCTATTTATGATGCTATTCGAGGCGGATTTGGAAAAGTTGTTTTTGTCATACGCCATTTGTTTGAGAACGATTTTCGGGAAAAGATATTGAAAAAATATGCTCATGTAATTCCCGTAGAACTTGTTTTTCAGGAACTCGATTATCTTCCGACCGGTTTTTCCGTGCCCGAAGGCCGTGTGAAACCGTGGGGAACCAACCATGCCGTACTGATGGGAAAGGATGTGATAAAAGAGCCTTTTGCCGTGATAAACGCCGATGATTTTTACGGTCGGGACAGTTTTGCCGTTATTGCCGATTATCTGAAAAATATCGAGGGTAAGCACGATGACTATTGTATGGTTGGGTATCGTGTGGGCAATACGCTCTCGGAGAGCGGATCGGTATCTCGCGGGGTCTGCGAAACCGATGCCGACGGTTTCCTTACGACGGTGGTGGAGCGTACGCAAATCGAACGACGGGACGGTAAGGTCATGTATAAGGACGGAGACTCTTGGGTTGCTGTCGATGAGAATACCCCTGTCTCTATGAATATGTGGGGATTTACGCCCGACTATTTTATTCATTCCGAAAATTATTTTATCCGTTTCCTGCGGGAGAATGCGGGAAATATCAAGGCGGAATATTTTATACCGTTGATGGTGAATTATTTGATAACAAGCGGTATATCGAAAGTGAAGGTGCTTGATACGACTTCCAAGTGGTTCGGCGTAACTTATGCCGAGGACCGACCATCGGTCGTAGCCCAGATACGGGCGCTTATCGATGCCGGAGAATATCCCGAAAAACTGTTTTAAAATAGGATTTTAGCATAGGAAAAGCTCTGTTTCGACAGGGCTTTTCTTGTTGGTAATAAAAATAAGCATACAAAGAATTTAATTTCGATAAAAATTGTATATTTGCGGGTAGTATAATAATATAGTTGAGGTTCATGCTGCTTTATTTATGTGTGGAAAAAGAATAGTTTGTTTGTTTTTCATAGCTTGTACCATGGTAGTCGCCTCGGCGCAAAGCATATCGGAAATAAAAAGGGACAAGGATTATATTTGGGGAGAGGGCAAAGGTGTAACTTTGACTCAGGCCGATAATGAGGCGTTGAACGACTTGATAACGCAAATATCGGTAACTGTCGAGAGCCGTTACAGTAAAATCGATGAAAATGTCATTGCCGGTGGAAATGTCGATACGCAGAGTTCTTTCCGGGCGGTTTTGCAGACTTACTCCAATGCCACATTACAGAATACCGAACGTTTTGTCATCAGTAACGAGCCCGATGCCCACGTTTTCCGATTTGTGAAGAAAGTCGATATTGACCGCATTTTTGCTTCGCGTAAAGCAAAAGTCAATGATATGGTTTCGTTTGCGTTGCGGGCTCAGCGGGAATGTAAAATCGACGAGGCTTTGAGAAATTTTTATTGGGCGTATTGCCTTTTACAAAGCCTTCCTTCTTCCCATGAGGTAACTTATGATAATAACGGGGAATCGTGTCTGTTGATAACCTGGATTCCCGAGCAGATACGTAAGATATTTTCTTTGATAAAAATCTCGAAACAGCCTTCTTCCGAAAATTGTGTCGATGGCATGTTGGTGTTGAACATATCTTATGACGGAAAGCCGGTGAGCAGTTTCGATTATACCTATTTCGACGGTATGGATTGGAGCAATATTTACAGTGCCAAAGACGGATTGGGCGTGATAGAACTCCTGCCCGGTATGGCTGCGGATAATTTGCAGATCCGGTGTGAATACGAATTTGCAGGAGAGGCGCATACCGATAAAGAGATAGAGAGCGTCGTGAAAGGTACAGCTTTCAGAGATGCTTATATATGGGTGAGAAGTGTTCCGTCTAAGGAAACATCTGTGGCTTCGGCGGGGAATATGACGGTCGAGCCCGAATTGAATGCCAACTCAACATCTGATGTGGAGACTTCCGGCGTAACTTTTATCGAAGGCGATGATGCCGAGCCTTATGAGGAAAAAATGAATCGGATACTCTTGGCGGTACGAGACAAGAACTATGATAATGTCAGGAATCTTTTTACGGATCAAGGTTGGGTCATGTTCGAAAAGTTGCTTGCTTACGGCCAGGCTCGATTGATCAATACTCCTCGGTTGTGTTTTATCGCAGCTGATAATAAGGTGATTTGCCGGAGTGTCCCGATGAGTTTCTCGTTTCGGAACAATAATCGCAAATTTGTCGAAGATGTCGTGTTTACGTTCGACGAGAAAAAGAGGATAGAAAGTCTTGCATTTGGTTTGGGACAAGAGGCGATGGAAGATATACTGTACCATTCGGTATGGGAAGAAAAGTCGCGGATATTTTTGATGAGTTTTCTCGAAAATTATAAAACGGCCTACGCCTTGAAACGACTCGATTATATCCGGGATATTTTCGACGACAATGCGGTGATAATTACCGGAGCCGTAACACAACGCGTTACGGGTGATGTTGAAATGAACAGATATAGGAACAACCGATATGTAAGGTATAACCGACAGACAAAAGATCAATATCTGCGAAATCTCGATCGGTGTTTCCGTAGCAACGAATTTATCAATATACGGTTTGGAAACAACGATGTGGTGAAAGCTGGGACAGGAGGTGAGCTTTACGGGATTCAGATAAAGCAGGATTATTACAGTACCAATTATGGCGATCAGGGTTATTTGTTCTTGATGGTCGATTTGAACGACCCAGAGAGACCCGTTATCAAAGTGCGTACTTGGCAGCCCGAGAAAGATCCCGATTTTGGCCTCTATGATATAGGAATGTTTTGATTGTAAGATAATTATTCATTAGAAGTTGCGCCCGACACAATTACAAGGGTAGTAAGTTATGAGAAAGATGTTTATGGCGGCATTGGTAGCCGTAGATGTCGTATTGGTTTCGAGTTGTGGTAGTTCGAAATCTACGCAATCCGAACTTTATGAGACACCGTGTTCTGGTCCCGGATTCCGTACCGAAGTCTCGCATTTCAGAGCTGCTGCCTCGGCTGTTGCAGGGAATGAAGATGTTGCCCGCAAGCAGGCAACGGCATCGGCTCGTCAGGAGTTGGCTACAATCATAAATACGACGGTCAAAGCCGTAGCAGACAATTATGCAAAGAATTATGTGAAGGGAGAAGAAGCCGAGACGACGCAACGGTATGAAGATTTGGGCCGTACGGTTGTAAATCAACGTCTTACCGGTTCGCATGTCATCTGTGAAAAATATCGTAAAAATGCCAATGGCACATTTACCTGCTATGTTTGTGTAGAGTTGGCATCGGAAGATGTCCTTGCTGCATTGAACAGCTCGATAAGCGATGACTCGAAATTGCGTATCGATTATGATTACGAGAAATTCAAAAAAATCTTCGAGGAAGAAATGTCTAAGGCTCAGTAATCGGTTTTTATTCGTGAATAATGATGAAGTACTTTTAGAGTACTTCATCATTTATACGTGAAAAATGAAAAGGTGTCTTTTATCGGTTTTTCTTTATTTTATATTCTCTGTTGCTGTTTTTTCGCAAAATTTTGCAGAGACTTTGCAATGGAGGATACAGGGAGTTGATACGCTGCCAGCATGGGTTGTCTCATGTAGATACCCCGGGATCGAGCTGGGTGTTTCCGATGTCGGGTTAGACCGTGCATTGGCACAAGATCAGGCTGTTGCCCATGCCTTACTTTGTCATTTGTTACATTCTGGGTTAGATGGTCAGTGCGTGGAGGAGACTTTTTCTAGTAGCACTTCCGAAGAGGATCTTCGTTCGGAAGTCAGACGATTGGTAACAGCTGTGATAAATTATCGCTTCGATTATAAAGTGTTGAACGAGTATGTTTCAAATTTCGGAGAGGTATTTCGCGAGGTGGAAATAAGTCCGGATCCCGATGGAAAATGTCTTGTCAAAGGGGTGATGGAGTTGTTTTACAGTTACAAATTTACCGGGATCGAGTGTTGGTCGGGATATTATCAATTGGCTTTACGGGTGGACGGTCTCGACAGTCTGTCCGAAATGTCGATGAAAATGCATCGTTTGCAGAGACAATCCGAATATCATTCTCAGGTGAATGGAATTTCGACCGATAAAGATTTGCTTTATTGCACTTATGCCGATTGCGGAGATTCACTCGGGGTCGAACATTATCCCATGCGTCGGTTGGTTAAAGGATTTTGGCCTTCTTACATTTTGTCGCATTTCGATTGTCTCTTTTTTGAAGATAGTGATAACTCGACCATAAAGTCGGTAACAGAAAATTACAATGGTTCGATGAAAAACATCGATCGGAATATTTCTGAAAAATTGCGTATCGAGATCGATACGGAAATACGAGGAATCGTTGATAATTATTTGAATGTACGATGTCGTTTGCAATAGAAGAGAACGACGAATGAAATCACGAACGCATAGCGTTTTCGAGGGAAAATAAACCAAAAAGAAATGAATGCACATTTTTTGAAATATTATTTGCGCGCAATTATTTTTTGTTCATTGTTTTGCCTATCGTTCGCGGATCTGTCCGCACAAAATATATCGGTCAAAAGTTTTCGTTTGCTTGAAACCGACCTCACCGCCAATACAGCTGGGACGATGAAACGCGACCAAAATAATGAAGTGGCGGCTTTGATAAAGATTGTAACGACCGAGACAGGTTTTTCGTTTGAAGGAAGCTCATTGGGATTTGTCGCAACCAAGCAGACTCCGGGCGAGATATGGCTTTATGTACCGAGAAAATCACGGAAAGTTACTATAAAACATGCGACTCTCGGTGTGTTGAGAGATTATTACTACCCCCTATCCATCGAGGCGGGGCGTACCTATGAAATGGTGCTTGTTACCGGGCGGGTAACGACGGTCGTGCAGGAAGATGCCGGTGGGCAGTATGTTGCGATGACGGTTTCTCCGACCAATGCCGAGGTATATATCGATGAGACGCTGGTCGAGTCGGCAGGAGGCGTGTTGTCTAAATTGTTGAAATACGGAAAACATACTTATCGCATTTCCGCACCTTTATATGAACCGGAAATGGGGCAGTTCGAGATTACGTCGCAAGGGCGTACCGATTTGCAGGTATCGTTGCGTCCGGCTTACGGGCAGTTGCAGATAACTTCCGAGCCGTCGGGGGCACAGGTATATATCGATGGTGATTATAAACCGGCTGGGACGACACCTTTCACGACCGAACGGTTGCCTAAGGGTTCTCATACATTGCAGTTTAAGTTGGGATCGTATAAGCCGTTAACTGAGAAAGTTGTTATTTCTGGCGACGGTTCGGTACAGACAAAAGCTGTAGCTTTGGCACCGAATTTTGCCGAAGTATCGGTATCCGTACCCGATGAGGCCGAAATTTTCATCAATGAAGAGTCGAAAGGTACGGGAAAGTGGAGCGGCCGTCTCAATACGGGCATGTACACAATCGAGGCCCGGAAAGTGTCGCATTATCCCACGAAACGGACGGTGGAGGTAAAAGCGGGTGAAAACCAGCAGATAGTCTTGCAATCTCCTGTTCCCCGTTATGGCTCTATCAATATCAACACGCAGCCTATCGGGGCGATGGTTTCTGTCGATGGCCGGGTGTTGGGCGAGTCTCCGAATATCTTTAAAGACGTACTCATCGGTACCCATACGCTTGCCGTGTCGAAGGAAGGCTATGCGACCAAGACATCTACCATAACGGTGGAAGAGGGAAAAATAACGCCGGTCGATTTGCAGCTCGAGAACGGCGGTTCGGTGGTGATTCGCAGCAATGTAACGAATGCCCGGGTTTATATCGACGGGCAGTTCAAGGGGATTGCCCCTTACACATACAGCGACGGGGCCGGACGTTATCAGGTAACGGTCAAAGCCGACGGTTATAACGATGTAACACAGACGGTCGTGATTGCAGCCGGGCAGACGAACTCGGAGACGATTACACCTATGCCGATTACCGGGGCGGTACAGATTTACGCCTATCCTTCGCAAACGAAAATTTATATCGACGGAAAATATGTAGGAGATGCTCCCTGTCGCTTTGTGGGAACTCCCGGAAAGTACACAGTAACAGCCATAGCTTACGGGTATAAATCCAAAACGCAGGAAATAAATATTGCAGCAGGAGATGACTCTTTTACGAGCATCTCCCTCAAAGCCAAACGTAAGCGGCTTATGGATTATTACGATGCCGGCGACCTGTTTTCTCTCGGCGGCGGATGGGATATTCTGTGGACCGACAAGTGCAGTATGGGCGGTTACCTCTCCTTTAAGATGGGACAGGAGTCGTTTACGTGGCTGACGGCTGTCGTGAATATCGGCGGTTATAAAATGGGGAAGAACCGGGGCGGTAAGTTTTTTAAAGAAGAAGGCGATCCCGAAATCGATGAAATCGATTCGGAAAATTCCCTTACGACCTATACCCAGATACCTCTCTCGCTGGCTTTGCGTTTGCGCCTCGGTGGCGGAGATTGGGGGGCTATGTATATCGGGGCACAGGGAAGCTATAATTTCAATATGGGCGACAACGTCGATTTGGGTATCGTCAATAGCCGTAATTACTCGATAGGCGGACAAATCGGCTTTTGTGCCAAACGGATTTTCGATTTCAACCTCTTTTTTACTTATGATTTGAAGCCGGCTTATAACCAAGAATATATTTACGGGAATATGCCCGATTTTTATAATACCTATGTCGACCATCTGAACAAACGTTGGCGCTTTGGTACCTCTATGGTCATATACATACCGTTCTCAAATGAACGATGATTATGGGAATTAAAAATTGGGTTGCTATGAAAAAATGCCTCTGTTTTTTTTCGTTTTGCAGTTTGTTTTGTTCTTGCGTAAAGAACTTTGATCCAGATCTTGTCGGTACAACTTCAGACGGAAAACTGATAGACGAAATCTTTACGGTGAAAGGTGTTTCTTTTACCATGAAGCCGGTCAGTGGCGGGACGTTCGAGATGGGTTCGTTGTCGGGTTCGCTAGATGAGCAACCTGTCCATTCCGTTACATTGAGTACTTATTATATAGGTGAGACAGAGGTTACGCAGGAGTTGTGGCAGGCTGTGATGGGAGGCAACCCGAGTCGCTTTATTGGTAGTCAATGTCCGGTAGAGCAAGTGAGTTGGAATGATTGCCAAGAGTTTATTGAACAGTTGAATGCCTTGACCGGAAAAAAATTTCGGTTGCCCACCGAAGCGGAGTGGGAGTATGCCGCACGTGGAGGGAATAAAAGCAAGGGCTACATATACTCGGGGAGTAATGATGTCGATGCTGTGGCGTGGTATAGTGATAATAGCGAAAGCAGCACACATGAGGTAAAGGGCAAATTGCCGAACGAGTTAGGGCTTTACGACATGAGTGGGAATGTATGGGAGTGGTGCAGCGACTGGTATGGCAGTTATTCCGAGGCGTTAGTAACCAATCCGCAAGGCCCTTCGTCTGGCTCCAATCGCGTTTTCCGGGGTGGGGGCTGGCGTCATGCTGCCGTCTATTGTCGTTGCGCGTCTCGCAATGCCTACATGTCGACGAGCACGTACTATTACTTGGGCTTGCGCCTTGCTATTTCAGCAACGGAGAGGTAAATTTAATGTGCGGGAGATAGCTATAATAGATTGAGTGAAGAAACAGATTTTGGGCAATATCGATAAAGAGTGATTATACCAGGAGGAGATATGGACGTGAAAAAATGTATCGTTTTATTTTCATTGTTAATGTTTTTCGTGGGTTGTGAAGATAATTTTGATCCCGATCAATGGAAAGGTACGAATATTTCTGGCGGGTATTCCGGAAGAATGACTTTGCTTGTTGATGGATACAATTGGGTGTCGGGAGTGCAGGGCGATGCTACATCTTTGCCGGTGGGTTTTTATATTACTCGAAATAGAACAGTAAAACTTTCTATCGATAATGATATTCGTTATTCATCGGATGATGTATATCATGTTCTGAACATACAATTGACTGTAAATGATATCGATGTGGCTGATGATGATAATCGGATTCTTCTTTCGGCGACGAATCCCAGTGCAAGTTGTGTCATTACAGATGAAGTCGTTAACGGAATAACGAGTGAAATATGCGTCATATCATCGGTATCGGGATATATCGAGGATAATGGGGACGTTTGGATTGAAATGGTTTCTACGACAAATAGCGATCGAAATGTCGAAAGTGAAGTCGTTATTAAGTTATCGGGTACAAAACAGTCATAGAAAGGTGGCGGTGCGAGTTTTTTATTATACCTGCTATCGTCTCTGTTTGAAGAAATCGGTGAGAAGGTGGGCGCATTCTTCCTGCAAAATGCCTTTGGTTACTTGTGTTTTGGGGTGCAGCGCCGCTTCGGCATATCGCAGGTAACCCCGCTTCTCGTCAGAGGCTCCGAATACAAGCCGTCCCATTTGCGCCCAGCCTATGGCACCGGCGCACATGACACAGGGTTCGAGTGTAACGTATAATGTACATTCAGACATATATTTTCCTCCCAATACGTCGGCAGCGGCGGTGATGGCCTGCATTTCGGCATGAGCTGTAACGTCGTTGAGGGTTTCGGTGAGATTATGAGAACGAGCGATGACTCTGTCTTTGTGTACAATAACCGCCCCTACGGGAATTTCTCCCCGTTCATAAGCGGTTTGCGCTTCGATGAGCGCTTGTTGCATATAGTATCGGTCGCGATTTTCCGTTGCGGCGTTATTCCCTTTTTCCATGAGGGTGTAAAATCAGTCTTTTAAATAATAGTCAATAGTCGTAACGACACGTACTTCTTTGATATAGGGTGTGTTTTCGTCCCGATTGCTGATGACGAATTGGCCTTGATTGGCCCGCCGTATCTTTCCCAGTTTGCTGTCGGAATCTTTGGCGAATTTCTCGGCGGCGAGACGGGCTGCAACGGTTGCCTCTTCTATCATTTCGGGTTTTATGTCGTTGAGTCCGGTGAAAGAATATTGGGTCGTATAGCGGTAGTCGCCGTCGATGATGGCAACACCTTGTTTCAGCAGATCGACTTGTCGGGAAATGAGTTCGCGTACTTTGTCGATTTGATTCGATGTTACGGTGATGACCGATGTAACGTTGTAACGGTAGGGAATCTCGTTGTTATTGGCATAGCGTTCGGCTCGCATATCGATGATTTGCGGAGCCGCTATCGAGATTTCGTTTTCGTTTATTCCGTTGTTTTTCAGAAAATCGCATACGATTTCGTTCTTTTTGTTGACTGCGTTATAGATACTTGTCATGTCATTGCCTATCTCCTTGAATACCAACGGCCATATTACACGGTCGGCTTTCACTTCGCGTTCGGCAAGGCCTTTGACGGTAACGATGCGGTCGCGGTCTTTTACGGTAATGATACCGTGGCTGAGTAGACAGCCCATGACGATAAGGCCGATGCCGATGCAGAGACCCGGGAGGGCTTTGTTGAGTGCTTTCATCACGCTTGTTTTTAAGAAGGTTGAGTAGGACAAATATACAATATTCGGTTGAATCGGGTTCTTTTGTCGCTTTAAATTTTTTGAGAGAAAGCCAAAATGTTTATTTTTGTTGTGGATTATTTCGATATACGTGGCATTGCATAACGACACCGGCAAGGGCGGCGAAGAACGTGCCGCCGAGTATCTCGTTACCCGGGGGTACGTGGTGCGCGATGTGAACTGGCGTAACGGCAAGTACGAGCTCGATATCGTGGCCTACAAGGACGGAGTTTTGGTTGTCGTCGAGGTCAAGACCCGTACGTCGGTCGAGTATATGCGTCCCGAAGAAGCGGTAACGCGGGCTAAGTGCCGGCGTGTCATCGATGCCGCCGATGCCTATGTCCGCCATTACGATTTGCCATTTGACGTGCGCTTCGATGTTATTGCTCTGATAAAGAAAAATGATGGGACGTACGACATCGACCATATCGAAGACGCCTTTTTTCCGACGATACGTTGAAGAATATGGATATAGAGACTTTACGGGATTTTTGCCTTTCTCTGCCCGGGGCGACCGAGTGTTTTCCGTTTGACGAGAATGTCTTGGTTTTTAAGGTCGGAGGAAAGATGTTTCTTTTTACCGACCTCGGTTCGGTCGACGCGTGGGCCAATATGAAGTGCAATCCCGATCGCGCCGTTCTTTTGCGGGATCGTTACGATTATGTAAAACCGGGGTATCATAGTAACAAGAAGTATTGGAATATGGTCGATTACAGTCGGGCTCATGATACGGAGTTGCAAGCGTGGATATGCCATTCCTATCTCGAAGTTGTCCGTAAGTTTCCCCGTCGCGACAGACCGTTCTATTTCGATGCTTTGAGAACTGTTTATCCACAATATGCCGAAGAAGAATGACCGATGAGCGTATAGTATATTTGCCCGAAACCGATTCGACGAATTCCGAAATTCGTCGTCGCCTTGTTGAGTGTCCCGATATGCGTGGCGGTACGGTGGTTGCCGCAGACTTTCAAACGGCCGGGCGGGGACAGAAAGGTAATTCGTGGGAGTCGCAAAGCGGGAAGAATCTTTTATTTTCTATCTTGCTGCGTCCCCGGCGTATGGCGGCAGCGCATTCGTTTATTCTCTCCCAACTTGTTTCTCTTTCTATCGTTGAGGTGTTGGGCCGTTATATTCCCGATGTTTCGATCAAATGGCCCAATGATATTTATTACCGCGACCGTAAATTAGTGGGGATACTTATCGAAAATGATATGCAGGGTGTTGATGTGGCACTGTCGATTGTCGGAATCGGAGTGAACGTCAATCAGATACATTTCTTGTCTTCGGCGCCCAATCCGGTTTCTCTGGCGCAGGTATTGGGGTACGAAGTCGATCGGGATATGCTGCTCGGGCCATTACTACATCGTTGGAGACATACTCCCCTGCCTACGACACGTCTGTCTCGCTTGCTTATATGAGGGTCTTGTATCGCAGTAAAGGATTTCATGACTATTTCGATGTGCTTGCGCAAGAGTCGATTCGGGCCGAGGTGGTGGGTGTCGAGCCTTCCGGACGCTTGTCGTTGCGTACCGATACAGGGGAAATACGAAATTATGTTTTTAAAGAAGTACGGTATATTTTATGAGTGATAGGATGAAAAAAATTTTTTCTTTTGGATTGCCATTTGTGAGTTGTGTGGTTGCTGTTTTCTTTTTATTGCCCTCTTGCGGAGACAATGAAGAAATCGTACAGCGTAAATCGGAGAAATCGTATTCGGAAGGATATGACGCAGCAGCATCCTCACATTGGACACACCTATTACTCTTCCCGCATTGCAGTACTCTTCGTTCTTGACAATATGTACCTGTCCTCGAACGACTCGTGCAAAACTTGGAACGTTTCCAATCCCAATTGCCAAAATTACATTTTGTAGACCGGAACCTAGAATTGTCATCAAGATAATGGCCAGCAGCACAAAAGGAAATGCCAGCATTCCATCCATGAGACGCATGATGACTGCATCTGCCGCACCGCCCAGATAACCGGCGATCAGTCCTAAAATGATACCAATAATTGCACCTACAATCGTACCTCCTATAGCTGCAATCAGTGAGATTCTAGCTCCGTAAACTACTCGTGAAAATAAATCCCGTCCAAATTCATCTGTGCCAAAAATATGCCCGTTCTCGCCCAATCCCAAATAAGTTTCTGACGGCTTAATTGCGTTGGGATCGTGAGTCGCGATCAGAGGGGCAAAAATGGCAATGATAATCATAAATACCACTATGACAAGACCAATCATCGCAGTCTTATTTCTTCTCAGCTTGTTCCAGACGTTGTTCGCCTTACGTTCTCTTTTGATTAACTGTGAATGGGCCTCAGCTCCGAGAACGGCTGTATTCGCTGTCATATTTTTCTTGCCTGCCATTTAATTCCCTCCTTTCCCACTCTCATAACTTACTTTCGGATTAATAATCGTATAGACAATGTCTACGATCAGGTTGATTACGACAAACACAACCGCAGTAAACAAAACCACTCCCTGTATCAAGGCATAATCTCGGTTATCTATGGCACTCACGATCAGGGTACCCATACCTGGCCATGAGAAGATACTCTCTGTCAAAATCGCTCCGGTGAAGGCGGAGGCCAACTGTAATCCCAACACAGTGACAATAGGAGGAAGTGCATTCTTTAACGCGTGTTTCCAAATTACAACGCCCTCTCTCAAACCTCTTGCGCGCAGAGCTTTTACCGCATCATTGTTCACTACTTCCAGCATACTAGAACGGGTAATTCTGGCAAATGTTGCCATCGGAATTGTGGAGAGACAGAAACACGGCAGAATCATATGACTGATTACATCCCAGACGCCATTAGCCATGCTTCCCATTCCCATTGCAGGAAGCCATCCTAAATTTACGCTGAATACCAGCACCAGCATCAAACCCAGCCAGAAAATAGGCATCGAGACTCCAATCAGAGCTAGTACCATAAATATGTAATCCAAAATGGAATACTGTTTCACCGCTGACACAATACCAACGATCATACCGAGAACCAACGCAATCAAAAGACTGGTCAGTGTGATCACTAAGGTATTCGGAATCCTCTCTTTAATCAGTTCTACCACTGTCTTATTATAAGAATAAGATCGGCCGAAATCTCCTTTCAAAATCTGTTTCAAATAAATAACATACTGTTCTCCCTTGCTTTTGTTCAAGCCCAGCTCTTCTTCCAGCTGCTCAACAGATTCCTTCGGCGCCTGCGGTCCCAACATTGTGAGCGCTGGATTACCAGGAATCATTCGTGTTAGAATAAAAGTGAACGTTATAACAATCAACAAGGTGGGAATGCTTTGCAAGATTCTTTTCAAAATAGTTTTTAACACGGTTTTTTCACCACCATTTCCTTATTTTCGGAATCTCAGGATTCCAGTAATGCAGGACTTGCCTCACATACTCTAACATCTGAAAGGCAGACGTAGCAAACTACGTCCGCCTTTCTGACGATATTTTGATTCATCAGCCATTGTTATTAGGCCGTCTTTTCAATTATTACTACTGAACCACCCAGACATTCTCTTCTTCAGTAAACAGATGGATAGTACCATCAGAACGCTGATGGAAATCCTGAACCTTAGGATTGATTCCCAAGCACTCCATTGGATTTCCATAGAAGATACCAGGATCATCATCTGTGATCAGCTTCAGAGCCTTCTTATAGATCTCTGCACGCTTCTCCTGATCTGTCTCAACCAAGGCATCTGCCAGGAGCTGATCTACTTCCTCATTGCTATAGCACTGTCCATTGCCCAGAGTTCCGATTGCAGATGTCGCAAACATCTTGTCAAAGAAGAAATATGGGTCTGGATACCAGGACCACGCCATCGCAAACACGTCGGCCTTTCCTGTAGAACAGGTCTCACTGAAAGTACCCCACTCTACGGTATTGATATTCAGCGTCACACCGATCTGCTGCCAATAAGACTGAAGAATTGTCGCTGCTTTCTGGCGGAAAGTTTCGTTGGTGATGTACATCTCCAGAGTAAATCCATCTCCATATCCTGCTTCTTCCAAAAGTGCCTTTGCTCCTTCTGGATCGTAAGATGGAACATCAGCTTCTACAGCTTCATCATATCCCCAGGAAACCTTCGGCAGCGGCAGACAAGCTTCCTCGCCCTCGCCGTACTGGAACACTCCCGATGCCAGCTCGGAATAATCAACTGCCTTAATCAGGGCTTCTCTCACCTTCGGATCCGCTGTAGGACCTTCTTTCATGTTAAAATAAGCATAGCTAATCTGAATTCCCGGTTTCTGAAGAAGATTTACTGTCTCATCCTCTGCCACCAATTTTACAGTCTCTCCGGTCAGCTGTGTCGCAATGTCAATGTCCCCTGTTCTTAGGGCATTTACTTCCTGGTTCGGATCTGTAATTACCTTAAACACTACAGTGTCCAGGTTTGGCTCTCCCAAGAAATATTTATCATTCTTTTTCAGCACTGTCTGCTGATCCAGCTCGAATTTTTCCATCGCATAAGGGCCAGTTCCAACCAGATGGTTTCCGAATTCGTCTCCCCATCCCTCTACTTCTTCTTTCGGCACAATCGCATTTCCTGAATTTGTCAGAGCGGTCAGGAACACGGCGCTCGGCGCCTTCAAAGTCGCCTTTACGTGAGTAGCATCAATGGCCTCCGCATGATCTAACATATCCAAACGGTTCATCGCTGACTCCTGCGCGGAACGGTTCATACTATAAGCTACATCCTCCGCAGTCATCAATCTTCCGTCCTGATATTCTCCCGGCTGAAAATACACGTCGTCACGAATCGTGAAGGTATACTCCATTCCATCGTCACTGATCGTCCAATCCGTAGCCAGCGATGGGAGAATCTCTTCCAGTTCTTTGTCATAGGTTACTACTGTGTCACAGACCTGATAGATAATCTGAGACTCGTAGGTTCCTGTGTACTTTACTGGATCTAGGTTTTTGGGAGAAGAGGTGAGAGCGATCTTCAGTTCTCCACCCTTTGTGACTTCGTCCGGTACCTCAATGGTAGCCTCTTTGTTCACGATCTTCGTGGTTTCTCCTGCTGACTCCTCGGTCGAAGCCGAACTCTGGTCTTCCGAGGCAGAGTCATCGCTCTTGCTTCCACATCCAACCAGTGCTGTAGCTACCATAGCTCCAGCTAAAAGCAAAGCAATTAGTCTCCTTTTCATACAACTTCCTCCTGAATATTTTTCATTCAATCCGCCCTTTTTCTTCATTTCTTAAGAAAAATTGTGCGAATTTCTAATAAAATTATACATGTAATGCTTTCAAAAATCAAGTCTTTCTGTTTAAATCGACAAAGCATTCACAAAAAAATGTTAAATTTCTCTCCCTTATAATCCAAAAATATATTGACTTTTTTCCGCACTATTGTAAACTTAGGTTGATATTAAATAGTAATTTCACCAAATTATTATTTGATTTCTATACTTAATCTATACGTTAATGACAGAAGGCGATTCCCGCACTGTCAAAGGAGGAGAATATGGTATTAAAACAAATCTTAGAAATCTTTGAATTAATGGATAAGCCTCAGGCAAACGGAAAAGAAATCACTGAGCTTTTAAAACAAAGAGGAGCTACGGAAGTCTCTGTGAAGACTGTCACAGGAGAACTCGGCGACACCGATTGCATCAAAATTCTGATTGCGGGTTCTGAAGGAAAAACGAATGGTGGTTCCGCTCCCACACTGGGAATTATCGGTAGACTCGGAGGTATTGGCGCCCGCCCGTCTCTGACTGGTTTTGTCTCTGATGGCGATGGAGCTCTGGCCGCAGTGGCCGCCGGTTTAAAGCTGTCTGAAATGCACGCCAACGGAGACATTTTAAAAGGCGATGTCATCATTTCCACCCACATCTGCCCGGACGCTCCCACCCAGGACCACAAACCTGTTCCTTTTATGAATTCACCAATTGATATGGCCACCTGTAATTCCAAAGATGTGGACGAGAGAATGGATGCCATCCTGGCCATCGACACCACAAAAGGTAACAAGGTCATCAATGTAAATGGCTTCGCCATCTCTCC
>ENA-OPCD01001293-OPCD01001293.1-human-gut-metagenome-genome-assembly--contig:-NODE-1293-length-19523-cov-3.546795_pt1 | contig 19523 bp, 12 predicted proteins | sample MGYA00241560_ERZ501471 | MGnify/ENA primary metagenome ERZ501471 (study PRJEB25962, sample SAMEA2042578) | human gut metagenome | biome: human gut; feature: human-associated habitat; material: faeces...
TGAACAGTCAGCTGGACGCCTTGGTCTCTGTGGAGATGATTGACCAATACGCCGTAGAAAAACTGGGTATGAGCAAAATGCAATCCGGTCAAATGCGCTATGTGGATGTAGACGCCTATATGCAGGCTCGCACCAAGGCGCAAAAGACCCAGCCGTCCCCCGGCGCTTATGCCCATGTGGTGCGGGAATAAGGAAAGAAACATAAACGTATGATTGAGAGTTGGCAGCATTGGCTTCAACTCTCATAAGTATTTTATTCGGCCTGTCGAATGGGCATAAATCTGCGCTTATTGTGCAGAAAGGAGCATAAAACTGTGGCCATTTTCGGAAGAAAAGTGATGAACAATCGCATTACGATCCTGGGGATCGTTGTGCTGTTTTTGCTTTCTCTCGATGTGGCCCGTATTTTTTATCTGCAAGTGCTAAAGGGCGACGAATACGCCGCTAAGGCGGAGAGTCAGCAGCTGTCTGATGCGGAGATACCGGCCATGCGCGGTACCATTTATGACAGCGACGGTAATATTTTAGCCCAGTCCGCTACGGTATGGACCGTGTATCTGGATCCGCTGAACATTAAGGAAAAGCAGCGTCCGGTACTGATCGCGGAGCTGACCAAGCTCTTTGACTTGGACGAAGAAGAAGCCAAGGCGTTGGAAGAAAAAACCCGGCAAAAAAATCACTATGTGATTGTGCGGGAGCAGGTGGAGAATAATATTAAAAAGCAGCTGGCGGATTTTATTGACAAGCAGGCAATGGCCAACTGCATTGGGATGGAGCAGTCCACCAAGCGATATTATCCGTACGGCTCGCTGGCCTCCAGCGTGATCGGCTTTACCGGCGCAGACGATCAGGGATTGTCCGGTTTGGAGCAGAACTACAATGATCTGCTCACCGGTACACCGGGACGGCTGATCACGGCTAAGGACGCCAAATCCAATAGTATTTCTGACGATTATTCCACCTCTATTGCTGCGCAGGACGGCGACTCTCTGATATTGACCATTAACCAGACCATTCAGTATTACCTGGAAAAGGGGCTGCGGGAGACCATGGAGCAGTACCGGAGCAAGGGCGCCTACGGTGTGGTGATGGACTGCAACACCGGCGCGGTGCTGGCAATGAGCTCTATGCCGGATTATGACTGCAACGAGCCGTACAAACTCACTTACGATAAGAACAAAAAAGCCATTAAGAAAATTAAGGATAAGACCAAAAAGAGTGAGGCAGAGAGCGCTGCCGTACAAAATCAGTGGCGCAATTTTACCGTGTCTGACACCTATGTGCCCGGCTCCGTGTTCAAAACCTTTATTGCCAGCGCTGCGCTGGAGGAAAAGGTAGTGAATTTGAACACCAGCTACACCTGTACCGGCTCCATTCAGGTAGAAGATTACAAAATGAACTGCCACTACCACGCCGGTCACGGCACACAGAATCTGACCCAAGGACTGGAGAACTCCTGTAATCCGTTCTTTATCACCATCGGCCAGCGGCTGGGCGTGCACAATTATTTCAAATATTTCCAGGGCTTCGGCTTTACGGATATTACCGGCATCGACCTGCCCGGCGAGGCCAGCCCCCAGTATTATAAAGAGAAGCAGTATGGCATTGTGGAATTGTCCTCCGCTTCCTTTGGCCAGACCAACAGCCTGACCCCCATTCAGGTGTGCACCGGATTGTGTGCCATTGCCAACGGCGGCACGCTGCTGAAGCCTTATGTGGTGTCTGAGGTGCGGGATGCAGACGGTAAAGTGGTACAAAAGAACAGCCGTACCGCTGTGCGCCAGGTGATCAGTGAGGATACCTCCAAAAAGGTCTGTAAGATGATGAAGGCCGTAGTGGATGAGGGCACCGGCAAGAATGGCTATGTGGCCGGTTACCGTGTAGGCGGCAAAACCGGTACTTCCACCAAGCTGGGCGAGTCCGCCGCAGGGGAGAAGGACAAATATATCGTCTCCTTTGCTGCCATCGCCCCCTCCGATGACCCGCAAATTGCTATGCTGATTATTGTAGATGAGCCGAATGAGGATCTGGGCGGCGGCGCACTGTGCGCGCCTATCGCTTCTCAGGTGGTGGAACAGGCCATGACGGAACTGGGCGTAGAGCCGGTTTATACCGACAGCGAACTGTCTGCATTGTCTACCGCCGTACCGTCCGTTACGGGCAAAACGGTGGAAAAAGCAAAATCCACTCTTTCTGAGCAAAAGTACAAGTACAAGGTGGTGGGCAGCGGCAAAACCGTGGTGGCACAAAGTCCCTCCGGCAATGATGTGATTCCGGCCGGCGGCACGGTGTGGCTGTACACGGAGAGCGGTAAGGAAAAGAAGGTAAAGGTGCCTAACTTTACAGGATGCTCCGTTAGTGAAGCCAAGGCATTGGCGCAGGCTCACAACCTGAATATAGAGATCACCGGCAACGATTTGTCCTCCGGCAATGTAAAAGCCTATCGCCAAAGCGAGAAGCAAGGCTCTATGGTTGCCCAGGGGAAAGTGGTCGTTGTATCGTTCAAAAATACAGAGTCCGTTTTAGACTGACAGAAGGGAAGATCGCAATGAAAGTATCCGAATTGCTGCAGGGGATCCCCTGCACCGGCACCTACAACGATGTGGAGGTGCTGGATGTGACCCAGGACTCTCGGCTGGTGGAGCCGGGGTATCTGTTTGTGTGCATCAAGGGCGCCAGCTTTGACGGCCACGCCGTGGCGGCAGAAATGCTGGAAAAGGGCGCCGTTGCCGTGGTTTGTGACCACGATATGGGGCTGCCCAGCCAGGTGATTACCCCCAATACCCGGGATGCCTATGCAACCATTTGTGCCAATTATTACGGCAACCCGGCAGAGAAGTTGCAGCTGATCGGCCTTACCGGCACCAACGGCAAAACCACCACTACATTCCTCATTAAGCAAATTCTGGAGAATGCAGGCAAAAAGGTGGGCCTCATTGGCACGGTGCAGAATATGGTGGGCAGCGAGGTTTACCCGGCCAAGTACACCACACCAGAGGCACACGAGCTGCAAAAGCTATTTTCTTTGATGGTACAGGCCGGTTGTCAGTATTGTGTGATGGAGGTGTCTTCCCAAGCGCTGGCACAGGGTCGTGTAAAGGGACTTCACTTTGCACTTGCCGCCTTCAGCAATCTGACCCAGGATCATTTGGACTATCATAAGACTTGGGAAAATTACTTTAATTCCAAGCGTATTTTGTTTGAGAATTGCGACAAAGCCGTCACAAATGCAGACGACAAAAACGGCTTGAAGATTGTGGAGGGTCTGCCCTGTCAGGTGACCACTTATGCGGTGGATACCAACAGCGCCGACTATGTGGCAAAGAACCTGAACTTTAAGCCCAGCGGTGTGGAATATGAGTTGGTGGCGCCGGAAAATATCGGTCGCTGTCACTGCCCCATTCCCGGTCGGTTTTCCGTTTATAATTCGCTGTGCGCCGCTACTTGTGCGCTGGAACTGGGCGTGCCGTTTGGCGATGTGCTCACCTCCATCAGCAAATCAAAAGGGGTAAAGGGCCGCATTGAAGTGGTGCCTACCGATACAGACTTTACGGTAATCATCGACTACGCCCACTCACCGGACGGACTGGAGAATATCATTTCTTCTCTGCGAGAGATCGCAACCGGTCGCATTATGACCCTGTTTGGCTGTGGCGGTGATCGGGATAAGACCAAGCGTCCCAAGATGGGACGGATTGCGGCAGAGTTGTCCGATTTTTGTGTGGTTACTTCGGATAATCCTCGTAGCGAGAATCCCCACGCCATTATTGAAGATATTTTAGTGGGTATGCAAGGCATCTCCACGCCCTATGTGGTTGTAGAAAACCGCAAGGAGGCCATTGCCTGGGCACTGCATCACGCGGAGCCGGGAGACATTGTGCTGTTGGCGGGCAAAGGCCATGAAACCTACCAAATTCTGCCTACGGGCACCATTCATTTTGATGAAAGAGAAGTCGTGGCAGAGATCCTCGGCGCCGAGAAAGAATGAAAGCATTTACTTTACAGGAAGCGGCGGCAGCCTTAGGCTTGCCCCAAATGCAAGCCCAGGCCACCTTGGCCGATGTTTGCACGGATACAAGAAAAATACAGCCCGGCAGCCTGTTTGTCTGTCTGCGGGGGGAACGGTTTGACGGCCATTCCTTTGCATCTCAGGCGGCAAAGTTAGGTGCGGCGGCGCTCCTGGTGGATCACCCGGTAGACGCGGATGTGCCCCAGCTGGTGGTAACGGATACCGGCAAGGCGCTGCTCCAGTTGGCCGGTTGGTATCGTCGGCGGTTTCAGCTGCCGGTGGTGGGTCTGACCGGCTCCGTAGGCAAAACCACCACCAAGGAGTTTATCGCTCTGGTGTTGGGTGCCAAGTATAATACCTTAAAGACACAGGGCAACCTGAACAACGAGATTGGTGTGCCTCAAATGCTGTTCCGCTTGGAGGACAGCCACACGGCGGCGGTCATTGAAATGGGCATGAACCATTTTGGCGAGATCAGCCGTCTGACCCGGGCGGTGGCGCCCACTGTGGGACTGATCACCAACATTGGCGTGTCCCACATTGAGAACCTGGGTTCCCGGGCGGGAATTTTGCAGGCAAAACTGGAAATACTGGAGGGGATGGCACCTGATGCGCCCCTGATTGTGAATATGGATAATGATATGCTGCGCACGGTCAAGCTGGGGGACCGTCCGCTTTTGACCTTTGCCATTGACGATCAAAGCGCAGATTTTACTGCCACGGATATTGCAGAGCAGGGGAGCGCCACCACTTTTACGGTGCACCACAGCACCTTTGCCCAGCCGGTAACCATTCCCACTGTGGGTATACATAATGTTTATAACGCTCTGGCGGCTATGGCTGTGGGCTATGTGACCGGGGTGGACCCTGCTGCCGCTGCGGCAGCCCTGGCAAACTATGTGCCTGCCGGTATGCGCCAAAATTTGGTGCAGGTGGGTGGCGTGCAGGTGATTGAGGACTGCTATAATGCCAGCCCGGACTCTATGCGCGCGGCATTGCAAACCTTGGGCAAGCTGCCGGTGCACCGCCGCTATGCGGTGCTGGGAGCCATGCTGGAGCTGGGAGATTACGCCAAGGAGGCACACACCCAAGTGGGCAAGATGGCGGCAGAGAATGGCATAGACGGCGTGCTGGCCTATGGGGCAGACGCTGCCTATATTGTAGAAGCGGCCAAGCAGGCGGGGCTGGAAAACGCCAGACTGTTTGACACAAAAGAGGCGCTGGCGCAGTCGCTGGCGCAGCAGGTACAACCCGGTGACGGTGTGCTCTTTAAGGGCAGCCGTGGGATGCACCTGGAGGATGTAATGCACACGGTGTATGAAAGGTGGGAGAAGGCGTAATGTCTATTGTATCTGTTCTGATCAGTTTGGTGGTGGCCTTTGCCGTCACCGCAGGGCTGGGGTTTGTGATCATTCCCTGGTTGCGCAAGCTGCACTTTGGTCAAACCATTTTGGACATTGGCCCCGTGTGGCATAAGAAAAAGCAGGGCACGCCCAATATGGGCGGTTTGATGTTTATTATCGGGATCATTGTGGCCTTTATTGTAGGCGCCTTGACCCTGCACTTTTCCGGCGAGTCGCTGGAGAGCGCCTACTCCGAACTGCTCCCCGGGCGGGAGATCATTCTGCTGGTAGCGGGTCTGTGCCTGGCCCTCGGCAACGGGATTGTAGGCTTTACCGACGATTTTATCAAAATCAAGTTGAAGCGCAACAAGGGCCTGTCTGCTAAGCAGAAGTCTTTGGGCCAGCTGATTGTGGCAGTAGGATATGTGGCGACCCTGTGGTTCTCCCACAACACGGTGTGGTACTTGCCTTTTGCCGGTTCCGTGAACTTTGAGCGCAATTTCGGCACCGGACTGCTGTTTTGGGTGCTGTCCATCTTTATCATTTACGGCACGGTAAATTCCGTGAATTTGACCGACGGCATCGACGGCCTTTGTTCCTCAGTGACCGCCACCGTAGCCATTGCCTTTATCTATTTTGGTATGTACTGCGGCTACACGGGTATGTCCATTTTGGCTGCAGCTATTTTGGGCGGCGTGTTGGGTTTCCTGTGCTGGAACTGGAACCCGGCCAAGACCTTTATGGGCGACACCGGCAGCCTGTTTCTTGGTGGTTTGGTTGCAGCTTTAGGCTACTGTATTAAGTGCCCGATTTTGCTGCTGCTTTTCGGTATCGTTTATGTGTGCGAGACCATGAGCGATATTATCCAGATCGGTTACTTTAAGATCACCCACGGCAAGCGTATTTTCAAAATGGCGCCCATTCACCATCACTTTGAGATGTGCGGCTGGAAAGAAAAGAAGATCTGCGTTGTGTTTTCGCTGGTAAATGCCGCCGGATGTATTCTCGCTTTGGTGCTGCTGATTAAGGGCACCTTCGGAAAATAAGATTTGAAGAAAAAACAGAAAGGAGCATTCTGTGGCTTACCACGCAGATAACGCATTGCCTTCCCACAGCGAAGGGGAACGGGTGCTGCCCATGCAAAAAGGCGGCAAACAGCGACTGAAAAAAAGTGATATTTGGGTCACCGGCTCCTTTGATGTGCCTTTTTTGGCGCTGTCTTTGCTGCTGCTCACCATTGGGCTTGTGATGCTTTTTTCCGCCTCCTATGCCTATGCTTTTTATAATGATGATGGCAACAGCTATGCTTATATCAGCCGCCAGCTGATTTTTGCAGTTGTGGGCCTGGTGGCGATGTTTATTTTATCCAAGTTGAATTATAAGGTGATCCAGGCGGCTACTGTGCCGCTGCTGCTGGTCACATTGGCGCTGCTGTGTTTGGTGCTGGTGTACCACACAAATCTGCGGGGCTTTCGCCGTTGGATCCCCCTTGGTCCCATTACTTTTCAGCCGTCGGATCTGGCCAAGTTCACCATCTCGGTGGTGCTGGCCAATTATATCAGTCGGTACTACCACCAAATGCGCAAGTTCAAGTACGGCTTTGTGTATCCCATTTTGGTCATAGCCGTATTTTGCGGGCTGATCTACTTAGAGCATCACATGTCCTGCACCATTTTGATCTTTCTCATCGGTGCATCGCTGATGTGGGCCGGGGGCAGCAACTGGAAGTTGTTTGCCATCGGCGTTGGTATCGTGGCAGCTGTGGCGGTGCTGGTGGTGGTCAATCCGGAGTTGCTGGAGAATTACGCCGGCGAGCGCATACGCGCCTGGCTGGATAAAAGCTACTCGCCGGATGATCTGCGCTGGCAGACCAACAACTCCCTGTATGCCATTGGCTCCGGCGGTCTGTTTGGCACCGGGCTGGGCAATTCCAAGCAGAAGTATCTGTATGTGTCTGAGCCGCAAAACGACTTTATCTTTTCTATTGTATGTGAGGAACTTGGCTTTGTAGGCGCTGCGTTTATTATTCTTCTGTTTGGGCTTTTGGTGTGGCGCGGTGTTGATATTGCCAAAAAGTGCCCCAATCGGTTCGGCTCCCTGCTGGTGCTGGGTATTATGGCTCAGATCGGGTTTCAGGTGGTGCTGAACATTATGGTGGTTACAGATACCATTCCCAACACGGGTATTGCTCTGCCGTTCTTCAGTTACGGCGGCACAGCGCTAATCCTGTTGCTGGGCGAGATCGGCGTGGTGCTCTCCGTATCACGCAAAAACAATCAAAGAGTGGAGGTAAGCGAATGAAGCTCCTGTTTGCCACCGGCGGTACAGCCGGTCATATTAACCCGGCTTTGGCTGTGGCTTCCTACCTAAGAGAAAAATATCCCGAGGCAGAATTTTTGTTTGTCGGCACGGCGGACCATATGGAAAGCCGTCTGGTGCCTGCTGCCGGGTTTGATTTTAAGACCATTCAGATCAGCGGCTTTCGCCGTTCCTTTTCACCGGCGGCCATTGCCCACAATGTGCGCACGGTGGCCTGGCTGATGAAAAGCGAAAAGAAATGTAAACAGATCCTCACCGACTTTCAGCCGGATGTGGTGGTGGGCTTTGGCGGTTATGTCAGCGGTCCGGTGCTGCAACAGGCGGTGAAACTGGGTATTCCTACTTGTATTCACGAGCAAAACGCCTACCCGGGCATTACCAATAAAACCCTGGCCAAAACGGTGGATCGGGTTATGCTGACGGTAGAGGATGCTGCCAAGCACTTAACGCCGAAGAATCCGCCGGTGGTTACCGGTCTGCCGGTGCGCGGTCAACTCCTGTGTGCCGATCGGGCGGCTGCCCGGGCAGGACTGGGCATACCGGACGGTCAAATGTTGGTGTTGTCCTTTGGCGGTTCTTTGGGTGCTAAGCCCCTGAATGAGGCTATGCTGCCCATTCTTCTGCGCCATGCAGAGGACGGCAGCTGTTACCATATTCATTCTGTGGGTACCAACGGCGGCGAATATTTAAAGAAGTTTGCGCAGGCGGGCTTTACCGATGGCCGCAAAGGCACGGTGGAAGTGCGCCAGTATATTGACAATATGGATGTGTGTATGGCGGCGGCGGATTTGGTGATCGGCCGTGCCGGCGCCTCCTCTTTGTCTGAGATTGAGGCCATGGGCAAGGCATCTATTTTAATTCCCTCGCCCTATGTGGCAGAGAATCACCAGTTCCACAACGCGATGGCGCTGGTAAATCGTAATGCCGCCCGTATTTTGGAGGAGAAGGACTTGTCCGCAGATACCTTGTCTGCCATGATGGACGAGTTGCTTTCCGATAAAGAAAAGCTGTTTGAAATTGAGCGTAATGCCAAGGCTATGTCTGTGGCTGACGCTCGCAGCCGCATTGCCGATGTAATCCTGGACCTGGCAAAGGCAAAATAACCCGATACACCCAAAGTCCCCTCCTTGCATAGTATGGCAAGTACGAGGGTGATGGAATGGAACAGTATGTAATCGAGGGTCAGACCAAACTCCGGGGCGTGCTGCCGGTGCACGGCGCCAAAAACGCAGCGCTGCCCATTTTAGCTGGCACGCTGCTGGTACCCGGGGTGTGTGAAATACATAATTGCCCGGCGCTGTCCGATGTGGCGGCGGCCGCTGCCATTTTGCAGTCTCTGGGCTGCCGGGTGCAGCAGGAGCCGGGGGTAGTGACCGTAGACGCTACGACGATGAGCGGCACCTGTATTTCCGAAGAAATGATGCGTACCATGCGCTCCAGCATGCTGTTTTTACCGGCGATTCTCAGTCGGGCAGGCAGCGCCACCGTATGTTATCCCGGTGGATGCGATATTGGACTGCGACCCATTGATCTGCACCTGTCCGCTCTGCGGCTGCTGGGTGCTCGGGTCACAGAGGACGGCTGCTGTATGCACTGCACGGCGCCCGGTGGCCTGGTGGGTTGCCCCATACATTTGCCGTTCCCCAGCGTCGGTGCCACAGAGTGCGTGATGCTGGCGGCCTGTACCGCCAAGGGTGTGACTACCTTAATGAACGCAGCGCGGGAGCCGGAGATCGGTGATCTGGCAGACTTCTTAAATGCAGTGGGTGGCAAAGTGCTGGTAGATGGCAATGGCACGGTGACCGTTGAGGGTGTATCGTCGCTCCACGGCACGGCGCATACCGTGATCCCGGATCGGATCGTGGCGTCCACATATATGAGCGCTGCGGCCATTACCGGGGGTAAACTGTTGCTGCGGCAGGTGCGCACAGCGCATTTGGCACCGGTACTGCCGGTGTTTCAGGAGATGGGATGTGACCTGCGTCTGGACGGCACAGATCTATTGATCACAGCGCCGGAGCGGCTGCGCGCCTTTAAGCGGCTGACCACCATGCCGTATCCGGGATTTCCCACAGACAGCCAGGCAGTGCTTGCTGCCGCAGCTGCTACTGCTCGGGGCACATCTGTGATTTGTGAGAATATATTTGAAAATCGATTTCGCTATACCTGCCAGTTGCAGCGCTTTGGCTGTGACATTGCTGTTAGCGGCAAAACGGAGGTAATTCGCGGCGTGCCTACGCTCCACGGGGCAAAGGCAGAGGCGACGGACTTGCGTGGCGGTGCCGCCTTGGTGGTGGCTGCATTGGCTGCTGCCGGTACTTCCACCATCAGCGAAATTCATCATATTACCCGCGGCTATGAGGACTTGCCGACCGTACTCACTGCGGTAGGGGCAAATATCAAGAGGACGAACCATGAAACAAAGGACACCAGAACCGCCTGAACAACGGCGCAGCGCTTACTTGGATAATGGGCTGGAGCCGCCGAAGCTGTATCGTCGGGAGCAGCAGCAAGCCGCTTCCCGACAGCAGCGCCAGGCGCCGCCGATGACCCGTCAGGAACGGCGCAAAAAACAGAATAAACGCCGCCGGTTAAAGCGCAGCGTGCGCCGGGCTTTGGCCGTGATCGGTTTGGTGCTGCTGGCGGTAGCGATTGTGGCGGTGCTGTGTCTGACCGTGTTCTTTAAGATTGAGAACATTACCGTTACCGGCAGTAAGGTATATGACACGGAAAAGGTGCTCTCCGTTTGTACCATTGAAACAGGGGAGAACCTGTTTTTGGCAGATACGGACAAGGCAGCTCAGCAGTTGCAGCAGGCACTGCCGTATGTGTACAGCGCCAAGATTAAGCGCAAGCTGCCCGGCACCGTTCAGATTCAGGTGACAGACGCCGCACCGGCCTATGCGGTGAAGAATAAGGACAAGACCTATACCTTGATGGACGATCGGTTCAAGGTGCTGGAAGTGGTGCAGAAGAAGCCGAAAGAGAGCATTCTTATTCAAAAGGCCAATTTAAAAAGTGCCAAGGTGGGACAGACCGCCCAGTTTGCCAACAAGAATGTAGCAGCGTGCTTGACCCAGTTGGCACAGGCCATTCGTGATTATCAGTTCACAGAGGCAACGGCGATTTGCAGCGAGGGACTGAACAGCAACTCTATTGTATATGACGGTCGGATCGTCTTTAAGCTGGGCACCTGTGACAAGTTGGAAAAGAAGATCCATCAGGGCTTAGCTGCCTGTGCACAGTTGGATCAGGATAACCCTTCTGTGAAAGGAACCCTTCGTTTAACAGGTGAAAAGCAATATTACTTTACAGAAGATTAGCTGTAAAGAAAATAAATATACAGATTTTAGACACGTTTCACACACTTGTGGAAACTGCACAAAGGCGAACCGGTTGAAAATCGGAAAAATTGTCAAAAACTTTGAGAAATATTCAAAAAAAGTGTTGCAAAAGGATTACAATATTGTTACAATATGATTTGTAAAGTTGTCTGCTGACAAACTGATGGATTTACAAAATAAATGAAGGAGATACATAATCTATGGCTCGTTATGAAATTGATACGGATGACAACAAGGTTGTTCAGATTAAAGTAATCGGTGTTGGCGGCGGCGGCGGTAACGCCGTGAACCGCATGGTAAAATGTAATATTCAGGATGTGGAGTTCGTTGCGATCAACACGGATCGTCCGGCTCTGGCTAAGTCTGCCGCTTCTCATAAGATTGAGATCGGCGAAAAAGCTACCAAAGGTCGCGGCGCCGGCGCTAAGCCGGAGGTTGGCACTCGTGCCGCCGAGGAGAGCCGCGAGGCGATTACTGACGCTGTGACCGGCGCAGAGATGGTATTTATCACTGCCGGTATGGGCGGTGGTACCGGTACCGGCGCTGCTCCCGTTGTAGCGAAGATTGCCAAGGATATGGGTATTCTTACCGTTGGCGTTGTGACCACTCCCTTTGCTTTTGAGGGTAAGCGTCGCATGAATCAGGCAAAAGAGGGTATCGAGGATCTGGCTCAGTATGTGGACTCCCTGATGGTCATTCCCAATGAAAACCTGAAGTATGTGACCGATGAGAAGATCACACTGCTCAACGCTTTTGAGATTGCGAATGATGTACTGCGCCAGGGCGTGCAGTCCATTTCTGACCTGGTAAATGCTACCGGTCTGGTAAACTCTGACTTTGCCGATGTGACCGAGATCATGAAGGACGCCGGTTATGCCCACATGGGTGTTGGCCGCGCCAAGGGCAAGGACAAGGCCGAGGTGGCTGCAAAGCAGGCCATCACTTCTCCGCTGCTGAACACCTCTATCGAGGGTGCCCGGGGCGTACTGCTGAACATTACCGCTTCTACGGATATCGGTCTGGAAGAGATTGATGCAGCTTCTACCATTGTGACCAATGCGGTTCACCCGGATTGTGAGATCATTTGGGGTGCCAACTTCGATGAGGAGCTGGAGGACGAGATGATTATCACCGTCATCGCCACCCGCTTTGGTGACGAAGGCCCCAATCATCAGATTAAGTCCACTACCGCTAACCTGGAGGTTGCACCGCCGGTAACCGAGCCTGTGGCACCTACCACTGCTGCCCCCTCTGCGTTTACCAACAGCGACGATGACGCCTTTGACCAGATTGTGGATTTCTTTAAGAAGTAAGCAAGTTTGATACAAAAAGCGCTCCTGTTTTTCAGGGGCGCTTTGTATTTATACAGATCGTTCAAAAGTGGGCAGGATGTATATTTATCGTCTCTGTGATATAGAAATGTGGAAAATAATGAGAAAGCAAGTGAAAGCCTTTACATTTTGCACATTTTCCACCGAGTTTTTCGCAAATATCGTTCACAAACCAATGGAGACTTCCACAGTTTGAACATAGATTTCCACATCGATTTTCACTTTGTGATTTTGTAAAGGCGTTGTGCCTTACAGAGAGAAAGGACCGATATGCAGAATTTGCATACCGGTCCTTTTGATATTTATGCACCGTTACCATTCACTTTTTGTATAAGAGCGAATGATGTTGGTAATGGGGTTGTCCCTTTTCCAGCCTTTGCCCTTACCGCCCTTGGCCTGGTCCTGGATCTTGCCTGCACGAATGGTGACAAAGTCCGCCTTGTCAATGAGTTTTTCCATTGGCGGAATATTGTCAAAGTCGTAGTCGCCGCTGACAGTGTCCAGCAGGGGGGTAGCCAGGGTGGTGTTGGCGTATTTCTTCACCGCTGTCATGGCCATAATGATCAGTCGATTGTCCTCCGGCAGGGTCAGGGTCTTGGCACCGCGAATGTCCAGTTCATACAGGTAGAACCAGGCTTTCTTGGCGGCAATGTTGCCCTCCGGGTGATGGCAGTGTGTGAATTCAAGGGCAATGTCCGCATCCTTAATGCGGGCGGTCTGCTTCAGTCCGGCCATATCCCACAGAAATGGCAGCTCTGCCATACTGTGAATGGTCAGGGTCTTGGTGCGCCGATCGGTGGCGAATTCCGCCTGCCGGTCACCGGCGGTGCTGGCTGCCAAAAAGTACAGCTTGGTGCAGCCCTTGGGCAGCTCCAAAGACTCGCCGCGAGCCACAAGCAGGTCGTTGCCGTCGCTGAACTGCGGCAGCTTAAATGTAATGCCCTTATAAGTGGGTACCTTCGGGAGCAACTCTGCCGGCAGCGAGAACCCGGCGCCTTGCAGAATGCAGTTACGCATATCCTCGTCGGTGGTTAAGCCCTTGGTGTTCACCGGAAGCTCCATCTTTTTAAATTTCTCTCGGGGCAGCTTTTCTGTCTCAAAGGTGAGTAAAAAGGTTTTCACTTCAAAGGGCTTCAAATCAAAGGTCAGTTGACCGTTCTTGATCTCTATCGCTTGAATCGGTCGCTCGTCTGCGGTGCACAGGGTGGCACCGGCGATGGCCCGATAGACGGAGAAGGTTACAGCCTTTTGTGCTTGGCCTGCAGCTTCGCCAACGCGGACGATATACCCGCTGCCATCCTCGCTTTTCTTAAAGGCGCGGAGTAAGGCGTTCTCCGTATTTAATGCAGCCGCGGAAAATGCGCTACCCAGCTTGCCGTCCTTGCGGGCGGAGGTTTGGAATGCGACCAGCGGTTTGCTAAAGGCTTCTGCCGCTGTTTGCGTGCCGGTCTGCCAGCCGCCCTTGTGGCTGTAAATGCCAAAGCCGAAGCGATTGCGCCCAAGGTCCATCAAATCCTGGCGCGCCTCTTTGATAAAAGCGCCGGCGGGCGTGTGCAGGCAGGTGAGCCGCAGGGTGTGATCGTCCGGCTTATCCCAGCCGTATTTGCTGTCGGAAAAGACGGACACGCCAAAGTCGCCGTCGCTACCTGTTAGATCCGCCCACTTTTGGGCCGGCACTTCATACAGTTTTTCGTTATTATTTCCTCTGTGGATTACACCCAGTCCCAGGTCGTAGTCCGCGCCGTCTGCTGCGGCAACAAAAGGAAATTCGGCCTTGAGCATAGACCGGCGGCTGCGCCAATCCACAGCGTTCTCCATAAAGCTCACGCCCAGGCCCTTGGTGGTGTGCAGCAGGAAGCAGGTCGGCTTGCCGGAACCATGGGAGCGGTCAAACAAGATGAATGCCTGCTCCAGATCAGCCAGGCTGTTGCCGTTGCAGATGATGGTGTTAAAGCCGAAGGCATCCATCTTCTGGTCCAGCGGTTCGCTGTTCATGACCTTGGCGGTGGGGCCGTCGATCTGCAGCCCGTTCAGGTCAATAATGACACAGAGATTGTCCAGTTTGTACTTGGCGGCGAAGAGGAACGCTTCCCACACTTCCCCCTCCTCGATCTCGCCATCGCCCAGGAGAGCATACACACGCACATCATCCTTGTGCAGGTACTTGGCGGCTTTGGCCATGCCTGCCGCACAGGAGATGCCCTGGCCCAGGCTGCCGGTGGACATATCCACACCCGGGGTCTCGTTCATGTTGGGGTGGCCCTGCAGATAGCTGCCGATCTTACGCAGGGTCTTAAGGTCTTCCACCGGGAAATAGCCGCGCTCTGCCAGCGCTGCATACAGTGCCGGTGCAGCATGGCCCTTGGACAGCACCAGACGGTCGCGGTCGGCCATCTTGGGGTCCTTCGGGTCGATGTTCATTTCCACGAAATAGAGGTAGCTCAGCAGCTCGGCGATGTCCAGACTGCCGCCCGGATGACCGCACTTTGCGCTGTGCGTGCCCTCGATCACGCCCATGCGGATGTGGCAGGCGTGTTTTGCCAGGGTAAGCTTTTCTGCATTTGTCATCTTTGGTCCTCCCGTATGAACCTCAGCGTTTGCATCGGATATGGTACGCACCCGGGCCGTACGCCCCGATGCGCTATTTCTCAAGTCTATATTATCTATTCTATGCAAAAACGTCAAGGTTCTTTCGTCAAAATGTACATCCCTTGGCAAAATCGCTTGTAAATGTTCCCGTTTTTGTTGAAAATGCAGGGCCATTTTGCCCCCGCAAAACATTTTTGCAGCTTTTGGCCGCTTTGCAATATCATCTTTTGCCGCTGTATGATATAATAAGATGAATTTGTTTGCTTTTTTCATCATTTTGGGAGGTTCCTATGTCTTTTTCCTCACCCACATCCCGGGCACAGCGCAGCCGCAGGATTTTGCCCTGGCTGCTGTACCTGTATGCCCTTGTGCTGTTCGCCATGCACTTTGTCCGCATTTTTGACAACTCCTTCTGGGGAGATGAAGGGTTCAGCATCGGCCTTGCCCAAATGAATGTTTTTGAAATGCTCCAAGTCACAGCGGCAGATAACCATCCGCCGCTGTACTATCTTTTCACACAGCTCCTATATCATCTTCTGGGCAATCACGGATATGTCTATCATCTGTCGGCTCTGATTCCCTATGGGCTCGTTCTGATTCTTGCCTGTACAGTGATTTTCAGACAGTTCGGATTGATTCCCGCAGTTGTTGTTTCCACTTTTGCCTCTTTGACTGATACCGCTATCATGTTCAATGTCGAGGCCCGAATGTATTCACTCGGCGCTTTCTTTGTGTTAGCGGCCTATCTGGCACTCCATAACATTCTTCATTCCGGTAAAACCTCCGATTGGGTCATTTTCAGCGTCGCCTCTCTTTGTGCCGCTTATACGCACTACTATGCCCTGATTTCCGTTGCATTTTTCTATCTGGCTCTGCTTTCTCTGCTTCCGCGGGATAAGACCAGCTTCAAAAAAATCCTTATCACTTATTGTGCTGCAGTGGTCGTCTACCTTCCCTGGCTTCTGGTATTGCTTCCCACTTTCAAACGCGCTGCGAAGGACTGGTGGTCCACCTTCATTCCTTCTCCGATCAATTGTATCGGATTCTTCTTCAACCCTTCTTGGACAGTCCTCATTTTCGGTCTTGCATTCCTTCTTTATTTCACAGCACAGGCCAAATCGTCCACTAAATGGCTCTTCGCCCCTGATACGATCTGGCTTTTGACCGGCTTGCTTTCTGCCGCCGGCACCTCCGCAGTCGGGCTGATCGTTTCACATGCCGTTCGCCCGCTTTTTCTCGTTCGATACCTTTATCCGCTCACCGCAGTCGTTTACCTGGTTTTTGGCTTTCTTCTATCTAAAGTCCGTTGGAGAACCATTCTATCCAGTATTCTGATTTTAGGAACGCTGGTGTGCAGTCTACCGGATTTCTACCAAACCTATCAGCGGGAAAAGCGCATCGACCTTGCGACCACCCAGTGTCTGGAAGTTATTACCCCCTCTCAGGATGCAGTTCTTTATACAACGAACTACTTCCTAGACTGGACACTCTTTGATTATTACTTTCCGGGTCGTGTCCACGCTCAAATCGAATCCTCCAATACTTCTCATTGCTTCACTTCTTCCGATCCTGAGATCTGGCTCTTTATGGAACATGCGCTTTCTGATTCCGAATTGAATGCAGCCTCCGACAATGGTTATTCTCACTCCAATGTCTGTAACAGTACATTTGCAGAAGGCCCCGGTGAAGATTCCTTTTATTACATCTACAAATTTCAAAAATCGGCAAACACCACCCCGTAACCATCCTCATCCGCTGAGCTTGACAAGGCGGCTTTGCATCTGCTATACTTTTTGCACAATTCCCGGCCGAAGCCGGGGCTTTGCGGGCCGAAGCCCGTGTTTCTCCCCGCAAACATTATTTTGAAACAGACACCATGAAGGGGTCTGCCGCTGGCGCGCGTGCTGGCGGCAGGCCCTTTTTGTCTGTGCATTTTCAGGAGGAATCATTGATGAATACCAAGACCCGTTCCGCGACCCGTGATCTGGTGCTGACCGCACTGTTTCTGGCACTGGCCTTTGTGCTGCCCATGATCACCGGCCATGTGCCTCAGATCGGCAATATGCTCTGCCCCATGCACTTCCCGGTGCTGCTGGCAGGCTTCGTGCTGGGCGGCCCCTGGGGCCTGGCACTGGGCTTTGCCGCCCCGCTGCTCCGCTCGGTGCTGTTCGGGATGCCCCCGATGTACCCCATTGCCATCGCCATGGCCTTTGAGCTGGCCACGTACGGCGCTGTGGCCGGTTTCATGTACCGCAAGGTGCAGCACACCCTGCCCATGATCTACGCCACCCTTGTCACCTCGATGGTGGCAGGCCGCCTTGTCTGGGGTGCGGTACGCTTTGTGCTGGCCGGTCTGTCCGGCTCCAGCTTCCCGTTCAGCGCGTTCCTGTCCGGTGCGGTGCTCACTGCCGTGCCCGGCATCGTGGCGCAGCTCATCCTCATTCCGCTGATCGTGGCTGCACTGCAGAAAGCAAAGCTGACGGCTTAAAATCCCTGCGCTGACCGAACCCACACAGCAAAAAAGCCCGGAACCGTACCTGCTATGGCGGCAGGTGGTTCCGGGTTTTTCAGTTCATATTACAGTGTGGCAGCAGCTGTAACAAAAAAAGAAGGAGAATCTTCAACCGGCAAATTGGAGAAGATCAGCCGGCAAAGCTTGCATTGACAGCGCGGCGGTTGCTCTGGTTGACAAAGTTCTTCTTTGCGCTCTCGAGCAGGCTTGCAAAAGCCAGGCCAATGCCGCAGTTATCGGACACGCCCTCGGTGACAGTCAGGTAAGCGTCCATCATAGTGTTGTCCAGAATAGCAGTGTTCTTGTTCATCATAATAAATATCCTCCGTATATCGGTAAATGTCATTGTGTTTTTTGGCAGGGCCTCTATCTCCCTGCATCCTCAAAGCGGAACCGTTCAGAACCCTTCGTTCTTTTGTTCTCCTCTCTGAGGATGGCCATATTATGCCACTCAATTATGAAATCGTTTTATAAATTCTATGAACAAACTATGAATTTAGTGATACATTTTTAACGTTCTTTCGTTCTTTGCGCAACTAGCACAAAACGTTTTTTATGAAAAATAAAGTTCTTGTATACATGGACGATTGAAACCTTGTTTGGAAAGTTTTTTCAGATTTTCTCTCCGTTTTGCCCAGAATTTCTTCTGCAAAAGTGGATACTCTCATGCAAAATCCGTCAGAATCCGTCAATTTCAAACAGGACGAGGGCTTTCCTGTGCAAAATGCCCAGAAAAAAGTTCCAAACAAAAAGGCCGCCGTGCCAGCAGCACAGCAGCCTTTGAAAAGCCATTTCAGTTTTGTCAGTTTTGCATCACTTGCACAGGAACGCCGGCAGGGGCTTGCCCTCCTTGCGCCACTGGTGATATTCCGCAGTGGCGGCAAATTCCACGTCACCGGCGGAGTTCAGCGCAGTCTCCACAGAGTCCTGGATCACGCCGATGATGAAGCCGACACCGACCATCTGCATGGCCACATCGTTGGAGATGCCAAACAGGGAGCAGGCCATGGGGATGAGCAGCAGAGAGCCGCCGGCCACGCCGGAAGCGCCGCAGGCACCCAGAGCGGACATGGCGCTCAGGACGATGGCAGCAGGCAGGGTCACGGGGATGCCCAGCGTGTTGGCCGCAGCCAGCGTCATGATGGTGATGGTGATAGCCGCACCATCCATATTGATGGTAGCGCCCAGCGGGATGGAGACGGAATACATATCCTTATCCAGCCCCAGCTTTTCGCACAGATCCATATTGACCGGGATGTTGGCCGCGGAACTGCGGGTAAAAAAGGCGGTCAGGCCGCTCTCACGCAGGCAGCGAAGCACCAGCGGGTACGGGTTGCGGTGCAGATAGATGAAGATGATCAGAGGATTGATGACCAGCGCCATCAGCAGCATAGTGCCGACCAGCAAAAGCAGCAGGCGGCCATATTGAGTGAAGATAGACAGGCCGTTGTCCGACACATTGGCGAAAACCAGTCCCATGATGCCGAACGGTGCCAGGTTGATGATCCAGCTGACCACCAGGGATGTTCCGTCTGCAATGTCAGCAAGGACTTTTTTGGTGGTGTCATTTGCTGTACGAAGGGCAAGACCAAGAAGGATGGCCCAGGTAAGGATACCTACATAGTTTGCATTCACCAGGGAAGATACCGGGTTGGCAACAATATTCAGAAGAAGGTTGCTGAGAACCTCCACAATACCCTGTGGGGCACTGGCGTCTGCGGCTGCATTGGTAAGTGTCAGCTGTACAGGGAAAATCATGCTGGCGAAAACGGCGATCACAGCTGCCAGTACAGTGCTGAACATGTAAAGGGCAACTACTGTTTTGATAACGCCGCCATGGGATTTTCCTGCGTTGCACAGTGAACTGAGAACCAGAAAGAATACCAGAAGGGGTGCGATGGCTTTCAAAGCACCTACAAATACATCGCCAAGGATGGCAATGCTGGTTGCACCGGGGGCTGCAACTCCAAGGATGGCACCAAGAATCAGACCAACAACGATTCGTTTCACCAGTGCAATCCCGGTCCATTTGTTCCATAGATTTTTCATTTGTTTCTTTACCTCTTTCCCTCTTTA
>ENA-OPCD01001304-OPCD01001304.1-human-gut-metagenome-genome-assembly--contig:-NODE-1304-length-19462-cov-2.302932_pt1 | contig 19462 bp, 10 predicted proteins | sample MGYA00241560_ERZ501471 | MGnify/ENA primary metagenome ERZ501471 (study PRJEB25962, sample SAMEA2042578) | human gut metagenome | biome: human gut; feature: human-associated habitat; material: faeces...
GGACAAATAGGGAAGCCAAAATACTTCCCTATTTGTCCAAGGATATAATCCGGTAAGCAAGGAATACCGGCTGGGGGTAGAAGTAGCCGCCGTACAATAACCTTGCGTAAAGCGTATGCCTTCATTTGCGATACGATCCATTCCCGGAGTCTGTATGCGATGAGCCCCGTAACAGCTTAGATCACCATACCCGAGATCATCAGCTACGATGATCACCACGTTAGGTTGCCGGGGAGCTGATTGAGCTATTAAAGTTGTTGGCAAGGAAAACCCTGCCAACACACTCATTATACAATACTTATTCATCGCTTATTACGGATTCTGAGTTAATGTACCCGGATAAGCGTTAATCTCAGACTGCGGAATATACTGGATAGCCAACGGGCTGGTAGCAGGATATTCAGGCACGCCGTCATGGAATCCCGGGTAATGACGTTTCATCGTATCGCCTACACGATATACATCAAAACCACGGTCAGCCTCGTAAGCTAATTCCAACTGACGTTCTTTCATGATAAGCTCATGAGCGTTTGTCGCATCCAAAGATTTATATCCGGCGTTAGGTAAGGAACGGGTACGAACGGTATTCAAATCGGCTAATGCTTTTGTATAGTTTCCTAATTTAGCGCTAGCCTCGGCGCGAATCAGGTATAGCTCACCTAAGCGAGAGATAACCGGAGAATAAAGGTGAGGATAGCCATCTTGCTTAGAGCACTTATAGCTATAGAATTTCGGGTTACCTTGACTTTCCAACATAAAGTAGTCATAATCTCCCTCATACGTTTCTCCCTTATAGCTAATAGAATAACGCTTATTGTCCACATCTACCGGAGTTAATGTATATTCTTCACCATCTACCGTAGCGATTAACTTACCTCCTACTTCCTTGGTCTCACCTTGACGATATACGTAACCGGAAATCTTGCCGTCCGTATATAAGTTAGCTACAAAACGGAAAGCGGGGATCTGATTTCCATTGGCGTCTTCCTTATATTGCGGATGGATAAACGCCTCACGTGCATCGGTTCCTTTTCCTGTCTCATGCAACAAATCCATATACTTAGCGCTGGCGTAAACCTCACCCCAGCCTTGACCATCGATCTCAGCGTACATACTTCCTAGCGGATCACCCCAATCTTCCCAGTCTGAGGCTATAAACTTCACGGCGAAAATAGTCTCTGTCTGTGAAGCGGCATCCGGAGCGAACTCATTATAACGCATAAAGTTAGCACGGTCCAACATAGAGAACTGGCCACTCTCGATTACCGTATTCGCATAATCATAAGATAATTGGGCATATTCCTTATTCGGATTCTCAAACGTGCCACTCATATACATATAGACCTTCGCCAATAAAGCTTGAGCCGCATATTTTGAGGCATAAGCGGTAGATTTAAACGTTGTCATCAGCTCTTCCGCCTTTTTCAAGTCAGACAGAGCTTGATCATACGTATCCTTCACGGACGAACGATCCGGAAGATCCAGATTATCCATATCCTCAGGCATACCGTTTACGATCGGCAAGCCCAGATTCTTCTCCGGTTCCTGATAATAAGGACGGCCAAACACACGGCAAAGATAGAAGTACATCATGCCGCGCATATAATAAGCCTCGCCCAACTTCTGATCCAACTCAGCAGACTCGCCCTCATTAATCATCTTCATCAAAGAACTAGTCTGTGAGATGATATTATAGGCACTGTTCCAAACCGTAGTAAGACCACCATTATTTACCGTATGCTGATAGGTAAAATAAGTACCGAACGGATTGGTTGTCGGTTTATCCTTACAAACGTTATCCCCCGGGAACTCACCACAATAATGCAAGTGTTCGGATGCCTTTTTCAGTTTTGCGTAACAACCGTTTAGCAAAACATCCACCGCGGCATCTTTGTCCTCCATGATCTTGTCTTCCGTGTACTTATCGTAAGGTAGACGTTCGATATCACAGCTTGTTATGAACGTGGCCGCTGCCGCAAGAGCCACTATAGCGATTTTTTTCATTATGATTCCTTTAATTAAAATGTAACATTTAGACCAAACATGAATTTACGAGCTTGTGGGTACGGAGAGATCGCCACACCAACCGAGCCTGCCTTGTATTTATTGCCAACCTCAGCCGGAAGTTCCGGGTCAACTCCGGAGAAACCGGAAAGGACAAACAAGTTCTCACCCGAGAAAGAAAGACGGATATTGTCTACATACTGAATCTTCCAAGGTAATGTATAGCCTAACGTCAAGCTACGCAAGCGTAAGTAGCTAGCGTCCTCCAGATAACGGGAAGATCCCTTGCTGGATTGGCTCTTATTGCCATATTCCGCCTTGGGGTGGGTAGCGATATCGCCCGGTTTTTCCCAACGATTCCAACCTTCCTTCAAATTCATCTGGTTATAATTTACATAAGCGCCGTCACTATCATACATCGAACGGTCGTAATTATAAATATCACCTCCTACGGAATAACCGAAGACAGCGGAGAGATCAATGTTTTTCCAAGATAAGTCAGTAGAGAAACCTCCGTAGAAATCGGGGCTCAACTTACCTATTATAGTCTGGTGCTTAGATGCGTCACTATAATTCGAGGTCGTTACACGTTCCCCATTCTCATTCGTGGTATACCATAACGGAGAACCTGTCTCCGGATCTACGCCTGCCCATTCGGTACCATACCAAGTATCCACGTCTTGTCCCGGAGTCAATATCTTATCCATCGAAATGGCATAACTTGAACCGGCGTTAGAAGTGATGATCTCGCTCTTGCCACCATATAACTCAGTGATCTTATTACGGTTCAGGCCTAAGTTAGCAGCGACGCTCCAACTCCAATCGCCCCCTTTCAAGATGTCCACGTTCATCGAGACCTCGAAACCATTATTCTTGACGGCACCCACATTACGATAGATACCAACAATACCCGTTACACCAGGCAGAGGCACTTTGTAAAGCAAATCGGTTGTTTTCTTATTATAATAATCCAAGTTGATAGTCAAACGATCAAACAAGATAGCGTCGATACCTACACCTGCCGTATAAGTCTTCTCCCAAGTCAGGTTCTTGTTTTCCTTCTGTTCGATCACCGCACCCGGATCACCATTATATCCAGTAGACATGGCGTACACCGTATATTGGGAATATAATTCGGTCGGACGGTTACCTACGGAACCATAACTCGCACGCAACTTCAACTGTTGCACCCAATCCTTAGCCTTGAAGAATTCCTCCTGATGGATATTCCAACCACCGCTGACGGAGAAGAAATTACCATATTTAGCGTCCGTACCAAAGTTAGAGGCACCATCCCGACGGAATGAGAAAGACAACAAATAACGATTATCATACGCATAGTTGGCATTGAACAAATAAGATTGTACAGCCCATTCCTTTTGCTCTCCCTTTATCGTCTTAGGAGTAGTAGCGACATCGGCCACAGAGAAGCCCGGAGCGAAACTAGCCGCTGTCTGGTCTTTAATCTCCTGCGTGAAAGTATTCCACTCGTAAGCTAGGATCGCATTGATAGAGTGCTTGTCGAATACCTTGTTAAAACGAAGCAACTGGTTGCTATATACCCTATAAGAAGCGGTGGTCTTATCTTGCAATAATCCATTATCAGCCTCTCCCTTTTTAGAACGGGGATCCTGATAGCTCTTAAAAAGGATACTATTATATTTATAGTTATTTACAGATGCGAAAGTCAACCAATCGGTAAACTTGATATCAAAGTCAAAGTTACCCATAAACTCGTAGGAAGTCTTCTTCTCATAATTCCATTGTAGATCATACAAGTAGTTGGTAGCGTCGCTATTGATCCAAGTAGTAGGTCTGTATTGCTGGATCAGATCACCATTCTCGTCATAAGGAGAGTCCCAAGGAAAGTTAACGTACATGATAGCGCCTAGATCTTGCTGCTGGTCCATCACGTCGCTACGGGTAGCCCATACTTTAGGTTTGATAGTCAACCAATCCGTCGCTTGGTAATCCACATTGAAACGTAAGTTATAACGTTTGTAGTCATATCCTTTCACGGCACCATCCTCATTATAGTAACCAACGGATGTATACGTCTTGATCTTCTCTGAGCCACCGGAAACTGATACGTTATAGTCTTGAGCGAAGCCCAGATGCGTACCCTCTTTCCACCAGTCGAAGTTACGGTTGCGCAAATCCTCCGTAAAATAACTCGGAAGGGCGTCTTGATTTGCGAAAGATTTATAATAATCATATAATTCCTCGCCGTTCATCATATTCATGTTTCCACGGTGCAACTGGTTCACACCCATCTTTACGGAAGCGTTAATCGTAGCTTTTCCGATCTTACCTTTCTTCGTAGTCACCACGATAACACCGTTCGCTCCTTGAGAACCATAGATAGCGGTTGAAGCGGCATCCTTCAAGATAGACATAGACTCGATATCAGCCGGGTTCAAGCTACCCGCTTCCGTACCGACGATTACGCCATCCACGATCCAAAGAGGGTCCGTGCTACCGTTTACCGTAGACTTACCACGGATCACCACCTTACCGGCAGCGCCCGGCTGACCACCACCCGAAGTAACCTGTACGCCCGGAGCCTTACCAGACAATAAGTTCTCGACCGTAGGGCTAGTGGCATCCAACAATTTCTCGTTGCTCACCACCTGCATGGCACCCGTCAAGCTTTCCTTTTTTTGCACACCGTAACCAACAACAACCACCTCCTCAAGGTTCTGAGTGTCTTCCTTGATACGGATAGTCATCGGAGCGCTAGTCGCCTTAACCTCGTGGTTCACATAACCGATGTAAGAAACGACTAAAGTAGCTCCGGCCGGAGCTTCCAAACTAAACTTTCCATCGAAATCGGTACTGGTACCGTTCGTAGTGCCTTTCACAAGCACGTTCGCGCCGATTACCGGCTCACCCGTCACCGCGTCAACAATGGTACCTGAAATCGTAATCGTCTGCTGCGCCACCATTCTCTCCGTGTTTCTCAATTCATTTGGATTAGAAGATGACTTGTAAACAACAATCCTATTGTTGTTTACAACAAAATCAGCATGCTGATTTTTCAGCGCCGTCGTCAAAATCTCCTCGACCGAACGGTTCGACATGTCGATTGAGATACGCTCATTCAGATTGATGTCATTGTTACGGATAAGGAACGTGTAATTAAATTTTTCCTCAATCAAATCGAAAAGTTCTTTTAATGTCGTACTTTCCATTTGAACAGACATCATTTGTGTCTGAAGTTCGGACGCTGAAACCGTACCGGGAATAAACGGCAGTCCCGCAAGCATACATGCGGCTATCATCTTTCCGGTCTTCTTGAAATAGTTCATTTCCATTAAAGTTAGATTTAATAAATAATTTTCTCGTTTATACTATTTTCCACACTTACACCTTAGGATTAAGGTTTGTATTTTTATTTATCTTTTATAATAATCTCATCTCCCGAACGAGTCCACACATATTTGTGATCCACGTCCACCTCACGAAGGATCTTATCCAACGAATAATCTTTCGTAAAGCTACCGGAGAAGATTTCCTTTCTCAAAGGATCGCTCTCGACGCGAATACGTACGTTGAACTTACGTTCCAAATCCTTGGCGATACTCATGAAAGGTTGCTCGGAGAATTTCAGGCTACCGTCCATCCAAGAGAGAGCATCCTTGGCATCCACCTCACTGACTCTTACCTTATTGGTCTGCTTATTAAAGCTTAGTTTCCGGTTTGGAGTCAAGGTCACATCGCCCGCATGGGCAACCTCATCCCGCAAGCTCACGTTTACTTTTCCCGACACCAGAGTGACATCGGTCGTTTCATCCATTCCGTAAGCCTTTACGTTAAAGCTAGTTCCTAGAACCTTGATATCCAATCTCTTTGATTTTACGATAAAAGGCTTAAGGGAATCCCGGGTAATCTCGAAGTAAGCCTCACCATCCAATTGTACGCTACGTCCGTTCGTATTGAAATCACTGCCATATCTCAACGTGGAACCTGCGTTGACCCAAACCACGGATTGATCCGGCAAAACGACTTTCGTTTGGGCTCCCATAGGAGTTGTCGTCTCAAAATAAGCCAAGGCGGCAGATTTCGGCTGATTATGTCTCGTACCTATATAATAAGAGGCAGTTCCCACCGATACCACGATCAAGACCGAGGCGGCAACTTTTCCTAAAAACCGAAAATTTAGCCAATGATTCTTTTCAGAAGGAATAGCGGGATCGATAAGTGCCCCGAAATGTTTTTGGAAATCGGCTTTCATATCAGAGGCAAACAAAGGTACATGCGCCGTCGCCCAACAATCTGCCATCTCGGAAAGGCACTGTTTATGAGCGTCATCCGTTTCCAACCATTGTAGTAATTCATTTCGCCCCTCCTCGGATATATCTCCCATGAGGTAGCTATAAATTAAATCTTCTATGTGTTTATTCTCTATTTCCATGATATTAACAAAGGAGCCGGTTTTCAACCCGGTTTCTATTATATACACCTGTTTTAGAGATTCCGTTTAAGGAGATTCCAATTATTTTTCGAAAAAATTAAATATAAGTAAGAAAAGAGGGTAAAGATCGCCTAAAAGTTCACGCAACTTCGCCAAACCGATCTTGATCTGTACTCGTACCGTACTGGAACTGATATGATTTGTTATCGCTATTTCCTCATAGGTCTTGTTATGGTAAAGATATTGCACGAAGATATCCCGGCATTTAGCGGGCAAGGAATCCACGGCACGATAGATTTTCTCCTCGAATTCCTTATTCTCCAGATAAGCCAACGGATGGGGGTCCGCGTCGATTTGCAACTCTTGTATCGACAATAAGCTTTCTTGTACATCTGATAAAGGGACTTCTTGCTGACGTTTATCTCTTAAATAATTCAGGCAATAATTACGTACCGAGCGAATTAAATAAGCGTTTACCGGATGTATTAACGCCGAATGGTGATTCCATACATTCATAAAAACATCATTAACGATCTCACGTGCCGCCTCCGAATTATAGACATATTTAGTCGCTACGGCGCACAAGTACACGTAGAAGGTCGTATATAATTGTTCAAATGCTTTGGCATCGCCATTATTGATCCGAGATATTATGTCCTCCTTTACAATCAGCACAAACGTCAACCCTTAAGTTTCACTCACAATTGAATCACAAAAATAATGAAATATTCCAGAGATTACCTCATTTTAAAAGAAAGTATAGGGTAATAGCGCCAAACAGCTCGCTAAAGCGGACTGTTTGGATACTTAGGTGACGAACCGGATGCCATACGGGTGGCATAGCTGTGCCATCCTTGTGGCACGCCCTTGCCATCCTTGTGGCACTGCTATGCCACCGGCGTGGCACGACTGTGCCAATGCTATGGAAAGGACTGACACTATACGTCGTTACAATACAACAACTTAGATTACTTAGAAGAATTGGCGGCACGCTTCTTGTTACGCCAGTAACTACCGTCACGTTTGCTTCCGAACATATTACGGCGTTTCGACTCTTGCTTGATCGCTTCTTTCTTCTCGGCTACGGCGGCTTTCACCTCCTTGGTCTCATACATATGACCACCGGCTATGGGGACTTCCTTGCCGATCAGTTTCTGGATATCTTTCAACAAAGGTACCTCCTCGGCGTCGCAGAAAGAGAACGCCACACCTTCACGGCCCGCACGACCCGTACGCCCGATCCGATGTACATAAGTCTCGGGTACGTTAGGAAGCTCATAGTTAATGACGTGCGTCAGATGATCCACGTCGATTCCACGGGCGGCGATATCCGTAGCGATCAGCACACGGGTCGTATGATCCTTGAAATTCGTCAAGGCACGCTGACGGGCAGTCTGGCTCTTGTTGCCATGGATCGCCTCCGCCCCTATCTCCGCTTTCGACAAGACACGGGCCACCTTGTCCGCCCCGTGTTTCGTACGGGTAAAGATCAATACGGATTCCAGTTCCGGGTTCTCCAACAAGCTTTTCAGCAAGTTGATCTTCTCGGCCTTCTCGACGAAATAAACGGATTGGTCGATCGCGTCCACGGTCGATGAGGCCGGGGTTACTTCCACCTTTTGCGGCTCGCTCAAGATCGTACCTGCCAAGCGCTCGATCTCAGGGGGCATGGTAGCCGAGAAGAACAAGGACTGGCGTTTCTTGGGCAATAGCGGTAAAATACGCTTGATGTCATGGATAAAGCCCATGTCCAACATACGGTCTGCCTCGTCTAAGACGAAATACTCCAAGGTATCCAAGTGGATGAATCCTTGTCCGATCAAGTCCAGCAGACGTCCCGGCGTAGCGATTAATATATCGATGCCTCTTTCCAAGGCTTCCGTCTGGGGCTTCTGCCCTACTCCCCCGAATATCACCGTATGGCGTAATCCAGCGAAACGGCCGTAAGCGGCAAAGCTCTCTCCGATCTGGATGGCAAGCTCACGGGTAGGCGTAAGGATCAATGCCTTGATACCCCGTTTGTAACCTTTCTTCTTCTGGAGATATAACCGCTGGATAATCGGGATGGAGAAGGCCGCCGTCTTACCGGTTCCTGTCTGGGCGCAACCCAATAAATCATAACCTTGCGAAACGATGGGAATCGCTTCTGATTGTATAGGTGTTGGAGTCGTATAACCTTCTTGCACGAGAGCCTTACGTATCGGCTCTATCAAATCTAAATCTTCAAATGTCATTCTAAAATAGGGTGAGCCATCACGGCTCGTTATGTAAATAATGTGGGCAAAGGTAGTAAAACTTTATGATATAAACTATCTTCGCGCTTTTTATGCCCGTAAAGCGATATGAAAGAATTATTACTACTACTGAAAAAGTTCTTCGGATATACCTCCTTCCGTCCCTTGCAGGCGGACATCATACAGCGTATCTTACAGAAAGAGGACTCGTTGGTGCTGATGCCCACGGGTGGAGGCAAGTCGATCTGTTTTCAGCTACCGGCTATCTATCTGCCGGGTACGGCTTTGGTGGTGTCCCCCTTGATCGCCTTGATGAAGGATCAAGTAGAGGGGTTGATCGCCAACGGCATCCCGGCGGCGGCGTTGAACAGTATGATGCCGGAAGAGGAGCAACAACAGGTGAAGCAACTTTGCGTGCAGGGCAAGATCAAATTATTGTATATCTCCCCGGAACGGATCAAGATGGAGGCGGACTGGTTCCTGCCCCGGCTGGACATCTCGCTCATCGCTATCGACGAGGCGCATTGCGTATCGCATTGGGGACATGACTTCCGTCCGGAATACACGCAACTGGCGATCTTGAAGGAGCGTTTCCCAAAAGTCCCGGTCGTGGCCCTGACCGCTACCGCCGATAAAATCACCCGGAAGGATATCCTAGAGCAGTTACGACTTCGCACGCCCCAGACGTTCATATCGTCATTCGACCGCCCGAACATCTCCCTCACGGTACGCCGGGGGCTTAACAAGAAAGAAAAGATCGCCGCCATCGTCCATTTCATCCGGGGGCACCGGGAGCAGAGCGGTATCATCTATTGCATGCGCCGCAACGATACGACCGAGCTGGCCGATGAGTTGGCGATGTATAATATCAAGGCGATCGCCTACCACGCCGGCCTCCTGCCCGCCCAACGGGAACAGGCCCAGAACGACTTCATCAACGACCGGGTGGACGTGGTGTGCGCCACGGTAGCTTTCGGGATGGGTATCGACAAGAGCAATGTCCGCTGGGTCGTGCATTACAGCATGCCGGGGAGTATCGAGAATTACTACCAAGAGATCGGCCGTGCCGGAAGGGACGGGATGAAAAGCGATACCCTCCTGTTCTATTCCTTGAGCGACTTGATCGTACTTCGTCGTTTCGCCGAGGAGAGTGGCCAAAGCGAGGTGAACTTGGAGAAGCTAAACCGGATGAGACGGTACTGCGAGTCAGATATGTGCCGCCGTGTCCTGCTCAGTTACTTCGGCGAGGAGGCGGACCATGATTGCGGCAACTGCGACGTGTGCAAGAACCCTCCGCAACGCTTCGATGGCAGTGTCTTGATACAAAAAGCGCTGAGCGCCGTCATCCGGACCGGCGAGCATGTAGGCATGCAAATGCTGATCGACATATTACGTGCCTCCGGTCGGGCGGAACTCTTGGAGAGAGGATACGATAAGCTAAAGACGTACGGCGCCGGACGGGACCTCTCTTATAAGGAATGGAAGGAGTACATTTACCAGATGATCCAACTCGGGTACATGGAGATCGACTACGCCGCCGAGCGTGTCTTGCGGATGACCCCGTTAGGCAGGCGTGTCCTGTACGGGGAGCAAAAGGCCCAGCTCGTCATCTATCGGGAACCGGATGAGCTGACACGCCCCGTCCGGAGAGGCGAGCGGAAATCCTCCTTCAAGGCCCAGCCGATCCGGCCGATCCGGTCCGCCTCCACGGACGAGACCTTGCTGGACTCCCTCCGCCAGCTTCGCAAGCAAATTGCCGAGCGAGAGCATACGCCGGCTTATATCATCTTCTCCGACGATTCCTTGGAAGACATGGTGGAGAAGAAACCGGTCACCTTGGACCAGTTCAGCGATATCCGGGGCGTGGGGCAAATCAAGCTGGACCGGTACGGGAAGGTGTTCGTGGCCTTGATCCGGTTCGTGCTGAAGCTACCGAAATAAGAAGAACACATGTTAATGTTTTTAGCTCCTAAATGGAAATATAAAAAAATCACATATATTTGTCTACAGTTATTAAGCACAATGCCCCATATTCATGATAGACAAACATCTTTCTCTCCTCACCCACCTGCTCTGTCTGTGTTTTCTGGCAGGATGCGAGAATGAGTATTTCAAAACGGGGAGTATCCATATCCAATTGAAGAAACCTTCCGGATACGCAGATATCTCCTTGGCGAATATCCCGGTCACACTAATCAATCAAAGTATAGGCTGTGTCTACACCACGACCACCGACACAAATGGACTAGCTCTATTTGAACTAACCGCTGGCATATGCGCAATCTCCGCAAATCAGGAAACCACGACTGGCAACAGGGATTATATATTGAGTGGTAGCCTCTCCAATATCCAGTTCGAGGCCAATGGAGAAGAACGATCCGTGGAAATACCTTTGGAAGTGTCCGAACGAGGCCGTCTACTGATTAGCGAGATTTATTTCAGCGGTTGTCTCTGGCCTGACGGGAAAAATGTCTATAACAAAGATCAATACCTCACGTTGGCCAATAACTCCGATGACTTGATTTTCCTAGATGGCCTATGTATCGCACAAGCAGGACCCGTAAGCGTGACAAAGCCTTCCGGATGGATGCTCCATACCGATATGAAAGAAATACCTTTATTCATGATGTGCTGGGAGTTTCCGGGAACGGGAACCGAATATCCCATTCAACCGGGGGAGCGACAAACAATAGCGATTAACGCCATAAACCATACCAATAGCGAAGTGGGAGTTCCGGCCTCGCTCGATTTATCCAGCGTGGAATGGGCTTTTTGGGATCCTATCTTGACCGGAAGCCAAATCTCCGCCGGTGTAAAACCTCTAAACTTGGTATGGCGTGGCACCGGTTTCTCCTATCTGTTTTCCATGAACGGCCCGACGATCCTCTTGTTCCGTCCCAAAACGGACTTAAGAGAATGGATCGCCAATCCGGATCACATCCAAAAAGAACCTGAGAGTTTCAATACGCTAAAATACCTCCATATACCCGCTAATTGGGTGCTGGATATCGCAAATTTCGTCTCTTCAACCTCTACGGTAGCTTACACACGTATCCCATCTTCTATGGATGTGAGTCCGGGTATAGCCACATCCGGCGGCTCCGGCCTAGCAATGCGTCGGAAATATGAGCAAGAGGGGAAACGCTTCCGCTGGAAAGATTCCAATAACACCGCCGAGGATTTCGAGAAAAGTCCACCTTCCTTAAAACGGTAAGCCTCTATGAAGATCACTATCATTCTATATATGATATCACTATCTGTCTATGCCTCACGGTCATGGGCTCAACAAGAGAGCGCATGGGCTTTATCCGCCAATCCTGTCAGCATCAGCTATGTGCCTAAGGACAGCGCTATGGAAGCTGGTTTAAGTTATTTGATCCATCAAGCCGCCTTACCTGCCAGCGACCAGCCGGATCAAACACAGACCTATAGGGCTTATGTATCCGGTAACCGAAAGCTGGGTCTGCTTTGGCTGGCGGGTGGTATCGATTGGTCGCAAAGCCTACTGGAAGGGAGAAAATGGAATTTATTATCGCAACCGGACTATCTGATTACGGCCGGCGATTCCTTGGGAGAGCCACAACGCATCGAGAAATACAGGATCTACGGACAAGCGGCTTACGTCTTATCCCCGAAAATCAAGGTCGGGATAGATGGAGACTATACAGCTACAAGCAACGAAGATCGCTCCTCTTACCATATCTACCATGGGATGGCACACTTAATCCGGATATCAGGAGGTATCGTTTACGAACAAGTACGCAGACGTTTTGGAGCCTCGATCCATTATACCCATCGAACAGAGGAATTAACGTATGATACGGATAGTAAAGATAAACTTTATACATTTCCTCTGGGTTATTGGCTTCCGATGCAAGAATTATCGGGAAGTTTCCTGTTTCGCAGCCAAGGAAAACGCCTAGGTGTTTCCTTGCAAACGGAAACCCTAAAAGAGCATTGGAGTCTTTTCCATGATCTCTCCTACGAGACCCAGCAATTAGCGGACAATCCCAATAACTCCGGCAACTTGAGAGGCTGGGAAGAACGGCTGCACCAAATCTGTTACCAAGGTCGTTTTACCCGAACGAATAAATCGTGGACGCATATCTGGTCGCCCACAGCCCGATTCAACCAAACTACGGCCAACCGCATATTACAACGGAATCCCACCACAAGCTCGTCTGCCATATGGACTACATTCGCCACCTATCGCCTAGCAAGGCAACGGATGTTATCTACCCAACTAAGTTACGAGGCGACAAAGAATGATACTTCGGGCGGAAAGGCATCCACATGGCAAATGACTGTCGGATGGAATCGTTTGGAAAATGATTTCTACATATATCCTTTTACGGTCAAACAATATACAGGGCTCTTCCACGGAGAGATCGCGTTTCTTCGACAAATCCGCCTACCTAAAGAAAACAAGCTAAGTATCCGCCCGTCCGTGTATATCGTGTCGGGCTATGGCACCGAGATCAAATGGGAGAAGGAAACGCAGAAGGATGAGAATGGCTCTGCAGAAATCAAGCTAGAGCAGAACATGCAAAAAGTGAACGAGGATTTTATTGCTCGCACGGCAACCCGTCTGGGTATCGGTGCGGAAATGGAATATCGGCATCCCATTCATTCCGCCTTATCAGCGGGATTTCGTTTAATGGGTAGTCTCGAACAAACGACAAGTCCTCAATCGCCCCTCGGAGGGGGCGGAAATCTCAGTATTGTCATCTGGCTATAATAGGTCTTAATACTATGCGTTACTCAACTTTGTACAAAACACCAATAAAGATCGTGACGATATTTCTCTTATTGTCATCACTTCATCCGGGCAATTACCTTCACGGGCAAAAGCAACCGGATACTCTGTCCTTTTATTTACCCAACATTTTGGTAACAACCATCGAGTCTAAGACTCCGGGTACGGTTTCCTTGCTTCCTGCATCAACATTAGAACACACGCAACCGATCACGATCGCTGATCTGACACAATTATTACCGGGAGGTCTCACCAATAATTCTGGGGTGACAGACGCACAATATTTCTCAGTGCGGGAGGTTTCTTTAAAGAACGGGGTAAACCAGTTTCATAAGGACGCGGCTATGGGTGCCCAAATATGGATAGACGGTTCTCCTCTTCATTTCAACGCCGGCATCAACGAGCCTTACGAAGGATACGATGCCCGTTTTCTATCTCTCAACCAAGTGAAAGAGGCGGAAATCATCCGGGGAATGCCTTCTGCCCGGTACGGAAACTTAACAAATAGCGTATTATTACTCAAGACTCATCAAGGTAGAATGCCTCTCTCCACCAGCATACGTTACAATCCGAAACTGAAACAATATATGCTTGGAAAAGGCTTCTGTATCTCCCCACAAGGCCATACACTCAACCTGTTAGCGGACTATACCAGCCAAGGCGATTTCCATACCGGCGGCATACGCTTGGCAAACCTTTACCATTGGTTGCCCGCAGGGAAAAAACTAGAATTAAGCCTTACTTACACCTCTCGCATAGGAAAGGAAAAGCAATTCGTCAACGAGCAGAATCATACACAAAGACAACGATTGGATCAGCGATTTTCCATACAAGGGGAATGGCAACCCGACCGACGTTGGCTCAAGAAGCTGTCTCTGAGAATAGACGGTTCCCTTCAAAAAAGCAAACAAACAAAGAGTCAGGTCAACAATGCCTCTAGCCAGCTTTATACAGACCAGAAAGAGAGCGGCGAATGGGAAGCCCGTGTTTTATCCTCAAACTACATGTACACATTAGTCAATGAAAGCCAACCTTTTTATGTAGAAACCGAGATGCTGGCGTCTACCTTATTCCCTCTACGACAAGGGAGGGAGATCAGCTTAGTAGCCGGATTCTCATACTGTAGTGAGGGTAACGAAGGGCGAGGCAAGGATTTCGATCGGCAGAGGCCTCCTTCTACATCTATCCGTCCCCGCTCATTCCGGGAAATCCCGTCCTTGCATACGTTCGGTGGCTTCATTGAGGCCACATACCGGACTTCCAACCTCCATGTAGAAGCCGGATTAAGAAATCAAGGATTGAAAAGCCGGGATTATGCCTTAATCTATCAGACAGAACCTCGCCTGAATCTCTTATGGTCTCTCTTCTCCTCTCCCTCCGGCTATACATTGAGTTTAAAAGGTGGGCTCGGATGGATCAGTTTCATGCCGACATTGGATAAACTCTACCCGGAAGCTATTTATAATGATAAGGTCTCTTTCTATTATAATGATAGCAATGAAAGTGGAAACACCCTTGGTATTCTCACGACACATGCCCCCGGAATGGAACGAAATATGAAATTAAAAACTACCGTAAATCGAAAGATAGAGGTTGGCCTTATAGGGAAGACTCCGGCCATCCGACTTGACATGACCGCTTTTTTCGAGAAACAAACGGATGGCTTTTCCTCCTCGGCGCAATATATTCCATTCAGCTATCGGGAATATGATTATCTATCAACCGCCCAACTTCGTCCTGAATACAAAGATGGACAGGTATGGGTGAACGGTAAGGCTGTCCCTTATCAAGAGAAATATAGTTACACGCCGGTATCTGTACCAGTCAATACACTCCATAGGAAGAAACATGGGATCGAGATGGTAGCGGACCTCGGGACTTTCTCACCCTTGCGTACCTCCCTAATCGTAGACGGGATCTGGTTATATGTACGAGAAAAGAATACGGCCCTTAACGGGATCTGGCCGATCCAGTACACAGATAAAACAGAATACCCCTACGTAGGTTTTTACGACAAGCAAGGCGGACCGGGAAATGAAAGTCGTTCGGAGATCATCTCCACGAACTTCCGTTTCATCACGCGCATCCCCAGAATCGGACTGGTCACTACCCTTACGTGGCAAATGATATGGCTCTATAAATATCGTACGCTCTACAACGGTAGCACTGGCGAGAATGTATGGCCCCTATATTGGTGTGGAACAGACGGAATCATACATCCGTTCACCGAGACACAGAAAGAGGATCCAGCCTTCGCGCCTTTACTCTCCACCACTGCACCGGAACGATTCCTGCCAAACTCTTATAAACCATATGGTATGCTGAATATCCGGGTAAACAAAGCTTTCGGAGAGCACATCACGCTGGCATTCTTTGCCAACAACCTCGCCGATTTACGCCCCACTCGCTATTCGGCCAGCACGAGATCTTACCTTCAACAAAATACCCAGCCTTTTTTCGGTCTGGAATTACAAATAAAACTATGACATCATGAAAACAAGCATACTTTACATATTCCTACTGTCAGTCCTTTACGCCTGCGACTCCCACTCTCTTCTTCCACCCAAGCAGCAATTGGATCAACAAATAGCGCAACTGAATGATTATTCTTTGTTGAGCGGTCCCTTGAACGACCAGCTATGCGAAGAGATAGAAACCCATGCCCAAGAAATAGGGAATGACTCGCTTTTGCTGGCAACCCGCCAAATCATATACACCCGCTATTGCAGATTACAGGACACGGCCCATGCGAGAATGCTACTCGACCGCATGAAACCTTATGCCATCCGCATAAAAGACAAGCACCTTCTCATGAATCACCTGCGTATGGCATTTCTTCACGCACAGATACGCCAACCCGCAGAATGCGAGCGATGGATAAACGAGGCACGAAAATATGCATATATAAATCCTCAAAACTGGTATATCACGGCGGCTAGCGCTTGTCTTGAATGTGGATTATATCCCCAAGCACTCATCTATGCGGATTCAGCATTGGTGAACTTGAAATATAAAGTGATAAGCTCTCCTCACTTAGTAAAAGCTATAGCATTAAGCCGTACGGGAAAGACCGCCGAAGCGGAGGAATGGACCCAACGATGCATTACCGATATCCGCCACTTTCAGGCGAAACACCAAATACACACGATCAGCTATCTGCAATATCAACTCTTCATGGAATACGCCGTCTCTCTCCGGAAACATGGAAAAAACAAAGAGGCACTATCCGTATTGGAGGAATTAGACAGAGTCTCATTCAATAATGTCGCCACGCCTCTCTTGAGGAACAAAGACAATATCGAGGAATATAAGGTGCGTGTGGCACGTATGTTGTCCGAATGCCATTATGCGACCGGAAATCAATCGGAAGCCATCCAACAGGCAAATCGGGCAGACTCCCTACAATCCCATTATGCCCAAGAGCAAATGAACATACGCAGAAAGATGATCAGCGAAAGCCTGCAAAACGAACTATTATCCACCCGCTTAAAAAGTCAGAAGGCGGAAGCGGAACAGGCACGGCTCATCCAGTATATCCTTACCGGAGTCATTATTTTGCTCATGGCTATCCTAACCGGAGGATATCTTTGGTGGAGAAATCATCGCCGTCGCCTACGCCAGTTATTCGATTTATTGATAAGCCATCATGCGGCTTGGTTGCTAATACACGATCCGCTTCCGCTAATCTCCCGGCCACAAATAAAGTTACCAGATCATTCAGAAGCAAACACCGAGGTCACAACAAAAGCTGATAATCTCCTATATCAACGAATCCTATCAGTTATGAAAGAGCAAAAGCCTTTCTTAAATCCTAATCTCGACCTTGTGACCCTCTCCCGTCTAGTGGGTACTAACCGAACACAACTATCCACCACCCTCAATAGGCAGACGGGAATGAACTTTAGTCGTTGGCTGGCTGAATACAGGGTACACCACCTCCTTTCGCTCGTCGCCCTACGTCCCGACAGCGACATCACCGCACTAGCCTCCGAATCAGGCTTCACCTCCCGAACCTCCTTCTTCCGGCAGTTCCGGCAAGTCACCGGACTTACGCCCAACCAATACAGAAACGTACGAAAAGAGACCGGCAAATAATCTGTTAAAGTACGTGTCTAGCCTTTGATGCAGGGGCTTTACGGCCTTTGGTGTACCAGATCGTTCGGATCAAGTTTCAATACGTTCGCATCTTTTCTCATCCCTTGATTTACCAAATGGGACTGTCTATATTTGACCTCGCAAGTCCCTCTTATGCGGGTTACTTAAGACAGTACCAATATGGAAGAAAAGCAAAAGCCATCCCTAATCGAACGCAGGCTATATGCCCGCATCTTACAAATCATGGAGGATAAGAAGCCTTATCTCGATCCACAGTTCAATTTGTGCCAGTTGGCCAACCTCGCTTGCACGAACCGTACCCGGCTATCCTCTACCTTGAACAATCAGACGGGTATGAACTTCAGTCGCTGGCTGGCTATCTATCGGGTAGAGTACCTCATACGGGAATTTTCCAAGTGCCTCACACAAGAGCCGCAGGAGTTATACAAGACGGCTGGGTTTACCTCCCGTACCTCTTTCTACCGCCAATTCAAGGAGGTGACGGGCAACACTCCCATCGAGTACTTCGCCAACCTATATTATAACAACGTAAATGATTCAACTAAATAAATAGCGATATGAGACATTTTACACTCCTACTCTTATCCGTTTTTACTGTCTATCAAGCCAAGGCGGATATATTGATCCCCTTAGACAAATATCCTACGGGGGAAAAACGTTTCAACTTACAGATCAACGGAAGTCACGATACCAGTACCCCTTGGCTCTCCACCACGTCATTTGGCGTGGATGAAGATGGGCAGATGGGAAACCCGGAGAATTGGACATCCGAACAAATCGACGAGGACAATCACTCGGTAAGTCACCGACTCATCATGAACAGTATTTCCCTGCGCCTCTCCTATCGTGTATGGGACAATCTCAGCCTGTGGGCAGGCATCGGTACCACCAACTTCACCCACGAGGAGACTTTCCGAGATGATGACGACCTAAGCAGTACCATCTTCAGCAAGAACATGGTACCCATCTACAGCGGAGGGCTAGGTTACGGCCATGCCCTCACCGACCGCTTTTTCATGTCTACCCAACCCGGCGTGCGCTATGCCAACAGCGATAACATGACCACCGAGGTGTATTACCAAGGCAAGACCATCCCCTTGCGAGACCTCAGCCTCAACCGCCGTTACCTAGAGTGGGCCGTGCCCGTGGTGGCCGGATACGCACTGGGCAATTTCGTGCCCTATGCCGGGATCCTCTACAAGGACTACACGATGAAAGACCGGTACGAGTTCACCAAGACATATGCCGGCGAGGACTATACCGTTCGTATCGACGAGACCTTCCACGCCCGTCACAAGCTGTACGCTTTGGCCGGGGTGAACTATTTCCTCGCTGACAACATCTCGCTCGGAGTAAACGGAAGCTTCGGCAAGAGGCAGTCCGTACAGTTACAATTCAATATCAGTTTCTAAACCTCTTAAACAGATATATACATGAGAACGACACTCAAAGCACAAGCGATACGGCTGATCGCCATATTTTTGCTTATCTGTGCCTCTACCACCACCGTCAAGGCACAGATCAGCCAACATCCCGAACTGTATAAGGTGAAAGAATTCCACAATATGGATAAAGACGGAGGTGCCTATTACTGCTTCACCGACGCACAATACTACCAAGGGAAGCTCTACGGGGTCTACATAGATAATAACGGCCCCTCATCCATACGCCTCATCGCTTTCGAGGTGAACGGCGAGACCCGGACAATGGAACAATCCACCGTTGGCGACACCGGTAAGAAAATGATCTTTCTCAATGATTTCGGCGTATACCAAGATGCCGAGATCATCGTATACCGTAATCGCTTCTATGTGCTCTGGAAGAATAATACCAATGGCCAGATATGGATCGGCGAGGTGGATATGAAAAAGGGAGAATACAAGAAAACTCGTATGCTCGATGACGGGAAAACTTACGCCAACTTCGCCGCCACCATCT
>ENA-OPCD01001332-OPCD01001332.1-human-gut-metagenome-genome-assembly--contig:-NODE-1332-length-19260-cov-6.041760_pt1 | contig 19260 bp, 15 predicted proteins | sample MGYA00241560_ERZ501471 | MGnify/ENA primary metagenome ERZ501471 (study PRJEB25962, sample SAMEA2042578) | human gut metagenome | biome: human gut; feature: human-associated habitat; material: faeces...
GCCAGCCATAAGCTCCTGCATGTCCGGATAATCAGAGGCCGGGATTACTCCCTCCGAGCAGTCCGTACCCTGATATGCCACATTGGGATGCATTCTGAAAAGGCAGATATAATCCCCTCCAAATCTGTCCCGCAGAACTTCCAGGCAGGCGCCGATATCCAGCCGGTACCCCACGCCTCCCGTTTTCGACCGGAAAGTAGGCGCATAGAGAAGTATCCTTTTCTCTTCCGGTATCCCAAAATGTTTCCGTACCTTCCGGATTACCGCAGGAGGCGTATGGAGCAGAACCCCGTTTCTGGGATGACCGCACCGCATCACTTCTCCATGATACCAGAAGCTATTTCTGTATTTATCCGCCCGGAAAGCGTTATTGGAATACATCAGATCCGTCATGGATGCGTCCCGCACGGCCCTTCTTACATAGGCCCGGTCCAGCCGCCCTGCATCCTGTTCATTCTTCTTCAGTCCCAGGGAAGAATGCCATGTCTGAATATAGTACTGATCCTTCTTTTTCCGTATGCGGATACCGCTCTTAAAGTTATCCACCCATACTCGCGCCGTAGCCTGCTCATACACCGCCCGGATTCCTCCGTACCGGACCGGACGGATACCTTTGGGGAATTCTTCCGACATACTGCGGGTCAGCCATACGAGATCCAGATCCTCGTCCCGCTTTAACAGCTCCTCAGCTATATACTTCGGATCGCAGCCATATCCCCTGCCTCCAAAATTATCAAACACAATTTTATGATCCCTGGCCGGCAGCAATGCCAGGAAACACAGTATCTTTTCACATGCCACCCAATATGCTTTTTCCAGCCAGCACGATTTACGCTGTTTTTTCATTTACTCTCTGTCCTCACTGATTGATATTTGCTAAAATATTAATTCCGTTTTCATATCCCATTTTATCGTTTGCCAGCCGGACACAGTAAGCTTCAACTATATCCCGCGACTCTTCTTTTGAGATTTGGATTCCCACAGTCATTCCGTTTTTCTCCAGCTCTTCCTGCGGAAAGGGATTCGCTAATTCGGCGCTGACTGTCCCCTTTTCCTTTGATTCCATATCTGAATCGGCTCTTATCCGCTTTTCCGCTTCCCCGCACCGCAGAATAAAATACCACCGGTAGTTCGGATTGATCATGGAAAAGCCGCTGTTTCTTATCCCCAGCTCCAGCCGTAACTGCTTTTTTACCGTAAAATGCCTGTCGATACTAAACGATTCTGCCCACGGCCTGCAGCCCAGATACATTTTAATGTATTCATCCCCCGGCATATTATCATATTCCTGCCCCGCCCAGTACTGCCACACCTCATGATTGTACTCCGCATGCAGGTACGACAGATTCAGCTGCTGCGCTTCTTCCGCCACATTGCGTATATCGGTGAATTCACTGATAAAGGGCATCTCTCCTCCGTTAAACGGCACCTTAATGTTCGCAGCGGACCACCTCAGATCCTCTTCTCTTGTGTAATCTTCCCTGTAGGTACCCAGATCGCTTTCGCTGGAAAACAACCCGTCATTATAGACCCCCAGCCTGTCGGTATCGCACCCCCATGCTTCAGCCTCCCGTATAAACTTCTGCCTTCTTACAGACACGGGAATTCTTTCATCCAGCACGCTCTCCCAAGCACGTATGACCTCCATACGGTACCTTTTTGTATCCATGTACCGGCTCTGGGTCCATTCTCCAAACGCACCGATCATACCGGCCTGGACTCCCGCGATACAGTCTTTATAAGCATTCAGAACCTTCCCTGTCTGACGGATATGCTTTAACATGATATCAAAATCCGGATCCTCATACTCCCCCTGGAAATCATATGCTGCCCGGAATATAACCGAAAGCCCCAGTTCCCTGGCAATGCTCAGTGCATTTTCCAGATCCTGTACCTTATCCTCTGGTATCACATCCATCTCCCTCTCGTCATCCAAAAGATAGGTAAGCAGAACTACATCATAGTCCGGGTGTTCCTCCGCCATATCATAGAGCCTGTCAGTATCCCCGGTGGAGCACTGGAAATAGACTCCCTGAAAGGGATTTGCCACCCTGCTGCCACTCTCCCTGTAAGTAAAAGCAAGCCTGCCCCGGTACTCAGATACCGCCCAGATAACCGCAACCGCCAATAGAACTATAAGAATCATAAATCGTAGTGCCTTTTGGATTTTTCTATCTTTTTTAATCGTCTCAAACCTCCGGAAATAATTTCAGATATACCTCTGCCATCACCCTGTATACCCGCGGTGAAACGGAAAATATGCGGATCGACAACCGCTCCATAAATCCCCCGCATTCCAGGATTTCTTTCCTATATATACCGTAAGTCAACTTCCATTGCGCCCGCAACAGCCCACTCAGCTCTTTTCGATCCGGCAGAAACTTCGCGGTCCGGTACCATGCGATCTGCAAATTGGTCAGATACCGTTTCCTCGCATACCGTTCCAGCTCCCGGTCATTGTTCTCCCGGAAAAATGTAACAGCCTCCCGCAACGCCCTGATCTTATCCAGGCGCTTTTCCCGAAAGCCGTCATTCATGATGCTCCCGCTGCGCTGCAGATAATGGTACAGCGGGCGGTTTGATACAGCGACCCGTCTGGCTGCATAAAAAACGCGGTACGTCACAAATTCATCTTCGTGGGTCTTTCCTTCCGGATATACCAGCAGCGGCTTCAGGTCTCTGTGATAAAGTTTTCCCCAGGCAGTAATCATCGCACGCGTGCTTTCTTTCACGATCTTCTCGGCAGCCTGCCTGCCGGTATAAACCAGGGTATGAAAGTCCTGTTCCCCCTTCTTTTTGTTCTGCCCATTTCTGCTCTGCCCACTTTCGTGTTCCCATACCAGGCAGTACCCGCAGACAGATACCTGTGCCCGGTATTCTACGGCATTATTGTACAATACCTCCAAATATTCTGGTCCGATCCTGTCATCGCTGTCGATGTATGTAATATACTTCCCTTCTGCCAGGCCGGTTCCTGTATTTCTGGCCCCGGACAGCCCACGATTTTCCTGGTGCACGACGCGGATCCTGGCGTCTTGCCCGGCATACCTGTCGCAGATCTCCCCGCAGTTATCCGGGGAGCCGTCATCTACCAGGATCAGCTCAAAGTCCTGAAATGTTTGGCCCAGTATGGATTCAATGCATGCATCCAGATACTGCTCCACCCTGTAAACAGGGACAATTACACTTATCATATCTTTCGCTCCTCTACTTTAGAACTGCCGATGCATATCGTTTCATCAGCGGATAGCATATATAAAATATGCGGCTGATGCTTTTAATCATTTTCCGCTTCAGCGCACACATGCAGAAACGATAGAACCACCTCTGGGGCGCCGAGACAAGGGATTTTAAATGTTTTGAAGCATCCACAGCGCCGAGCGCCTTTTCAATCTCCGGGACATAAGCAAACGTCCCAGCCCGCTCCTCAAGGCGTCTCATAGACATCCCTTCATATGGGATGTTTTTTATCATTGACCAGCAGAAAGACCTCATAATCACCGGAACCACCATATCCAGGTTCTCTTCCAGAACGCCCTCCCCATCGAGATAACCAACAAGCGTACGGATCATATTGACGCTTTTCGTATGAACCTGTGGATCTGGTCTGCGGGTCGTTGACGCATGAGCCGTTATGTAATAGCAGATCGGACAGTCCATACAGTAAAACACCGGATTGCGGCTCCACACCTTCATGTTAAACATAAAATCTTCCATATTCATGGTCCGGATGTCATCCATCCATATATCCTGCTCCCGCAGAAACTGCCGCCGGTATAATTTATTCCACACATAGCCGAACATGCTCTGCGTCTTCACCTTATGGTACAGCCCCATTTCTGCGTCTGTTCCCCGCCGTTTCATCAGGCCTTCTCCGGGCACGTGCACCCACTCCTCTGTTCGGTCGTCTGTCCTGTAATAACCACCCATGGCGACATCCGCGTGGACGGATTTTGCCTGTTCCCACAATCGGTAGATGTTCCTGATGTCCACCCTGTCATCTGCATCCGCAAAACATATATACTTCCCTGCTGCCGCCCTGAGCCCATAATTTCTGGCCAGTCCCTGTCCACAGTTCTCAATATGAAACACTTTGACCCGTTTATCTGCAGCGGCCTCCTCATCACAGATTATCCCCGTGCAGTCCGTAGACCCGTCATCAATGATCAGAATCTCTATCTGCTCCTCCCACTCCCATCTGCGGATTTCACAAATACAATTGCGTATAAACTGTTCCCCATTATATACGGGGATAATAAAGCTGATCTCCATAATGCCTCCTCTTCCAGATACCATTTCCTTCTTCGGCAATGCTTCACGACACAAACCGGTTTTGCCTATGGTTTGCTATACTTTTTCATACTCTGTTTAAAGATAAAGTAGAATACCAGATAGCAAAGATTGCATACCACTCCGCACACAGCAGCTTTCAAGAGGAAGTGCAGGACTCCGCCTTCCGGAAGCGCCCCGACGGCCAGCCCTGTAACAAGGAGGGATGCTGCCATCTGCAGAAGCGTGATGAACTGATAATAGATTTCGTTCATAAAGCTTTTTTTTAAATACCGGAATACAATGAGGGGTTCGTACCAGAAAAGCGTGGCAGCCGATGCAATAGTCGTTGCAATTAAAATTCCCCACAGCCCCCATATTTTTCCCAGTACAAAGGAAAGAACGATATTCAGTCCGCCCTTGATCAATATCATGCGTTTAATATTTTTAAACAGCCCGGCGCTTTCCCGGTACATCTTGGTGGCAGATCTGCATATTTCCAGGTAATAGTTTACAATGATCACAATAATCACTTCCCGGGAAAGCAGGTCCACCGACCCCATCCAGATCCTGATAAAATCCTGAACCAGATAATAAAAACAGACAATCGTGGCTCCCGCCATCCAGGAATTGATAAACGAATAGAACTGAAAGCCCTGATATTGGTTTTCTCCTTCGCTCATGGACAGCATCTGTCCCACTCTTGCCGTAATAGCCTCGTAGAAAGCGGCAATCAGGCTTGTAATTCCTGCGATAATAAACTGATAATTCGAATAAATTCCAACCATAGCAGTACTGATGAAGCGGGAGATAAAGATATTATCCGTATTGCTGATCAGAACCTTTCCAAATCGGTACATCACCATATCGGAAACATTGCTTTTGATCGTATCCGCCTCTTCTTTTTCCAGCCCGCTCCCCCTTTTAAATAGATACCCATAGCGGATCTTCAGATATTTACCGAAAATCCAGTTTATCAGTATATTTTTAACCAGTATGCAGACTACAAATGCCTCATAGCTTTTGAAGTACTTTAGAAGCAGGATCTCGATAATAAGGGCAGAGGCATCCACCCCTCCGGTCACCGCTGCCACAAAATATCTGCGCTGGTCCGCCTGGATAAAGTAATTTCTCACCATCTGCCTGTTATATAGAACGACGGACAGCATAAATGTCAGATACGTGACAGCCACTTCTAAATCGCTGATACTGGCATTGACCGAGAACACCGCAAATATGGTGGATATAGAACCGATTCCGAGGACTACACAGGTCATTTTTTTATAAATGCCATCATAGTGACGGTAAATGGCAGCCAGCCTCTCCTTATCTCCTCTGGCCAGAGGACCGTAAAAACTAAACAGCATCGCCGTCCCCGCGCCAAAATATGCAAAGGACAGTACGTCACAGAAATTGGAGTACAGGCTCTGGAGGCCTAGGTACTCCACATTCAGGTATAGGCATATCACCCGCTTTGAAATAAGATTAATCACCAGAGACAAAACCTGGCTTAGCATACTGACAATGATATTCCATTGCAACAACCTTTTTCCACTATCCTGCTGCATTGCGCTCCTTCTTTCGGTAAACAACTTTTCCTTTATTAGAAGACTTCATCGTATCCACGACTTTGTAATCGCAGAATATGAAGGTATCCAGATTTCTTTCGATCCAGCGTATTCTAAAAAAGCTGTATGTCCAACCCACAAGCATTCCGATAAATACTCCCGCACCCCAAAAGGGAATCGGCCATTTATTAGAAAACAGGCTGCAGGTCAGAGTGGCCGCAAAGAAAAGCGCCCCGGTCAGAAACGCCCCGGTCATGTCCGCAAAGTAATACAGGTAGATGATATTTCCGTACATCATAAAGATTCCCAGAAAAGCAACCACAAGCATCGGATAGATGGTCATGGTAACACTGTCAAACCCTATTTTCTTGCCAAACAATACCATAAACAGAAATACAACCGATGTAATTGCAATCTGCGTGCCAAATACCTGGATGATCTGCTGGGAAAGCGTCCGAAACAGCTTCTTTCTCCCCTTTACTATCATTTTATAAGTTCCTCCTATGACACCCTCCATGTATTCCTTATAGGCCGTGTGGAACCGTGTCTCCACCACAACCATAAAGGATACCATAACAGAAATGTTTGTAAACATAGCAAGGCATGAGGCCATATCATATGCCTGGTGGCTGTAGTACGTGGAGGCCACAAAGAGACGCCCCGGTACCGTCCAGAATACAAAGTTATGAACATACAGTCCCAGAATATATAAAAAATTCGCACCTAAAAGCCGTTTAAACGACCATAAATAGTGCATACACTCCCCATATTCGTTAGACACGCTTTTGAAATACCTCTTTATATAGGAAAAGTCGCAGACCGCAATCAAAAAGAATCCCAGGGAAAGCCCGTATATAATAGAATGGATTGCATCCTGCCCAGCCACTTTATAAAAGGCAAACGACACCAGAAAACTGACCGCCATACCGATTACGAAAAAAAGTGCGATGATCTTATAATCCTTGGTCGCATGCAGATATATAACTGCAAAGAATAAAATGACCAGGGAAATCCATTGAATATAGGCCGCAATAATAAATGGCAGGTCTATCTCCCCCCGTACCCTTAGACTCCATCCCACCGGAAGGAACAGCAGTGTCGCAATGATACAGCATATAGAATTTCCCATGTAATAGGATGCCAGTATGTTGGAATACTCCTCTGTGTAAAACTTATCCGCCAGATACCGGGAAAAGATTACATTGAACGGTGAGGTAAGTATGACGGAAAAGATAAAGGTGTAAAGAATCGTGGAGGACAGCAACTCTCTGTCCGCATAGGGCACCTTTGTCATCCCTAAAAAGAAATAGAGCAGAAGGATTGCCACAATCACCAGCATCATAGGTCCAATCGTCACAAGGGAGCTGTAGACAACGCCCAGCATTCCCCTGGATATGCTTTCTTTTCTGTATATTTTTTTTAATTCAAATCCGATGCCTGCCATGCTCACACCTCCCCGCTTCCTGTCAATTTCTGATAAAGATTGTAATATGTGCCGAAAACCGCCGATTCATCGTACGCCTTCACGGCTCTCTGATAACCTGCCTGCCCCATCCTTTTTCTGGTCTTTTCATCCTCCGCAAGTTTCAGTATCGCACGGGCGATTTCGGACACGCCCATAACCGGTACGACGTATCCTGCAGGGCCGTAATTGTCGCGTTCCCCTTCGATCAGCCCCTTACAGTTCCCCACATTTGTTGCAATATATGGTTTCCTGGCGGCGAAGCCCTCCAGTATGGAAAGCGGCTGCCCCTCGCTGATACTGGTCAGTATTAGAAAATCCATCCTGCCAATATACTCTTTTACATCGATAATTCCGGTAAATTCCACATCCTTAATGTCCATGTCCCGCACCATGGCGCGGCATTCTTCAGCATAATCCTCTGCTTCCTCCATACTGCCCATAATCCATAGCTTCAACCGCGGCTCCTTGTTTTTAGCCAGAGCGAATGCGCTGATCATGGTCTTGACGTCCTTGATCGGGGTAACACGCAGGACTGCCCCTACGTTGATATATGGATCCTGATTCTCTTTCTGCCGGATACCTTCAAATTTTTGATAATTTACGCCGTTTGGAATAACCATTGTCTTATTTTCATCACATCCCAGCTCTATCTGAAATCTGCGGGCATCTTCAAACAAAGAAACCACTTTATCCGCATACTGGTAACAGCACTCCCCTATCTTTTTAAACTGCCCAATCCAGATATCCTTGTAAATCCCGCTTACCCAGTCCGCTTTGATAATCTCTTCCTCCCGCTCCCTGGTATACAGCCCATGCTCCGTCATCAGAAAGGGACGTTTGTACAGGCTCTTCTGCATACACCCCCAGATACCGGCATATCCGCTGGACACGGAATGGTACAGATCCGCCTTTTCGGTTCTGGATTTTAGAATCGTAAACAGCGGAAGATACAGGGAACGCATGGTCCAGAGAAAATCCGAAAATGCAACTCTGCGAAAATTTGCATTATAATAATCCAGTGTCATTTTAAAAAAGTCCTTCCCTGAAAGCAGCGCATTCAACGACACCTCTTTTTCGGAAAAAAACCGGATAATGACATCCCAGTCTGGATTGCTTTCAAACATCAGGTTCTCGAATGCATCGTACTCTTCCCCCGTTAGGGCAACTTTTTTCTGTGTTTTATTATTTACGTAATCGTCGTCAAGAAGATAGACCTCCTGAATCTCACTGACATTGGAGGGAATCTGGTACTTAAACTGCAGATTCGCATCCGGGCTTGCCGCTATGGACTGTACCACGAACTCAACATCCGGCATGGCAAGCATCAGCCCCTGCATCCAGCTTGATACCCCGCCATTGACATAGGGGTATGCTCCTTCAACAATCAAACATACTTTCATACAAATCCTTTCCTTTCTTATACCACCCTGCTGCCCAGATTTTAGTACTAGTGCAGCAGTGCATTAATCTTTCGGTAATAAGTGCCTGATATCTGCGTCAGAGTTGTGCCTGCTTCAGCGACGGCGTAGTGTTTCCTACGTCTAGCGAAAGCAGGTACAGCTATGGCGTAGCGAACAGGTGCTTATTGCTGAATTATTAGTGCAATGCTGTACTAGTACCTGTTATGTTATTCCTCATACGTTATCCTGATATCCGCTTTTTCAGCCTCTACCAGATACAGCACATCACTGATTCTGGTAACCGTGGCGCCCTCTGCCCCTTTTATTTCCCGGTCCGCCGGCAGAGACAGGTAAAAGTACGCTTTTCCCGCAAAATTTCCGATCACCGCATCAATCTGTTTATCAGAATATCTAATCTCCGGCTCCATCATTTGAAATGCTTTTACTCTGTACACGGCCTCACCAACTGTCACTCGTTCCAGCCATGGAATATCTTCCTTTTCAACCCCCAGAACTGTCTCCAGATTCCGGCAGTAGTCGATCCAGCGTTCCTGCTTCTTCTCATCTGTTTCATATAAAAAGGGAGAAATGTCTGTAAAAACAGTGTTCAATCCCATTCCCCGGCAGATTCCTTTATCGTGAAATATGATGTTTTGATATTTTTTCTCTGTAAGCGCACGGTATGGGATACAGACGCTATCTGTTAACTTATCTGTCCATTCAAAATCAGAATTCCATAACACAAGCCGGTTATCAAAAGGGGAGTCCACCTCCCGTTTCAGGCTGTAGTTATTAAGCGTACCAATCTCATTGTTTCCTTCCACAATTCCCTCCAGATAATACGCAAACATGGCATTCGAGTATTTTTTGATCTCTTCACGTTCATCCGTATACCAGGTGGTCTTTACGCCGTACCTCTCTTCACAGCGTCGAAATTCCGGGAAGAAAATATCATTTTGTACTCCCATGCTATCACGCTGGTATTCTTTTTCCAGATACTCGGAGGTAAATTCATCCGTATAGGGCATCCCCGAGACGGCAAAGCAGTATGCATTTACTATCGGGTACATATAGGCCTGGTATAAGTCTGTAAAAAGGAAACTGACTACTGCATAGACCATGGTACCCGCCATAAGCTCCCTGTCCGCCACGTATATGCTCCCGCCTTCTGCACTGCTCTGATATCTCCAGAATACAGGCGCAAGATTTTCGTTTTTTACTTTTTTACTCTGCAGCGCGGAACCGTATACCTCTGCCTGTCTTTTTAGTGTTACGGACTTCATTGTGAAAGATTCCCGACTTTCTGTAATCTCCCCAAATAAAAGGTTTTCTGTAAGGCGGATCCCCTTCTTTTCCTGTATCCCTTTATAGGTGTCAATCCCCAGCAGATCTTCTCAAGCGCAGCCTCGGATGGGATTTCCGTGAAGAAAAGCGCGGCCCCCGCTCTGCTGTACTCCTCCAGCATCTGAATCTCCTGGTCATTAAAATCTGTTTTGCATACAAACAGAATCTCCGCCCCCGCGCACTCCTCCAACTGTTCTTCAGTCCGGAAGTCCTCCTTCATATTATTAAGCTGCAGGGCAACCGCTTTATAACTCGCCGTGCTCGTTCCCCACACAACGGTCTTTTCAACCGCAGTGTCCTGCTTTGCTTGCGCAATGTGCTCTTTCTCCAGCTTCTCGGACAGTTTTACCACCGCCTGATACTCGGCACGGTTGTCTGTTTCCACCCTGTTGGTTTCATGAATGCTCCGCAATATATTATCCAGGTTGCCTACCAGCAGGAAAACGAGCAAAAGGCAAAACAGTATGAGGACTATATAAACAAAGATATTTTTCTTCAGCTGGTTTTTTGGGGAAATGCTAAACTTATTCAGTAATTTCATTTTGTGCTCCCTGTCTTATACCGCGACCAGGCATTCCATGTGCTTAACATCATCAAAATCATATACTTTCCCACTTTAAGGAGCCCCGTATGCATGGACACTCCCGCGGTGCGCTCATGCATAATGGCCGGCACCTCTTCGATGCAAAAGCCGAGCAGAAGCATCTGCACAATCATGTTCAGATCCGGATACTTCAAGTCAAAATTATTATAGGAAGCGTAAAACGAAAATGCCTTTCTGTTAAGCCCCTGAAGTCCGCTGGTCGGATCGGTAAGACAGCATCCTGTCACTTTTTTAATGATTTTTCTGAAAAAAAGAATTGTATATTTTTTTAGCCGTGATATATGGAAAGACTGGCTCCCCTCCAGGAATCTTGAACCAATGACAATATCCGGATATGTATCCATATCCTCTGAAAAGCAGCCTAGTTTCCCACACAACACCTCCACATTGCAGAGGTCGTGCTGTCCGTCCGCATCCATCTGAAGCAGGTAATCATAATCTTTCTCTACGGCATATTTATAAGCAGTCTGCAGAGCAGCCCCATACCCCATATTAAAAACTTGCCGGATTACCTTGAACCCGAACTCCTTCACAATTTCCGACGTGCCGTCCCGGGAACAGTCATCAATCACCAGGATATCCATACTGGTCTCCAGCCCGGCCTCTTTCATTTGCTTTAGAAGAGCCCCTATATTTTCAGCCTCGTTGTACGCCGGTATCATCAAAAGTATTTTTTTCATTCTATGCCCCCTGTAACTTATTCTGCATCCTGGTCTGCATTAAAGCCGCAGATTAATGTATACTATCTGCTGCCAGCTGCTTATAATCCACTGACAAATTTAATGTAAAATAAGGATCCTGTGTAATCTTATAGACAGTGACCGTCTCATCCTGGTAATATTCCGAGACATGGTTCGGATAAATCTTCTTTACCGCCTCCATCCAATAATGGAGCTTAGACATCACCACATCCCGCTGATAATAATACGGCGCATCCGCACCATGCAGACCACTGGTATCCCGGTCCCACTCCACATCCTGAAGCGCCAGTTCCGGGCTGATCTCCTGTACATTATCCGGTGCATCGATGTCACTCCTGTCAATTTTTCTACGGTCATTGGTAAATGAGATGGGATGTCGTTCCGTTACCACATATATATCCGGAGTCGGAATATAGATATTTTTCTTTCCTTCATCCAGTGCTTTTATCAGATCTATAATCTCATAGTGATATCCGGTATAGCGTATTACAGATAAATCATTGGTAGGTGATATGACCGTCCATGTATACTTTTCATGATTTTCACACAGATCCAGGCACACCCTCATATCTGCCTCCGAAATCGTAATACTGTAATAGCGTTCTTCCTTCACTCTTCCCGCTGTCAACATGGCCCAGATACCACCGGTGATCAGAACCGCAAAAGACATTTCCAGATATTTTTCTTTTACCCTGCACAGCCTGAGCAGGGTAAACAGCATCTCAAAAGGCAACCCCAGCAGAGGGATGGTCAAAAATGACAGGAAAGTCGCCATTCGCTTTACTTCAATTAAAACAGGAATGTTCAGATAATACGCACATGCAAGGATTGCACAGACCTCCCAAAGCACCGCCCAGAACAAATATCCCAAATAACGCACCCTCTTTTTTGAAAAAAACAGTCCCAGCATGGCGTACAGGGCAAGTGCTCCATCCGCCAGCATGAGCAGCCTGGCGGTATCTCTGTTGCTTACGAAATTGTACGACAGATATTTAGATTCATCTTTCAGCAGATCCTGTGCAAACGAAAGAGCGCCCTCCTCCCGCCAGTTACTCTTCTGCGCATCTTCCGGGCGGGGTCCCTCAGTCTTCTGGTTCTCTGATTCTGCTGTAGTCTGCGTGATTCCCAGCGCCCATTCAATAGAGCGTTCAAATTCATAACCGTTCAGGTAACCCCATATATACGGGATACATGCCAGTAAGACACCTACGATCCCTGCCGCAGCGTAACGAAGCAAAACTTTTTTGCGCAGTATGGGAATCAGATATACTACCCCAAAGCAAACACAAATAATCAGGCAGAGAATGGTGATATAAAAATGGGTCATGAGTGTCCACGTGATGCAGGCTGAAAACAGAATCAAATCACCCTTCTGTTTCTTTTTTATGTACGCCAGCATAGCATAGATCATGCCAAAGGCCGCAACAAGACCGAACTCCATTGGAAACGAAAACTGAAACCTAAAATAGGACGTGGAATGGAACAAATCTGTCAGAACAAAAAATACCCAGCCCGCCATTGCCACATATCTATTGGAAAAAACTTTTCTAAACAGTGCATATGCCGAGCTAAAGACCATGACGGTTGAAAGAACCGAAAAGTTCAGGTAAACCCGGGTAACATTCAGCGGGAATAGGATTCCTAGCGCCGCATTCAGGGTGTGCACTCCGTGGGGATACATACCGGCCGGAAACATATTCCCGTGGATCAGCGCCCCAATCCAGTAAAGATGAGTCTCTTCGTCCGTATGGCCATATCCTGTATTATGCATTTTATACCATCCGTAAAACCAGATGACCCACGCCATGACAGCGCAGAATATCAGGCTTTCTATTGCGCTGCCCTTGAGGGACCTCTTTTTTTTCAGCAGCCATTTTTCTAGGTTCAGCCTGATCTTGCGGAAAAATATCCGGAATCCATAGATCCCTAATATCAGTTCTCTCAGGATTTTCGCTGCACGTCTCCAAAACGTGGTGATTATTCTGCGCTCCCTCCAACAAGTAACGGATAACGGCAGAATAACCAACATGACCAGCAAAGAAACAAAATTGATAAAATGCAGAAATCCAAGAAAGATAACCACAAAGTTCAGGTATAAGTTTCCCATACACTGGTAGAAGAAAAAACGGAAAGTCAGCTCTTTCTGAGCAGTATATTTTCTGAGGCAGACAGAAGGAAGCACCAGTGTCAGCAAAAAATATCCAATTGCGCTCCCTATCATTGTCCACACATTTTCCCATATCATTGTCATCTACCACCTTGTCTGTTTTTTCGAGTACGCCCTGGAATTCCAGTGCCATGGTGCGCCTCCTGTGCCATGGTATCGCTGCTTTGTGCACCCCAGCCGTCTGACGGGTAAAACCTTACCCACTCAAGGAGCTCGCCGTCCAGGACCAGAGACGACTCCTTTATCCGCCGGACAGCTTCGCTAAACCCGCTCCTGTTCCTTATCTTAAAGTAATATTTCAGCACTTCTTTTGCCGCAGCAAGGTCCTGCTCCATGATATCCTCTGCCCGTTTCACCCATTTTTCAATGCCGCCTGCATCCTGATATTCATTCCGTAATTCAATGATATCTGCCAGCATGTTTCCATTTACCTTCGTTTTATCCTTCTGATAGAGTTCTTCCATATATCCTTCAAAAAAATTAAGATAGATCTTCTGCTCCGGCTCACTGAACACTTTTTTGTGAAGCATATTATCACAGAACTGCAGATACAACAAAAGTGTATCGCTTTCTTTGCTTTCCTCATAGATCATACGAAGGCGTTTTTCCGTATCCTTGTATTTCGCTATGGTATCTGTTATATAGGAAGCCGCATAGTGAACTACCTCCGAATCCTCCTGGGCCATGGCATTGTGGATTCCTCCCATATACTCCTCCACGTCCGGACGCTTAAGCACCTCCAAAAAAAGCTGCCTTCTGTTCATGGTGTCAGAAATCATCAGCGCCTCTTCGATAGGCACCCGGTCGATTTCTTTCTCGATATCATCGCCTATAATCATCCGGACTCTTTTTTTGCTGAAGCTCAGTTCTTCTTCGTTCAGCAAACCGTCCCGCTTATGAAATAGAATAAAATTCAAAATTTCACTGCACGATAAAAAAATAGGGCCCACCACCGGAGTCAGTATCATAAATACGGTCAAAAGGACTGCTTTTCGGTATTCTTTTTTCCATACGCCCCGGTACAGGAAATACACCAGTGCCAGACACGTATTTATAATCAAAATCCATATCATCCATTTGTTTTCCACGCTCGCCTGCTCCTATCATCCAATTCCATTTTCAACCGGTATTCCTGCATTTTGAAAGCGCTGAATCACATATTCGGCTTCCGATTTATTTGTGTTCATAAGAAGAATGCAGATATTTTCATCTTTTTCACCGATGAAATCCGTCTGCCTTACTAAGGAAGCTATTTTCGCACAGACTTCTTTTCCCCTGCTCTGCTGGAATCTGCCGGGTATCCTGAGGGCCGTATACTCCAGCTTATTCTGCTTTGAACCTTCTTGGCAGATCTGATATATCTTGTCAAACTCTTCTTCTCTCAGCACGTTCGTTCCCTCAATATATTGGTTCGCAAGACGGTTCCAGTATGTTGCCGCACGGTTCATAGCGGATTCAATCAGCCGGCAGATCAGCGCCAGCATGTTGGACTCATAAAGATTAATCTTGGAAAGGTCTTTTGTCCAAAGCATGATGACGGCACTCAAATTCTCTCTATCGTATATTCCACATGCATAGGACGGCAGCACGGAATCCACCTCCCTGTTCCGGTATACTGCTCTCTCAACCAGTTCCCGATGCATGAAGAAGTTTTCATCTGCATGAATGGATTTCCCCATCTGGCGAGCCTCTTCGGACGAAGCTGCGGCAAGCCTCAAATAACCCACACTGCCGCCCGTTATGTAGATGGCTACGTCCTGAATGTCCATCAGTTCCCTCGCCACATCGACAGCCTGGAAAATCACCTTCTGTGGTTCCCAGAAATCCAGCTGGCTGGAGGCTTCATAGACCCTTACCATACTATTCTCATAGTTTACAATCCGCTTTTCATAAATTTCCTTGACATACCTGTTGCCGTCATAGATACGCGTCATATCTACAAGTTCGCTCTGGTAATATTTTTTTTCATCCTCCAGATCTCCGTTTTTTCTTCGATATTTGTCCTTCATATGCCCTACAATTACGCCAACCACAAGAATCTGCAAGATCCCTGTGAATGCGGAATACTCAAACGTGCCGCCGGTTATTAGAATCTCGCCGATTTTGGTCGCCAGAGTGAGCAGCGTCGCAAACAACGCATGTGCACACCCGTAAACCACGGCTATTATGACTACATAGAGCAGATAGAGGTCTGCAATGCTGTCGAACCAGGTGTCCTTTATTAAGTATGTAAGCAGTGTCATGAAGAGAAAAAGCCCTATGTTTTCCGCCAGGGGAATTAATTTATCCTTGATTACAGATTTTTTCTTCTCTTCCTTTATTTCCAGGTCCTTTTCTTTTTCAAATATTTTAAATAGTTCTCTCAGACCATCCTCCAGGCTGTACTTTTCATAGATTCCCAGCCTTTCCAAATACGGATCTTGTATCTCGGGCAAAGACGCCCCTGCATACTCAGCCTCCCTGATGACAGTCTCTCTGCCTGGTATTACCGTCCTGACTGCTTCGATGAGCTGCCGCTCTGTGTAAACGGAGCCCGGCACCAGATAACTCTTTTCCCGCTCTCCGCGCAGGAATACCTTCATCAGTGTATCTACAGCGTCATTGACATACAACACCCGGTGCTGCTTTCCCGCCTCAATTTGCATCTCTGTACTAGTAAAGAAGTTTTCCATCAGCCTTGCACAGATATTGTAATTATGAGTTTTATAGTCTCCGAATACCTCCGGATAGCGAATAACGCATATATCAAACTCCCCCGGGATATTTTGCTCCGCACACATGTATTCCGTCTGGATCACTGTCTGCATCAGGATGGAGTCTGCCTCAAAGTCTGTGTTTTTATCTATCACAGCATCTTCGCATCCATCATAAATCCCCAGCGAGGAGCAGTAGATGACCTGTCTGATTCCGGCTTCCTTTGCGCTCATCAGGATATTGGTGATGCTGGTCAGATAGCACACCGACTCCTGATTGATATCCTGCCATGTAAATTTGGTATCGCAGACTCCCAGGATCAGGAGCACATCAGCCTGCACATTTTTCATGATTGTACCAATATTCTTGCTTCGATAGCTGAAATGATACTCCTGAAAGACTCCGGTTCTTGGCTTCTCTCTCCGTGCTTTCTCTGAACCTGTTATCACGAAAATGTCATGCTTCTCTTTCCTTAGTCTGGAAATCAGCTCTCTGCAGTATACGCCGTATTCTCCACAAATCAATACCTTCATATATTCGTGTTCTCCTCTTTGGTTTTGCTGTTTAACATGTTTTCCAGTTCACTGTTCTCATCTTTTAAAAGAGCTACCTGCATGGCCAGTTCCTTAATTTCTGTTTCCATAGAAGAAATTGTGACCGTATGGCGCAGGATTATCATTATGATTACAATGAGAAAGAAAAAGATCAGTGATGCAGGGGGCCACCAGATTCCCAGAAGCTCTGCAGCCCATGGCAGTATTTGTGGAAATATGGAAAGCAGCAGGAGGCCCGCCGCCCCTGCGATCCATAAGATTGCCTGGTTTTCTGAAAGATGCCTTTTTTTCATCTCCTGGCAAAGCCCGTATAACATAAGTAAACATACTGCAATGGAAACAATTTGTAAGATGATACCCATATGCTTCTCCTCCCAATTTTTTCTGCTCTGTATCGGCATATTGCGGCAAAAAATTTTTAAAAGCCCGGACTGTTGCGCTGACACATCGTAAAAGAAGTCAATTATGATTCTTTGTTCGAGTCCTGTCCGCCTGAGATCATATTTTCTGCCTCTTCAAAAAACTCTTGCCTGACCGCTTCGATCCACGGCTCATAACCAAATAATCCCTGTCCGGCATGGGCCGCCAACTCAATAAATAATTCCCCTGCTGTCTTATGTGTCTTATATGTATGCAGTTCATAGTCCATGCTCCATCCATATATTATGATATAACCGTCCATGTCCGCTGTGATTTCTGTAATGCCGGGCATGTAGATCTCTCCGGTTCCAATGTTTTTAGCTGCCTCAATTCTTCGATAGGTTCTGGTGTAATCAATTACTTTCTTTTCTTTCATATATCCCTTCTTTTGTTCCGCTTCGCTACGTAACTCTACATCGAAGTCTCTCAGAAATTTTTTACATCTCCTCTCCGTAGATTACAGCACTGCAGCCTTTCTGCTTTTTACTCTGATACATTGCCCTGTCAGCCTTTCTGTACAGCTGATCAAAAGAAACCTCTTCATATCCATCATAAAAACACGCACCCAGACTTATTTCTATGTTCTTCCCCTGCATCTCTATGATATCTATCTGTCGGATATTTTCAAAAAATCTCTCAAAAAATTTCTCTGCTACCCTTTGTTCCAGCATTCCCGGTATAAACATGGCGAACTCATCACCTCCGAGCCGCAAAACCACATCGCTGTCACGACATGTTTTCTGTAGTTTCTCCGCAATGGCTATGATCACCTTATCTCCTACAGAGTGTCCGTAATTGTCATTGATGGATTTAAATTTGTCACAGTCGACCAGGCAAAGCAATCCTCCTGTTTTTTCCTTTAAAAATTCAGTAATCTTTTTTTCTCCGCTTCCACGATTACATAATCCTGTCATAAGATCTGTCTGCGCCAGATAAATCAGCCTGTTCTCACGCTTTTTTTCTTCTTCTATACACTCAATACAGAAAAGTACATGCAGAAGTTTTCCATCTTCATCGTAGTCTACAGGAATAAATCTGCTTCGGTTCCAGCCTGATATTTTATCTGTAAATTCATGTGTTATGCTGTTTTCTCCAAGAAGCCGTTCTTCCAGCGTACTGATATCTACAAACTCCAGTGATTCCTGAAGTTGTGATTCCGTACACATTTTCTCAGCGATATTCTTGATATGTCCGCAAAAATCATCTCTGATTTCATATTCTCCCATTTTAAAATCTTTTCCCAAATATTCCGCAATCTGATCTGTCATTTTTATAATATGATATCTTTTTGTCTGCACATCAACCAAATACATAGATGCATAGATTTTGGAAAGCGACGAATAACTGCTGAGCTTTGCCTCTTTATTTGACTTTATAAACGAATTACGCAATTTCAGAAATGAGATAAGAAGCGTTCCTATCATATCCAGAAAAGTAGTAAGTCCCCTGTAATCACTCTTTGGAGGATTATCCACACCGAAAAAACCACTTATCTCATCTTTATAACGCAAAGGACATACCACCACATTTCTCACATTCTGCGCTTTTAACATATCATATGATACGCGATGTTCTTCTTTGATATCTTCTATATCAGTGATAATGATACTTTCGCCCCTGGAAAACGTATCATACCACCACTTTATTACGTCCATATCGACATTCTGCAATCTGTCTATCTCAGGAGTTACTCCCTGTGCACACCATTCATACGTATTGTCTGTGCCATGTCTTTCTTTACAATCTTCGAAAATATATATTCTGTCAGAACCGATATGTCTGCCGAAAAAGCGGATAAATTCATTAATCTGCTCGTCAGGTGTATGGTAATTGAGTGCGGATCTAAGTGCTTCATTTATGACCAGTTCATACTTTATGATTGTCTTCATGTTGCTTTCCTCCTGAATGTCGTTCTCATCTTATTTTTTTACATTCAAGCCAGATGGAAAGACCTTCTTTTATTTTCTGCTCTTCCATTTGCTGTACTCCCATTTGTTATCCTCATTATAAAAAAGTCATAAATTTTTTCAATAATTCTGTCACGAAACGACAGAAAATGACACGAATTGTAAAT
>ENA-OPCD01001354-OPCD01001354.1-human-gut-metagenome-genome-assembly--contig:-NODE-1354-length-18998-cov-3.046402_pt1 | contig 18998 bp, 10 predicted proteins | sample MGYA00241560_ERZ501471 | MGnify/ENA primary metagenome ERZ501471 (study PRJEB25962, sample SAMEA2042578) | human gut metagenome | biome: human gut; feature: human-associated habitat; material: faeces...
TTTGCCATCTCAACCATTGTATACACAATAGCACTAGCAGTGGCTCCTTTGGACTGGCTGTTTTCAACTTCTACTAAAGGAGCTGAAGCAAGTGCTGCAGTCTTCAGCTTGATTGAAACAGCTAAATCCAATAAACTTAATCCATATGATTATATTGAATTCATTCTGGATTATTTACCTCAACAAGATCTGGTTGAAGATCCAAAGAAATTGGATTGGTGAATACCATGGAGTGAAGAAATAAAAGAAGAATTTGAAATAAAAGCCGACTAAATTGATTATTATATCAATTCAATCGACTTCTTTAAATACACTATTTTATTTGGCGCTTACTTTTCCTCTACATAATCTTAAAAATTTTATTGTCTAATATTTTCCCTATTAAACATGATAAATATTATAATAGACATAATCATAAGTAATAACCAATATTCAGGATTATAATAATCTCCTGTTTTTAATTTTTGATTATCCTTGTAATTAGATGTTTGACTGAAATTTTTTTCTTTCTTAAAATTCTCATCATTACTAGGAATTTTATCATCTGGTTCTTCATCAATTCCAGGTCTTATTCTTGAATACTTCGGTTCAACATCTACATCATAATCCTCTTCATATGATCCGTCATCTTCTTTTTCAAGAAGTGGGATTGAAATAATAAAAGGTTCCATCTTATATGCAAATTCACTTTCATTATGTTCATAGATTATATATATTCCATAGTCTAAATCTCTAAAAGTAGCTTCTCCTCTTTGATTGGTTATTAATTCTTCATCATAATCAATATTATTTTTTTGAATATAATCCATCAATTTAGTAGCAACTCCATTTTGCTCAGATGCTGTCATATCTTTTTTAATTGTAACAAGTTTAGAGTATTTATCTAAAACTTGATAGTCATTACCATCATAATCAGCTATTTTTATCAACGCAATATGATCTTGACTAATATTAAAAATATGGTTGTGTACATCTAAATAATGACAGTGAATCGTTAAAGAACCATGATTTTGAGCATAAACATTATTAATTGAAAGAGACAATAAGCATGTAAATACAATAATAAATAATCTTTTTGCATTTATCATGTTATCGCCTCCTCCAAATAAATATAATAATTCCTATAATAATAAAACTTAAAAATGCTAATTTTACCTCATAAGGAATTTGTATACCATTATTGACCTTATTCGGTGTTTTCTTTATTGCTTCTTTGTAATCCGTTCTTTTTCCTCTTACAAGCAATCTATGAGTATTAACAGAATAAGGTGTACAAGTAACAAGCGTAACATAATCTTCACCATCTACAATTTCAATATCATCCGTTTGAGAGGGCAATACTGTTTTAATTTGATCTACTTCATAAGCTAACGTATCACCTAGAACAGAAATATAGAAAATATCTCCAACTTTCATCTTGTCAAGATCTGTAAACAGCTTTGAATTTGGTAATCCTCTATGCCCAGATAAAACAGCATGCGTACTTGTTCCACCTATAGGCAAAGAAGATCCTTCCATATGCCCCACACCTTTTTGTAAGATACCATTACTTGTTGAATGATATATAGGCAATTTCACATCTATTTTAGGTATTTGAAGATATGCCATCATGCCATCTTTAGAAACATTGAGCAGATTCATATACTCTTTACTCGGTTTACCTGTTGTAGAAAATGGATCATATAATTTCGTGGTATTGACCAATGACTGATTATATTCCTGTGCTTCTTCCAACATTTGTTTTTTTGTAGCTTCATCTATTCCCTTTACTTCATTATTATAAGAAGAAACTGCTTGTGAGCTGTGAATTCTTCCCAGGTAATCACTTACTGTTGGATAAAGCAATATTCCTAGGAAAAAAACTAATAAAACAGCTCTAATAACATCAAATAATTTAATTTTGTTTAATATATCTTTCATACATTTAATATCTATGAGAGATCTTAATTAATATTTCAATTAAGCTTCTTCTCTTTTTTTACCTTTTTTAAAGTAAGTTGAAAGAATAGCTAACACACCAACAACCCCTACTACTGTAAAGATAACTGTACCCATACCACCAGTTTCTGGTAACCATGATTCTGTTTTATTTGTAACTTTTTCTTCAACAGTTACTGTTTGTGGAGCATTTTCATCTACACTAATTGTTTTATTAATTGTATTTTTTAATTTTGCATAACCATCAGGTGCTTTTGTTTCTTCAATAACGTAATGTCCTTCTGATAATCCTTTTACAGTAATAACTCCTCCTTCAGGAGAAACTAATGTATCAGTAGTAGTTTCATCATCTGTTGTAGCAATTCTATAAGTTCCATTTCCTTCATCAACAAATTTTAATTTAACACTATCAACATTATTTCTATATAAAGCAAATTCAGCGCCAGATAATGGTTTATTTTGTTCATCAACTTTATTGATTTTTAATGTATGAGTTAACACTTTAACTTCACTTGGGGCTCCTGTTGTTAAATGATCTGGGTCATTACCATAACTAACTTCTGCTTTGTTGGTAGATGTATTTGTATCATTGATTGCTTTTTCATTAACAACTGCTGAATATGTAAATGTTAATGATTCATTTGCGTCTTTAGCATGATTAGTATAGAAATTTTTGAATTCAACTGTAAATATTCTATTTATTTTATCAACTGTTAAAGTATATTCACTAGTGTCTACTACAGTACCACCAATTTTAACTACTAAATTTAATGTGTCTTTTGATACTGTTAGACCTTCAGTCATAGTATCTTTAAAAATATAATAATATTGATTATATCCTGTCATGTTTGGAACCATTGATTCAACCTTGAAATCTACAGTATCGCCAACTTGTGCAGAATCATATTTTTTATTATTGATTGTTTTTTCTGGATCAGGTGTTTTACCTTTTAAATAAACATCAACTGCTTTACTTGATTTTACTGTTGTAAAAGAAGGAGTATATCCTTCACCAGAAGGAATAACTGCATAATAACCATATGCCAATCCAGCAATTGTATATTCTTTTGTATCTGTTGTTCCTGTTGCTGCACCATCAGCACTTATTTGATTTGTTGCAATATATGTTTTTAACTTATTTTGAAAGTCTGTTGTAGAAACATTCGCTTTAATATAATTATAAGCTTTGATATCTATATCATCACCAGTTGTCCCATTAAGTAATTCTTCTGTGAAAAATCCTGTAAAATTAGAACTAATTGAATAACTTACTTTATTTCCTGATACAGTTGCATCCATTAATCTGTAAGCATTGAAATTAACACCATTTACATCATGTTTACCAGTATGAACAGTTATACTGCCTGTACTTGCTGCAGATACTGAACTGATATTCATTGCTGACATAGTAAATAACATCATGAACGAAAGTACATATGCTATTACTTTTTTTAATTTGTTTTTCATTTTCATATTCCTCTATTCTTTAATATTATTCGCTTTTTTACTTTTTTTGTACGATAACAAAACTGCTAATACACCTACTATACCTACTAAAACAAATAACATTGTTCCTTTTCCACCTAAGTTTGGTAAAAGAGGCATATCTTTATTTGTTATCGTAAACGTATATCCATCATCAGATTCTTCAATAGACGTTATATAATTTTCTACTTCGGACTCTGTAACTGAATAAGTATAATAAGCTTTACTTCCATCATCTAATGTTGTATAGGCATCTAATCCTTTAATAACTGTTTGCCAGGTATTTTTAGAATCAGTTACATCATTAGTTGATAAAGTATAATCCCCTACTTTCTCTGATATTTCATCACTTCCTTTCATATATGTTCTTGTTAACGTCACTGTAATCGTATCTGGACGTTCTTTTTGTTTATCACTTAAATCTTTCCATAGCTTATTGATAGTAATGTTTATCTTTTCATTACAAGGATCTTGTGTATCTGAAGGGACAGGTGTCGTACCATCTTCGTTATCAGATACTTCTGTATCATCCATCAATACAGCTTTTGCTGGAGAGACATAGGCATTTAAATCAACGGTTTCACTTTTTGATTCATCAGATAATTTGGCATCTTTTAAATCATCATATTTTTGTACCTTATCATAATGCCTTATTTTGAAGATGTTCCAATTATCAAAATCTGAATCCTTTTTACTATACAAAGATGAATTTTTTATAATATCAATCAAGGAATCACTTCTTGTTCTATAAATCCTGTACGTATTATCTTTACCTTCAATATTCTTCTTTGTATTAAAGTCATAACTAGAATTTAAAGACGTTGTTCCAGAAAAAGGTCCTATTTGATTGCTTGTTCCTCTAATCGTATCAGCTAAATACATTTCATTGTTTTCAATCAATCCTTCATTGTTATAACCAATAAATCCACCTGCTTGACCATTTTCTTCACTTCCATCATGTGAATCATTTGCTTTTCCACCAAAAACATCATATCCATCATGAATACCTGTTATCGAGCATCCATCTACTTTTGTTCTGTTTGATTTGATAAGTCCTACTTTAATATTTTCTTTCTCACTGTCAGCAATATGATTTCCATCAATATTTGAACATGGGATTTCTATATAAGAATCACCAATTGTTATTTTTGCCAGGTCACTTGTTCCATCTCCTCTATCTTTATCAAGTGCTACTGAAATAGTTAATCCTAACAAAGTAACTGATAAAGCATTTCCTTTAGCTAAAACTTGTAATTTTAATAGTGAACCTAAATTGATATCTATAAGGCCAACATTTTCTAAATCTCCCACATATAGAATATCTAGAAGTTTATTGACGATTGAAAGTATCGGATCCAATAAATAGCTAGAACCTAAGTCAATATCAGCTAAATATTCAAAACTTGTTTTACCAACAAAGCCTCCTGCTATTTGATCACTAGCCACTTTCTTTATGTTTTCTACATTGCAATTGCTCATTCTTCCTAAATCAGCATAACCAACAAAACCACCAGAAATAGGTTCCTTACCACTTTCACTTGAAATAGTAAATCCAACTGGAATACCAATAACTGAACAGTTGTCACTATGAGAACCAAAAATATCTAAGACACCAGCTGTGGCATTTAATAATTTTCCTGTACCAACACCAGCTTCATCTAGATCAACCACACCACTCTTTCCCATGTGACCAACAAAACCACCGGCATAGTTTTTAGCTTTGACTTTATTTAATCTAGTAACACTCGAATTTTTTACCGAACCATCTAGCAAGCTTCCACCAAATCCACCTGCATTTCCTGTCTGTACTTTACTGTCCAATGTTCCTTCCTGACTTTCATCATTTGCACATACTGAAAGTCCATTATCATTTGATCCAGTTACTTTTGCTTGATAAACATAAGTTCTAAAGGCATCTAATACATCAATATTTCCTAATTTAATCAAATTTAGAATTTGATCAGAATCATCATTTCCAACTTGAGCAACAGAAGAAACATCAGCTAATCCAAAGAACCCACCAACATGTCTTCCACCAACAACATTTCTAATATTATTTGCCTCAACTCTTACTGAATTTGCATCTTTATCACCAAAAATTGCTCCTCCTGCAGTACCTACAAAACCACCTGCTTGATTTGCATATTTTGTATTTTCATCATTTTCTAATGTATATGAACCGTTAACACTTAATCCATAATCATTCCATGCATCCACCTTAGCATAGTCAACTATTGAAAGAGTTGCATTCAATACTTTGGCAAGATCTCCTGCATTTCCTAATAAATTCTTAAGTAGATTTGATAATAATCCTGTATTGGATGAAGTATTTAAAGTTACAGCACTTCCTGGTTGGATATTACCTGCAAAACCTCCAACATTTTGACTACCGTTGATTACTTTTAATTGATCAGCCAAACAATATTGATCTTGTGTTCCTTCTATTTTTCCACCAACAACTTTTCCAACAAATCCACCACTGTTTCCTTCATCATTATCAAAATCAGTTCCAGTAGTAGATATTGTTGCTCCTGATTGATAACCTATAACAGACGAAGTTTTTACCACAGGAATGAAACTTTGCAATATTGGAAGTGAGCCTACCACATTTAATTTCTTTTCTAAGTTTACATCTCCAACATTCGCAACTCCGGCTGAAATCATTTCACCAGCAAAACCTCCACTGCTTTTTAAAGCTGTAACATCTTTTAAATCTCTAGCATTAGCAAAAGTTACTTTTCCTCCATTCATTTGACCAACATAACCACCAGCAATACCGCCTTGATAATCGTTTGAACCAGCATTTGTTCTTCCAGCTTTTACTTCATAGCCATAGGCATATTGATCAATAATTTTATCTAACTCGTCTTGGTTATCAACTTCTCCAAGTTCTTGGAATTTTTTACCATAAGCACCATTGACTCCTACTGCTTTTACCCAAGAATTCCATACTTCAGTTGTTAAACCTCGAAGTGGTCCATAAGTTGCTGTATTCGTTTCAGTTGGATAAACAGCACTCAAAGCTGATAATGGATTATCTAAATTAATGAGTCCATAAAGAACACTGATATTTCCCGTATCAACTGTATTGGCACAATCCGTTCTGCCACTAAATCCTCCCGCATATTCATATCCATAAACAGCTCTTAATCTATAGACTGCACATTCTTTTTGAACTGTAGGTATTTCACCATTCCATTCCCTTGTAGAATTACCTTCAATACGCCCACCAAGGTTATATCCTACATAACCACCTGCACATCCTTTTAATGATTCATTACTTATGGCATCTGCACGAACTGCTCCACCACAAGGAATACAAGTAGTTTGAGAGTTATAAATCATAGGAATAAATGATTGTAGAACACTTGTTAAACTATCTACTGAAATTAATCCTTTTAAGATTTCCGTTTTACCTAATACATCTGCAACACTTCCTGGTTGAATATTTCCTGCATAACCACCAGCAGTTTCTTGACCTATGATGTAAGAGAAATTATTGACATTGCTATTTTGAATTTGTGAACCATAGTCGGTTCCAACAAAGCCACCTGCATTACCAATTGTTTTATTTTCATCCAAACCATTTGCTTTAACAGAAAAACCACCAACCGCACCAATTACATCTGAATTTTCAATTTTAGAAGCTGTTACATCTAACGCAGATAAAATATTTGCCAAATTTATATTTGTTCCCAATGCCTTCAATCCACCACCAACAGATGCCGTAGAACCTATATCTAATTTTCCTACATAGCCTCCAGCATTTTTAGGTGCTGAAATGGCATAACTTGAAGACTCTCCAAAATAAGAAGAACTGTCTGTATCATTAATATTTGCATTAGGTGTTTTTACTGTTGTATGTTTTAACTTAGTTACACTACTATTAGAAACTCTTACAGCACTACCATAACCTATATATCCGCCAGCACTACCTGAATTTAAATCCGTTGACTTATATGTATCACAGCTAACGACCAATCCATTAGATTGAACACCAGCATTTTTAATAATAGGAATATAAACCTGTATTAAACTCAATAAATCAGAGATTTGAATATTCAAATCTGCTAAACCGCCTAAAATACTTATTCCTTTTGTTGAATCTGCTAAAGCTCCAGAATAAACCTTTCCACCGAAGCCCCCTGCATAAGTTTTTCCTTTAACATATGAAATATTTTGTATTGCATAAGCATTATTTTCATCATTTTCTACAATACCACTTTGGAAATCTCCAACAAATCCTCCTGCAATATCTCCTCGTACACCACCACTATCTACATAACTTACATAACATTGTTGATATGACGGAATTAAATATCCTACAGCATTTAATAATCCATTAGCCGAAATCAATTTTTTTATTTCTGTTTCATCTCCAACTTCAGCTAAACCGCCTGTTTTTGAAATACCAATAAATCCGCCAGAGTAACCTCCATCATCTGTAGAAGTTACTGTTTTCAAATTATTAACTTTTGCATCATTTATTTTTGTACTATTACTTTTAGCAACAAATCCAGCTGCTACATAATCAGTTGTTGAATTATCTTCTCTTGATCCCGTAGCTTCTACAGTAAATCCAGAATTAATACCACTTACAGACGAAGAATCTATATTGACTTCAACTGCTTGTCCCAAAGAAAGAAGATTGCTTAATTTTAAAATATAATTTAATCCTAAAAGATTTACTGTCAAACCATTATCAGTTCCTACAAGATCACCTGGACCAGATACGCCTATAAATCCACCTACAATATTTTCTCCTGAAATATTATTTAAATTTGTTACTGTAACCGAACTAATAGAACCACCGATTGCTTCACCAAAAGCACCACCAACTCTTTTTCCTTTACCACCAATAGTTATACCTTCTGTAGAACCAGTAAGTGAAATAGAATTAGCATTAAATCCTAAATATTCTGCAACACCTAAAGTTGTATTTAAAAGTCCTGCTACACTTGCTGTTCCCACTGAGCCAGAAATACCACCAACACAATTTTCACCATCCACGGATTTCAAACCATTAATAATGATATTTTTTTCTTCGATTCCATCCATTGAAAAGATATTATTTTTAAAATATGAAACCTTACTTAAATTATCGGTATTAGATTTTGTAAGATAAACACCATCACCTCTGCCTATCAATCCACCTGTGTAATTTTTTCCTTCAACACTGCATGGAGCATTTATTTGACATCCTAATATATGAGAAGGACTCACACCAGCAAGAGAAAGTAATGATGATGTTGCATTTTGATTACTGCTTAAAAGTTTCACAACTAAGTCAACAACCCCACCTAATAAGTTATCTTTCGTATCACCTTTTCCTAAATCAGCAGCCCATCCAATTGTTGCGATTCCAGCAAAGCCACCAGAATTATCTCCACCGGAAGATACCGTTAATTTATCACTAACATTAACATTACAATTTATAGCCGACGTGTTGGCCATTGCTCCAGCAAAACCACCTTGATATCCATTGCCCGAAATTGTCAAATCACTCGCAGATACTGAACAATTTAAAAACAAACTTTCAGGATTCATTTTAGGCAATTGAGTTTCTATATCTAAAGCACCCGATAAAGTACCTTCTATGACATCATCTCTAGCTAATCCTACAAATCCGCCACTATAATTATTAGCTTTGACATTGAAGTTGCTGTTTGTAATTTGGCAATCTTTTACGACAGTTCCTTTTTGTTGACCGATAAATCCACCAGAATTTTCAATCTTATCATTATTTGTTCCTATATTTCCTGTTAAATTATTGATTGAACAATTTTCAACATAAGCATTGATATACTTTGTAGGAATCAATTTATCTACTGGAATAGCGTTTCCTAAAAGAATAGTAATCAAATCACCTAAGCCAAGACCAGGAATCACATTTAAAATTTTTGCCAATAGAGTAGCCGTTCCACCTAATCCTTTTGATAAACCATCATACTCCGTCTTTCCTGAAATATATCCAATAAATCCACCTGTATTACTATTGACATTTGTTACTTTCACATCATCCAGTTCACAGTCAGATATTGCTACATCCCCAACTACACGACCTGCAAAACATCCCGTAGCTAAAGCTGTTGGGTCATCCTTACGAGCATTTAATATACTGCTAAGTGTGTCTCTTAATCCAGCATCAACAGTTCCAAAAGTAAGTAACCATGTTAATCCATCTAATAGTGCTCCTAATGTTAATCCTAAAGTTGAAGTTAATCCACTTATTAACGTTTGATCAAATTTTGTTTTTGTTGTTTCATTATCAACATTTATTTTATTGAATTTAAGGTTTTTTACTGTTACAGTTCCTTTGCTCAATCCTAAATCACTGTCACTTGCTTCATTTGATAATGTGGCAAAGAAACCAACTCCCATTTGTTCTCCAACATCCAATTCAGATGTTTGACTAACATTCACATTAGAAATAACTGGTTTGTCTCCTATATTTAAATCAGTTGCTTTGCTATAATCCGTAACGCTAGTATCATTATTCCATAACGTTGATTTACCATCGCCCTTTGAACCAATCATTGTTCCTTGGAACATCAACGGTGTCCAATTTTCATTGGATAAATCAATATTCCTAAAAATAATATAATTAGCATTTGAAGAATATTTTTGATTAGTAGCTTTATCTATATCCAATGTTGGATCAATTTCACCAGTAGATTGATTGACTCCACATCTTCCCCATGCATATAAATGTGAACTATATTTACTTAATTTTTTATCCTCTTTATGTATATTCTTTTCTCCAAATTCAAAATTTGCATTACCATTTTGAGATTTTTCTAAATCGGCATCTCCACCGTATAGCATTATCGGATTACCATTTTCATCTTCATCTACATACCATTTGGCAGCATGTAAATAAACTTGATAAACAGCACCATAAACAGTTACACCAGATCCTATTTTTCTTAACTGTTCTTCATTACCAATAAGAATATAAGTTTTGTCACCGATTGTTTTAACAACTTGACCATTAAAATCTCGTCCTTCACAATTTTCAGTACTTATATTTGATATTTGATTTGCTTTAGTTTCTGGCATCTCACCTGTAAAGTTTTTCGATAACACATAGTTATGTGATTTGCTATAAGTTAGATAATTAGAACTATTATCTGAATAAACAGGTTGTCCCATCCCAACACACTCTGGTAACATATCTTGAGACATGACAGGTTCATTTTCAGAATTATCCGATTGAATAATTTTTAATTGATAATCATTATAAATATAGATTGTATCTGTTGATGAATCATACAATGTTGAATTTTCATCTACAGTTCCATGATTAAATGTGCCTGTAAAGTCGCTTGGTAAAGTCCATATGTCATTTCCATTTAATGAAATATCTTTCATAAGTTGATACTTGGAAGAAAGAGAATATGTTATATATTCATCATTTACTGAAATTTGTTGACCAGTACCGTAATTACTTTCATAGTTATCTGTAGATATAACAATTGAATTTGAGCCAATTGCTTGAAGCTGTTTTGTATTATAAATTTTTATTACATTATTTTCATAAATATCACTGATATCTATTGAATCATCTGATTGTGAGCTTGTGTTATTTTCAACAATAGTTTCCTTTGAAATTGAATCATCAGATGAATTTAACGCATAGACAACAACAGTTTGTAAAAACAAAGAGATAACACATACCCAAACCATTATGTCTATACAAATTATTTTTTTAATTTTGTTTAACAAACAAATCACCTTACTTCCTGAAACTAGAAAACTTTTAAAATTTTAGATATCTTCGTTTTTCTACAATAAAGTGATTGATGATTTAGTTATACGCTACCTCTTATATCGGCTTTTTTATAAAATTGCAAAATTTATCTTAAATAATAATTATTTCTGAATATTATTCTAATATATTCACAATCTTTCTATAATGCACAGAATAGGAAAAGAATTCATGCATTTTTTGTAAACTATGTGTAAAAAGCAATGTAATAAAAAAAGCAATCATAATTTACAAAATTAGATTACTCTTTAATATTTAAATTATTTACTTACTTTTTCAATCCACGTTTTATTCATAGAAGCAATAATAAACGAAAGAATAACTTTTGGTGAAAAACTTCCACACTCACCATTAACAATCATCCTTACAGCCTCACCATGATTAATTTTTCTTTTATATGGACGTTCACTGATTAATGCATCATAGGCATCAGCTAGTCCAACTACTTGTGCACAAAGAGGAATTTCATCACCAATAAGTCCTTTAGGATATCCTTGGCCGTCATATCTTTCATGATGATACAAACAAATATTATATGCATATTGGACAAGTTTACTTGCTTTTCCGCATTTAGGAAGTTTTAATGCCATGTTTGCACCGTTTAAAGGATGCTTTTTTATAATATCCATTTCATCTTTTGTTAGTTTACCTTTTTTATTAAGAATTTCATATGGTGTGAAAAGTTTACCAATATCATGAATAGTTGCTAGTTTAGAAACATTTTCTATTTCTTCATCTGATATATTTAATTTGGGATAATTTAATTGCACCTCTTTATAAATCTGTTCAGTGAAATAAGAAATATTATGAATACTTTGAGGTTCTTCCAGTTTATTATGAGCCAACACTAGTTCCAACAATGAAATCATATTCCAAAACTCATTTTCAATCATATCATTTTGTTCTGAAGAAGACTTATTAATTCTAGTATCAATTGTTGTAAAAATATTTGCTGTTTTAAACGTAAGAAACATAATATTTTGATTGATGTGTTTATTGATATTCATACATGAATTATTATTTGTTTTAAATCTGATATCAATATCTTGATAATCAAAATTATCGTTCATTGATTTTAGTAAAAAATCTTTAACTAAAAATTTATCTTCTCTACAAACACATTGCTTAAGAAATTCAGTCACGAACTCTGTATATATTTTAATATCGTCAAGAAAATCATAATCGATGTTATTTCTATTAATAATTTCTATTTTTTCTGTATTTAAATCAATTTTTAACAAAAGATACTGATTTTGTTTACTTTCATCATTTAATATATTTCTAAATGTTATACTTTGAAGTTTATAATTAAATGATGTTTGTAAATTAAATAGTATTTTTCTTATTCGACATGTACCAATACAATTTCTTGAACACACACCATTGGTTTCTAAACATTTATTTATTGCCATTGTCACCTCTGTCGAAGATATGACATCATATAAACTGATTTCATCGGAAGATTTTGCTAATGAATAACCTCCCTTCATGCCTTCTGTTGCATTAATCAAATGATTATTTTTTAAATTTTTTATTATTTTTGGAATATAACTATTTGGTATATTAAGTTCATCCGATAATTCATTAGCTGAAGCACTTCCGTTTTTTTCAGTAAGATAACTTATAATTCGAATAGCATAATCTGTTGTACTTGTTAATTGCATAATTTTTACCTTAAATTAAGAATTTATTTTCTTAATTACATTTTCTTTCTTTTTACATTTTTTAAATAGAACAACATAACAAAACATAAAACTAAACCTACAATCATCATAGCTAAATATTCTTTTTCATTAGATGAAATTCCTGTTTCTGGTGGTGCGATTGTTGAAGTATTAATAAACTCAACCGTCATCTTACCTGTATTATCCATAATGCAATCTACAGTTTTTCCTTCGGATTTTGAAATATCATTAAGCTTATAATAAACTTTAAAATTAGAGCCAGGATCTGATTCAGTAATTGTATAAGTCCACTTTATTGGTAAACAGTTTAAATTAATTGATTCATCTTTTTTCAAAGCAAATGTTGCTTGATTGTTTGTAAAAGTAATTTTTTTATCTTGACCTATATAAATATCTGCAGAATCTAAGCTTTTTCCTGAATCATTTGAGGGAGGAGTAGCTTTTATAATAAAGTTGTAGGATTTATTTTCATCTAAAATATATCCTTCAACTGATTTTTTTATCGTCAATGTAGTAGGCTTATAATAAAGATTCAATTCAATCGTTCCAGTTGAGTCATCATTAGTAACTTCTTTTTCTAATTCATTTCGAGTATCATCCTTATCAAAGACATAGCCCGGAAAAGTTCCATCATTTTCAGGAATAGAAATTGCCGTTACTGTTTCATTATCTTCAGCAAATGTAATTGACCCCTCTGTTGTCTTTTTGAGTTTTTCATTTCCATAAGGTATCTTCAAATAATGATTAACAATAACATTCCTGCTTCCTATTTTCTTCCATTGTGCAACGAATTGATAACCTTGCCTATTATTGCTTGAACAAAAAGGAAGATTCATATTATCGGCAAATTCAATATTATCCAACGAAACCGTAAATACATCTTTATTTTGATAAGTTTCATTACTTAGCGTTCCATCTTTTTTCTGTAATTTCCATCCTAAAAACTCATATCCACTACAAGTCGGTTCCTCATTGCCTTCTCCTACTGTAAAGGATACACCTATTTTTCTTCCTCCTTTGGCTGTTGACGGATTATTACCGTAAGAATGCATTGGTATTTTATGGTATAATTCCTGGTTATCCGGAATATTACTAACCGCTAAATCATCTTCCAGTCCTGATTTATAATGTACATAATAATCTATTCCAGCCGTTGTAAAACTCACTACATACATTTCCCAATCCGTATTGAGTGTCTTTTCTCCTGCAAATGCTACATATTCCGTATATCCTGCAGCCTGTGCAGCATTTTTTGCCTCTTGCCATATCTTATCATAAATTTCAAGAGTACCTGTTTTCCCCATTGTGGTAGCTGATAACTGAGCAACCTTTCCTGTTTCCGCAATTACTTTTCCACCTGTTGAGCCCTCATTCGCAAATGCCTTATAAGCTCCACTAGGAGATGAATATCCGTTTTTACTTTTCGCGAAAAAAATTCTTACTTGTCTTTTATGAAGTGTTTCAGCGCCACTTCCAACAGAATCCATATTTACTGTGTCACTGTCTTGAATCGGATCCAGTTTTTTAGTGTCAGGATTCCACATTGCCACATCTAGTCCATCACCACTTCTATGTCCATCTGTATATAGTTTCGCAGTTAATACTTGTTCCCCTATTGCATACGGAACCAGATTTAAATTTATATCCTGCCAGCTTCCTCTTCTAGGTTTCACTTTAATAGAGTATGCGTAAGAACAATTGTTTTCATCACCAAATTTCGTAGTATAACTATCCTCCATCACCACGGTTACAAGATAAGACGTGTTACCACAATTTGCATCCATTGTTATCCCATGACCAATCCCTTCTTCAGTTGGAATTTCTCTATGGTTGTCTGTTGTTTCTGCTAAAGTTGTACCATTTATCGCCATATTTATTAAACGATATCCTCTTTTTGTATGAATAACTGGTATTCTAATTGCACCGTCAGCATCCAAATCCTTTTCTGTAAAAGTAAAATTCAGTGCATCCTTGCTATGTTCTTCATTTAGATATTCTGTTCCATCATTTGCTGTTTTATTTATCGTTACACGATAGACTCCTTCACTACTATAAGCAATTGTTATTACATCATCTTTTTGAAATTGAATTGTATATGCTGCTCCATATTCATCTCCAGAACTTCTATTGATTGTTGAATTATTTTGGGATTCAACCGAAGAAATTTTATATCTTATTTTATTTACTACTGCCGGTGTAACCGTAATATTCAAATCATCTCCAGCATTTACACGTACGGTTTTTGAAGTATCCAATGTTCCTTCTTTTGTAGTAATCGTTCCAGCAACTCCACCTTCTGGGATATTTTCTTTAACTGTAATATTATAGTATTCTTGGTATTTCATGATTAGATTTTGTTCATCTTCCAATTTTATACCTATTTTTCCATCTGTACTGTAATAGATTGTGTTCTCATATTTTCCTATATAAACGCAATTTTTACCTTTTACTTGAGCGCTTATAAATTCATAATTCTTTCCAGAAATTGATAATTCCTTATGTTCGTCAATATACCCAAAATCTATTTTTGATGGTGCATTTTCAATAGGATTTCCTTTTACATCGACATATTCTACTCGATCTGTATTTGTTTCGTTTGTTGCTGTTTTAAGTTCATTTTCTAAAGTTTGAATACTGACAGTCTCTGGAGCATTCAAAACATCAACATTATCTGCATAAACTGTTTTAAACATAGAAAAAACGAGTGTAAAAGTCAAAAAGAAGATGCAAATCACTTTTAAATGTTTTTGTTGTATCTTATTCAACATTATTTAACATCTCCTTTCTTCTTATTTGAAAACTTTATTATAAATAGAATCAAAATAACACTTGAAACAAGAAACATACACATATAACTTCCTGTCAAATAAGAATCTCCTGTTTTTATTTTATTTTTTAACATATATAATTCTTTATTTTGTGTATCTGTATCAAATGATTTAAATTGATTTTTAAAAGTAACATTTGCCACTTTCTCACCATTTTCATTTGTTACGGTTGTAATCGTAATCAAATCATTCTTATCATTATTTGCTTTAATACATAATGAATAAATATGATGATCGATAACATAACTATTTATGTCTTTTGTTTCTTGATATATCTTATAGTTGAATGATCCCTCTTGATTGACATTTATGGTTAAATTAACATGAGAATCATTTCTCATTATCCATTTATATTCCTTACCCTCACTATTTGCTGGCATAGGACTTCCACTTTTTTCCGCCTTCAGAACATATGTAAACTCCACACTATTATCTTTGTCATTTGTATCAAGTACTTGTTTTATGGGTATTAAAACAGTATGGTCATTTTGCAAAGCATATATAGGATTTTGATTATTTAATACCATAATCATAAATCCAAAAATTGCGAAAAATAGTAAAATTACTTTTTTATAATGAGTTGAACACATTATTTTTTTCATACTATCCTTCCTTTCCATTATTTTTTCTTTTCTTAACAAAAACAGCAATTATCAAAGCAATTAGTATTAATATCAATTCTAAATAAGTATTATTATTTAAAATATCAATTCCAATTCCTTTGTTCTTTTTTATTTTTTCTGGATATGTCTTATTTGTTATCTTTCCTACCAAAACATTTCGTCCATTTGTCATATCTGAAGTACAAGTTGTCAAAATAACAAGGTGATCATTTGGACTTATTTGTACATTTCTTTTGTAAAGTGAATTATTATCAATTAATTTAATATATTCCTGTTTTGCTTCTTCACTAATACAGATATTAAATGCTCTTTCGTTATAAGCATCCAATTGCATAATCGCAATAAATTCAATACCATGATTTATGCCATCATAATAAAGATTTCCGTAATGATGTTTATTGAAAAAATTTTGATTAGTAAATTCTCCAATGTCTCCAAACATCATATGTTTTTCCATATGGTGTCCATAAATAATATTATTGAAATCTGTAAAATGCGGATTATTTTCTGCATGTAAAAAGATAGACCCGCTTAATGAATAATTGCCTTCTACATCCGTATTCATATATTTATCGTCATTTTCACATTGAACGAGCGGATAATTAATATGCGTATTATTTACCTTTAGCCACCCAATGACATCATTATTAATTTGTTGTAGTTCTTTAAAAGATTTACTATGATTTCTTGTTGGCATGTAAGGTTCATAAACTTTTGCATCAGCTTTTTCATATACCTGATTTGAGTCCCATAACATGTACCCAGATAAAGACATCATTGAAAGAATAAGAATCAAAGCGATAAGATCTACGAGATGATCAGTTATTTGGATAAAATTTTTAATCATTTTTTTTAATTTATCCATTGCTTATCTTCCTTTCCTAATTGTAAATATTGAAAAGAGGGATGCAGTTAAATAAACTGTCATCCCTTCATTTTATTTAATCGCTATATTTTTTATTTTTTAAATAAATATATCCTAATAATGCAACTCCGCCTAAAGCAATCATCATAACATATGGTAAAGTATTCATGATGATACCTGTAGTTGGTACATTATTATATGTATTTGTTACATCTACAGTATTTTTCTTTTGTCCTAATTTTTTATCTTTTACCTCAACAGATTCATTATATTTTGAAGCTGTTATACTTTGGAGCTCACCACCATTAATAACGTAGCTGGCACTTCCTTTGTAATTTGGAGTATTAGATTCTGATACTGTCATACTAGTTCCAACAGGTAATCCAGTAAACTTCATGCTTCCACCATGTTTCAAAGAAAATCCATATTCTCCATTTTGTAATTCAATTGCAATACCATTACCTTTGACGCCACCTAAAGTATTAGCGTCAGTTTCTTTAGGAAAATTAAATTTTGCGGTGAAACTAAATGATGCATCTGTGTCAATAGTACCTCCATTAGGATTTACTGTTTTTGTTACTTTTAAAGAACCATAATTGTCATAGTCTACACCTGGATCAGTAGGATTATTACCAGTACCTGCTTCTTGAACATAAGTATTAGTAAAACTAAATCCATTTGTATCACTATTACCTATATCAACTTTACCAGTTTTATTATCAGTAACACCCTTATCGTCTTTTGTTTTGTTTACAATTATTTTTGTAATTTCACATGTCCCATTATTATTAGAAACATATACGTCCATCTTATACTCAGCTTGTGACATGATCATTTTTTCATGTTCATTATTTGTTACAGCTGGATTAGCAGTTTGTGATTCAGTCACTGTATATTCATATTTACCTTCTTGACTAAAAGTAGGAAATGTAATTTGAGCTCTCTTTGTTGTTGTTCCAGTTTCACTAGCAGTAAATGAAATACTTGGCATTGTAGGATTTAGTGCATCACTTACAAGTCCTTCCCCATTTACTTGTTCTGCTGTAAAACTAAATGTTTCTTCTTTTCCTACTTCAGTATTATAAGTTTTACTGATATACGCTTCTTTAGCATTATTTGTAGTATCATCTGCAAAAGCAGTTGGCATCGTTAAGCATAATGTCATTGCACTTGCCGTTGCACAGGCAAGTATTTTCTTAATCGATTGTTTGATATTCATTTTTTTGTCCTCCCTGTTTTTCGATTAATGATTAAAGAACTTTTATTTATATACCTCTAGTTCTAATAACCGCTATGGCTTTACCTTTAATATCATTGATGTTAAGGCACCCATAGATTCGACTGTCCGAAGCAACAGTCCTGTTGTCACCTAATACAAAAACCTGTCCTTGTCCTACTGTAAGAGGAAAATCAGTTCCATCTTTAAACTGAGTAGTATCAGAATAAATATCTTGAGATATTTGAACAGCTCCATTAATCAGCAGACCATCTTTAGTGATATCAACCTGATCACCTGCAACTGCAACTACCCTTGACATCATTATTCGATTATTCTTTTTAAAAACGACCACATCTCCAGAAACAAAGTTTTTATCAAGTCGATAGTATAAAACTAAATCACTATCTTTAATTGCTGGTTTCATCGATATATCATTCGTTCTAGCAATGCCATAAACAAATGAAAATATCAAAAACATTACACAAATTATTAATAAAATTTTAAGGAGTAAAAAAATTAAATCTTTTTTGAATTAAAATGGACCCTGTAAAACGGACACAAGAAAAAAAGTACTTTGGTGCTTAGTC